>Ga0265297_10002356_pt1 | contig 38846 bp, 47 predicted proteins | sample Munlanlwell13791_FD_192502 | JGI IMG/M metagenome (GOLD analysis project Ga0265297, IMG submission 192502) | Leachate microbial communities from a municipal landfill in Southern Ontario, Canada - Leachate well 137-91 | ecosystem: Engineered > Solid waste > Landfill > Unclassified | place...
GCCGCGGCGCAGGCCTGAACCTTGTGGAAATCGTTGTGGCCGTGCCATTCGAGGCATTCGGCCGGAACTCCGAGTTTACGCAGACCGGCAATCAACTTCGGCAGCGACCGCTGTAGAACGAAATGCAAGTTGGCATTTTGCGCAGAAAGATGGCACACAACACCGGCGCGTACAAATACCACCCCGGCATCTTTGCCAGTAGTGGTCATTACAACTCCAGATTAAAATATAAATTTTTCGCCCTTTTAAAACATTTTTAAATAGGCGTTAAATTCTCTCTTTTTTATATATTCCAGCACGGTCAGGCCACCGATCCAGGGGGCATAGCTCATCTCTTACGCGGGCCTTGGCCGCGATAAAACATTTGCACTCTGAACAGAATAGCCGCGTAATTCTGTCTTTTTTAAGAGAACCACGGTCGCACGCACGGCATGCAGCCAATCGAGAATCAGTGAACTCATATTTTTTTCCGACCGCCAGTGCAGAAAAACCTTTAACGATATTAACGCTTTTTTTAACAAGTTTATTACCGCAGCATCCCATTATTCATTAATCCAGAATGTGCCAGTTGAAACAGCGTCAGAAAGTTCTCCTCCATAAGAATTAAATGCTTCCATGGCGGCTTCTTCTATACCAACACAATCACCTGTATTGGGAGTATACAGCTTTGAAATTACAATCAGAGGAGAACCGATTATATCCGTTTCGCAACACGTCGCCACGCCATCACTAATCCCCGTTGCATATAGATAAATTATTATTTGCGTCCATGATGATCCCTTCAGGACCGTCACTGACCCGCTACCTATTTCATAGGTACAACAGGCCGTTCCGCAACCCGAAATACCCACGCCCAATGTCACCTCGATTTCAATCGGAGTAAATTCAAAGGTGTACTCCCATTGGCATGCTCCGACTTGTTTCAAGGTAAATCCCGCTGGATCGCCTAACTCATCATTGAGTAAATCCGCTATACTATCAGTTATCGAAATATAAGCGGTATAATCCTCATCACCCCAAAATAACCCACTGTGCGGACCAATGCACATATCGCCATCGGCAAATCCATAACATCGAGCAGTTAACGTTAGTGGAGTATTTCCGTTGCAATTACCAAAAGTACAATTAAGCGGAACCGCCCCGCAGCACGTGCACGTTGGCTTTCCATTGCGTGACAAAAGTCTGCCTGTGCTCAGGTTGAATTTAGGCAGCTTGTACGTCATTCCTCGCAATCCTCATCACATGCCTGGGCCGGATAAAATGCGTCCCATTGCTCCTCGATCGCGTTATATATCGCATAAAACCATTTTCCCCCTTCCAATCTTGGATACACTGAATTAAGTGTGCTTCCACCGCAGATGCAAAAATTAACGTAGATCTCTTCTATTGGCGTCCACCACCCCGGCGAGCTGGCCGGCGTGTTTCCCGTGTTGCCCCCCTGGATGCTTCGGTAGGCCGTCCCGGACGATTCGACGATATCGCCAGCAGCATATGTCGTTTCAGCCGCATAGGCATCTGCATCATACCCGTCATAGTTGACATAACAAGTTATACCCGTTGCCGCCCCTGGAGCGGCTTTGCAGTACATCTTGCGAATGATCAATTCGCTTCCCTGCCCCCGCCGGACAGACGGCGTGTTGGCCGCCCGCTCGGGCGGACGCTTTCTCTCGGCACTGATCAGGCGATTGATCCGGTCACTCATGCGTCTGCCTCCGCGATCAGGTTGGCGATCGCCGGCGGACCGGTACTGCCCGGCGCCGCAATTACCACCGCCGATGGCTGACTGATCCCGCCGGTAATATTGCTGTAACTTTTAATTATGAACCGATACAGGTATCCTTCGCTCAAAGCGTCCGAGAGCCAAAGGAATTCGTTGCCAGGAGAAATCCCGCCGGCCACCAGGGCCGTGGGAGTTTCGCTGAATACGCCGTCTGTGGATTGAAATATTGCGAACCCATCCGGACTGCACTCGGCGCCGACAGAGCTGTAGCGCCACCGCAGCCGAACTTTTCCGCCGGCCGCAAGCTCGGCGATCAGATCAGTCGGCGGGTTGGGTGCAGCACTCCGCATATCACCAAGCTCATCGATATAAACGATGCAGACAGGCGAGTCCTCGCTCTCCAGGCCGCAGTCGTCGCGGACCTGGCGGCGGACATAGTGCCAGATCGAATTCGGCGGCAGATCCTGGTCTTCGATTTCGACCTCGGTGTCGGCCAGCGTCATCGTAGCAACGGGTGTCTCGTAATCGATTACGCCGTCACGCCCGCGATAAATGTTATAGTAATCAGCCATAAATAATCATTAAAATGATACTTAAAAACCGCTGATATAACCATTCGCCGACGCCACCTGGCTCGCAGCAGGAATATCGATCTCTAAATACACCCACGAGCAGCCGATCATATCAAAGGCCAGCGACGCGACTCGGTTATTACCGTCGGCATCGCTGGTTACGACAGTTGTCGGCCAGGTGTCGGTCACGGTGATCGTGTCAGCATAAAACGTATTGGTCGCGCCGGTAACGGCGGCGCCAAGCGTAAACGTCCCGGAGCAGATCAGCATTGCCGGACCGTTTTCACGCCATCCATACAGCTTGTAATTACACGTCTCATTGGCAGCGTCCGTCCCGGCAAAATGCACGATGCCGTTGTTCCAGTTGGGATGCACGCGAATCGCCGACGCCGGCTTATCACCGAAGGCAAAGGTGTAATTCTCTGTGGTTCCGTCCAGGGCGGTGTCATCTGCTGTTACTGCCGCCGACCGCAGCGGCGACCACCCCATCTGTGAGGTCTCACTAACGGCCCCCAGGCACAACACAATTAAAATAACAAATCCTGAATACAGTACAGCTTTTTTCATAATAATATCCTTTCTTTCGCTCATTTCATAGACTAACGCCGAAATATCCCATCTCCGCCGAACACTCCACCGGAGCTTTGTATCCCCATATTGTTGATCTTGTTGCACAAACGCCATTGTTTCCATACGACTTTATCCCCATCAGCCATGTCCACGTCAGCTTCGCCCATAAACAAGTATACAGTCGGCGCTTTTGTCGTCGACTTTCTTGTCAGGTATGAAGCCCTCGGTGACATCTTTGAAACAATCCCGGCAGCCGTGATTGTTTCAGCGGAAGTTCCGAAAAGAAGCAGTTTGTCATTAGCAATTACTGAACACTTATCATAGATTCCAGCAGCAATATCCGCAGGCACGGAATAGTCTGTCCCTATCACAACAGGATCTTCGTGATAATTGATTCCCTGGATTGTTTCAGCGCTGCGTGACAGCGCCCACTGCGACCACCCAAGACCACCACCAGCTAAATAATGCAGCACCAAATTGTTTGTCGCAGATGCTGCATTAAAGGTAGCACTAACTTGAGATTCATAACCCGCCTGAGTAAATGACGTGGTGGCAACAAATGTTCCTGCCTCGAAGATGGATTCACCGCCAGCTTTATTTCCCAAAGTCAACGTGGCAGTGCGATTACGAACAATTCCATAGGTGTCTGCTGATACCTCTGCATCACTTGTGGCCAACGCCGACATTGATCCGGACAGTGCCCCATCCCACCAAACATCACCATTTGACAAAATGACAGTCTCTACCGGGCTTGTTTGTTCTCCGTCGTAAGCAGTGGCACTATCAGCATAAAAATGTCCCTCACCCATCGCTGAATAAGTATCTAAATTATCGTGAGCAACATAAAACATGTTTCCGCAGCCAATACTGTATCCCTTTGTTACCTCGTATACAGGCATACTTAAATCCACAACTCCGGTGTCTGGATCAGCAGAGGAACCATGCTTTAACGCCACAAACCCGAATATCTCCATATAATCCGGCTCTGCACTTCCAATGTTTTTGAATCTTATCACCGTTGCATCGTCGGATGAAAAATTTGTTGCCACTAATTTTTGGGTATAAAAATAGCCGGGCAATCCAATCACGGCTGAACCATATGAAAGATCATCCATCCCCTCCGCACCAAGAATACCCCAACTGTTAATTGGTACATCATCGTGAGCAGAACCTAAGTCTGCGTTGAAAATTCCGTCGTAAGTTTCGTCGGCGTATTGTGTCAGTCCTGGATTAAGCGTACAACTCCCGCTTTCTACCGTGACTCCCACATTACTCTGTGCCGTACTGGTGCGGAAATATCCATATAAGTGTGTGTAACCGGCCGGTACGGTTACTTCCATGTAGTTGCCAACAGTCGTTGTTCTTCCAATACTGTAATTTCTTAATTCATTGGCGGCCCCAACAACCTCTGTATTATATGTCCATGTTCCACTGTCACTCCAGTAGGTTGTCCTTTCGGGCCAAATCCTCAATCCTTCGCAGATTGTCACAATATAATGACGTGCAAGATAATGCCCCTTATTGGTAATATTTTTCAGCTCAAAGTAATTCCACTGGTCACCATCGTACGGGGTGTAGACTTCAAAGCCCTGATTGCCATCAGACTGCCACATCTGATTCTGCCGCACATGGATCTGGCCGGCGGCAACCGCACCAAACCCGGCCGCAGACAGCATTAAAAATAGTATAACCGTTCGCATTTTATTCCTTTCGGTAAAGTTACAGCACCTTAATGCATTCGATATAAACCACAACGTCCGCCAGGGATCCGTCGCCGACAACGCTCAGCGATCCGTCCGCCGCGATCTCGTGGTAGGCGTCGTCAATCGTCCCGACCCGGTCCACGGTCTTATCCGCTGCGGTCACCGCCACGGCGTTGGTAATATCATTTGTCCCGTCGGTCAGTTTCCACGACCCCTCGTCGGCGCTCTTGGCCACGCTCCAGGCATCGATCACCCGCAGCTTAAACGGGGCATCGGCGGTATAGATCGCCACGGTGCTGCCGGCCGTCAGCGTCGCCGTCAGGATAAACACCTCCGGCCGCTCCATCGCATGGGCTCGCAGCAGCCCCTGGCCGCGTAGATCGGTAATCGACGTGATCACCCCATCGGCATCGACGACAATCGACGCCAGCTTGATATGATCGGTCGCCGGCCAGCCGGTCCCGTCCACGGCGGCATCGACCGTGCCGTCCGGGTCCATCCAGATATACGTCGTGTCGTTATCGGTCGGGTCGACCGCCGCTTCCAGGGCGTAGGTCTTCACCTCGCCGCCGAAAACATACGACCCGCCGCGAACGCGGTAAGTGGTGTCGCTTTCCTTATATACGCCCAGCGCCCCGCAGAAGTCGGCAAAATTGGCAATCGCCCAGAGCGTCATCCAAATGTCTTCAACGTGGGTTTCTTTTCCCGCAAGTGGCCACTCCAGACCCCGGCTGTTGAGGTATGTCAGTACATCCGCAATCGCCGGGTACCCCTTTTTCATGTCCTGCAAATAAGATGTTCGATCCGCCATTGTGTATCCTTATTATAGAGGGAGAAAATTCAAGTCCGTAATTTCGATTCGCATTCCCAGCCGGGCCGCCGCAATAACCAGACCCGCGAATGTAACACCCTCCAGTTCCGGAGGGCATTCCGCCGACATTTGTCTTTCGATCTGATGGTCGTATATCTGTCGGCACACCTTGATGCCTAACGCGTCATCATCGGCCACCGTCACCAACTGCACATCACTGACCATCGCTGCCTTCTTTGGCGGCATCGGCGGGATATCCTTTTCGTCAATTTTCGGCAATACGTCATTTATCGTTTCCATCGCAAAAATCTCCCTTCACCATTTACAATTTACGCGGTCGACGGTCCCCAGGGCCACGCCCAGCATCTGGGCAAATAACAGTCCCTGGCCTTGTCGGTCCGTCACCATTTTCTGTCGGCGAGCCGTCTCGCCGATCACACGCTTGCTTTCAATTTTCCGTCCTTCCAGATAATCCTTCCAAAGCGATTCATCCTGGGTCAGGAAGTATCCCTCCGGATTCTGCGCGACGATCCACTGGCCGTCGTCGCGAAGCTGCTTGACGATCGCCCGCACATGCCGCCGCCGTGTCTCGCGGCCGCCGCGCAGCGTCATCCTGGCCGCCAGGTTCGCCGCCGTCATAAACGCCTCGGCCCGTTTCAATACCTCAATGCATTGCCGGGCCTCATCGGTTGTCACATTAACGCGATCCATTCGTATCCGCCCGGGTTAAATCCGGCTCGGCGTAGAACTCTTCCTTGAGCACACGCCGGGCGTCGACGTCCGCCAACTGCTCATCCGTGAGCTTGGCCAGGGCGTCTTTGTCTGGGGATTCTTTAACGTGCAAAAAACCGGCCGCCTTTGATTTAAAGACGTCCTTGATTTTTTCGAGGGTTGTTTTTTTTGTGACGATCGACGTGCTCTTCCGCCAGCCCATCACGCCGCAAAGCATCTTGCGGCTCTGCCGGCCTCCGAACGCGGCGCGGTTGACGGAACAAAACACCTCCAGCGACCGGACGTGCTTGTTAATTTTTTCGAGGATCGGGGCCGACTGCCGTTTAAGATCGTCCTTGACGGCGACGATCATGTGGTCGGCCTGTGCCTCCAGCGACTCCTTTTGCCGCTGCAGTTCGGCCAGTTTTCCCAGGTGTCCGTCCGCCTGGTCGAACGTGCCGATGGTGTAAATATCATCCGTAACTTTAATGCGTTTGGCCATCCGTGCCATCCTTTATAGTGTCGATTTCCTATTTCCAATTTCCGAAATTATCATTATTATCTTGGCCCCGTTGACTGATGTGGGCATGTCGAGGCATAGCGGCCGCACCAGTCATGATCTGAAGTTATTGGCCAAAAAGTTTCAACGTAATTTTCCACATTGTTATCAAAGTCGATCTTTGTCGGCTGTGACATCACAAGCGGCGGATTAAATCTGCATTCCCCTTTCGTCTGTTCTTCCCGGCTTTTCAGCCAAAACCGACAATCTTCACATTTTCGCTCCCATGTACTTTTTGCAAACGGCTCGTCAATCGTCATTCGTCCATCATCCATCGTCAATCATCCTTCCCATACGCCGCCGCCACATCCGCCACCGTTTCATACTGTTTTCCGTCCCGCCGACCGAGCATCGCTTTGAGGGCCTCGATCATTTTCCAGGCGAATTCGGCGCTCATCACTGTCACGCTGTCATACAGATGGTTGGTCATCCGCAGACAGAACGTCTTGAGGTGCTCGGCCGTCATCCCCAGGTCCCCGGCCAAATGCCGAATGCACTCGGCCTGGGCCGTGCTGATTCCGCTGGTTCGCTCGTTGCTGTACCAGCGTTTCTTGTTCTGATAATAGTTCGGACCGTGCATCGGATGCTGCCAGCCCATCGACTCGCAGATGGACAGAAAATCCTCCACCTGGTCGCGGGTAAGCTGCTTGCAGCTTGTCACGGGTTTCCCGTTGGACTGCTTATACTGCCCCAGCAGCAGATAGTACCGGCTGTCCGGGCTGTACCTGCCCCCGCGAAGCCCGGCGCCCTTGGCGGCCATCTGAACCAATTTTATCTGTTGATTATTCAGCATTTAACAGTCATTTAATTCATCATTCAAAATTCACAATTCAAAATTAATCAAGCTGTTTTCAATTTCCGTTCCTCGGCCGGTTCTTCGCTGACCAGCTCGGCCAGTGTATACGGCAGCCGGTGCATGATCGGCAGCCCCAGCGCCTTGATGACCGCCAGAATAATCGACCCGTCGATCTTGCCCTCATCGATGACCGGACTGGTCAGCAATGCCTCGTAGATCCGGCTGCATGTCCGCAGCCGTCCCGTCTGCGGCGTCCGGCAGATCCGCTGCAGCGTCTTAACCCCGCCGCCGGTCAGCCGCACACCGCCCTGCTCGTAAAGTTTGCGAATATCGTCGGCCGTGTACAGTCCCCCGCCGTCACCTGCGGCCGCCTCTTCGTCCAGGTTCAGCACCCGCACCAGGCGGCTGTAAAACTGATCGAGGGCCTCGTACCCGCGCCGCGACGAATCGTCATTGATCGTTTTGAGCAGTTGCCCGTTGCCGGCTAAGATCAGCGGGCACCGTCCGCGCACGGCGATAATCTGCCGAAGCTGATCCAACTGCTTGACGCGGAGAAAAGACGCTTCGTCGAGGATCACCGTCATCTCCCGGTCCCGTAAAAATTCAACCAGCGTTGCGGTCAGCCGCTTCAGGCCGCCGCCGTTGTCAATCTTCAGGGCGCGGCAGATCTCGGCAAAGATCGCCTGGCTGCTCATTGTCGCGTCCAGCTCCACATAGACGCTGTTTTTATTGGCGTTGACATATTCCTGCAGGCACTTGCTCTTGCCGTGCCCGGCGTCGCCGCAGATGACACCGATGCCGCATTCCGAATCGGTAAAGCCCTCGGTGTTTTTGATCACCGTATAAATGGCCCGCGCCACGGTGGTCTGGACAAACTCACCTTTTTTCCGCCGGTTCCGCCGCCCGGCGGTATCCATAAAATTCACGGCCTTGTTGATAATCGGCTCCAGCGAGCCGTTGTACTTGCCGTTAATAAACTGGCTGACGGCCGTGGTGCTGATCCCGAGCTTGCGTCCGATCTCTTTTTGCGTATAGCCGCTGGCCGCCATAAACTCGCCGAGCCGCTGGCCGACGGTTACCGCTGTCTGGTGTGTCATCTCGTTTGGCATCCGTTCCTCTGTCCGCTGGGCATCCTGCGCCAGCGATTTCTGGATTTCATTCATCGTTCGAAAAGACGCAGATTAATATTTTTTTTCGGCGGCTCAATAACTCCCAGCCGCAGATCGATCTCGGCATCAGCCGGCGACGATCGCATCATGTCTAAATTCAGTTCGATATCCCGCGTGGTACCTTCGGCGCCCACGGCCCGTTTCAGGCGGCGGGTCCGCTCGACGCGGCCGATCACTGTCGCCTGCCCGTCCATCACCGTCGCCACCGGTCGTAGAGCCGGCATCGTGGTTTCGTCGGACGGCGGCTGCGTCCGGCTCAACGCCGCCGCGACCGCCAGGTGTGTCAAGCTGGTGTTGGCGATCTTAGCCGCTGGCTTAAATTGCTTGACGACCTTCCGGGCGCGGGCCTTGGCGGCCGTCTGCTTGCGGATGTCGTCTTCGCCCACCTGGTACCCCGCGAACGGCTGCTGTGCGGCCGTGGTAATATACTGATACGTGTTGGCGTCAAAGACCCGCACCGTTTCCATGTCATCCGGATCATAAGTGCACCTGACATCGCGGCCGAAGTATTGATGCAGCAGCGGATCATACTGACCGTAGCCCGTAATGCCGCGCACCGTCACGCCGTTCTTGCCGACCTTGGCCTTGGTCCAGACCTGGCACAGCAGACCCAGCGAATCGGCATCGACCATCCGCCGCCCGCTGCGTGAGGCCATCACGGACATCGGCGTCGCCTGGTTCATCCCGCGACCGCTGTGGGCGGTATTGTTGTAAACCTCAATGTACTGCCCGATCAGTTCGCCGAATTCATCCAGCTCCATCGCCTCGTCCAACGCGCGGCTGGTTTTGAGGTAGTCGAATAAATCCTCCGGCCGGCGCTGCGTATCCTTGCCGCAGTACGTCGGCATCGTCCGGACAAACTGACCTTCCAGTGTGTCGAACCATCGCTCGATGGCTTTCGATTGCGGGTGATAGGGAATCGAAAACGACACGCTGATATTCATCAATGCATACAGACCGCTGACGTTTTCGGTATCCAGCTTCACCTGCAGCCGCCGCCGCTGTTTGGTTGTTCCGGTAAACAGCTCGGAATCATAATCCTTGCCGTTATCAATCTTCACCGCTTCCGGCGGTCCAAACCGCTCGCAGCCATGCCTGAACGCCAGCAGGATCGTCGTGGCGTTCGGGCTGTCGGTCAGCTTCCAGCCGACAATCGTCCGGCTCCGCATATCCTCCCACGCCGTCAGCCAGGGGCGTATCCATTTCCCGCGATACTGCACCCAGCAGTCACACTGGTGATGATCGCCGATCCAGACGGCCCCCGGCTCCACCGCGTCAAGATCGGTCTCGATATACGGGGCGCACTGCTCGTCGTAGGCCGCCTGGCCTTCGCGGTGCAGTATCAGTACCGGCTTCGGCACCCGCTCGCAGACCATCTGCTGCACACGCCGAAGGGATGGTATCCGCCATTGGAGTCCCTGCTGCTGATTTTTAAAGCACACGATATCATACACCTGCCGAACGCTCGGCCGGCGAAGATCCAAATACAGCGACAAAAATTCGTTCCAGGCGTCAGCGCTGATCTCCGGCCCCGTTGATCCGGCTCCCCGGCCGTCAATCAGTCCGGCAATGCCGTCTTTGCGGTAATCGCTCATCCATCGCTGCATGCTGCGCACGCTGACATCGGCGTCGCGGCAGAACGCCGCCATCGCCTGTCGCCGTGACCCGCCGCTGCGGATCGCAGCGGCGATAAACCGCTCCGCCGCCGCCACCAGTCCAAGCCGTGACAATGCGGCTTGGCGCTTATGCTTTGCAATCCCGCTAAGGGCATCCGCCGATCCGCCGGTCCGTGCGGCGTCATAAAACATCGCATGAGCCGTTCGCGGGATCTCCCACCCACGGCCGCGATTAACGGCACCGACAAGCTTGCCGCTCTCGCACATCTGCCGGGCACGGCGTGTTGTCACTCCCAGCAGCGATGCCGCCGTTGTAATGTCAAGTGTTTCAGTCATGTTTTTTAGATTGCTTAAATTGCCTCTTCAGATCCAGGCACTGCTCCAGCAGTTTTCCGAGTTTAGCAAACAGTTCGGTGCATCCCTTCAGCACACTGTCAATCTGCTGTTCGGTAATTTCCTCGGCATACTCCCCGCCGGGCCCGAATTTCAAAACGGGCTGCCCGTCATGAAATTCCATCTTTCCGATCACCGGCGCAGCGGGTCCGTGCTGCAGCGTTTCCGCCGCCGGCATCGGCACCACCGTCACAAGCCGGCTCTCTTTATCACCGATATGGAATTGCCGGACCTGGTGCAGCACCCATTTATTGTCGCGATAAAACTGGACCGCCTCGCAGCTCGTACGGCAGTGATAGCAGTGTCCGTAATAATGCCGCACCGGCACCGCGTCAGCCGTGTAATGCGTCCGCGTCATCTGTGCGGCCTCCAGCGACTGGAAGCAGGCCGGACACACAACCCCTTTGACCTGACCGTCCGTGCGGATATGCGGAACCGCCGCAAGATCGCCCTTTCGGACGGCCGGACCGTTTTCGGGTGTCATTTTATAAATCGGTTTCACTTTCCGCTCCTTTCATACTCGCTCATCACGGCCTGGTACATCCGCACCGCCGTGGCGATCATCTTTGGATGACTGTTTTTATAAGCCGACACCGCCTTGGCATCCCGCCGCGTAATCGTCCCGTCGGCCAGGATATCCAGCAGTGCCTCTTCGCAGGCAATCTGCTGCCTGCGGTGATGGACAATCTGTTTCAAAGACGGGGCGTCGAGCCGTTCAAAGACCGTCGGCTCATCGCCGAGCAGATCCACTACCGTCACGGGCACATCACCGGTCACAAGCTGCACAATCCGCAGATCCCGCGTCCGGCCGTACAGCACACGCCAGGCAATCGACGGGATCGTCGATTCGCCCGACAGGTACCGGTACACCTGCGACAGCGACCGCCCGGTCGCCGACGCCAGCCACTTGGGGCTGATCGCGTGCTCCTCGCAGATATCCGACAGTATAATATGATCGTCACTCACTTCGATGTCCTCGATGCGTCCCTGCATCAGTTTCCCGTCCCTGATTTCTATGGCCTATTGTTTATTTCCGATTTCCGATTTTTCAATTCAGCAGCTTTCCGCACTTCGTTTTGCATTTCGCTCAATCCTTCGTTTTGATTTTTCATCCGCGACCAGTTCGACCGCATGCCCGCAATGCAGCGTGTCGACGCCAAGATAATCTCTCGGATCCTCTGTATAGTTGCCGCCGGGCATCCAATGATTGCCTTGGCAGTACGGACAAAACACGACCCAATTGTTAAACCCGTTCTTGCGTCTCAGCGTCGCTGTCAGTTTCAAACACGGCATTAAACTTTCTCCAGCCAGTATTCGTAGCCAAGGTAGCGGCCCTGCAGTTGCCGGACCCGGTCCTTCGCTTCCCACTTGGTCAGCCATTGATCCAGCGTACCTTCACGCCCGGTCAACCGGCTCACAAATGCAATCACAAATCTCATTTGCCATCCGTGGTTAAATTTGAAATTTGAAATTTGCAATCGGAAATTTCCACAATCGTCAATCGCTCCACCCAATACTGCACATTTTTTTTCCACACCGCCGCGTTCAGCGGACAATACCGCTCGGCGAGAAAATCCAGAAACGAGCGTCCATCGTCATTCGTCAATTGTCCATGCCGCTGGCGGTTTTTAACGATGGTCGCCGCGCACCATCCGGCCTGCGTATCCAGGTCGGTATAGATCGCCTTCGGGTGATCCACGCCGAACTCGCGGCCAGGCCTGCCGTTCTCGGCAAACCGGATGGCCAGCAGGATCACAAAATCGTCCCCACGGCAGCCGTTGCGTTCGGCCGCGACCCGGACCGTCTCGATCTCACCTGGATACCGCCGGGTGTAGGCGGAAAACGTCGCCGAGCCCTGGATATCTGTTTTCTCCTCCAAACAAAAACCCGCCGCCGGAACGGGGAAGGAGGAACCCGAAGCCGACGGCGGACAGAAGGAGCTGTTATTGATTGTATATGGCCGATGGACGATTGACGATTCTTCACGTCGTCCATCGATTCCGGCCGTAAGGCCGATTCCCATACCCATGAGGAATAAAACCGTGATTATCGCGTGTGCCTTGATCGTCATACCTGTATACCTGTATTCATGCTGGTTCTTTGAAAAATCCATACTTCGTCCATCGTCCATCAATCGGATCGCCCGGCCACGGCATCCCTGCCGCAGCCACAAACGGGCTCGATCCTGCCATCCATGCTGTCTGATATTTAATTTTCAACTGTCTCAAAATTCAAAAGCGCCGGCGGATCTGGCACCGCCGGCACTCCGGAGGGGAGAAAACGATTCCACAGTCATTATTCGAATGCCTGGATCTGGCTGGCAAAGTAGTAGTAATCGCAGGGCCGCCCTGTGTTGTCGTAAAACTGGACGCGAAACTGCCGCTCGCAGTTTGTCGAATCAAAGATAGCGTTCACAACACCAACAACACCGGTGGCCTTAATCTGGACTCTCTGGTTAAGTTCGAAGGTTTCCATAAAAATCTCCTTTTGCAAAAATTTACAGTTTACAATTTACAATTCTAACGCCGGGGCGGGCATCCACTCCCGCCCCGGCTAAAAAAAAGATTTCAACCGGCACTCGCCAGTTGAGTTAAAGGTATTTCGATATGCTTTTCCTTGGCCAGCTCGATCAGTCCCTTGGTGATCGCCATCCGGGCCATATTCTGCCGCGCCTGGAAAAAGTGAGGGGCCAGAATTCGCACGGACTCGACAATCCCCTGGTCACAGAGGCGTGTGGGGTTAAAATTAAGCGTCCCCTTGTAGGGCTGATTGTCTTTCTCTTTTTTCATGTTTTTTAGCATACTACACTGTATCGGTGGTTGTAAAGAGAAAAGTTGAAACTTTTTTTAAACAAAGTTTAACAGAGTTGGCATTGACTGATTGTAAAACTTTGTTATTTAGTGAGTTATGGCAACAAAAATACTTTCAACAAATGTCAGAATTTTCGCTGAACAAAAAGAGATTCTTGATAAATGCTTGGAGCAATGCGGCATGAATCAGGTTGATTTTGTCAGTAAGCTGGTGGATTGGTTTGCCCGGCAGGACCGCTCTTTGCAGTCCGTTGTTTTAGGCCAGATCGAACCGCCCGACATGATAGAGATGCTGGATTTAATTCGCAAACGAATCAAATCTGAACAGCGAGAGGTATATCCGCCCGGGACAAAGGTTCACTATGTCCTTGTGAATGACTACGAGCAGCAGTTGATTGATAACGCCCGTGCAGACAAAGAACCGGACAATCTTGCCGATGCTGCTGTAGAAGTGACAAAAGGCGCTCTTCGATCTCAAGGACCTCAGAAGAAGAAAAGTTCTCAGAATAAAACTGCCTGATTCTATTAAGTGATAGTTCTTTTTGAAAATCAATATTTGGTGTAACTCCTTGTTCCTGCTGCATCTGTGATGCTCCGTACGAATCAGATAGAGGCGTTCCCCCGTGGTTTCCGGCACCCCAGGCCTTCGTTTGTATCGCGGGAAACACTGTCCGTAAATCTACCCAATTAGATGCCGATGTCAATGAAATGTTCCAATAAATTACAGGACAATCGGACCCATAGCCGATTAAGTTGTGGAATGGTAAAAAGTTAAAAATCAAAAAAAAAGAGAAGGATCATGAAAATACTGCTTGCAATATTGCTGATTGCGGCCTCCGCAGACAGCGAACAACCACTAAATCGTCAATCGTCAATCGACAATCATCAGTCACCAACCCCTCCTGCAAAATGGCAAAACCCGTCTAACTGGCGAAACATTAAAACCGGAATCACGCCTGATCAAACGTCCCGCCTGCTTGGAGATCCCGCCGACACCGATGCGTCCGAAACGCTCCAGGTCTGGTACTATGCGGGAAAAGAACAACATCCCAAAGATGCCGTGATTGTCTTTAGAAACACCCCTGCGGGCCTGACGCTGCAGAAATACACAGAACCGCTATGGACGTCAATGCCGACATGGCAGCAGTTAACCGAAGAATACAATCAGGCCCTCGCCGATCAGCGGGCCGCTGACATGGCCGAACGGCAGCGGTTGGCGGCAATCGCCGCCGCCGAACAAAAGGCACAAACAGAGGCCGCCGCCGAGGCACGCCGCCAGCGATCACAGGAGCTGCAGGAAAGCCGCATTTTGCAGGCCGAGCGGCTGCAGGAAACCCGGCAGACAGCACCGGTAACCGCCCGGGCTCCCTCAAAAAGCTTTATCTCCGACGACATCTGGATCATCGCCGGGCTTATCTCACTGATCATTCTGGGAGTCACCCTGGCCTGCATATTCCGATCCTAAACGTCAGTGACATCGGTGTCCTTCGTGGTGAAAATATTTTTAAGTTTCCTGAAGTTTCTTCTTGATTTCAGCCGAAATCATGAAATGATGCATTCTTAAATAATTAAATATTGCAGCGTGCCATCCACAAACGCATGCCGCAACGGACCGAAAATAACGGCCCGTCAGTTGAGTTAAAGGACTCAGTTGGCGGGCTTTTTATGTTTAAACCCCATCGAAGGCCCTCCTGAAAACCAGTTTGAAACGGATTTTAAAACGGGATTTTCACGGATGGAAAACCAGATCCAATTTGACGAACCGACCGTCTCGGTGCTGCAGAATGGCAACCTCCGGCTGGTCGAAGACTGGCCGGTTCGTTACGGCGACATGGGGTTTGTCGTCCCCGCCGGGTTCATCTCCGACGGCAATTCCGTCCCCGTCATCTTCCGTGGCCTGGTCCCCCAATTCGGCCGCAACACACTGGCCGGCATCATCCACGACTGGCTTTACAAGTCCGGCAAAGTCATTGTCACGCCCGGAAATGTTGTCACTATCAGCCGCCGCCAGGCGGATGTCATCCGTCTGGACGTCTGCAACTGGTGCGGAGTCTCCGTCCGCCAGCGGCTGGCCAGTTATCTCGGCCTGCGCATTGGAGGCGGGTTTGCCTGGCGAAAATCCCGCCGTATCAGAACGGACCATCGATCCCGTGATTTCGCACGCCTGATGCGCCACGCCGTCAACCAGAGAGAACTGAATCAACCCTAAAAACGAAAGGATCCAGCAATGAAATTCAAAGTATTTTTATTCGGAATCGCATTCGGCGTCATCGTCGCAATCGGCTGCCTCTTCTTCTCCGGCTGCTCCGGACAGCACACTCGCGAGCACACGCTCCTTCCGGTCATCGCCGACGCCTGGACCGAGCTGAAGCCCTACGCCCTCGACGCCGACGCCGTTGCTGTTATGGACGATGCTGTCGCCGTCGGCGACAAGCTCGATCTGCCGAAATGCTGGCTGGCCGCCCGGGCCTCTGTCGCCTCCGGAATCGAAACTAGGGCCGACGCGATCGGGACCGCCATGGCCGACTCACTGCGTGAACTGATCGTGCGGATGGACGCCGCCGTCATAACCTATTCAGGCCCGTAACAATGTCATCGCTGTCTGTGAATAGCCGAAACTGTGTCATCTGTAAAATCTGTGGTTAAAAAATTGGAGAATAAAAAAAATGCCAGACGAAACAATGAAACAAGGCATCAACAAGCAAATCGCCGAAATGCTCGGCGAGCTTGAAGCATCGGTCAAATCCGGCAGCCGGGATTTGATTGCATACGCATCTGAGCGGCGTCAGCTCATCGCTGTAGCCGTCGCCCACGGCGAGCCGAGCATCCGAGACATCGTTCGTGTTGAGCTTCTCAACATCGCGGCATACGCTGCCACGGAGGCGGTCGCCCAGGCCGACAAATTCGACGCAGCAGTCGTCAGTGCCGTCCTGATGTCCTTCAACGCCTTCGACACGCTGCTGCTGAACGCTTTGCAGTAGTACGAACTGATAACGGGCCACTGATAACTGATAACTGATAACTGATAACTGAAAAAAGGGCTACGCCATGACATTGCAAGTATTCGGAATCATCCTCTCGGCCGTGTTGGGTTTTTCAGCGTCGCTGCTCAGCGGCATGGTGCTGTTTAACCTCAACGCCATGAAGTCGCGTATTGACAAGCTGGAGACCGGCCAGCAAAAGCTCATCGAACGCAAGAATATGTGCAACCAGGACTACGTTGGCAAGGTCGAATACATCCGCTCCTCCAACGGCCTCGAGGAAGGCATGAAGGATCTGATCAGCGCCGTCGGTGAACTGAGGGGCACAATGGAAGTCATCAAGCAGATGCCGGCCATCTGCGGAAATATCGCCAAGGAAATCGTCCGGGAGATGAAAACATCATGAAAAAGCTGATCATCAAACAGGCCCGTCAATTGATGCTCCGGTCGCTGGACAAGGTCTACCCGTCCGGCCTGACCGCTAAATTCATGGAGCAGGTGATGTGCACCGTCGACCAGGGGTACGGATTTGACCTCATGAAAAAAGACATCGCCTACCTGTGCGAAAAGGGATACATCAAGCTGGTCGGCTTCGGCGGCAAGGCAACGCTGGCCGACATCCACGAAGGATCCTCGACGACGATCATCCTGACCGCCGACGGCCTGGAAGTCGCCCAGAACATCATCCACGATGAGGCACTGGAACTCTGATGGCACGACGCACACACAGCACAATCGACACGCTGCCCCAGTCCATCCGTGACACACTGATGCAGATGGTCGTCGACGGCCAGTGGCCCGGCTCAATGATCAGTCATGAAGGCAAGCCGACTTATGACGACATCGTGGCCTATTGCTCGACAAAAGGATTCGACATCAGCCGGTCCGCCATCGGCCGCTGGGCCAAGGGCCTGCTGGCGTTTGAGCGGATGCGCACCGCCGCCGGCATCGCCCGCAAGGTCATGGGTGACCTAACCGCCGAGACGGCCACCGAGACCCAGAAGGCAGCCGCCGAGATCATGACCGCCCAGATCATCGAGCTGATCTCGGATAACGACTTAAAACCCAAAGATATCAGCATGATCAGCGGCGCCATCCGCGACTGTACCCAGGTCGCCCTCAAAGCCGACCAGTACATCCGCACCCAGATCGCCGACCGCGCCAAGGCGGCCGCCGCCAGTGCGGGCAAGAAACTCAAGGACGCCGGAATGGATCGCAAGAAGGTTCAGGAAATCATCGACGATATTTTGGGAATCACCAAATCGTGACACAGACCGCCGAAAAAATAGAGAAAGCATATTTCCTTCCGTACCAGGTCAACTGGATCAAGGACACCGCCGATGCGATGCTCAGCGAGAAGTCGCGCCGGATTGGAATGACCTACTCGGACTCCTACAAGTCCTGCCGCGACCGGAATACCATCGACTACCGCCGAGACCTGTGGTTTTCCTCGGCCGATGAATCGGCGGCCTACGAGTACGCCCTGTACTGCCGCACCTGGTGCGAGATCATGGAGACGGCGGTCCGGGAAATACTCGAAACCCTCGAAGACGAAAAAGGATACAAATACAACAACTATGTCGTTGAGTTCCCCAATGGCAGCCGCATCAACTGCATGAGCAGTAACCCGCGCCGGTTCCGGTCCAAGGGCGGCGACGTGGTCCTGGACGAATTCGCCTGGCACGATGACCCGGAAGGGATGCTGGATGCCGCGATGCCGACCACGACGTGGGGCTTCCAGTTACGCATCCTCTCGACGCACAATGGTGAGACCAGCCGTTTCAATCGCATTATCGCACAGATCAACAAAGTCCTTCGCGGCGACGCCACATACGACGAACTCAACATGCTGCATTACGCGCTGCATCGAACGACGATCGTGGACGCCATCGAACAGGGGCTGGCTGAGAAGGTTTACAAATTGGATACCATCAGCCCCGAAGCCCGCGAAAAATTCCTCAAATCCTGCCGCGCCCGCGCCAAGGACCTGGACGCCTTTAACCAGGAATATATGTGTATCGCCTCCAGCAACGAATCGACGCTGATCCCGTACGACCTCTACCAGTCCTGCGAAGATCCGATTTGCCTGACGACCCTGCCGACCGGCGGACCGATGTACGTCGGCATGGACGTGGGCCGTGAAAAAGACTTAACCGTCTTCTGGGTGGCGGAGATGGTTGGGGACGTACTTGTGCCGCGCCGTATCATTACACTGCAAAAGGCCTGCTACGAAACCCAGCACCAGACCGGCAGCGAACTGCTGCGAAATCCGCTGGTCCGCCGGATGGCGATCGACGCCACCGGCATCGGCGACCCCGTCGCTGAACGGCTGCAGAAAGATTTCGGCGAAGTGCGCGTTCAGAAGGTCAAGTTTTCGGCGACCAGTAAAGATCACATGGCCTCTGTTTTACTGGGCCGATTCCAGGACCGCCGCCTTCGCGTTCCCGAAGATTGGAGGATCCGCGAGGCGTTCCATAAAATTAAAAAGACGATCACCGCCGCTGGCGGTGTCCGTTATGACGCGGCCCGCACCGACACCGGCCACGCCGACGAGTTCTGGGCCGCCGCCCTCTGTTGTGAGGCCGCCCACAACCCGGCCGAGAAACCGCAAATCATTTTATTGAGCGCGTAAAAAAATATGGATGACAAACAACTGACAGCGGTACACGAAAAAGATTACGGCATCAACACGCTGGCCGAATTGTGGAAGCGCGGTATTGACGTCGACAACGGCCCCGCCGATCGGCCCCGCAAGCCGTTCAGCCAGGTGCCGTGGGTCTATGTCTGCGTCAATAAGATCCTCGACACCGCCGGCGGCATCGGGCTGGTCCTGTCGACGCTCAACGACGACGTCGTCGAATCCGGCCCGGCGTATGATTTCCTGTTCGCCAATGACAAGATGCCTATTGATGAATTTCTGTCCCAGACCATCGGCTATGTGTCCCTGTTCAAGGAATGCTACTGGGTCTACATCCAGAAAGACCGTCTGGCCCCGACCGATATCCTCGTCGTCGGCCCCGACCAGCTCAAGCCCGTCCTGCGCAACGGTGTGCTCGTCGGCTACGAGCTCCGGCTGCCCGGCGGCAACCGCATCCCGCTGTTCGAAGAAGACGTCCACCCGCTGATCGGATTCAATCCCGACAGCGGCTATCGCGGCATCGGGCCGCTGCTGGCCGGAGCCGTCTCGATCTCCAGCAGCTACCAGGCCGCACTCTATAACGAATCATCCCTGGCTAACGGTGCCCGCATCTCGACGGTCCTGACCGTCCCGGCCGGGATCAAGCTGTCCGACGATGAGATCGCCCTGTACAAGTCCCAGTTCAAGGCCACTCACGGCGGCGCCCGCAACGCCGGCAAGACCTTCCTGGCCACCGGCGGCGTCGACGTCAAGACGCTCAGCCAGACCATGGCCGAGCTGCAGATGATCGACCTGCGTCGGTTTGACGCCGCCGAGATCTGCGCCCTGTTTGGTGTGCCCCCGGAGATCGTCGGCCTCAACAGCGAAGCCCAGTACGCCCACGGCCCCGCCTCGCAGCGGTTCATCACCGACACCGTCGCCCCGATGCTGGCGTTCATCGCCCGGCACATCACCAGCGGGATCCTGCAGCAGTACCGCTTCAAAAGTTTCCGCAGCCAAAAAGACCTTTCGACCTACACCGGCAAAGCCGTCCCGTTCGCCGCCGCCCGCACCCTGCGTCACAGCCGCATGAAGCTGGCCATGCGTCCGACCTACCGCGACCTGTTCACCAAGGCCGCTTCCGCCGGCCAGAACCTGTTCGCGTGGTTTTCCATCGAGGACCATCCGGCCATACAGGAAATGCTCCGTGCCCGCGCCGAAAAGATGATGGAGTACGTGGACAAAGGTGTCCCGCTCAATCAGGTCATCGACGCCGGAGACCTCCCCTTTGAGCACGTCCCCTGGGGCGACGACTGGTGGATCTCCGCCGGCATGGTCACCGCCCGCATGGTGATCGAGAATGGCATGGAATCGGTCACCGGCCCGGCCGCCCCCGAAGCCGTCGACGACGAGACCGCAGGCGCCGGTAAAAATGCTGAAATCGAAAATCGAAAATTGGAAATTGAAAATAAAGACTCCGCCCAGCAGAAACTCCGCATCTGGCAAAAGTGGGTCACCAGCTGGCAGCAACTCGAAAAAGAATACATCAGCCGCCTGCGACTGCTCTTCGCCCAGCAGCAGCGGGAGCTGCTGGCCAAGCTCGCAAAAGCCCTTGAAAGCTCTCCCCCTGCGAAGGGGGAGTCCGGCAAAGCCGGGAGGGGGTTTGACCGCCTCAAAGCGGATAGCGACCTCATCGCCCGCATCGTCTTCGACCTGAAAAAAGAAAACGGAAAACTCAAGGTCATCAACGACGTCTTCTTCGAAAAGGCCTCCGCCCTCGGCGCCGCCCAGACCATCAATGAGGTCCAGGGCCTCACCGGCGACGCCCTCAAAGAAGCGGTCAAGCGGGTCAAGCTTGCTCCGGTCATGCGCCGCTCCCTACAGATCAGCAGCCACAAGATCCAGGGCGTCAACGCCACCACCCAGGCCCGTGTCGCCCGCCAGATGACTGCCGGTCTGGAATCCGGTGAAGGGCTCAACGAATTATCCAAACGGATCAGGTCCGTCCTGGGCGACGCCCGCAAACGCACGCTGCATATCGCCCGCACCCAGACCGCCGGCGCCGTCAGCACGGGCCGTCAGGCGGGAATGCAGGCCTCCGGCGTCGAACTCAAGGGCTGGCTCAACAGTCACGACACCGTCGTTCGCAAGTCGCACCAGCAGGCCGAGACCGCCCACAAGGCCGGCATCCCCATCGACCAGCCATTCTGGGTCGGCGGCGAAGCCCTCATGTACCCGGCCGATCCGGGCGGCTCAGCGGGGAATATCATCAACTGCCGCTGCCTGCAGATTGCGATTAAAGCCAAAGGCAAAACCTTCGACCTGGCCCACTATGACCGGGCGAAATTCATGGATTACAGCGAATTTAAAACCCTTTTCAACGAGGTTTAAAAATGGAACTCGATACTAAAGAACTCAAACACATTCACGCTTTTATCGACACCGACGCCAAGGCCATCGACGAAGACACTCACAGCATTGATTTTATCGTGTCGAAAGAAGTCATCGACCGCGACGACGAGATCGTGCTGGCCGATGCGGTCATCGAGGCGATCCATCGAAAAAATGAATTCACCGCCAATCCCATCTGTCTGCCGTGTCACATGTCCAAGCTCCAGAACGGCGAACCGCCCTGTGTCGGTTCCTGGGACACCGAGACCGCCCGCGTCGTCGGCAAGGCCGTCAGAATGAAATTGCGGTTCGCGATGAAAACCAATCTCGGCGTCGAATACTGGAACGCCTACAGCGACCGGCACATGCGGGCGGTGTCCATCGGCTTCCGCACACTCGATTACCGCGTCGAGGAGCAGGGCGGCAAGCGAATTTATATCGCGACCAAGATCGAGTTATATGAGATATCCTGCGTGGCCATCGGCTCCAACCGCGAAGCCCTGTCGATCATCAAGTCGCTGTACGGCGAACAAGGTAAAGGCAGCGCCGCACAGCTTGAGCCGCTGATCACCAAACTCCTCAACGACCGGCTCGGCCGGTTGGAAGATGCACTGACCGCGCAGCTGGATGAACTCAAAGACATGATTGTTCCTGATCGGGACGACCTGGCGAAATCGCTGATGCTCGACGGCGACCTCGAACCGGACGGCCACGCAGAACAATCGGTCTCGGACGAGCAGATATGGGGGGCGTTCAAAAACGTCCTCAGCGAAACTGTTGAACTCTAAAATAGAAAGCACAACTCACATGGGAAAATTAGATAATTTATCGCTTGAAGATCAAGTCAAGGAAATGCTCAAGGACACCCACAAAGGACTGGCCTCACGAGAAGAATTGCAAACCGCCATCGCGGAAAAAACGGCCGAATTCGAAAAGAAGCAGGCCGAAAACATCAAGCTGTACGAGACCGCACAGTCCCAGGTTGCCGAAATGACCGCCCAGGTCAAGGCGATGGAGCAGCAGATCCGTCGGCTCATGAACACCCGTTTCGCCGATATCAAGGCCCCGGACGGAACCTACAGCGGCATCTGGCCGACGCTGGAGATGGCCAAAAACTTCGGCCTGTTCATCATGGCCGACGTCGGCGGCAACACCAAGGCCGCCGAGGAACTGGACAACCTCGGCATCGAACGCCGCCGCATGATCGGCGACGAGATCAAGTCCGTCAAGGATATCTCCGGCACCCAGATCACCACCGGCGGTGCCCTGATCCCGACCTACTTCATGGGGCTGCTGCCGACGCTGTTCGGCCAGTTCGGCGTCTTCCGCGCCGACGCCATGGAATGGCCGATGCCTTCCGACTCCGCAATCGCCGCCGTCCAGACCGGCGACGTCGTCGTCTACGCCCCCGGCTCCGGTACGGCGCCGACCGCGTCCAGCCCCGGGTTCAAAAATATCGGGCTCAACGCCAAGAAGATGATGACACTGACGGCCATTGACTCTGAATGCACCGAAGACATGGCCATCGCGATCGGCGAGATCGTCGGCCGCTCCATCGCCCGGGCGTTCGCCAAGAACGAAGACACCATCGGGTTCCTCGGCGACGGCACCAGCACCTACTTCGGCTTCAAGGGGATCGGCCAGTCGCTGCTGGATGTCGACAGCACGATCACCAATATCCTCGGCGTCGTGGTTCAGGCCACCGCCGGTGTCTGGAGTGCGATCGCACGCGGCGACATCACGGCCATGCCGGGCCGCCTGTCCAGCGAGGCCGACGACGCCGACGCCAAGTGGTACTGTCACCGCAACTTTTATTACACCGTGCTGGTCAACATCGCGCTGGGCCTGGGCGGCGTCAACGCCACCGAGGTCATCCAGACCGGCTACAGCCGCAACCCCCAGTTCCTGGGCAGACCGGTCCGCAGCACGACCGTCATGCCGCGCGTCATCGCTGCCGCCGACCACTTCCCGCTGTTTTTGGGCAACCTCAAACAGGCGGCCCTGCTGGGACAGGCCCGTGCGGTCACCATCGACCAGAGCCGCGACGCGTACTTCACCCAGGACCAGATTGGTATTCGCGGCACCGAACGCATCGCCGTCAATATCCACAATCTCGGTTCGGCCGCCGATGCGACAACACTGATCGAACCGGCCATCGTCGGTCTCCGCGCCGACATCGCGTAATGATTGCCGATTTGAAATTTGAAATAAAAACAGGGCGAGAGAAACTCACATTAAAAATTGAAAAACTTGTGAAAGGTTAATCGTATGAAAGAAGCTCAGAATACAAAAAAGGTTTTGCTGGTTCCGCCCCAGCTCAAGGATAACGCCGCCTTCGCGTCGAATACCTATGTCGACACCGCCGGCTGGGGATACGTGGAATTCGTCCTGATCTCCGGCACGATGGATGCCGACATCGGAACCGACGACGCCACAACCGCCGTCTCGATCGAACAGTGCGACACCACCGACGGCACCTATGCCGCCGTCACCAATGCCGCACTGGCCGACGTCTTCGACGATGCCAAGGATAACAAGATCAAGCAGATCGACATCGATCTGTCCAACGGCACCTACAAGCGATACATGGAGCTCAACACCCCGACCGCCGGCGACGGCACCACGGGCTGCAACTTCTGCGCGATCGCGATCCTGTCCAAGCCCATCGACGGTCCGGCTACCGCCGCCGAGCGTGGCCTGGACGAACACGTGATCATCTGATCACCGCCGTAAAAACGCTGACCCCGCCGGCGCCGCCGGCGGGGTTTTACAAAAACCGAAAACAGAAAGTAAAAAATGAGTTATCACGTTTTAATGATTGTCCCGACCGCCGGCCACGTTCACGTCCGCAACGCCGCGTTCTGCGAGTACCAGGCCATGCGGCAAAAGGAGCCGCTCGAGGTCAACGGCATCCCGCTGTCGATCTGCTCGTCCAAAGCCATCGACTGCCCGGTCGACTACAACCGCAACCAGGCCGTCTCGATGTTCCTGGCCAAGGGAAGCTGGACACACCTGTTCTTCCTCGACTCGGACGTCGAGCCGCCGCTGGATGCCATCGACCGCCTGCTGGCGCTGGAGGCCCCCGTGGCGACCGGCCTGTACCCGCTGATGCTGCGGGAGGGGCTTCGCTGGGCCGTCCTGAACAAAGACGCCGGCGGCGTCTACCGCTGCCGCAAGGCCCTCGATTTCGTCGATGCTCCGTTCCAGGTTGACGGCGCCGGTGCCGGCTGCCTGCTGATCCGCCGCGACATCCTGAGCGATATGTCATGGCCGTATTTCCGCTGGGACCTGACCGCCCCCGGCCGCAAGACAGGCGAAGATGTTTTCTTCTCGAAAAAATTAAATGCGTCAGGCGTCCGGATCACCGTCGATCCGACCGTCCTGTGTAAACATTATAAAGAAATCGACCTGCTGCAGCTGATGCAGGTCAAAGCCGAGGAATCATATGCCGCATAAAACCGAACACTCCGATCCGGTCTGGATCGTCGCCGAAACGTCCCACACCGGCGTCGCCGGGATCTTCCTGGCCGGCCAAACCTATCAGGTCCATCCGCAGACGCTGGCGGCCATCGACAGCGAAATTGATGCCCGCCGTAAATCCCTGCCGAAAGCCCAGCGGTCCCAGGTCGCAAATTTCCGATACACAAAAACCGTCGCTCCCTGGGACGCATACAAGGATCAGACCGCACTGCGGCTGGCCGAGCTGAACGACCGGCTGAACACCGAACAGGCCGAGCTGGACCGGCTGCGTGACGATCAAAAGGACCTGCTGAACCAAAGAGCCGCCGCCGATCACGATGTCGCCGAATTCAAAAAAGCCGGCAAGGCCGATCTGAATAAGCCCGGCCTGCTGAACCGGCTGTACCGAAAATCCGTCGCCCGCCGCGAGATCATCCTCATCGACCTGGAGCAGACGGCCGACGACATTAAAGAAGTTGCAGCCGCTGTCAAATCGCTTGAAAAAATGATCGCCGACCTGCGGGGAAAAGATGTCGAGGAGTCCCATGAAACCGAAACAGCCGAAACCGGACCCGGACAAACAAAAACAGACGAAGACGCCCAGGGATAAGCAGCTCAAATCCGGCTACCAAACAAAATGAACGGGTGGCACGGCCCACCTACGAACTACGAACTACGAACTAAGGACTGAACAAATGTTATGTTTACGCCAGGACATCAAGGACCGACTCGGTCTCAACAGTACGGACACCCAGCACGATGACGTGATCGATCAGATCCTCGCCGGCTTCAGTGCCCGCGCCGATTCCCACACCGGCCGCACCCTGACCGCCCCGGCCGCCGCCGTGACCGAGTACTACACAGGGCTCTGTCACCTGCTGCACCTGCGCCGCTATCCAATCATCTCGATCACCAGCGTCAAAGAGTCCTGGACCAACGACTTTACCAATGATGTCACCGAGCTGGTCGAAGGCACCGATTTCAGGCAGGCCTCCGGCGGCGCCAACGGCATCATCCAAAAGCTCTACGGCATCTTCGCGGCGGCCTTCGAATCCGTACAGGTGGTCTATCGCGGCGGCTTTGCCGCCCCGGACGCGGTCCTGACCGCCGGCGAAACGGCCCTGCCCGCCGATCTGCGTGAGGCGGCGATCATGCAGTGCAGCTTTGTTTTCAAACGCCGGGACGACATCGGCCTCGAAGGCGTCAGCTTCGACGGCGGCAGCTTCAGCAAGTTTTCCGCCATGAAGCTGCTCCCCGAAGTAGCCGCCGTCCTGGACAGCTACAAACGCATCGTCTTCTAACTACGAACTAAGAACTACGAACTAAGAACTAAAAAAATGATTTTCGCTCTCGAACTCGGCCCTGAATTTCAACGCACCGTCTCAGATCTCTCCGAGGCCGGCAAGAACGTCCGCGCCGCCGCCGGCGAGGGACTGGCCGAAGGCGTCACCCTGGCCGCCTCGCACGTCAGCGAAAACTACCTGACCGGCCAGTACCTCAAACGCCGCACCGGCCGTCTGGCCGCCGCCGTCCAGGGCTGGATGACCGGCGATCTCGACGGCGTCGTCGGTGTCGCCGAGGGCACGGCGGTCGAACGCTACAAGTACCTCCTCGGCGACGAGACGGTGACCATCCGCCCCAAACGCGCCAAGTACCTGGCCGTCCCCATCGGCGAGGCATTGAGCGGATCCGGCGCCGTCAAAGAAAAGTACGCCGACGGCCCGGGCAAAATCTGGGACGCCGAAAAGTTGTTCATCGTCCAGGGCAAGGGCCAGCCGCTGGTCGGCTACAAGGTCGGCAAACGCGGCCGCTTCCGCCCGCTGTACGTCCTGAAAAAAGAGGTCACGGTTTACGGCACCGGCGCCCTGTATGACGGCGTCGAAGAGAGCATCCCGGAGATCACCGGCACCATCAACCGAAAACTGGATGAAAAAATGAATTAATATGAAAAGAGTGTGTAAATGGCATTGACTAAATTTTATTGTCGGGTTGGCTTAGCAAGTGGTGATGATGATGGTTCGTCATGGGATAACGCATGGGCGTCATTGGCATCGATGATTGCAGGGATTGATGCTGCACTCGATGCATCAACTTCTGGTGTCGAATTGCAAATTGGCATTGAAGGAACAAATGATGCCGATAACAGGTATGCGATTGGCGGAGCTGCAACAGTCGCTGCCTCTAATCCATTAAAGCCGTTAGTAATACGATCCGTGACAGCCGAAAACACCTATGGCATAGTCTATTTAAGCAATGTTGCGACATTGACATTTACTGGCCGCATGATTGTTGTTGGAATAGACCTTGTGACGGATTATTCGGGGACTACTTTGGCAATGAAGCAAGGCGCTATAGCTTACCGATGTAAAGCATCCTGTGTTAATGGCACCGGTGAAACATTGTCCATAGCGGACAGTCCGTCCGGTGCATACCTCTGTCATATTATAGGTCAAGGATCGGGCGCTGGTTATACTGTTTACGGGCTGCGAGGGTTTTGTTCGAAATGCTTCATTGAAACAAATAATATCGGGATAGTTGTTGCTGCAGGTCGCGGATCATTTTTAATAAATGATAATATTATTAAACCTTACGACACCTCTCGGACAATTGGTATTCGTCGGGACAATGGAGACGCTTATTCAAACATAAATATAATTAATAATATCATCTATGATTTCGATTACGGAATAAATTTAATTGAAATTTTTGCAGATGCGGCTGACACAGTCCAGCCTTGCTTTATCCATGGAAACGTAATCGTTAATCCGTCTGCAGGCGATTATGGTATTTATGGAACCCCCGCAATGGCGAGGAACCATGGCGACTTTATCTGTAATAATGCAATTTATTGTGCCACAGGCGGTAATGAGATCAGCGGAGACTTAGCACCTGACTACCCGTATTTACATAATATCATATTAACCGGCGATCCTTTCGTCAACGCCTCCGCGAACGATTTTCGGTTAAGCGTTGACGGTGATGAATTTGATACATTAATAGCTCAGGGATTTAATATCGAAATGCAATTTGATATCGACAATCTTTTAGCTGGGACGGTGTTATTGCCTAAAATTAATTATCCAACCGAATCAAATGTTTTAACCGGCATAGAATATGCGAACGGGCAATATACAGGTACGGCATCGGGTAGTGGCTCAGGAAGATTAATGCGAGAAAGGCGTCATAATGTTTAAGAATGTAGGCAGTCAAAAGATAGCCGTTTTCGCTTATGATACGGCAGCAGCAGCCCCGAAGACCGGAGACGCGGCCAATATCACGGCACAGATCTCTTTGGACGGCGGAGCTACAGCGGCAACGGATGACACGAATCCAACTGAACTGGACGCGACCGATGCGCCAGGCATTTATATCTTTGATCTTACGCAGGCCGAAACAAATGCGGATTTAATCATCCTTTCAGCGGCCAGTGCAACATCCGATATTGTTCTGGAGCCGGTCATCGTCTATACACAAACCGTGATGCGAGGCACTGATGGAGCAAATACGACGACTCCGCCCGCCGCAGCCGCCATCCGAACCGAGATCGATAGTAACTCGACACAGTTGTCGGCGATCAAAGCGAAGACGGACAATCTGAAGGATACATGGAACGACCTCTCCGCCGCCCAGGTCAATGCCGAAGTCGATACAGCCCTGTCCGATTACGACGCCGCCACGGGAACGGAACTGGCGGCCGTGGATGCCAAGATCGATACCATCGACGCAAACGTCGACCTGGTGCTGGAAGACACCGGCACAACACTGCCGTCCCAGATCGGCGGACTCAACAACCTATCATCCGCCGACGTCACAGCCGCCGTCCCAACCGCCGCCGCGATCCGTGCCGAGATCGACAGCAGCTCGACGCAGTTAGCGGCGATCCTGGCCGATACCGGAACGACCGTCCCCGGCCTGATCGCGGCCCTGAACAATATCGCCGCCGCCGATGTGCTGGCCGTCACCGTCGAAGGCAGCTTGACGCTGGCACAATCGATCCGGCTGATCCTGGCCGTCATGGCCGGCAAGTCTACCGGCGGCGGCACGACCGAAGTCACCTTCCGCGATACCGGCGACACCACCGACCGCATTGTAGCCACGGTCGACGCCGACGGAAACCGAACCGCTTTAACTTTGGACGCTGATTAATGGCCTATAATTATATCACATCCCGCTACCTGCCCGGCACGCTCGAAGGCGGCAGCCAGACGCCGCCCGACGCACCGGCGCTGTCTGTCGCCGACAACACCGACGGCTCGGTCACCGCCGCCGTCACAGGCACCGGCACGATCCGGCTGTACTACCGCCTGTCCGGCATCGCCGCCTGGACCGCCGGCAGCAGCCGCTCCGGCGACGGCGATATCACGCAGTCCGGACTGACGCAGGGCAAGTGGTACGACTTCTACGCGACCGCCGACAACGGGCTGACCGGCGCCCCGTCAACGCTGGCACGCGTGCTGGTCACCGACGTCGCCCAGCACGGCATTTTGATCGACATCGAGGATGCCGCGATCGCCGTGCTGACCGCCCTGTCTGACGACGACGGAAACCCGCTGTTTAAAAATATCAGCGACACCAACGGCACGTTCGTTCAGGTCGACGGACAGGCCCGCTGCATCGACCACTGGCTCGGCCAGATCGGCATCGGAAACTCCGGCATCGAAAGTTTTGACCGGTTTGCCCCGTTCGCGTTTGTCCAGGCCGAGCCCCGGCGTGTCAAGCGTGAGGGCGGCCACGACGCCAACATCCGCATCGAACTGAGCATCCTGTTCGGCCAAAGCTCGCTGGAGCCGTACATCTGCCGCCTGGGCGACGCGACACATGTCGGCACCAGCCGGATGATGGAGAAGATCTTCCTGGCGTTTGACAACTGGCACCCCGGCAGCGGCATCGTCTGTGACGAGTTCTACCTGGCCGACATCGTCGAAAATTGCGGCCAGCCAAAAAAACACGGACTCCAGATGATCTTCGAAGCCAACTGGATCCCCTTAACAAGTTAAAAAAAACCTAAGAACTAAGAACTAAGAACTTTTCAACGGAGTTGAAATTATGGCAACAGTCAATAAACGAACCAAGATGGTGCTCGACACCGTCATCAACGGCGTCGACGCCGGCGGACCGATGACCGCCCGTATCCAGGCCGGCTACGAAACAATCTTAAGCTCATCGCCGGACGGCCTGCAGACACCGATCAAGGACCGCGCCACCCAGTTCGTGCGCGGTTCCGTCACCAGCCATGACTGGATCGAGGCGGCCAACCTGCTGGCCGGCACTGTCGGCACGCTGGTCTTTTATGAACGCAAGTCGGGCGCCGCCGCCGCCACGGGATTTGTCAAGCACACCATCACCGCCCCGGTGATTCACAACATGCGTCTGTCGATCACCAAGGACAGCTATGCCGTCGTCAGCTATGACTTCGAGTGCCGCTTCGCCTCCGAGGCCGCCACGATCGCGACCACCTGGGCGATGACGGACTCCCAGGCCGCCCCGACATATGTCAGCTCCGCACGCGGCGGATACCGCATCTCGGCCGCCGCCCACGGCGGAGTCAGCATCTATCACGTCATGTCGGCCGAATTCGGCATCAGCATCCCGCTGCTGAAAGAATGCAACGACGCCGACCTGGGCTACACCGCCGTCGACGCCGACCTGGAAGGCGGCATGGCCTGCGGCGGCTCGATCACGTTCCAGGACGCCGAGATCACCGCCAGCAAGCTCAAGCTGGTGGACCTGCTGGCCGCCGCTCGCGGCTCATTGGTCTTAACGCTGACCCAGTCGGCGGGTGCCACGGCCAAGACGCTGACCATCGCCGGCGTCATCTTCACCGGCGGCAGCGAAAACGCCCAGGCCCGCGCCGATCAGGCCAACCCCTTCACCGCCGAATTCCAGGTCTCCAACGATGTCACAACCCAGTTAACCTTAGCCGGCGACAACAAGATCCTCACCATCGCCGACGTGGCGTAACTAAAAACTAAGAACTAAGAACTAAAAACTGTAATGCCCGACAAAGACATCAACATTCACGTCACCGCCAAAGGCGCCGAACAGGCCAAACAGGGCCTGGACGGAGTCGCCGCCGCCACCGAGAAAGTCGGACAGACGACTACCGACGCCTCCGGCCGTGTCCGCGATGCGCACGGCCGTTTTGTCAAGGGGACCGGCCAGGCCGCCGAGGCGACGGATAAACTGGGAGCTGCCACGGATAAGGCCGCGACCAAGCTGGCATCGATGGCGGCCGGCTATGTCAGCATCGCGGCATTGATCGCCGCCGCCACCAAAGCCCTGCGTGCCCAGACAGAGGCATTGGAGGAAAACGCCCGGGTCGCCGCCAAGCACCAGAACACACTCCTTCGCCTGCAGTTCCTCGGCGACTATTACAAAGACAAGCCCGAGCTCCGGAAAGAAATCGCCGCTCTGGCCGAGTTTGGCCGCCGTCCCTTCGAAGAGGTGGCCGACGCCGCCTACAACCTGCGCAGTAAAAACGCCGGCATGACCGAAGCCCAGCGAATGGGCATCATGCGGGAAACCCTCGAGATGGGCCGCACGGACCCGTCGCTTCCACTGAACACGCTGGCCGACATGTTCTCGCTCTATCAAAAACAGTCCGGCATCACCGACGCCAACCGCGTTCAGAACGTCCTTCAGAAAACCATCGAGGAAGCCGGCGGCTCCGGCGCCGATGTCGCCGCGTATATGCCGCGATTCTTACCCATCGGCATGGCCGGCGGGCTCAGCGGCTCCCAGTCGGCGGGGCTGTGGGCCTACGGCACCACGCTGGAGTCCGAGGCCTCTGTGGCCACCACCGGACTGCGGGCGATCATGATGGGCCTCCAGGGCAAGGGCACCCCCGAAGGCGCCAAGCTGCTCGAGAAGATGGGCATCACGCAGGACATGTCATTCTTTGAAAAGATGAATATCTTAAGCGGGCAGAATATCGACCTGGCGACGGCTGAGCAGCTCTTCCAGCGGGAAGGCGCCGCCATGGGCCTCAACATGCTCAAGGATCCCGCCGCCATGATGCGAAGCATCAACAGCGTCACCGCCGCCGATCGCGGCGATATCGACCTGACAAAAAATAAGATCGAAGGACTCTTCGGCACCGACGCCGTGGCTAAGATGGAAGAGGACACGCGTATGCTGGAAGTCCAGATCGAAAATATCCGGGCAAACGACGCTCGCGCATTGAAAGGAAAATATCTGCTGCTCCAGGCGGAAAAACAGATGCGAGAGGAAGGTACCCCCGAATGGTGGATACAGACCAACCTGGCGATGATGCGCGGCGAGATGGCAATCGGCTTGTCGCCCGAAACCGCCTTTCAAATGGGAACGACGGAAACACAACGTACCATTATTAACCAGAACCAGAATGTCATTTTTAACGCCCCGGAGAAAGGCCCGTCCCCGGTGATCCCGAACGACTTAAACTAAAAAAAGACAGTAAACATGAGCACAGCGCTGACATCCATTTTTGGAAACGAAATCAAGGTCCGGTTCCAGCCGCGCCAGCCCGTCCGCCAGATCACCGGCTATGCCGGCGGCCACGGCGCCACGGCGATGCTGATGGGGTCGGTCGGCTACCCGCTGATCGTCACCGGCACGCTGCGGACGTCCGCAGGCCAGACTTATGCCAACGCCCGCACGGCGATGGCCCTGCTGATCGAAGCAATCGAATCATGGGCCTGGGCACCGGAGCAGATATTTACCTACAAGGGCGAGACCTATATGTATGTCGTCTTCGACCGGCTGACCCTGACCGATTCAGACGGCAAGAGTTTCAAATACACCTCCGCCGGCGCCTGCATCGTCAACTTCGTCTGCACCTTCAGAAGTTTATTATGAGTCCTCGGCGGTAATAAATTTGAAACAGGAAATAGAAAATAGAAAATACAAATGGCCCAAATAACCGACAAAAACAGGATCAACCGATTCGCCCAGCCGCTGGTCGTTGAGGCCCGCCCCTGCAGCCAGGCATCCGGCTACGGCGTCTGGCAGCCCGTCTACAATGCCCGCGTCGAAGAGATCACCCTGAACGCCGGAGCCGACGCCGCCAACACCGCCGTCATCACGTTTCCAACCCTCCGCTGGAACCAGATGTTCACCGGTCTCAATCTCGGCGTCAACATCCGCATCCGCACGGACGCCCCCGTACGCGGCGACGGAAGCCCTTATCGGGGCCAGTCGCGGGCCGTCCTCTTCCAGGGCTTCCTGACCAACTACAGATCCCGGTTTGCCGGCGGTACCGGCCAGTCGTCACCCACCGAAACAAACACCGTCATCTGCATGGACTATCGCTGGCTGATGAGCCGGACCAGTCCCGTCTTCGGCATCTACGCACGCAGCCGCGACAACTATGACACGTTCGAGACAACGCCGGTACCGGCTAACTCGGCCACGCATTTTTCCGGCCGCCGCTGCATCTTCAACGCCGACGGCCAACCCAACCGGGACGCGACCGCCTACAGCTACTCCGTCGGCGGCGACGTGGTGGACACGCCGCTGTTTTCCGGCCAGGTCTACGGCGACCCGCAGCCCTGGACCGCCCGGCAGATGCTGCAGTATCTGCTGTCGCCCTATTTAAACCGCATTTATTCATTATTTAAAATCAATGACGTCACCGCTCTGACCGGCGTCGATCACGCCGATTTCGACCGCGTCATCAACCACATCAGCGTCGACGCCGGCAACATCATCAGCGGTATTGACCTGATCCTTAAAAACATCGGCCAGTCCATGCGTGAGGAATACACCCTCGACGGACCGCAGTGGGTTTTCTACCGGCCCGGCGAAGCCGTCAGCGAACCCCGCAGCACATCGGCCCCGGTCATCCTGCACTCCCTGCACGCCCCCGCCGCCGGCGAGGTGATCACGGACGCCGTCGCGGACGGACTCAAGATGCTCTACGGCGCCGAATTCGACGAAGACATCAGCGCCGTCATCAACACCCCCGTCGGGCTTGGCGCCCCGGAGCGTTACGAGTTTACCGCCGAACTGGTACCTGCCTGGCTGGATTCGGATCTGTCGGTACCGGACGGCACCGAGATCGATCCATTCTTTTCGACCGAAGCCGTCCTGCAGGCCGAAGCTAATCCCAACCGGTTTGACATTTACAAATACTACCACGCCTCCGGCTCATCGTTCAAACGGGATGTCGGCCGCAAGTGGGCGCTCAACGAAGCCGGCGACTATTCGGCGTCCGCGTCGTTTGATCGCGGGATGCCCTTTGATTTTGCCGACGTCCTGGACGCGGCCGACGCCTACGTCGACGGCGTTCGCAAATACGGTCTCTTCCGCCGCGTTCTGCTGGAATGCCTGACCTTTGACGCCTCGGACCTCAACTCCGTCGGCATCCGCGTCGAGTTCAGCTTCGATGGCGGCAGCACCTGGCACGTGCCGCAAACAGCGGCATCCGTGCTGACAACCGAGTGCGGCATCCGGATCGAGGATCCCAATCTGTCTGAGCTGCTGGATCCGGCCGGCGGCGTCATTTCCGGCGGCGACCTCGACGGCCAGGAGCTCAACTACTGGACCTCGCTGCTGGCCGATAAAGCCGATGGAAACAGTTTTAAAGATAACGAGTGGAACACGCGCGTGCGCGTCACCGCGTCCGTCCAGCTCGATCAGCGGCTGCTCGCCCAGTCCCTTCCCACCAGCGGCAGCGGCAGTCCCTTTTATCATCGCCGCGTCTTTGATTTTTCCGACCGCTATACCTACTCGGTCCGGACCGACTCAAGCGTCTTTGACGGCGGTGCCCTGTCCGCCTGGAACACCAACGAATACGACAAGCTCACCGCCCACCTGGACGCCCTTCGTGATGCCAACGAGAACATGTCGATCAACGGCCGGTTCACACTGGACCGGCTCTGGCTCGGCGACGGATCCGGCGCCGAGGACTTCCGCCTCGGCGACGGTGTCGAAGCCGTCACCGGCCGAAATTATTCCATGGCCGCCGCGATCGATGGCACGACCGTCTACCCTGAAATCATCCAGATCACCTATGACGTCCAGCGGCAAAAGCAGCACCTGATCACGCGGGATCTTCGCCTGGCCAACATGAGAACATAAAATGTAAAATGTAAAATGTGAAATGTGAAATGTTAAATGTTAAATTTGAAATAGGAAATATGAAATAGAAAATAATAAAATATGCCGTCCGAAATTATCACATTAAAGTTCGCTGTCCCCTTCGGTCACCGCCCGGGCGACTATGCCGTCCTGTATTCCAACGGCGGCGACGGAGCTGTCGACTGGGACACACCGTTCAGCGATAAACAGATCGATCTGTTTCCGGGCGGATCCGGCTGGTACGGATTCGGCTACGCCCCGTTCGGCATGAGTCCCTTCGGGCTTCCGTGGGGAAAGAATATCAATCGCGGATTCGGTTATACCCCGTTCGGCATGAGCCCCTTCGGGTTTGGCGGCGTGCTGATCACCGAGCGTGTCGCCGTCACCGACTGCGGCGACTGGACCTTCGGCCTTAAGTGTTTTGATTCACTCGGCAACGAAAACACCGGCACGCCCAACCAGGTCACCGCCTCCGTCCACGTCGCCCCGCCCCGACCGGCCGGGCTGAAAAAAGAAAGCTACGATCCCGACACCGACATCCTCACGCTCAGCGTGATCGATCCGGCCGGCGAGTACCCCATGGGGCTCGCCCCGTCGCGGCTGTGGCCGACGTTGACCGGCGGACCGTATGACGACTTTGACAGCCGCATCGACCCGGCGACCGGAACGACAACCGACGGCACCGTCGACCCCGGCCTGCCCTCACGAATTTAAAACGATGAAATCGGAAATAGAAAATATGAAATCGAAAATAAAATACGCCTGCGTCGCCCATCCCGACCGCGTCGCCGTCGTCGACAGGAACGGACAGCTGCTGTGCTGGCAGTGCTGCCTCGACCCGGAAACCTTCGCCAAACGCTTCGGTGAAAATTTTTACAAGGAGCAATCATGACTAAAAAACGTGACATGTCCGACATCATCCACACGATCATTGACGAGTACAGATCCGGAATAAAGATTACTGAATTAATGCCTAAATATAAAGTCTCGGGATCCAAGCTCCGGACCGAGATGGTCTCGGTCATGGGCGAGAAGGAATATCGCCGGATCGCACGGCGAAACAATAAGCTCGCCGGTGCTAAAAGATCGACCCGTTTTGAAGTCGATATAAACCCGGCCGAGAGTGCCTCAATCGTAAAAGCATGGTGTTCCGGTGAATCAATAGGATCCCTCGTCAGGCGATATCACCACTGCCAGCAGGTGATCGCAAAGGTCATCATCGAAGCGGTTGGCCAAAAACAGTACACTGAAACAGCACAATGGCGTAAAAAAAATAAACGGTCGCGTCGCACTGAAGTTCCTTCTTCCCTGAAGGGAGACACGGATAAAAGTCACCAGGATATCGCTGCCTCCGGCCGCCAGGATGTTGACGGCGGTCTGATCGTCATCTACGACTGCAACGGCTGCGGTTACAGCCAGCCGGCAGCGTTCGACCGCTGCCCCAAATGCGGAAGCTACGCCATCGAGCGTATCGAGCACGGCGCCAACAAAGTCCAAACCCCAACCCAGGCCAACCACTACACCGAGACCGCCGCATAACATCCAATTTGAAATTTGAAATATGAAATATAAAATAAAAATCTTTTGCTTCATCCTGCTGGCAGCAGCGGCAGTCGCCGCAGACCCGAACCGGTTTGATCCGAATTCAATCTGGGCCGACTGGCCGCCGCCGATCCACACCGCCGATCCGTCTCCGGCGGTTGCCGATTTCAGTGTCATCGGCGTCGACATCGATGCCATCACCGACATGAACGATTTGCGTGTGGAGGCCCTCATGCTCACGGACGGCCAATTGTACCTTCTCGACAATCCCCGGTCGGATTTTTCGATGAATGGCTCCCCTCACAGCCAAAGGGTCTACAAGCGGACGGGGATGATCCGCGTCTTCAGCGAGCCGATGCCCGTTTGGCAGACTCTTCACCGGGGACTTAATATCGTCACCGCCAGCGCCACGGGCCGCCGGCTCGAGGCCATGGACTACGCCGGCACCGGCCGGTCATTCGGCGTCGGCATCAAGGGGCAGGTATATTCTGTCGAGCTGATCGTCGTTAATTTCAGCGGCACCGAGCAGCGGTTCAAGCTGTATTTCAGCCCCGCCGACACCAACCGCGACGGCAAGGTAGATCTGTCCGACCTGGCCAAACTCTCTAACGACTGGCTAAACACCGCCGCCGTCAGCAGATAATATCAACATTAAGGGAATATGGAATAATGCCTAAAGCAGAAGCAATTAACGGGCCGGATGGAGTCAGGCGAGGATATATAATTTATTGCCCCGCGTGCAAAACACATCATGTGTTCTATACAAACCATAGTAATCCGAAGTGCAACTGGTCGTTCAATGGCGATTGCGAAAAACCGACCTTCGCTCCATCGATGCTGGTGAAAGGTCACTTGGGGGCGGACGGCTATGGTGTTTGCCATTCGTTTGTCCGTAACGGACAGATTCAGTATCTCAACGACTGCACCCATAATATGGCCGGCCAGACGATGGATCTCCCGGACATCGATGCCATCACCGACATGAACGATTTGCGGGTGGAGGCCCTCATGCTCACGAACGGCCAATTGTACCTTCTCGACAATCCCCGGTCGGATTTTTCGATAAATGGCTCCCCTCAAAGCCAAAGGGTCTACAAGCGGACGGGGATGATCCGCGTCTTCAGCGAGCCGATGCCCGTTTGGCAGACTCTTCACCGGGGGCTCAATATCGTCACCGCCAGCGCCACGGGCCGCCGGCTCGAGGCCATGGACTACGCCGGCACCGGCCGGTCATTCGGCGTCGGCATCAAGGGCCAGGTGTATTCTGTCGAGCTGATCGTCGTTAATTTCAGCGGCACCGAGCAGCGGTTCAAGCTGCATTTCAGCCCCGCCGACACCAACCGCGACGGCAAGGTAGATCTGTCCGACCTGGCCAAACTCTCTAACGACTGGCTAAACACCGCCGCCGTCAGCAGATAATATCAACATTAAGGGAATATGGAATAATGCCTAAAGCAGAAGCAATTAACGGGCCGGATGGAGTCAGGCGAGGATATATAATTTATTGCCCCGCGTGCAAAACACATCATGTGTTCTATACAAACCATAGTAATCCGAAGTGCAACTGGTCGTTCAATGGCGATTGCGAAAAACCGACCTTCGCTCCATCGATGCTGGTGAAAGGTCACTTGGGGGCGGACAGCTATGGTGTTTGCCATTCGTTTGTCCGTAACGGACAGATTCAGTATCTCAACGACTGCACCCATAATATGGCCGGCCAGACGATGGATCTCCCGGACATCGATGACTGATTTTGAAAATTGGAAATCGGAAATCGGAAATAAAAAATAGAAAATCCCGGCCTCCGGCCGGTTTGCTCTTTGCATAGAGAATGATGAATAACATGCGGCTCGCAAGGGCTGAAACAACCGTCGGAAATTGAAGTTCCTTTAGAATTTGAAATTTGAATGTGTAAATTTGAAATAAAAAAGGCCTCATTTTTCGCCGGAGATTTTATGCGCACAACCCAATACAAATATAATTCTTATCCACAATACACTTCCGCAAGTACTTCCGCACTTCCGCAAAAAACTTCCGCACAAAAAATAAAATTAGCCCGCCGAAAACAGGCCTGAATCGGCATTTAATGAGTCGTTAAACCGCTTTTAAACCATTTTCACAGAACCCGTCGTTGTGCCAACTGCGCCGTCGCAAAAATGAAAATAAAGCGGTTTTGTGCCATCTTTGAAAATTCAGAATTCCACCCGATATCAACCCGCCCATTATCGATAAGTCTCGTATAAACAAACACATATCCCACCGCTGCCCCACCAGTCCCGCACAATCCCGCCCAACCCCCACAAATGCCATATACCGTTTCGTTTAACAATGAGTTCCTCCCGCGACAATTGCGGCTGATCAGTCTGA
>Ga0265297_10002357_pt1 | contig 38798 bp, 37 predicted proteins | sample Munlanlwell13791_FD_192502 | JGI IMG/M metagenome (GOLD analysis project Ga0265297, IMG submission 192502) | Leachate microbial communities from a municipal landfill in Southern Ontario, Canada - Leachate well 137-91 | ecosystem: Engineered > Solid waste > Landfill > Unclassified | place...
AGAATTTGTTTGTGATGGAAGATTGGCATAATTTCGGCGCTGATTATGATAAAACTCTTGTGAGCTGGTTTGGAAATTTTCATAAAAATTGGGCAAAGATCAAGGCAAATTCCAATCTTGACGAAAGATTTTATCGCATGTGGAAATTATATCTTCTTTCTTGTGCCGGCTCTTTCCGCTCGCGTAATCTCCAGCTCTGGCAGATAGTTTTGTCTAAACATGGAGTCACTGGCGGATATAAATCTGTGAGATAAAATCATGAAACTTATTATCAAAAATCGAGAATCTGCCGGAAAACAAAAATTTCTACCCCAAAGGTGCGATTGTCATAAAAATTAACAAAATTATAGAGTTGAAATAAATATTTTATGTCATGTTTTCCCATAGAATAAAAAAATCCCCGCCTAGGTGAAGTATTTAAACTTCTGGCCGGGAATCTTTAATCAAAGATTATCATAGCATAATTATCATGTCAAAATTTGGAGAAAAATGAAGAACATTATTATAAAAGAATCAACGATTGAGGAAGTGATAAAAGTTCATCGAAAAATCACTGAATTTTATAGTCACAATGAGCCAAAAGAATATTTTACTGGAAGATATGGGAATAAAAAGAAGCTAATTATTGTTGCATATTTAAATAATTCTCCGGCGGGTTACCTGATTGGTTATGATAAATCAAATGACGGTTCTTTTTATTGCTGGATCGTAGGAGTTGATCCTAAATATAGGCAGATGGGCATTCTTAAAAAATTGATGGATTACCTGATAAAATGGGCAAAAAAACAGGGGTATAAGAAAATTAAATTATCAACTTGGAATAGTTTTCGCGCCATGCTTTCGTATTTAGTCAAATATAACTTCATGTTTGTCAAAGTAATTCCTGGCAAAACAATCGAAAACAATCAGATAAAATTAGAAAAAGATATTTAGGGCCTTTGAAGAAAAATAAAAAATTGGTCAGATAAAAGGAGGAAAATGTCAGGGAAAGGCGGATATGAAAACTTAATAGTTTACCAGCAGGCGGTCGTGATTTATGATTTAACAGTGGAATTTTGCAAAAAATATCTTGATCATTTTCGCGATAAACGCACTATTGAGCAAATGATTCAGGCGGCCAGGAGCGGAAAACAAAATATTGTCGAAGGTTCGCTGGAAAAAAGTTTGAAAATGAACATAAAGCTCACTGGGGTTTCCCGCGGATCATTTGGCGAACTGCTGGAAGACTACAAGGATTTTTTGCGCACAAGAAACCTGCCGATTTGGAGCAAAGACGATTATAGAGTTTTTGAAATTCGAAGAATAAGAATTGAGACAAATGGGACTAATTTGTCAAATTCGTCCAATGTGGCTAATTGGTCTAAGTGGACTAATTCTCCAGAAAAGTTTGCGAACCTTATGGTTACCTTGCTTTCTAAAGAAAATTATTTGCTTGACAGAATGATTAAATCTTTGGAAGATAAATTTGTACGCGTCGGCGGCTACAGCGAAAATCTTTTCAAAAAGAGGATGAAAGAAAGGCAGAAAAATTATGGAAAATAATTTTTGGTATGGTAAGTTCTGACCTTATAACAATTCCGATGTGTCATAAGGTTGGCTGATGTCACAAAAATCCAGGAAGCGAAAGAAAATTTATGAAAATAGAAAAGAAAATTTGGCCGAAATCTTTTGAAAAAATACTATCAGGCGTAAAAACATTTGAATATCGATTGGCTGATTTCGATTGCAAACCAGACGATATTTTAGTTCTTCGCGAATTTGATCCAAAAACCAAAAAATATACCGGCAGAGTTATTGAGAAAAAAATTACTTATGTTCTAAAAACTAAAGATGTTAAATTGCCTCATAGCAAAGAAGAAATTGATAAATTTGGTTTTCAGGTAATCGGGATTAAATAAAAAGCGACCCTTTGGGAGGGGGCCGCGCGATTCAGCAATTTGTTTTTTGTTTAACCATTTTTAATTTCTCTATTCTTTAGCAGCTTTACAGCCGATATAGTGCAAGAACACTCCGGCGACAAAACTTGCAATCATCAATCCTGTTTCTTTTTCAGTAAAAAACAGTTGGGGCTTATTGGCTGAACCATTTGCCCAATGTGAAATTATCGGCCAAAACGGAAAACAGATTACCAGAAGAACAGTAATAATGAATGTTAGTTGCCAGAATAATTTCATTTTTGCATCTCCTATTCTTTTTCAGATTTGATTGGACTATTGTATACCTTTACGTTATCGATAATATAAGATTGTGTATCATCCTGCCAACTTTCTTTGTGGTAAGTTATTTCTGTATTGCATTTTCTTTCAAAGATAAATGTTAAGTCGTAAAGTAAGAAATGTATAATTCTGCCATCTTGAAAATATATAGTGACAAAATGATACAGCTCTGAATCAGTTACAACCTCATTATATTCAACATTTTCAACAATACCAGTAAATTTATTATCTGGGGTTGAGATAGAGGTTGCCATAACTGTAGAAAGAGTTAATACGTTTGCCAGAATTTGTTTTCGGGCTGATTGCGCCTGGGATTTTTTTGCAATATCTAGCGAGGGTGCACTTAATGAGTTAATGGAGATCAAGAAAAATATTGTTGGTACTATTAGAGATGCTAGAAAAATCACTACCGAATAATCTATCGAATTGTTTTCTTCTGTTTTTGTATTTTCCATTTTTTAAAGAACCTCCTATTTTTCTTTTGGAATTAATAATTATAATGCTGAAATTTTGTCTTGTCAAGAAAAATTATTCCTGTTAGAATAAAAATATAATAAATTATCAAGCACAAAATTGAGCCGTTTAAGGCAGAAAGGGGCAAAAATGTATCAAGAACTAATTAAAGATTTAAAAACTAAAGCCGATGAAGTGATGGGAAAATTAAATGATGAATTTCGCAATATTCACACAGGACGCGCCAATGCTAGTTTGGTGGAAAATATTATTATTTCCTACTATGGTCAGAATACTCCTTTAAAACAAATGGCGAATATTAATATTCCCGAATCAAATATGATTGTAATTTCTCCTTGGGATGTAGGTAGTTTGGGAGATATTGAAAATTCAATCAGAAATAGTGATTTGAAATTAAATCCGGTTAATGATGGAAAAAACATTCGAATAGTGCTTCCTCCTTTGACAGAAGAACGCAGAAATGAACTAATTAAATTAGTAGGAAAATTAGGCGAGGAAGCAAGAGTGGTAATACGAACTTTACGTCAGGAAATTTGGAATGAAGTCAAAAAAATGGAAAGTGGTGGTGATTTAACTGAGGATGATAGATATTCTGCCGAAGAAGAATTAAATAAAATAGTTAAAGAATATAATGACAAAATTGAGAAAAGCTCGTATCTTAAAGGAGAGGAATTAAAAAAGATCTAAATGATATTGTTTTTGACTATTGTAGTTTTTATTTTAACCTTAAGTATTTTGGTCATTACTCATGAATTTGGCCACTATATTACGGCAAAACGAAACGGAATTCGTGTCGAGGAGTTTGGCGTTGGCTATCCGCCGAGAATAATCGGATTTTATAAAAGTAAAATTACTAAAAAATGGCGGAGTTTTTGGGGTCGCAACGATAAACATCGCGACGATATCGATGGCACTATTTATTCGATTAATTATATTATTTTTGGCGGATTTGTAAGGATGTTGGGAGAAGAAGTTGACAGTGATTCAAAGCAATCATTTTCTCAAAAAAGTCCTTGGATTCGCGCCAAAGTAATTATTGCTGGGGTGCTTTTTAATTTTATTCTAGCTTGGATTCTTTTGACTTTATGGTTTTGGGTGGTGCCGCGAAATTTGCCAAATAATATCGTGGTAGTCAGTGTTGCCGAACATTCAGCAGCAGCTAAGGCAAATATTTCCGCCAATGATTTTTTGTTGAAAATCAATGGTCAAAAATTATCCAGTGTTGAACTCTTGCAAAAATTAACAAAAGAAAATCAAGGCAAAACTATTACATTAACTGTTAATCACTTTGGTAAAGAAATTGATAAAAGTATAATTTTGCCGCAAAATACTGATGCGCCACTTGGCATATCATTAGCAGAATCGGGTACGCAAGAAATACCACAATTTCCTTGGTGGAAAGCGCCGTATTATGCATTTTTGGAAATCATTGGAGTAATTTGGATGAGTTTAAGTTTTATCATTGGTATTTTCACTTCTTTGTTTGCGGGACATAAACCAGCTGTGGAGATGGTTTCTGGCCCGGTGGGAGTATTTGGATTTTTGTATCAGATTATTAACTTTGGTCCGGCATTTATAATGAGATTTATAGCAATAATTTCAATTGCTGTGGGATTTTTTAACTTATTGCCGTTTCCTGGGCTTGATGGCGGGCATTTAGTATTTATTATCGGTGAAGCTATCCGAGGCAAAAAAATAGTTAAGGCGGAATGGGAAAATGCTTTGCACTGGTTTGGTTTTATTGCTCTTTTGATTTTATTTGTATTAATCACTTATAATGATATTAATAAGTGGATAATAAAATAAGAATTAAGAAATAAGGATTAAGATAAAAGATATGAGAAAAGAAATTACTAAAAAAGAGGCGGATTTTTCTAAATGGTATCAAGATATAATAGACGTAGCGGATTTGGCAGAACATTCTGCAGTCAAAGGATGTATGGTAATAAAACCAAACGGCTATGCTATTTGGGAAGAAATGCAAAAAGTGCTTGATGCTAAATTTAAGGATTTAGGCGTTAAAAATGCTTATTTCCCGCTTTTTATTCCGGAAAGTTTTATTAATAAAGAAAAAGATCATGTTAAAGGTTTTGCGCCGGAAGTGGCAGTGGTAACACATGCTGGAGGAAAAAAATTGACCGAACCTTTGATAATTAGACCAACTTCCGAAACGATTATGTATGAAGCATTTTCTCGTTGGGTTAGATCATGGCGAGATTTGCCTTTGGAAATCAATCAATGGGCAAATGTGGTGCGATGGGAATTGCGTCCAAGATTGTTTTTGCGCACGATTGAATTTTTATGGCAAGAAGGCCATACTGTGCATGAAACCGAAAGCGAAGCAGATCAAAAAGCTCGCGATATGCTTAGTGTTTATGAAGATTTTGCCGAAAATTATTTAGCAATACCAGTTATTAAAGGAGCAAAATCAGAAAAAGAAAAATTTGCCGGCGCAAAAACAACTTATACCTGCGAGACAATGATGCAAGACGGCAAAGCACTTCAGGCAGGAACTTCGCATAATTTGGGACAGAATTTTTCCAAAACTTTTAATATTAAATTTTCAGATAAAAATAACGAAGAAAAATATGCTTGGCAAACTAGCTGGGGAGTAAGCACCAGATTAATTGGCGCTCTAATCATGGCACATTCTGATAATAATGGTTTGGTATTGCCGCCAAAAATCGCACCAATTCAAGTTGCGATAGTTTGTATTTATAAAGATCAAAAAGAAAAAATTCAAGTTTTAAAATATGCAGAAAAAATTAATGATCAATTAAAAAAAGCGCATATCAAAACTAAAATTGATGCAAGAGATTTACGCCCAGGTGAAAAATTTTTCGAATGGGAAAAAAATGGGGTACCGGTCAGAATCGAGATAGGTCCGAAAGAAGTCGATAGTCATCTTGTTTTGTATCGTCGCGATAAATCAGAAAAGGAATCGGTAAAATTCTCGATAGAAACATGTGCATTGAAAATTAGTAGTTTGCTGGCTAGCGTTCAAGAAAATATGTTTAATCGCGCTTTGGAATTTCAGGAAAAAAATACTGTAAAGGTTGATACATGGGAAGATTTTAAAAAAGCAATTAATGATGGAAAATTTGTTTATGCGCATTGGTGTCAAGATACGAAAATTGAAGAAAAAATTCAAGACGAAACAGGCGCTACCATAAGATGTATTCCGTTTAATGCAAAAACCGAAAAAGGCAAATGCGTATTAAGCGGTAAACCATCGGAAAAAAGAGTTTTGTTTGCCAAAGCCTATTAATTATCAAATTAAATCTTATGAAAAAATTTCTAATTGCCAATTGGAAAATGAATACGGATTTTTCTCAAGCTGTTGATCTGGCTGACTATTATAAATCTCATCTGAAAAAAGTCGATTCTTTGACTATTGTAGTTTGTCCGCCGGCAATTTGGCTGGCTGAATTGTCAAAAAGGCTCAGCAAATCTTCGATAGGATTAGGCGCGCAGAATATACATTATCAGGAATTTGGGGCAGTAACTGGTGAGATATCTGCAATAATGGTCAAAAAATATGCTAAATATGTAATAGTTGGTCATTCGGAAAGAAGAAAGATATTTGAAGAAACAAACGAGGCAATCAATCAGAAAGTGCGTCAAGCCTTAAAACACAATTTAGTTCCTATAATTTGTTTTGGAGAAAATGTAAAAGAAGAAGGTATTGACCATATTTTGGCACAAATTTCTTTTGCAATAAAAGGAGTTTCACATGAGGATATTAAAAAAGTAATTTTTGCATACGAGCCGGTTTGGGCAATCGGAACAGGTCAGCCGGCAAGCGCTCATCATGCTTGGGAGATGATTGATTCTGCCAGAGAGAGATTGGCAATTATTTATAATAGGGAAATTGCCACAAAAACCAAATTTTTATATGGCGGAAGCGTCAATGCCAAGAATATTCAATCATTTTTACAAGAAACAACTATTAATGGATTTTTAGTAGGAGGAGCAAGTCTGGATCACAAGAGCTTTGAGGTGATTTATAATGAACTGACAAGATAAAGATATTAATGTCTTTATCTTTTTTATATCAAATTAAAAAGGAGAACTATGAAAATAGCTATCAATGGTTTTGGAAGAATTGGCAGAACTTTTTACCGTGCGGCAAATGGAAAAGATATTATTGCTATCAATGATCTTGGTGATATAAAAAATCTTCAATACCTTTTGAAATATGATACAGTCTATGGAATTTATGATAAAAAATGCGAAGCGAAATTTATTGCCGAGCGTGATCCGGAAAAATTACCATGGAAAGAATTAGGAATTGATATTGTAATCGAATCAACCGGACTATTTACCAAAAAGGGAGATGCCATTAAACATCTGAAGGCTGGTGCCAAAAAAGTGATTATCACTGCTCCCAGCGAAGATGCAGATATAGTTATTATTCCTGGAGTAAACGACGATAAATATGATCCTAAAAAACATCATATTATTTCCATGGGATCTTGCACCACTAATTGTATAGTTCCATTGGTTGCAGTTTTAAATCAGGAGTTTAAAATCGTCAAAGGTTCATTTACCACTGCTCATTCTTATACGGCAACACAGGCATTGGTAGATAAACCTGAAAAAGAAGATTGGCGCCGCGGCAGAAGCGGTGCGGAAAATATGGTGCCGACCACCACTGGCGCGGCAAAAGCTATTTTTCAGGTGTTCCCTGAGCTAAAAGGTAGAATCGACGCATTGTCAATTAGAATTCCTACACCCGCAGTTTCTTTGGTTGATTTTGTTTGTGAAGTAGAAAAGAAAACTGATAAATATATGGTTAATGATGCATTCCGCAAATATGCTGAAAAAATGAACGGAGCTTTGGCAGTGACCGAAGAACCGTTAGTTTCCACGGATTTGCGCGCCAATCCTAATGCTTCTATTGTTGATATAGGATTGACTTCTATCACCAGCGAAAAATTGGTTCATGTCGTTAGCTGGTATGATAATGAAATGGGATATTCGCATCGGTTGGTAGAATTGTGTAAATTAATTGCAGAAAAATAATTTTCAAATTATAAAATAATGAAGTTTTAAATAGGATGGAAGGGAAAATGAGTATTGAAAATAAGCCGAATATTAATGGACAAGTAGAATCCAAACCTAATGTTTTAAAAAAAATTGAGATGGTCGAAAAAGCCGAGGAATCGATCCATATGAGTGTTTATGAGAGAAAAACCGATACAGCTCGTAAAGAAATGCCAAATCTTGATTTTAAAGAACTTAATTCAGCAAAAAAAGATGTTCAAAATAAAATGGAAGCAATAACTAACCAGAATAGTGAAGAATATGACAAAAATCTTGCTTTATTTCAAAGCATTGATCTAATTGGTAGACTAAAAAATTATAAAGATTGGCAGCCGGAATTAGAGAAAGCTGCTAAAAGAATGGTTTATGAATTAGCTGATGCAAATAGTTCATATAAAGGTGATAATGAAAAAATTCGCAATATGCTTTTTTATCTTGAAGGTGCAGTATATAATTTAGCTCAAGCAAAATTTCCTAAGGAATTAGATACTCAACACAAGTGGCGCAAAGAAAGAAATGAAGAATATTTAAAAGAGGCGCGAGAAAAAATAAAAAATGCTTAAAGAGTTTAGCCAAAATGAATAAAAATATATATTTAGTGCTTATCTTTATAGTTTTCTTAATTTGTATTTTCCTGTGGCTAAATAAATATATTTTTCAAAAGCAGAATTCACCAATTTGTCCGAAGCAATTTAATCAAATTAGCTCAACTAATTTTAATGAATTCAAAAATCAGATTACTTTTAAGGAAATAAACAATAATTATTTTGCAAGCAAAATTCCATCATATTTTGGAACGGCATATTATTCAGGGAATAATTCACAGCTAGGCGAAGGTTATCAAAATTCTTATGCAATTGCATCTTCGAAATCGGAGTTATATATAATCATTGATATTATAAAAACAAAACAAAAAGATATTCCTTTATGGGAAAAAAATGAATGCCAATCAGATGTATTTTGCAAAAGCTATGATTATCGAGATCCGGTAACAGATAATTTTGATGAACACTATTCATATATCTACTCTGGCGCTAACTGGGAAACAATCAGAAATAAAGACATTATTTTAATAATTTACGAACCATACTTTCAAGGCACAACGGAAGAGGAACAATTTCTTGTTGAAAATTTTATTAAAAATTTAAAGTTTACAAAATAATAGAAGGAATAATATGTGCATGGCAGTGCCGGTCAGAATAGAATCAAAAAGTAAGAATCAAAAATTGAGTGTTCGGGTTGAAGGCGGAAAAGTTATTGATATTTCTCTGGTTCCAGACGCCCGTGTTGGGGATTGGCTTTTGGTGCATGGAGATTTGGCAATCAATAAAATTTCCGACAAAGAGGCAAAAAATATATTTGGACTAATAAAAAAATGCTCTTGCGAGCATTCTCATTGATTGTTGATCCAATGCTATGAATTGATTTTTTCTAATTGTCGGATGGTGAGGTTGCATCCTTTTCTTTTTGAATTTGGACAAAAATTGGAAAAATCAATTGTGCAATCAATTCTAGCGAGAAAATTAATTGCTTGTTGAAATTTTTTATCATTATCCTGATCTGATATTATTTTTCCAATTACCGGATACATTTTAGAATTTACTTTGCAAACCACAAAGCCATTGTGAATCATCACTTTGTCTTTAGGTTGCAAAGAAATTTTTCCTGGTATGGCGGTATTTTTGAAATATGTTTGTTTATTTGTTGCAATAATATTGGCAGTATTGCCTTTGACAGAAACCACTTCTCCAATCAATAAAATATCCGACACAAAAAAGATCCAACGGTTTATTTCGGAATCAAGATTGATTTTTAGTGCTTTCATTGATCCCTTAAATGAATTGAAGTAGGGGTTTTTATCAACATCGATTTTTTCAAAAGCATCACGAAGATGTTTTTTTCCGCCAAAAAGCTCAAAAACAGTTAAGTCGCTGATCGGATTTTCATCTTTCTCGCAAGATAATTCCAATAAACATCCAGTTGTCATGGGCATATCTGGACGAATTTGAATTAAACTGACAGAATGATTTTTTAGCAGTGAATAAGTATCTTCGGTAATAGTTGTTTTGAGGCACCCTTTGGTAATCATTGCCAAATATTTGCCGGCTTGATTGGTTAATTTAATTGATTTTAAAGTACTGGGATCCATTTGTCACCTCCGTTTCAATGTACCGAACAAGTTATGCATGGGTCGTAGGCGCGGATGAGTTGTTCGACGAGTTTAGATTGACGATCTTTGCTGTAGCGAGCAAATTGTTTCAATAGTTCATTAGCATCCTCGGAAAGATTATTAAGTGATTGCGCGGTAGGAGTAATAATATTACAGTTTTTTATTTTACCAGATTTATCCAATTCGTAAAAATGATACAAAATTCCACGCGGCGCTTCGATGGCGCCAAATCCGTAACAAGCGCGAATTTTAAAATCAACTGGCGGAATATATTTATAATTTTTATCATTCAAAAGTTTTTTAATTAAATTCATTGCTTCTTCTAAAAAATGGACAATTTCAATACTTTGCGCAAAATTATTATGAAAACTATTGAAAGCGGGAAATGCGCCGATTTTATTTAATGATTCTCGGAATAATTCTTTGGCTTTTGGATTTAAGCGCGAAGAATGAAGCGACAATCTGGCAAGCGCTCCTACCATAAAATTATTTCCCTGCAATGTGGAAACTTTTGCCGGCATTCCATTGATTACTTTTTCTTTGACATATTTGGTATAGTTTTTAACTTTAAAAGCCAAAGAATTGCTGGTTTCTACGGTGTCAGAAATTGTGGCATATCCGCGAGCGCTGGATAGGGCTAAATATTTTGTGACTTTTTGAAAATCAGGATAGGTAAAACTCAAGAATAATTTTACTGTTTTAAGCGCATGGATAAAAACGTCTTGACATTCTTCTAAAAGTTTTTCAAGTTTAGTTTTATCAGGAATTTTTAGGAAACCGCCTGCTACTGTGGTGGTAGGATGGACATTTCTTCCTCCAATAACATCAGCAATATGATCGGAAGTTGTTTTTAGTTTAATCGCAGAAGCAAAAATTTCTGGGCGAGTTTTGGCTAGAGTTAAAGTGGAATCAACGTTTAAATAATCGCCCAACGCAAAAAAATAAAGATGTAGCGCATGGCTTTGAATCATTTGTCCAGAGAGTAATATTTTTCTTAGGATTTCGGTTTGTCTGTTAACAGAAATCTTTAAGGCATTCTCAAGGGCGGTAATTGAGGCTAAGTTGTGCGCAATCGGGCAGACTCCGCAGATTCTTGAAGTGATAAACGGCGCGTCGCAATAAGGTCTTCCTAAAACAATTCCTTCGATCAGCCGTTCGCTTTCATCAATTATCAAATTTGCTTTTTGATTTTTATAATCAATATTTAATTTTCCGTGACCTTCAATTTTAGCAATATATTCTTCTTGTAACATAAATTTAAATAATTTTTTCTACACAGTCACAAGGCAATGAAAAGGCATTGGCAACACCTTGGCAAGTAAGTTTGCCGTTGAATGTATTAACGCCTTTGGCCAAATCACGATTGTCTTTTATTGCTTTTGTAAAACCTTTATTTGCCAATTCTAAAATATAAGGCAAGGTTCTAGCGGTGAGCGCCAAAGTAGAAGTGCGCGCAACTGCTCCTGGCATATTAGTAACACAATAATGAGTTACACCAAAAACTTTATAGATTGGATGTTCGTGATTGGTAGGTTCGGAAGTTTCCATAGAACCGCCTTGATCAATGGCAATGTCAACGATAACCGAACCATCTTGCATGTTTTTGATCATTTTTTTAGTAACTAGTTTTGGAGCTTTGGCTCCAGGAATAAGTACAGCTCCTACTACCAAATCAGCCTCAAGAAGCGCTTTGGCAATATTTGAGGAATTGGAAAGTTCAGCCTTAAACAAAGGATTATTTTTGTTATTTATTTGTTTTATTTTCTTTTGATCAACATCAAAAACCAATACGTTTGCTCCTAATCCTCGAGCCATTTGCACTGCGTTGGAGCCGGCAATTCCGTAGCCAAGTACAACAACATTGGCAGGTAAAACATCAGTTGTTCCACCCAAAAGAACGCCTCGGCCGCCGTGAGTTTTTTCCAAAAAATGCGCGCCAACTTGAATTGACATTCGTCCGGCAACCTGACTCATTGGTTCCAAAAGAGGCAAGTGCTTGTCTGGAGTTTCAACAGTTTCATAGGCAATGCCGGCAACTTTATTTTTTAGTAAAAACTGTGTCAATTTTTTTTCTGCGGCAAGGTGAAGATAAGTAAAAATAATCTGTTTGGTTTGAATTAAAGCAAATTCTTGAGCTAATGGTTCTTTAATTTTAACAATCATTTCCGAGGCTTTATAAACACTTTTTGCCGAAGGCAGAATTTTTGCTCGGGCTTTAATATATTCAGAATCTTTAAAACCGCTGCCTATTCCGGCATTATGTTCAATATAGACTGTATGACCGGATGCGGTAATTTTGGTTACGCCATCTGGTGTTAAACCAACTCTGTTTTCGTGATTTTTTATTTCTTTCGGTACTCCGATAATCATAGTTAAGTAAGTTAATTAATATTTATAATGCTAATAATACTAATTTTATGTAAATGCCGCAAATGCTTATTTTAAATATTTTTGATATTCTTTTGATTTATTCCAAAAAATATCCATTATTTTTTTGATCTCAGTTTTAGTTTTTCCTTGTTTTTTTAAAGCTGTAATCATGCCAGAAAAATTTCCTCCGGCAAGTTGTCCCCAACATCCATAGCAACGCAATCCTCGTGTTGGACAAATTGCATTGCATCCGCCTTTGGTAATTGGTCCAAGACAAGGTTGTGCTTTTTCAATAAAAAGGCAGGTATTATTTTCGGCTTTGCATTCCAAACAAACCGGATAAGTTTTTTCTTTTAGGATTTTATTGTGTGCCAAGTTCAAAAGGATTTCTTTTATTTCTTGAGGATTGGCGGGGCATCCGGAAATATAATAATCTATTTTGACGTAAGCACTGATTGGTTTGGCTTCAATTGCCCGGGCAGTAAAATTTTTTCCATAGACATAATCGATGAGTTTACTTCTTTTATTTTCGTCTATTATTGCCGGAATGCCGCCAAGTCCTGCGCAAGCGCCAAGCGCAATTAAAATGCGGGATTTTTTGCGAATTGATTTTAGTTTGCTGATTTCGTATTTGCTTGCAGGAATCCCTTCTATTAAAGCGATATCAAATGAATCGTTTTTTTGTTGATTGGATACTAAGCGCCAATTTACAATATCGTAAAACTTGTTCAACATTAAAAAGTCTTGAGTGTTGCGCATTGCGAAAAATTCAGTTTCGCATCCCTCACAGTCGGCAAGATCAAAAATGGCAAGTTTTTTCTTCATAAAATTTCTAAATTAAAATTTGCAAATTAGCATTATTTTTATATTTCATCTTTCATTTCTAATATTTCTTGATAGGTAAAAACTGGGCCATCGAGGCAAACATATTTTTTTCCGCAAGTGCAGTGTTGGCAAAGTCCGATTCCACATTGCATTTTTCGTTCCAGCTGTAAATAAATATTTTCTTTTTTGATTCCTAAAAATAACAATTTTTTGATTGCAATTTTATACATAACAGGTGGTCCGCAAAGCACGGCAATACTTTCTTTTTTGACAATGTTTTTGGTGATTAGGCTATCAACGAAACCAACATTGCCTCGATAATTTTTATCTGGTTTGGCGATTGTGATTAGAATCTCCACTTTATTTTTTTTAGATAACAATTCTTTTTTAAAAGCAATTTCTTTTTGGGTATTGACACCGTAAATTAACTGGACGTTCTGACAATTATTTTTTTTATATAAATATTCTAATAGGGAATTGATTGGTGCAAGTCCGCATCCGCCGGCAACAAGAAGAATATTTTTATCTTGAAATTTGTCTAGCGGGAAAGGATTTCCATAGGGTCCGCGAATAAATATGTTATTGCCTGGTTTTAAAAAAAATAATTTTGCTGTAAGTACTCCGGCAGATCTAACTAAAAACTGTATTGATTTTTTGTCAGGATAATTTGTTGGTGTGAACGGCGCTTCGCCAAAACCAGGAATTGAAAGCATAAAGAATTGGCCGGGCAAAAAATTAAGATTTTGCCCGGCCAATCTAAAAATTGCTAATTTGTCAGTTAGTTTATCGATGGATTTAATGGTTGTTTTTTCTGGTAAATAATAATTTTTCATTATTATAATAAACTTTTTAATACATGTTTAAAATTAATTTTTGCCGGACATGATTTGATACATCGGCCGCAATCAACGCATCCAACATGGCCGATTTCGCGCGGCATTCGCACGAATTTATGATAATACCAATTGTAAATTCTGTCTCGCAGTTTTGGTTTAAAATTTCCGCCGGCAGTTTCAAAAAAACTTTTTAGATAGCAAGATGTCCAATGCTTGGTTCGCTTGGCAAAAACGCGCGAATCGTTTTTGATATGATCGCTAGAGTCAAAACAAAAACATAATGGGCAAACATAACTGCAATTTCCGCATCCTAAATCAATTTTTGCCAAATCATCCCAAATGTGCGAGGCGCGGCTTTGTTCTATTGCCTTGGAAAGTTTTTCCAGATTGGAAAATATGGGATCGGCTTCATATATTGCGCGTTCGCCGACAAAGGCTGAGCGAGAGAAAATCCTCGGAAAATCTAAAAGGAATTCTGCTTTTTTATTATTAATAACTACTTCATAAGTATCGCCAAGAGAAGCCAAAAAAATATCGCAGGCAAAATCTTCGGTAAAAACATAATCTCCCATTCCGATAATAAAAATATTTTTTCTTCGGCGATTAAAATATAAATCGGGATATTTTTGATTAAATATTTTGCATAATAATGACCAAGCTTTAATATCTAGAGGATGAAGACCAAAAATTATATTATGTTTTTTCTTAATATTTGGGGCTGAGATTTTTTCCGAATCAGTTTTGACTAGAATATCTTCAAAAGCAGGCAAAAGTAATTCTTTTGGCGGAATATGAGATAATCCCCATTTGAAATTTTTTATTTCGTTATGATTATTGGTAAACTTAATAACACCATCAATATTGGCAGGAAAATAAACATTGTAGTTTTTTGATAACTCTTTAATGTAGGGAATTATTTTATTATAAGGTAGGCATTTGCTCATATTCCTATTTTATCGTAAAATTAGTTAAAAGAAAATTATTGGATTTTTTATGAAAACTCTTAACCAGGCAGAAATTAAAGATAAAACAGTTTTGCTTCGCGCTGACTATAATATAACATTAGATTTAAACGGCAAAATTATTGATGATATAAAAATCATTTCGACTTTGCCCACAATAAAATATTTGAAAGATCAAGGCGCTAAAAAAATTATTATAATTTCCCATTTTGGCAGACCAATCATAAGGCCGAAAGAAAAAATCGAAAACATTATCAAAGGAAATAAGAATTTGGTAATGGTGCCGATTGTTGAAAAATTAGCGCAGGCACTCAAAATTAATCTTAAAAAAATAAAACTCGCGTATGAAAATAATTTTAGTTTGCCGTTTTACAAACTGAATGATTATCTTTTGGTTTGTGAAAATATTCGTTTTGATGCTCGTGAAGAACAAAATGATAAAACATTTTCTTATGAGATGAGCAAATTGGCGGATATTTATGTTGATGATGCGTTCGGCAATGTTCATAGAGAACATGCCAGCATGGTGGGAATTACTAATTTTTTGCCTTCTTATGCTGGGCTTTTAATGGAAAAAGAAATTAAAAATTTGACTGCGCTTTTGAAAAAACCGCCAAAACCTTTTGTTTTAATTTTAGGCGGAGCCAAGACATCAGAAAAAATTATGATTCTCAAAAATCTGGTCAAAAAGGCAGATAAAATTCTTTTGGGCGGAGTTATGGCAAACACATTTTTGGTAGGAAGAAACATTAATATGAAAAACTCTCTTTATGATAGAGAAAGTGTGGCATTTGCCAATGACCTTTATTCTTCGGCGGCCGGTAAATTCTTTTTGCCGACCGATCTAGTTTGGCGAGGCAGTTCCGCGGTTGATATCAGTAAAAATACAATCAGAGAATTTGCCAACGTAATTGCCGAAGCAAAAACTATTTTTTGGAACGGCACTATGGGATTAACTTCGATGGGTAATTTTAAATATTCCAACGGAACTTGGGCAATAGTTAAAGCAATTGCCGATTCGAGCGCGGAAATCAAAATAATTTGCGGCGGTGACACAATTGCTGAAGTAAATAAAATGAAAATGATCAGAAGAATGACACATGTTTCTACTGGAGGCGGAGCGGCATTGGCATTTTTAGCAGGACGCGACTTGCCGGCTGTTGATGCCTTGAATAGCAACTATATAATTAAGAAAAATAAATCATAAATAAATTCCAATGATAAAATTCAAATCCACAATTTAATTTTTCAAATTCCAATTTTAAATGTTTAAATATTGGAATTTAAATTGTTATTTGTAATTGGAATTTTGAATTTAAACACTATGATAATTAATCCAAATAAATATCTCAATGATGCTTACAAAAATCATTATGCCATTGGTGCCTTTAATACTTCTAGTTTAGAAATAACCCAGGCAATATTTGAGGCGGCGGCTAAATTGCAGGCGCCAATTTTTATTCAAATATCCCAGAAAGCAATCGATTATGCGGGTTTGGATAATTTAATATCAATCATTAAAAATGAGGACAAATTATATAAAATTCCGGTTTTTTTGCATGGCGATCATTTTACCAATTTAGAAATAATCAAAGAATGTCTAAAAGCGGGATTTACCTCGATCATGTTCGATGGATCAAAATTGGATTTTCTTGAAAATATTAGTATGACTCAAAAAGTAGTACGTGAAGCAAAAAAATATAACGCGGCAGTCGAGGCAGAGTTGGGAAGTGTGGGTGGATCTGAAGATTACATTAAGAATAAAGCTCAAATGTCAGATCCGGAAAAAGCCTTACAATTTATTGAAGAGACCGGTATTGATAGTTTGGCAGTAGCTTTTGGCAATGCTCATGGTATTCCCAATGCTAAAGAAAAATTAGACTTTAAACTTTTGGAAAAAATAAATAAAATCGTCAAAATTCCTTTAGTCTTTCATGGCGCTTCGTCAACTAAATCTACCGATATAATTCGAGCCATTAGTTTGGGAATCGCTAAAATTAATATTGATACCGACATCCGTTTGGCATTTTCCAATTGCATCAAAAAATTTCAAACCTCGCATCCTGATATTTATGATCCGCGTGAAATTTTAACCTCGGCAAAAGAAGCAGTCAAAAAAATTGTGGAAGAAAAAATAAAATTGTTTGAATTGGAAAGAAAAAAATTATAATTAATAATCTTATCCTATTAATAGTTAATAATTATGAACGAAAAATTTCATGAAAGCTTTGATTATGAAATAATTGACGCCAAGAAAAGACCGGAAAGAGCTGAAAGACTCATAGAGTTTTTGGATAGATCAAAAATAGTAGAATTTGCGAAAGATACAACTGAAAATGATAAATTAGAAAAAGTAAAATATGATGATTTCAAAAACTTTCTAATAAGAATCAATGGCATAATACGCGAGATTCCAATCTACCAAAGAGATTTTGACGGTAAAAATGTCAAGGGTGTAGAGTATCGAGGTCCTCATCATATAGTTACTCTATTCCCAAAGTTTGAAGATAAAGAAGATTTGTTAAAGTATCTATATGATTCATTAGGAGAAATTAATAAGAAAGACTTAAAATACGCGATTCCAGCAGTTTTGGTAGCAGCACATCCATTTGCTGATGGCAACGGGAGAACCAGCAGAGTATTACACGAAATTTTTTCTGATTTTGATTCAAAAGAGTTGCTTAAACAAAATCTTAAAAAAGCATTAACAAAAAATAAATATGGAGAAACTGAAAGTTGCAAAATTGATCCTGGTTTGATATGGGAAGAACTCGATTGGTTAGTTTTAAAAGATCATGGTTGGATTTTTGACAGGAGAGGTTTTCCCGAAAGTGTCGGAATTATGAATACTCCTTCTTGGGACGAAATTGTAAAAATTCTTAATAGATATCAAAAGGAAGGATTTGGTTATCCGAAAGAACTTTATGACGATAAACTTAATTTCATGTTTGCGATTCGTGGCGGAGATAAAAATTTTGCTATAACTGCTATCAATGATATTGCGCAAGAGAGACAGAAGAGATTTAATGAAATAATTCCAACTATGAAAAAAAATAAACAAAAAATAGATAAAGTTAATTTTACAGAATTAGTGGATTCTTTAAGTAATATAGAATGGGAAACATTAATGAAAAAATTTTATAAACTTAAGAAAGAATATGTTATGAAGCTTGTGGATATATTTGCAAAACCAGAAAAAAATATCGATTATCCTGGTACAGATTCAATTTTATTAAAAGATTTATTTATTCAAAGAGTTGAAGAGAAAAATTAGAAATTTAAAATTAAAAATTGAATTATGTTAGATATAATTTGTATCGGTGATACAACTTACGATATGTTTGTGAAACCTCATGAGGCGGAGATTTTGGAATCGCATAAAAAATCTCGGGTGCATGTTATGGGTGAACCAATGCTTTGTTTTGGCTATGGCGCAAAAATTTCTATTGAGGAAATTAATTATTCATTGGGTGGTTCGGCCTGCAACGTGGCAGTGGGATTAAGAAAACTCGGCAAAAACACAGGCATCGCCAGTTTTGCCGGCATCGATAATACAGGAGAAAAAATAAAAGGGATTTTGGAAAAAGAAGATATTGATTTATCGTATTTCAAGACTGACCGCAAAATTTCTTCCAGCTTTTCGCTTATTTTGCGATATCAGACCGAACGCACTATTTTAATTTACCGTGATAAAATTTGCGATTATTCAACTCTTAAACTTCCCAAAACCAAAGTGTCCAAATGGATTTATCTTAGCCATTTGGGTTTCGGTTACGAAAAAATATACAAGCACTGCACATATCTTGCAACTGAAAAAGGAGTAAAGCTAGCGCTTAATCCCGGCAAAACCCAATTGGAAAATACAAGAATGGAATTTAAATTAATTTTAAAAATTGCTGATGTTGTAATCATAAACAAAGATGAAGCGCAGATTCTGGCGGCCAGTCGTTTTCCTTTGCGGATTGAAGAATTATTTTATAAACTGTCTAGTTTCGGCATTAAAAATTTGGTGATTACCGATGGCAAGAATGGAGCTTATGCCCGTGGAGAAGATCGAAAAATAATTCACCAGCGAGCCATGTCGGTGGATTGTATTGAATCAACTGGTGCCGGTGATGCTTTTTCAGCAGGATTTCTGGCAAATTTTATTAAAACCAATAATTTGAATCAAGCATTGGTTTGGGGAGTTATAAATGGCGCCAAGGTCACGGAAAAAATTGGCGCACAAGAAGGTTTGTTAACCGAAGAAGAAATTCTCAAGGATATTTCTAGACATAATCTTGGTTGACAAAAAAAGAAAATTAGACTAAAATTTTTGAATGTATAAACAGGGTTCATTTACATTGCATAAAAAATCTGATCAGTGGAGGCGAAAAAAATGGTAGAAAAGGACGAGATGGAGTTGTCTGAATTGTTTTGCGACGATTCAGAACATCAAAAATGGATGGATCTGTATTCTCTTGAGCAATATGAAGGAATCGGTTGTCTTCTTACAAATGAGCAAAGAATATTAGTCGAGAATCATCTGGCATCATGTGGATCATGTAAGAAAAAGTTTGGTTAAGGAGGAAAATGCAAAATGTCTTTTGTTAAAGAAATGCTAAAAAGGGAAGAAGATTGCGTTATTGATTACAAAGGCGTGCAGAAAATTCTTCCACAAAGGTCACCTTTTCTGTTTGTAGATAGAGTAATGAAGCTCGGTAATAACGAAATAGAAGCAGAATATGATATAATGTATGGAACAATATGGGAGAATGCTAATCCGGACAATCCTCCAATTATGCCCAGAGGATTATTGTTGGAGATGGGATGTCAAGTTTCAACAATTCTTCTGGGAAAGAAAATAGAGAGGTTTCTCTTGGTTGAAGAAATTATGCCATTTTTAGAAGGATACACTAAAGTAACGTTTCAAGACCAGGTTAAACCTGGGATAGTTGTGACAATTAAATCTCATATTGAGTCATGGGACGATAATGTTTATCAAAATGTATATGATGGAAAGTTCAGCATATATACACGAGAGAATAGATTATTTTTTTGTGAAGCTGAATTTAAATATAGCTTACGTACCAAAACATAAAATAGCATTTTGCTATTTAACTATTCAAAGAGTGCATGGGAATGTGTGTACTCTTTTTTTATGTCCAAAAAAATGTTATAATTTCTCCATATAACATAATTTTTAAGATTAAAGACTTAAGATATAAGTAAAAAAGAAAGGTAATATATTTATGAAAGTACAAGTTACAAAATTGGCTAAATCAAAGGCAAAATTAAATATTTCCGAAGAAGCTAATATTATTCAAAAATATTTTGATGAAGCATATCAAAAATTGGCTCCTTTGGTTGATATCAAAGGATTTCGGCCGGGCAAAGCGCCAAAACTTATTACTATTCAGACAATTGGAGAAAACAAATATCAAAATGAAGCATTAAATCTTGCATTGCCGATGGTTTATTCCGAAGCAGTTAAATCGGAAAAACTTATTCCAGTGGCTCCGCCTAAGATTAATATTGTTGAATTTGGCGAAGGAAAAACCTTGCGTTTAGAGGCGGAAATTGAGCTTTTACCGGAAGTGCAGCTTGGTGATTATAAAAATGTCAAAGTTAAACATAAAGAAGAAAAGTTTGAAGCAAGTGACGAAGAGGTTGATAAAATAATCAAACGCTTGCAGTATCAAGATGCCCAATATATTGTTACAAGTGAATCGGCCAAAAAAGGTGATCGCATGGAAATCGATTTCGTGGGCAAAGTTAAAAATGTAGAACTTGAAAAATATACCTCCAAACATTATCCATTTCTTTTGGGTGAAGGCGCGCTTTTGCCAGAATTTGAAAAAAAATTATTGGGAACAAAAAAAGGCGATGAGCTAAAATTTAATATTGATGTTAAATCGCCGGCAGGAACTGAAAAAGTAGATTTTGAAGTAAAGATTAACGAAGTTTGGGAAGTAAAATTGCCGGAATTAACCGATCAATTTGCTCAAAAATTCGGCAATAAAACCGTAAAAATTCTTCGCGAAAATATTGCCAAAAATATTATTTTGGAAAAAGAACAAAGAGACAGACAAATTTTAGAAGATATGATTATGACTGAGGTTCTTAAGAAAGTAAAAATTGAAGTAGGTGAATCTTTGATCGAACAGGAAATTGAAAGACGCATCAAGATTGTTCAAGAACAAACCGGTCCTGGATTTAATCGTTATCTCGAAAGTCTTGGCAAAGATTTAGCTCAGTTTCGCGAAACTCTAAAACCGGCAGCAGAAAGAAGTGTCAAGATCAGTTTATCCTTAAGTGAAATCGCTAAAGACATGGGTTATTTTAAACCTGAAAAGTTAGGTAAAGACATGAAAGAAAACCAACGCATTCAGGGTGAAGCAGTCAAAAAAACCATGGACGAACTAATAAAAATCACTACCAAGTAGTTTGGAATGACATAAATCTAGCTAAACCATACAAAATCATTATATATCGATATGTAATGATGCAGGCGATTAATGATATAATTATAATATGACAAGCTGGAAAATAAGTTTAATTATTATTCTTATATTTTTAATTGTTGGAGGCGGGTTTTATTTTTACCAAAAAAATAAGAATAATTATAAAAAAGCCGGCATAACTTCAAGTCCGCAAATTAGTATAACTATTTCGCAAACAATAAGTACGACTAGTACTCCAGTTAGTGCCAGCACAACTAAAAATACTCTAGCTGAGCCCGTGGCTGATTTTCGTTCAAGAATCACGAAAAAACCTTTTGGAATTTATATCACACCTCAAAACTCACCGATCCAGCCCGAAAAATTTACAGGTTATCATACAGGTTTTGATGTTGAATATGCCGATATCGTAAGTGATACACCTGTTTATTCCGTATCTGATGGAACAGTAGAATATGCCGGTATAGTTTCCGGTTATGGCGGAGTAATTGTTGTAAAAGAAAATATTGACGGCAAAGATATTTTAACTTTATATGGTCATTTAAATCCAACTACATTAATTTCAGTTGGTCAAAAAGTTTCCAAAAATGAACAAATTGGAATCTTAGGCAAAGACAAATCGCAAGAAACCGACGGCGAAAGAAAACATCTGCATTTTGGCATTATAAAAGGCGGCACAATTGATTTTCGCGGATATGTGCAAAACGAAACTGAATTAAATGCCGGTTGGTATAATCCTTTGGATTTTTATTAATATTTTTTTTAAAAATGTCTAATATTTTGACAGTAAAAAATTTAACTAAAAATTATGGAAATTTTAATGCTGTAAAAAACATAAGCTTTAATGTTGGAAAGGGTGAAATTTTTGCTTTAATCGGTCCAAACGGAGCAGGTAAATCTACGACTTTAAAGATCATTGCCACGATTTTATCTAAAACTTCCGGAGAAGTTATGGTCAACAGTTTAGACATTGTTAAGGATCAGGAAAAAATTCGAACACAAATTAGTTATCTTCCCGAGGAAGCCGGCGCCTACAAAAGATTATCGGGAAGAGGATATTTGCAATTAATGGCAGGATTATATTCTGATGACAAAAATGATCAAGAGAAATTTGTGCTGTATGCGGAGGAAATATGTAATTTAGGAAAACGCATAAATGATAAAATCGGCACTTACAGCAAAGGTATGACGCGCAAACTAATATTATCACGGGCGATCATGACCAATCCAAGACTTGCGATATTGGACGAACCGACCAGCGGACTTGATGTGATTAATGCCATTGAAATCAGAAATCACATTAAGGAAATGTCAAAAAATGGCATGGCTGTGCTTCTTTCAAGTCATAATATGCTTGAAATAGAATATTTATCTCATAGGGTCGCAATCATCGATAAAGGGAAAATATATGAAATAGGTACACCGAATGAGTTAAAAAAGAAATATAAGGCACAAAATTTAGAAGAAGTATTTATTAAGATGACAAAATGAAGAAATTTTATCTCTTATTGAGAAAAGAAATTAAAGAACTTTTGACTCTGCAGTTAGTTTTGCCTTTTGTTGTTGTAGTGATAATTTTTGGTTTGATCGGCAATATTGTGCAAAAACAGAATGCAAATGAATCCCAAAAATCTCAAGATTTGATTGTTGTCGATAATGATAATTCTGCTTTATCCAAATCAGTCGAAACATTTCTTACGACAAACAATATTATTATTCATCCTTACGCCAACTTAACTAGCGAAGAGATAATTGCCGCAATGAAGAATGACAATATTCCGGCAGCTTTGGTGATTCCCAAAGGATTTGAAGACAATATTTCGCATGGAAAATTCGCACAAACAGAAACATTTACAAGAATTGCTAATTTTTCGGTAACCGCTGTGTCTTCAAAAAGAATTAGTGTCATTAATTCAGTCAATGCATTAATAAATGGATATGTTTCAAGCGGAATTATAAAGCAGAATATTTCCAGTCTCGATCCTGCATTTATAAAAAATCCGGTTTCATCAGCCAGTAACGTAATAATAAAAGATAAAACAGCAGCAGTTGATGCCGGACAGGTGATAGCTTTTATAATGCAAGAAACTACTTTTATACCGATAATTTTGTTCTTGGTAATAGTGTTGGCTGCGCAAATGATTGCCGCAGCAGTAGCAACAGAAAAAGAAAATAAAACACTGGAAACACTTTTGAGCCTTCCGGTAAAAAGACAGACTATTGTGAGCGCAAAAATGATGGCTGCCGGAATTATTGCTCTTGGAATGGCCTTGATCTATATGATCGGATTCAATAGTTATATGAAAGGTGCAACAGCGATGAATTTTCAAGGGACCGGCAATATTCAAGATGTTGCGCAGACATTGGGTTTAACGTTTCATCTGTCAGGATATATAATTTTAGGATTATCACTATTTTTTGGGATTCTTTTAGCTTTGGCAATCGCTATGATTTTAGGCGGATTTGCCGAAGATGCCAAATCCGCCCCAGGAGTAGTTGCGCCGTTAATGGTTATTGTTATGGTGCCATATTTTCTTACTCTTTTTATTGATATAAATTCTTTGGCTCCAATTTATAAATATCTTATTTATGCCATACCGTTTTCACACACATTTTTGGCGGCGCAAAACATTTTATTGGGCAATCTGAATTTTGTCTTTGCTGGTATTATTTACCAGACAGTTGCTTTTGTGATTTTTGTATATATTGCCGCAAAAATATTTTCTTCAGATAAAATTTTTACCATGAAACTAAATTTTGGCAAAAGGAAATAAATTTAAAATATAATTTTTTCTTGATATTTACTCTATTGTATTAGATAATATAAAAAACTAGAATGATATAAAAGATTTGCCCAATACATTTATTAAAAAGCAATTTTAGGTTAATTGATCTAATAAAATATATATTTTTACTTGATTTTTTGCCGAAATCTTACTATAATTTAATGTATTTTAAAAAAATATAAAATAAACAAAAAATTTATGAAAAAAGAAATTTATAATCAAATTTTAATTCCGACTGTAATCGAAAAAACTCAATATGGTGAGCGAGCTTATGATATTTATTCCCGTTTGCTAAAAGATAGAATTATTTTTATAGGTGGACCGATCGACGATCACGTGTCGAATATTATTATTGCGCAATTGCTTTTTTTGGAATCCCAAGATGCCAAAAAGGATATCGAAATTTATATTAATTCCCCGGGAGGATCTGTAACTGCTGGTTTGGCAATTTACGATACTATGCAATACATTAAGCCTGATGTTTCCACGATTTGTATAGGATTGGCGGCAAGTATGGGAGCTTTTTTGCTTTCTGGCGGCAAGCGCGGAAAACGTTTTGCGCTTCCTAATTCCAAGATTTTAATTCACCAAGTAATGGGTGGATTTGAAGGTCAAGCCGCAGATATCAAAATTCAATCCGAAGAAGTGCTTAATACTCGCGATCAAATCAATAAAATTTTATCCGCAAATACCGGCCAAAATTTAGCTAAAATCGAAAAAGATACTGATAGAGACTTTTTTATGCGTCCAACCGAAGCTAAAAAATATGGTATTATCGATTCTGTAATTAATCAAACTAAAGCAAATGGAAATTAAAGTTCTTGATAGTAAAATTGAAGAGGTGGATGCACAGGTTTTAATATTGCCTATTTTTAAAAATGCTCATTTTTCCCCGCAAATAAAAAAAATCGATCAAAAATTAGACGGCATTTTGTCTGAAATAATTGAAGAAAATTATTTTTCGCCGGAATTAAATCAAATTCATGCTCTTTACACTTTTGGAAAAATAAAACACAAAAAAATAATTTTAGTCGGTTTGGGAGCAAAAAAAGATCTAAATAATGAAAAATTATTTCAATCAATAGCGCGCGCAATTTCTTATCTTGGAAAAATAAATGCCAAATCTTGTGCTATATATTTAGGCGAAATTAATATTAAAAACTTATCCAATATTTTAGAAACCGCTCAACTATCGCTTTATAAATTTCATAATTACAAATCAAAAAAGCAAAATGCAAAATTAGAAAGCATGATTTTTATAATAGAAAATAATCTTGATCATAAAATCCGCAAAGAAATTATTCGAGAATCTCAAGTAATTTGCCAGGAGATATTAAATGCCAGAGATTTAATTAACCATCCCAGTAATGTGATTACTCCAAAATATTTGGCAAAAGTTGCGCAAAAACTTAATTCTTCAGATTTAAAAACTACTATTTATGACGAAAAACAAATAAATGATTTTGGTTTGGGACTAATGAGCGCGGTTGCCAAAGGAAGCGCTGAAGATGCGCAGTTTATAATTTTGGATTACACTCCAACAAGATATTCTAAAACTTTGGCGATTGTCGGCAAAGGCGTAACATTTGATTCTGGCGGAATTTCTATTAAACCATCAGAAAAAATGGATGAAATGAAAATGGATATGTCCGGAGCCGCGGCGGTTTTAAGTGTGATGAGCTGGATTAGAAAAATTAAACCCAAAAATATTCGTATTATTGGCGTTATCGCGGCAACGGAAAATCTTCTTGGACATCATGCGCAAAAACCAGGCGATATTTATAAGTCATATAATGGGAAAACTGTAGAAATAATTAATACTGATGCTGAAGGTAGATTGATTTTGGCAGATGCGATAAGCTATATCGAAGATAAATTTAAACCGAATTATTTGATTGATATTGCTACTCTGACAGGAGCTTGTTTGGTGGCGTTGGGAAAAGAATACACAGGATTATTCGGCAATGACGAAAAATTGATAAAAAGATTTATGGAAATTTCCGAAAAATCGTATGAAAAACTTTGGCACTTACCGATCAATGATGTATTTCGTGGGGAAATCAAAAGCCAAATCGCCGATCTGAAAAATCTAAGTAGCGGCTACGAGGCAGGAGCAAGCACTGCCGCCGCATTTTTGGAGGAATTTGTTGGCGCAGAAACCAAATGGATTCATCTGGATATTGGCGGCCCGGCAATATTATCTAGGCCAATGCATGCTTATCATTCCCACGGCGCCACCGGAGCAGGAGTAAAAACTTTGATTGAGTTCATAAAGGATTTGGATTAAATCAATTTTTTTATAGATATTTATTTATGTTGATGTTAAAGCAGCTGGACGGAGAATATATCCAAACATGCAGACCTATAATATGTTATAATGTAATCTATTTAATAGATTGAAGATATTATGAATTCACAGCAAATTATTAAAGAAAACCAAGAATATTATCAAGAAATTTTTTCAAAGTGTCCGATTGTTATTTCGGCGCCCAGAGCTTTTCCTTTTACGTTTGAATCCTTGCACGAACAAGGAGTTTTGTCTATCTCGCAAAAAATTCCTTTACGCACTTATGTTGGAATTGAAGAATCAAGCGATAGAGGCATTAATTTTTCTTGTTATTTAGAATATGAGCCATGCGAAAAGGCATTTAATAAAAAAATATTGCATGATCATATAATTAAGAGAATTATAGATATCATTCAAACTAATTTTCCTTTATTTAAAACAAAAGGGATTTCGATCCATTATTTAATGGAATTGCCCATAAATCGTGCAATGGGTGGTTATAGCACATTATGTTTATGTTTGGCTGCGGCCATTATGACCTATGCCGGGTATTTCAAAAATCATGAATTTGATAAAATATGCAATCTAAATTTAAAAGATATTTTAAGCAACACAAAAATATTTGATTTATTTCAATTGGCTTACAAGTTTAACTTAGCAATTAATTCAAGAAAAAACATTTCAGGCAGTGGAATATTGCATAGTTTAGTTTATTCAAAATCTCCAACAATATTTATAAGAGATAATTCTAAAAAATCAAATAATATACGAAATATTGAAAAAGACGATTTTTCCGCGATGAAACTTCTCGAATTGATATCTGACAATCATATTGCTCCAGCACCTTTGGATTATGCTCTTATTTATTCCGGTTCGATGATGTCTTTTTTTAATAAAGTTACACCGTATGATTATCCTGATAAAATTGCTTTGTATGAGATTTTAAACAGTTGCAAGATTAATGATGTTGCGCAGGCGTTGAATGCTGATTGTTTTAAAAATAATGATATAAGGGAACAATATATAAATGCCGCGGTTTCTATAACGCTAGAGACATTGTATGCATTAAAAATGATTACGGGGAAGGATTTAAATGAAAAAAATCTTGATTATTTGCTAAGCATTATAAATAAAAATTACTCTATTGCGCAGATTTTTAATTTATCCAATCCTAGAATCGATTATATTATAAGTTATATACGCAACGAAGCCGATCGAATTGGTGTTAATTTAGGCATTAAATCTACATCTAGGAAAAAAGCGGATATTCTTGTTTCATTCTATCAGGATGAATTTAGGAATAAAATAGAACAAGTTATTTCTTGGCTAAAATCAAACACTAGCGAAAACATTTGCATTGATTATTTGTCTTGGGAAGATGGTTATGAAACTGAAGGAATAAGAGTTGAACAGAATCTTGGTGAGGGAATTTATTCAAAATTTATTTCCAAGGATGCAATTGCAGTTCGGGAATATGAAAACCACGAATGTACTAAAAAGATAATATCTAAAGAAGAAATGGAAAAGGAAAAGAAAAATATCGATTTGTTAGTTGATTTAAAAAATAAAGATATTTATATAAAAAACAGCAAATTAACTTCCAAAGATATTCATTCTTCTTCAACGACAGTTGAAATATTAAAAATTCTTCTTGAAAATCATGGAAAATGTATTTCCAACAAAGTTTTACCGGAATCATCTTATACATTTGAACGGGGAGAACTGCAAAGCAAAATTATTAGTCCTCTTGTTAAAGCTGTCAAAAAATATGCCGGAAAAGATTTGGATCTAAAAATAACTGGATCATTGTCGAATTTTAATGTTTGTTTGAATATTAATGATCTTATAATTACTGTTTCGGAAAAAATAATCTAAAGTTTATTTATTTTTTACGAAAAAAGACGGAATTATCCGTCTTTTTTCTTTTTCGTGTCCTTATTTTTCGGTAGATATATTATGTAAGTTAAAAATGTAAGGGTGATAAACCTTAACAAATTATGTAAAAAGGAGAGTGAAAATCGTGAAGCGTCTGACGCAGGTAGTTTCATGGACAATGGTTGTGGTTATGGTTTTCATGCAAATGTTCTTGGCGGGTTGTGGGGGAGGAACAGAGATGCCTCAAGAATCCAACGGAATGGAAAATGCAAGTGTGGAAGACAGTTCTACTTTATCGACAACTACAAACGACCAAAACATTGAACCCCAAAAAGTTTCTATTGATCTTGACATTGCAACTTCGTCTAATCCAGATTCCAAAGAGATAACTCAGGCAAGATTTATCACAAAAGATGGCACAGAAATGACTACTGATGAGCTAAAGAAATACTTATTAGGTTACAATACGACTGGTATAGTTGAAATTAATTTCAATGTTTTTGGATCAAAAGTTGGAGCTACAAAAGATGCTACTATGCCAGCTATAACAGCTACTCCGATTGCTGAAATAAAAATTCAAATGACAAACAACAGCTGGATAAAAATCGGTGGAAATATTAATAAATATATTTTTGGCAAAATTTTATACGTTAGCAACAAGAACAGTTCCGATAAGACAAGCTGTAAATTTTACGTTGGTTATTTTAAAGGATCAAATGATTTAACTATTCTTTATGAAGAGAATGAAAATTATTTCATTCAGGATTCTTTTTCTAGTCTCATTCAGACAACTAGCCACCCAACAAAGCTTCAGAGGGGTAGTGACGAAATAAAGATTGCTGCTCTTCCATTCGTTGTTGTTACGATCCTTACTGCAGGAGTTGATCTTGTATTTACAGCAATTGTAACAGGTATAGCCTTGATTATTTTAGGAGTTGGGTACTTAATTGATGATATAGCTCGTAGTGATAAAACTTTTGCAAATTATGACCCGCCTAAATATTGTCCACCTCCGGATAAAATCATTAAAAGATTAAATTCGGAGAGTTCATCCATTGTTCCTATAGCAAGCCCTTCAATTGTAAACCCTCCAACTCTCGAGCCTGGAGTAGAAGAAGTTGGGAGATCCAGTAATTTGCCATGGCAAATTACTGAATGGAAGGGACGACTTATCGGAATACATGTCGGTAAGGACGGAAAAATCTATCTTGTCGAACGTGGTGACGATGGCAAATGGAATGAATGGAAATGCCTTCCGGATTCTTGGACTAATAGTTCGGCCAGTATCTCTTCATGGCTAAATCATTTAGTGGTAGCATTTCGTGGTGGAGATGGAAAGATTTGGATTGGCATACTATGGAATGGCGAGGATTGGTCTGGTTGGCGTTGGACGGGACGACATTCTAAATTTGCTCCCAGTCTTGCTTCAGATGGAAAAAATGTATGGTTGATTCACAGCGGAGCCACAAATAACAGGATATATTGGAGTGCTGATTATCCCTGGTTTCAAACTGTTGAGAAATGGATTGATTCTGGCAGGGACACAGACACGAGGCCTAGCGCTTGCGCATACGACGGACAACTTTGGATTATACAGAGCGGTGGAAAAGAGAAAAAAGGCTACTTCAAAAATGTTACAAAAGATTCTTCGCCTGCTGGTTGGCAAGAAACATGGCGTAATTCTCCTGATGCATTTAGTATGACCGTGATCGACGGAATTCCTTTTGGTGTTCATAGCGGTATGGATAGAAAAGTGTATGCCGGAGAATTAGGTGGTTCTAACTGGCCTCCCTGTAAGGAAAGAACAAATTCAGCGCCTTTTATGGGACTTTATAAAGGGAGAGCAGGAATAGCATATCTCAATCAAGGATATATGCGATTCCAATGGGTTGATAGCCTAGTCTCATATCCTACCATTGAATCTGGAGTAGATGACCTTAACAGGAAAAGTAGGGTCGCGGCTTGTTTTGTCGAGTGTCATGGCGAAATGATTACAGGACATGTCGGTTATGCTGACGGGAAAATATATCTTTTGAGGAAAAATGAGAATGGTTGGTATGTCTGGAGAATTTTACCCGACGCATACACCGAAGATGCGATATCGCTTGGCGTACTAGGTGACAATATTATTGTTTCATTTCGAGCTGCCGATAGTAAAATATGGGTAGGTATGCTTGAAGATGGATATAACTGGACCGGTTGGAGATTCACAGGAAGAACTTCAACTCATGCTCCAACACTTTTATCTGACGGTGGCAAACAAGCAGCATTGATTCATAAAGGTATGGGAAATGATAAAATCTATTTAAGCTTGAATGCTCCATATTTCAATAACGATTGGACAGAGCTTGTTCGCACAACCAAAACCCGGCCTAACGGAATGATATTTGATGGACATGTAAATATAATCCAAAATGGTTCGGGCGATAACGCAGGGTATTTTGCTGATATAACCACTGATCCATTAAAATGGATTAACTTCAATAGATATTCGTATCTACCTTTCAGCATTTGTGGGCTTAATGGCCAGAAGTGGATTGCTCACAAAGGTCTGAATGATTCCAAAAACTATATAGGTATCTTTGGTCAGAATAATTATTCTGCACTCAAAGAAAAAACTACAGCAGAACCTTTTATTGGAGTCTTCCAGGGAAAAATTGGTTATCTATATAATAACCAAGGGTATCTTAGACTTCAATGGATAAAATAAATAATCGGTCATTTATGATCGTGGAGAGACTTTGTTCTCTCCTTTTTTTTCGCGCTTGTTGACAAAATAAATCATGTTGTGATAATATACAAATACTTGATTGTGGAAAATAATTTCTATGAAGAGGGGTTAACAAAATAAAACGTCTTGATAACTTATCAAAAAAAGGGAAATAAAGAGTTGTCAATTAAACTTGTTATTTGGCAACTTTTTGTTACTCTTTGCACATTATTAAATCAAAAGCAGAGACTCCAAAAATTTGGTGACTCTGCGGTTGTAAGAATCCTGCATGACGAGATTGCAGGAAAAACATTATCTCGTCAATTCAAAATTTTGTTAGTATTTCTTCTAAACTAGGAAATATTCTTAATTTTTTTAAGAGTTTGATCCTGGCTCAGGATGAATGCTGGCGGCGTGCTTAACACATGCAAGTTGCGAGGGGTAAGCCCTCGGCAAACGGGTGAGTAACACGTAGGAATCTGCCCTCGTCTCGGGAATAACTTCGCGAAAGTGAAGATAATAACCGATGGTATATGGCTTTAAAACCATATTAAAGATTTATCGGACGAGGAGGAGCCTGCGGCCTATCAGCTAGTTGGCGGGGTAAATGCCCACCAAGGCTACGACGGGTAGCTGGTCTAAGAGGATGATCAGCCACAGGGGAACTGAGATACGGTCCCCACTCCTACGGGAGGCAGCAGTTAGGAATATTGCGCAATGGACTAACGTCTGACGCAGCGACGCCGCGTGAAGGAAGAAGCTTTTCGGAGTGTAAACTTCTTTTATCTGGGAGAATTATGATAGTACCAGATGAATAAGTGTCGGCTAACTACGTGCCAGAAGCCTCGGTGATACGTAAGACACAAGCATTATCCGGAATTATTGGGCGTAAAGCGTGTCTAGGTGGTTATAAAAGTTTCCTGTTAAATCCCAAGGCTTAACCTTGGAATTGCAGGAAAGACTTTATGACTAGAGATTAGCAGAGGTGTGCGGAACTCTCGGTGTAGGAGTGAAATCCGTTGATATCGAGAGGAACACCAATGGCGAAAGCAGCACACTAGGCTAGTTCTAACACTCAAACACGAAAGCGTGGGTAGCGAAAAGGATTAGATACCCTTGTAGTCCACGCCGTAAACGATGCAGATTGGCTGTTGGAAGTATCGACCCTTCCTGCAGCGAAGCTAACGCGATAAATCTGCCGCCTGGGAAGTACAGCCGCAAGGCTGAAACTCAAAGGAATTGACGGGGGCTTGCACAAGTGGTGGAGCATGTGGTTTAATTCGACAATAAGCGAAGAACCTTACCAAGGCTTGACATCTCGGTCGCATCCCATAGAAATATGGGAGTCAGTTCGGCTGGACCGATGACAGGTGCTGCACGGTTGTCGTCAGCTCGTGCCGTGAGGTGTTCCGTTAAGTCGGCTAACGAGCGAAACCCTTATCGTCAGTTGTAATTTTCTGGCGAGACTGCCTCGGTTAACGAGGAGGAAGGTGAGGATGACGTCAAATCAGCGTGGCTCTTACGCCTTGGGCTACACACATGCTACAATGGTAACTATAAAGGGTCGCAAGACTGTAAAGTGGAGCTAATCCCTGTAAAAGTTGCCTCAGTTCGGATTGAGGGCTGAAACCCGCCCTCATGAAGCTGGAATCACTAGTAATCGTAGGTCAGCCATACTACGGTGAATACGTTCTCAAGCCTTGTACACACCGCCCGTCAAGCGAGCCGAGTCGGTAATGCCCGAAGCTCAGCACTTTGTTTATAAAAAAAAATGGTCTAACTTGACCATTTGTCCAATTGGACAAATTTCTGAACAAAGTGCTGGGTTACGGCAGGATCGGCAAGGAGCACTAAGTCGTAACAAGGTATCCGTAGGGGAATCTGCGGATGGATCACCTCCTTTCTAAAGGAATCACCCTGCATCATGATCTGAAGTTTACTTCGAATCAAGATAAAGGGTAGATCGATCTCCGGCATTTGCTGGAGGCATTCTTACAACCGCACAGTCACTAAGAAAAAATATCTTTTAAGATATTTTTTTTGTTGCTGATATTTGTTATGATTATAATAATTAAGTGTTTACGAAGGAGGACGTACTATTTATGCTAGGTTATTTCTTGCATTGGCAATTTGTGGATTCACCAAAAAAACTTTGGAAGGCAATTGTTAAAAATTTGTCTCGGGTTTTTAATTATTTTTCTATCGGATATTTGCTAAAAACTCTTTTTGCTCCTTGGAAAAGAGATATTTCATCAATAATAAATCCGAGTTTACAAGATTATTTTAAGATATTTGTCGACAATCTAATTGCTCGAATTATGGGTTTTTTGGTAAGAGCCATTACTATTATTGCCGGCATTATAGTTTTTGTAGTGGTTTTTATTGTATCAATAATCATATTTATTTTTTGGATAACATTGCCGCTTTCCATAATTTTTTTGATTTATAAAAGCATAACTGGTTTTTAGATGGAAAAATTGTTTAATTCAATTACATACAAAGTTTTTCGTTTGCAAAAAACGTTTAATTTATTGTGGATGAAATTGCTAAAATATATTATCTATATTGCGGCTATTTTAGTTGTTGCGTATTGGTTATTTGCCTATTGGCAAATATTATCTATTGATGCTTCCATCCTAAGATTGGGATGTTTAGTTATTATTGCCGCGATAATTTTTTTGGTTTTAGATATGTTTGCCAAATACAGTTTAGAACAAGTCGATATTGCTCAATTCAATAAAGATCGCAATAATATTTTTGATTTTTTTAGCGATGAAGCATTAACTATTATGGAAAAATTTTCTTCTTTTTGCCAAAAATATCAGATTAAAAATTTTAATTTAAGCGCTATGGTTTTTGCCATTCCTTATCTTTTAAAGGGAAAATATTTTTTGCTGCGCTCGAAAATTACCATCGACGAAAAAGAGGAAATAACACTATTGACACAAATTGCCGGACATCCAGGCAAACAAGAAAAATTGCAAGAATTTATTGATGATTTATTAGTTGAGGCAAAACAAAACAAACATTCAAAAATTGAATTTTCTGATTTGATTCTTTCTTTGTATAAAAACAATCCGTATTTTAGTCATCTTTTGGAAGAAGTGGGAATTAAAATAGATGATCTAAAAACAATTCTTTCTTGGACAAAAATGACTTTTTCATCAGCAAAAAATACTCAAGAAATTGATTACACAGGTGGTATTGGCAGAGATTGGGCTTCTGGTTATACTCCGGTATTAAATTTATTTTCTGTGGATATAGGTCAGTATTTAAAAAATGCGCAATTGGAATATTTAAGTAAAACCCGCACAGAAATTATCAAGGAAATGGAAGATGTTTTGGCAAAATCGGGTAAAAATAATGTGATATTGGTTGGTAATCCCGGAGTTGGCAAGAAAACAATTATTAATTCTTTTGCCCAAAAAGTTATGCGCGGAGAAAGCTATAAAAGCTTAAACTATAAACATATTGTGCAAATTGATGTGGCAAAAATTTTGGCCGGTGCCGCAAATCAAGGGGAATTGGAAGCGAGGTTTGTAAAAATTTTTGAAGAAGTAACGCATGCCGGAAATATTATTTTATATTTTTCTGATTTTACCTCGCTAATCAATGCTTATTCTGGTCAAATGGGCACTGTTGATGCCAGCGCTTTTTTGATTCCATATTTAGAATCCGGAATCGTGCAAGTTGTTGCGCTTGCAAACTATGATGATTTCAAAAATAAACTGCAAACCAATCCTAATATGGAAGCGCTTTTTAGCAAAATTGAAGTCAAGGAAATGCGCAAAGAAGAAGTTTTGCCCAGTTTAGAGCATCTTATTTTATTTATCGAAACAAAACATAAAATACTTTTTACCTATCAAGCCGTGAAAGATCTAATAGAATTAGCCGATCGCTATATTCATGATGAAGTTTTTCCTCAAAAAGCCGCTGATCTTTTGAGAGAAATTGGCATTAGAGCAGAAAATCAAGGCACAAAATTCATTGATGAAAAATTTGTAAATGAATTTATTTCCGCAAGGACCAAAATTCCTGTGGGTAAAATTCAAGACGAAGAAAAAGATAAATTACTGCATTTGGAGGAATTTTTGCATCGCAGAATTATCGGGCAGGAAGAAGCCATTGCGGCTGTCGCCAATGCGCTTCGCAGGTCTCGCGCAAATATAAGCGGAAGCAACAAACCGATTGGCAGTTTCTTATTTATTGGTCCGACTGGCGTGGGTAAAACTGAAACCGCCAAGGCATTGGCAGAAAGTTTTTATGGATCGGAAAACAATATGATTCGTTTCGACATGAGTGAATTTCAGGAGGTTTCGACCATTGATAGACTTATAGGCAGTAAAATCGGTCATGAATTTTCGCCAGGAAGATTAACTCAAGCAGTCATTAATAATCCTTATAGTTTAGTTTTGTTTGATGAAATCGAAAAAGCGCATCCTAATATTTTAAATTTATTTTTGCAGATTTTGGATGAGGGGAAAATTACTGATGCGCAGGGCAGAAGCGCGGATTTTACCAATACAATTATTATTGCTACTTCTAATGCCGGAAGTGAAAAAATAAGAGAATATGTAATGCAAAATATTTCTGCCGAAGAACTAGGAAGAATTATTATTGATTATTTGTTAAAACAGGGAATGTTTCGGCCGGAATTTATAAATCGTTTCGACAAAGTTGTTTGCTACAAGCCCTTGACGATGGAGCAAATTGTGGAAGTTGCAAAATTAATGTTAACACGGCTTAATAAAAATTTGGCAGAAAAAAATATCAAAATCACCTTGACGCCTATTGCGTTAGACAAACTTGCCAAAGCTGGTTTTGATCCTGTTTTTGGAGCCAGAGCTCTTCGCAGGATTGTGCAAGAAAAAATTGAAAATATTATTGCCAAAAAGATCATCGAAGAGAGTTTGAAAGAAGGTCAAACTCTTATAATTACAGAAAAGGATTTGTAAAAAGTAATTGTTATTTTATCTTTCCCTTGAAAGAAATACTTTTTTAATTTATAATATTCATAGTTTAGGTCATGTAGCTCAGGGGTTTGTTTGCAGAGTGGGCGGCTAGCTCAGCTGGTTAGAGCGCGTCACTGATAATGACGAGGTCAGAGGTTCAAGTCCTCTGCCGCCCACTCTGCAAATTAGCGCCCCGCCATGACGGGGAGGTCAGAGGTTCAAGTCCTCTCATGCCTACCACTTTTGAAGAAGCTAGTATTTAATATCTAGCATAAAGTATTTTTTCGTCATACTAGATACTAATTTGGGCCCGTAGCTCATCTGGTAGAGCGCCTCGTTTGCACCGAGGAGGCGGCAGGTTCGAGTCCTGTCGGGTCCACCACAAAAAATTGCTTTCTGAAAATTAGACTCCGTTCTAATATTTCAGAAGCGCAATCTCGCGGCACAGCCACGAAAACCAGAAAGCAATTTTGAGTGCCCCGAAATGACGCTCATAAAATAATAGAATGAAATTCCTTAAAGGCAAATCAGGCAGGAAATATCTTAAAAAACAATTCAAAAATTATTTGATTCAGAGTGATAACCTTGTATAATAAAAATCTCGACTCGAACCACATTTTGTAAAAGAAAATTTTTGATAATTTGATAAATAGTTTTTAATTAGTAGAAAAAATATGGAAAAAACAGAAAGACCAATTTGGATTATTGTTAGTACAATTGTCATTACCGCCATTATTATAGGTGGCGGAATTTACTATTGGCAAAATAAGAAGTTAACCGACAGTAAAAATGATTTAAATGCTCAAATCGCATCATTACAAAAACAAGTGAATGATTTAAAAACTGCAAGTACTACTGTTGTGACTACGCCAAGTACCTCGACATCTACCACAACCACAACTGCCGACTCAACTGCAGATTGGAAAACGTATGCAGATTCTGCTAATGGTTTTTCAATTAAATATCCAGGTGAATGGTTAGTGAAACAACAAGATGGATCAGTAAGAATTCAGAATAAAACTGGTGATATCTATGCATCGAATGAAGGTGTAAAGAATGTTGGAAAAATTCAAGGGAGTTATGTGGAAATAACAGTATCAATAAAAACAAGTAGTCAGACATTATCAGAGTATCTAAAAGCAAATATTGATAGTGGAGCAAAATATGTTGATGTTGCTGTTGGTCAATATACTGGTTTAAAACTAACTGAGCCAACAGGACTTACTGGCGGAAATATTGTAATAAATGTTGCGAGTAGGAATAAAGTAGTTGGGCTAAATTTAAATATCTCTGAAGACTCTGAGCTAGACAATAGTACAACAATTTATAATCAAATGCTTTCCACTTTCAAATTCACTAATTAATTCTAAATTTGTCGCCAAACTGAGCAAAGTTTAGAGTGGAATATCACCTGCGGAAAACCGAAATTGTTAAAGTTCAAAAATTCAATTCTTCGATTTCGTTCAGAATTTTCAACGGGGAATTTCGCGAAAATGCGTTCGAACTATTTCTAATATAGACCACCAAATTAACCACGGATTACTTAGCTAGAATAAACCAACGAAGCAGAAATGCTTTTTTTGTGTTAATATTTTCTTATGACAAAATTTGTATTAGTTGGTGGCTATCCATATAAAGCAAAAGATGGCGGCAAGGCAATGTGCGAAGAAGCGGTCGTTGGTTTAACAGAACAGATTAAGATTTTAATTTGTTTGTTTGCCCGAAAAAAAGATGAATGGAAAAAACTCTTAAAAGATAATTCAGATTTTTTTAAAAGAAACTTACCAAATAAAAAATTGGAATTCACTTTAGCAAATGAAGAGGATTTTTTAGAACAAATTAGAAAAAACGATCTAATTTATTTCAGTGGCGGCGACACTGTTGATTTAGTTAGCGTTTTGGACAAAATAAAAGGTTGGCAAGAAAAGTTAAAAAACAAGAATATAATGGCCAGTTCTGCCGGAACGGATATTTTTTCAAAATATAGTTACGACATTGAGTTATTTAAACTAACAGAAAACTACGGATTGGTTCCGCTAAAAACCATTGTTCATTATGGTTCGGAGAAATACACCCCACAAATTGGTTGGGAAAATGCTCATAAAAAGTTAGACGAATATAAAGAAAAATTACCAGTATGGGCGTTGGCGGAGGGTGAATATAAATCAATAACGGTTTAAGCGGTACAAAGTTCTTAGTATTTCGTGAATTTACATAGCAATTGGTTCGAATCTGGAAATAATATTAATAGTTTCTAAAATATTAATATCTCGCTATAATATATTTATGAACCAAGCAATTTTTTATGGAGCTGTTAGCGGACTCGCGCTTCTTGTAGGAGCGTTTACAGGGATAGTATTTAAATTAAAACGAAAAACAATTTCTATTTTTATGGCGTTTGGCGCCGGAGTTTTGATTTGCGCCCTTACTATTGGGCTTATGGAAAACGCATTTATCCATGGAGGATTTGACGCAGTAATTATTGGATTTTTAATGGGAGGAATTATTTATATTGTCGGCGACTATATAATTCATTATCTTGGTGGAAGAAAACATAAAATTCATCAACATTCTCATCTTGATTCTAGCGTCAGTGGACCGGCAATCACGCTTGGCGCGATCTTAGATGGAATTCCCGAATCTATTGCTTTGGGAATTGCTATTTATTGGGGTAATACATTGGGAATTTTGATGCTTGCGGCAATAGCGCTTTCTAATTTTCCCGAAGGTTTAGGATCGATTTCTGGATTATCTAAACTTGGTTACAAAAAATGGCAGATGATATTGCTTTGGTTAGTTGTGGCCGCAGTTGCTTTTGTGACAGTAATCTTAAGCTACACATTTTTTCA
>Ga0265297_10002358_pt1 | contig 38786 bp, 68 predicted proteins | sample Munlanlwell13791_FD_192502 | JGI IMG/M metagenome (GOLD analysis project Ga0265297, IMG submission 192502) | Leachate microbial communities from a municipal landfill in Southern Ontario, Canada - Leachate well 137-91 | ecosystem: Engineered > Solid waste > Landfill > Unclassified | place...
GCCTGATTCTCGGGGGCGGGACGATCGGACATCACTGCGTCGTGGCCGGGCACACGCGCGTAGACCCTGGCATTTATCCGCCGTATAGCCTAATCTATGGGGCGTGGCCGACGCGAGTCAAGAAGGGCTATTACCTTACGCACGAAGGCGAGATGTGAGAGGCCCCATCCAGCACAATGCGCCATGGATCACGGACGCCGACAGGGCCGAGGTAGACCGCGTCATGTTGTCCGGTTGGGTTGGCCAGGGCCGGGAGGTAGCGGCCCTGGAGGAGGAATTCGCGGCCTACCATGGCCCCGGGTTCGAGGCCTGCGCCGTGTCCAGCGGATCCGCGGCGCTCTATCTGGCGCTCACACTGCTGCACTGCGAGTATGAGGTCGTGGCGATTCCGACCTACGCGTGCGTATCGCTGCTGAACGCTGTGCGCATGGTCCACGGGCGAGTAGAGCTTTGGGACTGCGATCGAGAGACGTTCCTCCCGGTACCGAAGCACGGGCAGGTTCATGCGGCAATCATTCCGCACACATACGGTATTGTTTGGGAATCAGTGCCGCATGATGCCTATGTGATCGAGGATTGCGCCCAGGCCCTTGGGAGCAGATACGAGAACGGGCGCCCGGTTGGTACGCGCGGGACGCTGTCCGTGTTCTCCTTCGGCCCGAGCAAGATGATCACGGGCGGCGGCGGAGGCATGCTGCTTGGCCGGGCGGACAGGATCGCCGAAGCGCGCCGGCTGAGGGACTACTCGGACTCTCTCCTACCGCAGGCCTTCAATCTCCAGATGTCAGACATGACGGCGGCCATGATCACTTCGCAGTTCTCCAGGCTGCCCGAGTTCGTGCGCCGCCGCCGCGCTGCGTGCGATGCGTACCAGGCCACGGGTGCTCCCCTGGTATGCGGGGAGAATGGGTATAGGGCGGTGCTGAACACCCCCAGTCCACTGATGGATGGCGCGCGATTCTCTGCTGCCGGTATCGATACCATCGTTCCAATTCAGACGCGCGAGCTGCTACACAACGTGCTGCGCTGGCCGGCGGACAAGTGGCCAGACGCGCAAGCGGTCTCGCTGACATCTCTGAGCCTGCCGACCCACCCGTTGCTGACGGATGACGATATCGAGCGCGCGTGCTCGGTGCTGAGGAGCCTATGACGATTAGTCCGCAGGAACATCGCCACGCCTGTAACGGAGAGATTCGGCGAAGCTCAACGGATGGTCCTACTGGCGGAGAAATCGTAACAGAGTGGTGCGAGCAGTGTGGTTGCTTTCGTGAGTATGATCACAACTACTGCGAGCGTCGTCGTGAACCATTCATGGTGCCCCAATGGGCACTACACATGTTCGGGGGCATCTGCACATGAGGATCGGAACGCGAGAGGTTGGTCCGGGCCATCCCGTTTGGATCGTAGCCGAGTCGGGCCTGAATCACGGGGGAGATCCCGAGCTGGCCGTGCGTATGGTCTACGCAGCGAAGGATGCCGGGGCCGACGCGTTCAAGGTCCAGGTGTTCGATGAGGAAGAATTCGCTACGCCGTGGGCCGAGTACGAGGGGCACAACCAACGGGAGTTGTTCGCTCGATACCGTCTGAGCTTCGACGCGCTGCGATCGATCCGGGATGCGTGCGACTCGTGCGGGCTGACGTTCTTCGGGACGCCGACCGATATTCGATGCGCGGCGGTCCTAGATGCCCTGGGCGCTCCCTGCTACAAAGTGGGCTCGGATGACATTGTGCATATCCCCTTCCTGCGAGAGCTTGGCAGACGCGGCAAGTCGATCATTTTATCTTCTGGAATGGCGACTCCGGAAGAGATCACATGTGCTGTCGATACACTCGAAGACCGTGTTATTTTGCCGGAATTGGATGTTGCGCTATTGCATTGCGTCTCGTTGTACCCCTGTCCAGCCAACCGAGCACAGATAGGGCGCATGGACGGATTACGGAACGCTGTGACCGTGGTAGGAATCTCGGATCACACAGACGGCTACGACATTGCCCCTCTTGCGGTCGCTGCTGGCGCTACGATCATCGAGAAGCACTTCACCATAGATAGGGGCCTGCCCGGTCCGGACAACGCGTTCTCGGCCGATCCTGCTATTTTCAGGGCCATGGTAGACGGCATCAGAAGGGCCGAAGCGGCGTTGGCCGTCAGCGAACAGCGCCCCGATTCCGGGATGCGGATCCTGGCCCGGCGCTCCACCGTGGCGGGGCGAGACTACCAGGCCGGGGAGACGGTTGACTCGCTGGCCTACATGCGAACCGGGATACCCGGAGGCGTCTCTCCTTGGGACGGCGAGCGAATGATAGGCAAGCGGCTCAAGCATGCCAAGGGCGCCTGTGAGATGATGGAATGGGACGACCTGCTGGACTGGACCGAGTCGGATAGATACGGCGCTTGACCCATGGGTCAAACTAGTCTAGTGCGTCAAGGGGGGTGCCGATGCCCGATAGGACACTTGAGATAGCCGACAAGGCGAGGCCAGCATTCAGACGCGCCATCATCGAAGCGACGGAGAAAGTCCGGGCCGGGATCAATGTTCGCGCTCTATCCGAAGCCATCGATACCGGACGCGGTCTCGACGCTATCTCGTTCGAGCCGGGCGTAGCTCATCTGAAGAGAGTCCTACCGGCGCTCTATCGAGATCTACTGGAGCAGTCGGCCGACGCCTACGGTGACTGGCTCAAGATCGAGAAGGCTTCCCGGCGCTTCGGCGCGGCCCGGAGACTAGATGTCACAGACCCCTACGTAACGGAGTGGATCAGGCGCCGCTCGGGAGCCATGATTCAAGATTGGGGAACCAGTAACAGAGAGGCTCTGCGTGCCATCCTGGAAACCGGGATGCGGCAGAACATGAGCACGTCGCAGCTCGCGCGCTGGATCAGGAATAGCGGCATCGGGCTAGACGAGCGATGGGCGATCGCGGCGCAGCGTTACCGTGAGCGGCTGTTGCGCGAGGGCATGGACCCCGCCCGCGTCGAAGCCCTATCCAGGCGCTACGCCGAGCGGCTCTTGCGGCTCAGAGCCGAGAGGATCGCCAAGACCGAAAGCGTGATGGCTGCGACGCAGGGGCAACTAGCCTACCTGCGCCAGCTAATCGCGAGCGGGCAACTGAGCCCCGAGGCCGAGTTGGAGTGGGTCACCGACTTCGATGAGCGCACGTGCCCGCTGTGCTCGGCGCTAGACGGGGAACGGAAGCGCGTCGGGGAGTTGTTCGAGGGCGGCGTAGACGGTCCGCCACGGCATCCATCGTGTCGGTGCGCGCTGAAGTTGGTAGCACCAGGGTACTAGATGCAACCCTTCCCGCCGAATCTCTGGGCGCGAATCCAGGTAGCCGCCCAGGGCCTGCGCGAGAACCACGTCAATGGCTACATCAACGTGAGGCTGAACTACGTACAGGGCATGGTGGGCTCGTGGGACTGCCAGGTGGGCGAGCATCACAATGAGGCCGTGCCCGCATTCCAGGTGCTGATAACGACGTCTAGCTAGGGAGAGCAGAATGGGACGAGTGAGTCTGTCTGCTGCACTGCCACAGAAGAAACGCGGAGGGATCGCGTGTCTGACGTGTTCGCTTCCGGCCACGCTACGAGCCGAAATAGCAGCGCTGCACAAGTCTGGGCGATCCTACAATGACATTTCCATTGGATTGGGTAGGCTAGGCCATAGGATCAGCGCAGCCGCTCTCGGGCAGCACGCCAGGAGCGGCCATGAGTAGGCTACAGCGGATCGTCTCCGCGATCGAAGTAGAGCGCCTACAGGACCACGTCAAGCAGTTGACATCCTCGCTGCGCCAGTCGGAGATGGAGCTGCGAGACGCGCGGGCCATCCGCGAGAAGGTATTCGGGCTCGTTCGGCCGGCCATCAGCATCCCGAAATGGGTGCTCAAGATCGGACCCACAAGCAACAGCGAGCACCTACCCGTCGTGGTGCTTTCCGACTTCCACTGGGGAGAGAGCATCGATTCCGAGCGCATGGGCGGTGCCAATGAGTACACCATCGCGGTAGCACAGAAACGCTATCGACGAGTCATCGCTCAGACGATCGACATCGCCAAGAACCACCTTCCGCGGAACACATACCCCGGCATCATTACGCTTCGGCTCGGAGATATGGTCTCGGGCGAGATCCACGCGGACCTACGGGAGAGCAATGAACAGCAGCCGATTCCGGCCCTGCGCTCGCTGGTGGAAACGGAGACGTGGGGTCTAGGCCAACTAGCCGAGGCCTTCGGGCGTGTCCACGTAATCAATGTGAACGGGAACCACGCGAGGACAACGCTCAAGCCACAGTCCAAGCGCGGGGCGCATGACTCCTTCGATGCGCTCTCTAGCTGGTGGCTGGAGTCGATCTTCCGCGACGACAAGCGGATGACGTTCTACACGCCGGCCAGCGGTGACGCGTTATTCGCGATCTACGGGCGCCGCTACCTGGCCACGCACGGCGACCGCATCGGGACCAAGGGCGGCCAAGGATTCGTGGGGCCGGCGGCCACCATCGTGCGTGGAATGAAGCTGACGCATGACCAGTACGCGGCGCAGGGGATGCCTCTCGCGGGAATGTTCATCGGCCACTTCCACACGGCCCTGGCTCTGGATTACGGCTGGTCCAACGGCTCTCTCCCGGGCTGGGGAGAATTCGCACGGGACGGACGCATGCGACCCGCGGCCCCGATTCAATGGCTGATCTTCTTCCATCCCCGCTACGGTCCCACCTCGCAGTGGCAGGTACGCGCCGCCGAGGCCCCGACGGCTCCTGTGGAGCAGAAGCCTTTTGAGGTGCAGCGATGAGCGAGGGCGGAGATGCCTAAGCCCAAGCGCATCCCGTCATTCCTGCGGCTCCCGGGGGAGTTCCTGATCCGGGTGCATCAAGTGAAGCCCGGGGGCCTGGCCGAGGACAGCGAGGCTGAGTGGTGGATAGACTCGGGGGGCGAGGGCGGGACGATCAAGCTACCGCGGAATGCCGCGCGTGCGGAGAAGATCAAGCTCTTCGACCATGAGTTAGAGCATGCGGTAGCAGACTGGAAGCGGCATTTTATTGAGCGCCTTAGAGGGTTAAGATAGTAAGTCGGCTCGTGGCGCAATTGGCAGACGCAACGCGCTTAGAACGCGTCCGATCTGGGTTCGAGTCCCAGCGAGCCGACCAACTAGTGCATAATGGGGTATGTCGCGTGGACTGGTGGTAGCACTCGCGCTGGTGACTCTCGAGTGTCAATGCGCTCCCGGCGCGGATAGTTCCTCTCGTGCGCTGCTCATCGTGAGACCCCAGGCGATCATGGCTGGCCGATCCGCAGAGATCACGCTTTACCCGCCCGCGGATGGCTGCGTTCTGGCGCAAGATCTCTACTACGGCGACGCCGCCGCGCCGTCCCGCTGGGCCGGAGACGAGTGCGCGGACGAGCCCCTCCGACGCAGACACACGTACCTCGATGCCGGCCGTATCCTCGTGGTGGGGATACAGGGCCTGGAGTCGGGGCAGACCGTGCGAGCCGAGGCTTGGCTGTCTGTGCAGTGAGAGGAGCGCGCACGCGCGGTTGTTAAGGCGCGTTGACAAGCCCGGCCGTCAGTCGTAAATTCAGTGTGGTCTAGGTGTAGTAACTACCTAGGCATGACGTAGCGAACGCCGACCGCCACACAGGCGAGGCCGAGTTCCCCAACGGGGCGCTCGGCCTTTTTGCGTTTCGGGTGCAAATGGCGCTAACAGTAGCGATCCTCAAGACAGACGACAGCACAGACCAGCGGCTCGTATTCGGGTTCGCATCTGTCGCTGTGGATGCCTCCGGGGAGCCCCTCGTGGATTCACAGGGCGACATAATCGAGCCCGCCGAGCTAGAGCGCGCGGCCTACAGCTACGTGCTCAAGAGCCGTGCTGGTGGCTACATGCACGTGCGCAAGGATGCGGCCACTCTCGTGGAATCGGTTGTCATCACGCCCGAGAAGCTGGAGAAGATGGGACTTCCCAAGGACGCGTTGCCGACGGGTTGGTGGGTGGGCTTCCGCGTAGACGATGACAAGGTCTGGCAGGATGTCAAAAAGGGCAAGCTCAAGGCGTTCAGCATTGGCGGCAAGGGACGCCGCGAGAAGGTGGAGGGCTAAGCATGCCGACTGTCATCAGGGGCCTTGAGGTGGACGAGATTAGCCTGGTGGACGACGGGGCCAACGCTGGCGCCAAGGTCACGCTCTACAAGCGCGGCCAAGTCTGCAAGGAATGCGGGAAGCCCATGGAGATGAACAAGGCCGGAGACGGCTACGTCTGCAAGGGCTGCGGCGCAGAGACCAAGATGGAAAAGGGCATGCCGACCCCGGGCCAGGTTCACACCGACGCGATGCCCGGTGAGAAGAAGGACAAGGCCAAGGTCGTAGTCGAAGACGAGGACGAAGAGGACGGCGTCGAATGCAAGAAGGCGGCAGAGCCGCGAAAGGAGAACGACATGGAACAGGTAGAGAAGCTCCAGGCGGATCTGACCGCACTGACCGCCGAGCGTGACGAGCTGAAGAAGCGGTTGGACGCGATTGAGAACACCCCCGAGGCCATTGAGAAGCGGAAGCTTGAGGCTGTCCCTGAGGACATCCGCAAGCGCCTGGTTGCCGCCGAAGAGGCGGTGACCAAGATGCGCGAGGACGCCGAGACAAAGGAGTGGATCGAGAAGGCCCGCGAGATTGGCGAGCCGATCGACCCCCTCAAGGTCGGCCCGATCCTGAAGCGCGTGAGCAAGGAAGACCGCGAGGAGTTGCAGACCGTGCTGAAGGCCTTGGCCGAGCAGGTCAAGAAGTCCCAGCTATTCGGCGAGGTCGGCTCCAGCCGTACGGAGATGCCCTCCAGCTCGGCCTATGCCGAGATCACCAAGCGTGCCCAGGCGATCGTAGAAAAGGATCCGACGCAGAGCCTGGTGGATGCCGAGGCGAGTGTGTGCAAGGCCGACCCGGCCCTGTACGAGCGTCACATCGCCGAACAGCGTCGTGTGAAGTAGACGGGAAGCCCACTCATTTGAGCGGGCCGCACTTATAAGAAGGAGGAATCATCCATGGCAATTGAAGCTAGTGGGTTCCGATGGGATGAGACCTTCGTTGCGCACTCCAGTGGCAGCTTGGCCGCGTATCAATATTTCGCGGTCTACTCTACGGGCACAGCGACGAACGGTCTCGGCTACGTGGCCCTTTGCGTGAACGCAACCAACAACGCCAGTCGCATGCTGGGCGTGCTCCAGAACGATCCTGCGGCCAGCCAGGCCGCCGAGGTTCGATTGCTGGGCGTGACCAAGTGGGCGACGGAAGCGGCTGTCACCGCTGGCGTGCTCGTCACCTGTTCCACTGCCGGGACTGCTGTCACTGCCAGCACGACCGCGCAGGTTGTCGTGGGCAAGGCGCTCACCGCAGCCGTCTCCACGTCGGGCGAGATCATCGATGTCTTGCTGATGCCCGGCCTGACAAGTCTGTACGTCGTCTAGGAGGTGAGCTATGGGACTACCTACACCCAAGGACGTTCACGTCGACGCACTGCTCACCAATATCTCGATCGCGGCGAAGAACACCAAGTACATCGTTGACCAGATCTTCCCGATCGTGCCTGTCATGAAGCAGTCGGACATCGTGCCCAAGTTCCCGCGGTCGCATTGGTTCCGCAACACGGCCAAGATGCGGGCGCCGGGCGCGCTCTCTGCGCGTGGCGGGTTCGCTGTCGATGCCTCGGATACGTACTTCTGCAAGGAGTACGCGTTCGGTTTCGAGATCCCCGACGAGCTTCGGGCCAACGCCGACGCCGGATGGGACCTCGATCGCCAGGCCACCGCGTTCGTCACAGACAAGATCGCCATGGCGCGTGAGCTTCAGTTCGCGAGCAACAAGTTCACCACGTCGGTATGGGGCTCCGACAAGACGGGCGGCTCGGACTTCACGGCGTGGTCGACCTACGCCACCAGTTCTCCCCTGATCGACATCGAGACCTACAAGGACACGGTCGAGGCCAACGGCATGGGCATCGAGCCCAACGTGTTCGTGATGGGTAAGCAGGTCTGGATTGTTCTCAAGTGGCATCCGGACGTGATCGACACCCTCTACAAGGGCAGCATCAGCGGCCTTGTCACCGAGCAGATGTTCGCTCAGTTGACCGGGTTCGAGAAGGTCTTGATCGGTCGCGCTCTCTACACCACATCCCCGGAGGTTGCCACCACGGCCTACGGGACCACTGGCGCCGGTACGGACAACGAGACGCTCGTTTCCTACACGCGCGTGTGGGGAAAGAACGCCCTCATGCTCTACGTTCCCGCTTCCCCGTCTCTGCTTGAGGCGGCCGCGGGTTATACCTTCGCTTGGCGTGCTGCTGGCATGCCCGGCGTCAACGTGATCCGCAGGTTCCGGTACGACGATCGGCGCGTGGATGTGATCGAAGGCGCATCGAGCTTTGACCAGAAGGTCTGCTTGACCGCCGCGGGTCTGTTCCTGTCTGGCGCCGTTGCGTAGTCTTCCGGGTGGGCGGGGATTGGCCTCGCCCACCCAATTCGCCCTCGTGATTGGGCATGGAGAAGTCAGTGGCAGTAAACGTTGATTGCAGCCGTCCTCACGTAGCGCGCAGGACGTTCCCGTATGCCGATGGCATGACGCTCGATCGTGGTCAGGTCTTCAAGCCAATTGGCGCGCGTAACGATGAGAAGCTGATCCGCCTTGGGTATATCGTTCCGCTCGCGAATCCCAAGGCCACCACGTACCCGTGCAGGCTCTGCGGAAAGGAGTTCTCTGAGCTTTCCATGCTTCAGAACCACGGGATCACCTGGCATCCGCCGGACCCGGCGACGGGCGAGCCGCGTCCAACAGAGCGCCTTGACGAGCACGACAAGGCGGAGATCTTGGAGTCGGTGCAGCAGCGAGAGAATCAGATGTCGCCCCTGTACCTGGACAAGACGTTGGCCAACATCGACCCGGCCGAAGCCTCGCGCCAGGCAACGGGCCGAAAGTACGTCTAGATATTTTCCATCGTGGGCGGGCGCGTAAGCGCTGCGTTCGTGAGGAGGCCATATGAATCGAATCACTGGCGGGATGGGGCTCTTCGGGGCCGTGACCGCAAATACCCTCGACGTAAACTCTAGCGCCACGTTCGCTAGCGTCAACTCGACTGGCACGTTCTACCTCGCCAACACTGCGATCACGGCGACAGCTACCGAGATCAACGAGCAGGATCTCTCGGGCATGGGCGGCAAGCGCAAGATCAAGATGATCACCATTGCCAGCCCCTCCAGCACTCTCGGCTCTAGCGAGATGGATACAGCCTGGGCCGTTCCGGCGCGCTGCAAGATCCACGACGTGATGCTTCACATCACGCAGGGCACGAGCGCTGCCGGCACGATCAACATCGGGCTGTTGGCAACCACATCTGGAGACGCGGACGGGTTCTTGGCGGCCGTCCCGACATCGAGCGGCGCCGGCATCCTGCGCAGTGGTTCGATCGCCTGGACATCGAGCGGCATCGTTCCGACCTACTGGGGCGCGCTGCTTGTTCCTGTCCTGGTGGCCAACACCACAGCCAACATTATGAATGGCGGCAAGGTCGAGCCGGTGTTCAACGAACTGACCAGCTCGAAGAACGTCAGCTACACGTGCTCTACGACTGCGAACGGCAGCCTTAGCGGCTATATCGTGGTTGACTACACCGAGCTGCTCTAGGGGGCGATCATGACCGCAATTAGCGGCGTGCTTGCGGCGTCCTCGGATGTCGCAAGCGTAAGCCTCGGATTCCGCCCGGCCCACCTGATGGTGGCTCTGTCGTCCGGTGGGCCGTGCTACGTGTCCCTCACCAGTTCTGCGGCTACGACAGCGACCGGGATCTGCCTCTTCTCAACGAGCGTCGATCCCGTGATTCTGTCTGCTAGTCTGAACTACGCACCCAATCCCGGAACGACGATGCGGATAACCGAGTTCGGCCCGTACTTCTCGGCCATCTCTTCTAGCGGTGTGTCGGGAGGCGTTCGTTACTGGGCGATGAGTTTCTAGGGAGGCTTCCGTGACCTGGACGTATACGCCAGACTTCACGACGACTCGGGATCAGGTTCGATTCCTGGCCGGCGATACCGACACCACAGATCAACTGGTGACGGATGAAGAGGTGGCGTTTGCGTACGCTCAGGAGGGCAGCACGCGCGGGGCCGCGGCCCTATTGCTTGAGGGCTTGGCCAAGAAATTTGCGCGCAAGTGCGACTCCAGCGTTGGTGATCTAAGCAAGTCGTATTCGCAGATGTCAAAGGCGTTCGGCGAGCAGGCAAAGGCGATGCGCCGCAGCTCTGCCGTCTACGGGATACCGGTAGCGGGCGGGATCAGCATCTCGCGCGTGGAAACAGTGGATGAGGACACCGACCGTGTGACCCCAGCATTCCGACGCGGGATGTTGGATAACCCAACGGCCACGGAGTCTATTGCGGATGAGGAGGACGACTAATGGACGACGTAGCGCAGCTCATTTGTGATCGGCTCAGTGGGATAGATGACAGGATGTCGGCATTCGAAGGGCGGATGACGAGGCTAGAGACGAACGTCCAGGGCGCGCGAGAGGACGTAGCGTCGCTCAAGGTCAAGGCTGGCCTATGGGGCGCTGTGGCTGGGGCTATCCCCGCGGCTGCGGCCGTGATCTGGGCGGCGGTGGAGGCCTTCAAGGGTAAGTGAAATGTCGATTCCCCATCCACTCTACGACATGTGTCGTTACGCCATCGTAGTGGAGGGGTATGCCGGGGATGACTCACATGGGGCGATGGTGTTCTCGGCCGGGACTACGTACCGAGCGCGCATCGTTCACAAGCCGAAGGTAGTACAGACGGCCGAGGGGAACGAGATCGTGAGCCAGACTGCTTGCTACGTTGCGACTGATGTGCGGATTGACCCCAGGTCGAGAGTCACGCTACCGGCCGGGGCGATCTTCTCGGGAGCTTCTAGCCAGCCGCAGATACTGGCCAGCGAGCACTACCCGGACGATGTCGAGAACGAGATGAGCCATTGCGTCTTGAGGTTTTGAGGTGCGGGACGACAGAGACGACGAGGAAGAGCTTCTCGCAGAGTTGCGGAAGCAGGGCGCGAGGATTAGAGAGCATGAGGATTCGCTGGACCGTAAAAGGCGAGCAACAGGTTCTCCAGAAGATGAAGCGCTTGGCAAGCCCGGAGGTCTCCCGCGCCGTAAGGGACGTTCTGAATATGGCTGCTGAGGAAGTGGCGACGATCGCGAGGCAGAGAGTTCCCGTCGACACCGGGGCACTGCGGAGCACCATCCGGGCGGTCCCGACCAAGCTTATCCGTGGGAGAATCGCGGTTGGCGTAGAGGCCGGAGGTTCAATCGGTAGCGGCGGTCCCGTGTCGCCCGGCGTGAGCCCCAAGACGGGTAAGAAGGCGCCCGCCTATGTCGACTACGATAGGTATGTCCATGAGGATCTGACGGCGCGCCACGACGTTGGAGAGGCAAAGTTCCTAGAGCGGTCGCTGTTGCTTGTGTGGCCGCACGTCAAGGAGCTTTGCATGGAAGCCATCCGCAAGATTGCGAGGAAGGGCTAATGCTGGCCGAAGATGTCGGGACATACCTCGCGGCGCAATCTTCGCTCGGGCTCACCGTGCGGACTACTGCGGGAGGGAATCTCTACGTCGTTCCGTTGCCCGAGAGCGCGCCGGATGCGGCCGTCGCCATCATGGAGTATGCCGCGAGCGCACCCCTGCGCGCCATGTCCTCGGATCTGGCGCCTCCGATCGCGGAGCAGCCGCGATTCCAGGTGCTTGTCCGTCGCACTCAGAATAGCTTCAGCACGGGTCGCGAGTTAATGGAAGAGATCTACAAGAATCTCGACTGGCTACACTCCACCGGGATCGGCTCGACTGGCTCCACGAGATACCTACAGGTCCGGGCGATCAGCAGCCCCTATTGGATGGGACAGGACGGTAACGGGCGGCATCGGTGGACGTGCAATTTCGAGGCGCTTAAGGAGCGTGGCTAATGGCTAGGTACCTGATGGTCGGTGGGTCTCCGTTGCGATTCTCGGATGGCGTCGAGATCCTCCCGGGGTCTGGTGTGTTCGAGCGGGACATGGATGCCGGTCAGGAGGGCTTCCTGATGCGCATCGGCTCGATCACGAAACTGGAGGAAGTCCGTGTTGTACCGGCTCGCGCTCCCGACGAGCCGCCGGCCGAACGCGAGGAGTCCGCGAGGCCGAGGGTTGACAGACTCCGAGGGAGGATCTAATGCCTATCGTCACTTCATACAATGCTACCGTCAGCATCAACAACGTTGATCTGACAGCGCACACGAACAAGGCCACCGTCAATTACGGTGAGGAGACGCGCGAACTGCGGATCATGGGGAACGCGTATCCCGTTTTTAGAGCTGGGCTCAGCACTCCGAGCATCGAGCTGACGTTTTACGCGAACCATACGAATGGAACGGTTGAGCCGACATTGCGAGGTCTCATCTCGATTACATCGACAGGATATCCGATCTTGGTTCGCTATCAGAACGCGATCAGAAGTACAGACAACCAGGAGTATGCGATGGACGGCATTCTCGATGGCGATCTGAATGTGATGGACGACGAGAGTGGGGAGGTTGCGCAGATTACGGCGCGGTTTCTTCCCTACAGCTACTTCAACGTCTATACGTCCACCACGTAGGGAGGAGGCACTCATATGTCCGTAAGAACTTCATACGACGCGGCGATTACAATCAACTCGGGCTCCTACACCGATTGTCTCAACAAGATCACCATCAACGACGGGCAGGAGACGCGCGAACTGCGGATCATGGGGAACGCGCATACCGTTGCGAGGGCGGGCCTCTCTACTCCATCGATGGAAGCAACGTTCTACGCGAACCATACCAGTACGGGAATTAGTCAGGCGTTGACGAACCTCATCGGCATCGTTGCCAGTTCGAGCGGGTTCGATGTGGTTGTGCGGTACAGCGCTGGACTCAATCTCGGGACGAGCAATCCCGTCTATACGATGACCAGCATCCTGGACGGTGACCTAAACGTGATGGACGATGAGCATGGCGAAGTCGCGCAGATCACGGCGCGGTTCCTGCCGTATTCCTCGTTCTCCATCTCTACGACTACCAGCTAAAGCCTCAGGAGGGGCTTACACGTGGCCAAGGTGTACAAAGTCAATCTAGGCGGTGAAGAGCGCGAGTTGCGCTACACGCGTGCGGAGCGCGAGGAATTCGAAGAGCAGTTCAACGGCGACATGTTGGAGCTGATCCGGACGAAGGTCGCGCCCACGGACGAAGAGGGCAAGATCAAGAGTTCTGGAATGCTCAAGGTCCAGACCGCCCTGGTGTTCTACGGGCTACGGCACTATCCGCGTGTCACCAAGGAGAAGGTCGCACAGTGGATTGACAAGGCGTACGCGTCAGGAGGGAACCCGTACAGCATCTACGGAGCTGCCATCAACGCTGTTATGGCGTCTGGCGTCCTGGGCTTCTCCTCGCACGAAGAGGACGACGAGAAGGCCGAGGAGCCGGAGGGAAAAGACTAGCCGAGCTAGAACGGGTAGCTCTTCGACGTCTCGGCATCACGCCACTAGTAAGCCGTCAGCTACAGCCAGTGGAGGTGTGGGAACTTGCCAGGGGCGACCAGGAGCGCTGGAACAGGGAGTGCGAGTTGTTCGCGTGGGGCATCCTGCGCATCTGCATGTGCATCCCCTCATTCTCCAAGCCCGGGACCGACGACTGGCGCAAAAAGACGGACACGCTCAAGAAGTTTCTGGACACGTTCCCGCCGCCAGGGTACGCAGCAGAACGACCGAAGATCGAGGCCCGGGCGATGAGTCCGAAGGAGTTGGGCAAGAGGCTAGGAGGTAAGCGTGGCAGATGACGTCGAACGCGTAACCTTCGAGGGCGACCCTCAGCCTCTTATCGATGCTGCGAAGAAGGCCTCTAAGGCTCTAGAGGATTTCTCTGGTCAGGCGCGGGCTACCGGGAGCGCCATCGAGGGGTTCACCCAGGCGATCGTCAGCAAGATCCCCGGGGCCTCACAGGCGATGGGCGTGCTAGAGGGAGTGGTCGGGAAACTCGGGCCGGCGGGGATGGTTGCTGCCGCCGGGATCGGTGTGGCCGCGACCGCCGTGGGTGCGATCACTGGCAGGCTAGCCATCGCGACGAAACAGCTACTCGACTACAGCGACAGGATTTCGGAACTGTCGCAGAAGACGGGCGTCTCTACGTCTGCTCTGCAAGAGTTGGAGTACGCGGCCAAGCTGAGCGGGACAAGCCTCGAATCAGTCACCGGCACCATCGCCAGGATGCAAAACGCGCTTTCGAAGGGTAGCGCGGCGTTCTCGAAAATCGGACTGTCGGCTCAAGTGCTGAAGACGATGAAACCCGAGGACGCTTTCCAGAAGGTGGCCGATACCATTTCGGCCATGTCCAACGCGTCGGACCGCGCTGCCGCGGCTATCGCGATCTTCGGTCGCTCGGGTACGCAACTCCTGCCCATGATCGAAGGCCTCGCCCAGGCCCGAGACCGTGCTCGCGATCTTGGGTACGTGATAGACGAATCGGCAGTGAAGGGCGCCGGTCGGCTCAGGGACAAGCTGGACGAGATCGGAATGGCTTGGGACCGCGCATGGATGCAGATCGTTAGCGGGATCGGTGAAAGCCCCGAGATGCAGCAGGCCCTAGAAGAGGTGGTTCTCACCCTGGGGCACGTGTCGAAATGGGCGCAGGACAACAAGGATCTACTGGCGGATGTATGGTCCGACGTTGGGAGCGCCATCCGGGACATCATGCCCATCGTCCGCGAACTGGTTGAGATGCTCGGCGACGCCGCGCGCTTCTATGGCGTGATGGACAAGCTCACAACCGGGCGTGCTCCTTTGCCGGAAATGGCCGGCGCCGGGAGGACTGGAATCTTCGTAAACGGCAAGCCGGTTGGGCGTAGCACGGGCGGGAAGGCCCCCGAGAGTCCGTCGCCTAATGGACTCCTGACCTATGGCATCGGAGGGATGGGTGACTTTAGCCCGATGATGGGCAACGCCGCTCCGGTGATGAGTGGCGTGATGAACGCATCCGAGCGAAGGCAGATCGAGGAGTCTCAGAGGAAGACGGAATCTGCGATGAAGCGCCAGCTAGAGGCGATCAACGATGAGTTGGACGCCCTGAACGCTGCGGCCAAGGCGTGGGATGACATCGAGCTAAAGTCCGATCTCGCGGCCCGCAACGCGTGGATGAACGCCAAGGGGAGCGAGGCATTCAGCGCTCGCATCGGTGGCGCGGCCGGCATGCTAGACGAAGCGATCTCGGGCGGTAAGGGCGAGATCACACAGGAGACCACGTCCGTAGGGACGGCTGCGGCCGAGAGCTTCGAAAAGGCCATGGCTACCATCAAGGAGGCTCAGAAGGCCGGAGTCAAGTTCTCGGGCGACATCTGGAAGAAGGGCTGGAAGGATCAAGCCAAGTACGCCGAGGAAGCCCTACGCAAGATGGCTGCCGGGGTGAAGACCTGGAGCCAGACCTGGGCCGACCTTCCGAGCGTGATCATGGGCGCGATCCAGGGCGGGGGCAATGTAGGTGGGGCCATCGGTGCGACGATCGGCAGCACAATCGGTAGTAAGGTCGGAGACGGGTTGTCGAAGACGCTAGGCAAGACGCTAGGCGGGGTGCTGGGAAAGCTTGCCCCAGGGGTCGGTACGCTGCTAGGCGGGTTCCTGGGGAAGGGTCTGGGCAAGGTGGTTGGTGGGCTATTTGGTGGCGGACCATCCATCGAGGAGATCCGGGCCGACACTCTCAAGGACTCGCTTCCAAAGCTTGAGGAGGGACTTGGGAAGATCAATTCCGTTTTGGAGGAGATCAACAAGAAGGAATTGAGCGGCCTGGCCAGGCAGTTCGAATACATCACTAGCAAGGTCTCCAAGTCCATCGCGGCCATGCAGTCGTCCTCTGATGCGCTGAAGGGTCTGGGAACCAGAACAAAGCAAACGAGCGAGCAGAGGGCCAAGGCGATTGAGGAGCTGGCGAAGAAGGAAAAGCTCTCAATTGACGAGGCTACCGAGAAGTACGACAAGCTCTACAAGCGGAACGAACGCGCGCGGCAAGAGGAATTGGCCAAACAGAAGGAACTGCAAACACGGTCCAAGGCCGATCTTGAGATGGCCCAGAAGCAACTTGACTACTTGGGGATTATCGGGGCTGCGGCGATAGGCCAGATGCAGAAGGAGGGCAAGAACCTAGTAGAGATCATGGAGCAGCTCGGTCCTAGTTTCGATGCTGCCATGAAGGCCATAAAGGATAGCGAAACTGCGATGGGGCCGGGAAAGGGGCTCGAACTAGGGGGCATCTTCGGCGACTTCGCCAACTTCAGGAATCTAGTCAACGAGAATCAAGAGCTTGTCAACGCGGCTACGAGCCTCGGGGATGTCATTGCCGGCCTGCGCTCCACGGGCAATCTAACCTTCACAGAATTCCAAGCGTCGATGGGGTATTTGAACAGCCTCTTCGGTGATCTAATTGCAAAGGGATTCAGTGAGCAGCAGGCCCTGACGATGCTCGGCCCGGCTCTCCTCCAGATTCAGAAGCTCGCCGGCCAGTTCGGGTTCGCCATCGATGCTGACACGCAGAAGCTCCTAGACCTGGCCAACTCCTCGGGAACACTCGAAGGCCTTAAGGATCCGCTGGACGTGGTCAACGAAACGCTCGGCGTGATGACTCAGATCCTCGCCGAGCTGGCCAAGGTTTTCGGCGCGACGCTTCCCGAGTCGGTCAACAAGTACATCGATGCACTCAACCGTGCGGGCGCCGCGGGCCTCGGTGTAGGCGCCGGTCCGGGAGGTGGCGGGCAGACATCGCCGCAGCCGGGGCCGGGCAACACTCCCCCGCCCGGCATGGGCAAGCCTCCCGGGTACGAGGTTGGCACGCCCGGGTTCCTAGACTTCGACAGGGAAACCAGCGTCAACCTCCACGGTAAGGAAATGGTCGTCCCCTACACTCAGTCCGGATTCGATATGATGCGCGAATATGTTGGTGGGCAGAGTGGCCAGGTTGCGGTGACGGTCAACGTGTCGAACCCTGGAGCGAGCGCCGATCAGATCGCGGCGGCCGTCGAGCGCGTCATTGTGCGCAACCGGAATGGTGTTGGTAGGAGCGTGACCGACTACGTCTCTAGCGGGAGACGCTGATGGGCCTGCTCTCGGCTGCGATGCTCGCCGAGCTGCAAAGCTTCCGGCCCGAGGTCTACCCGCTGCTAGAGATCGACTTCCCGTCGGAGACGGTTCTGTTGGGTCCGCTTGTCGGGATCTCGTCCAGCGTGAACGGGTACTATGAGCCGAGAGTCAAGTCCTTTGGCTCGTTCCGTCGATCGGCGATGGACCAGAGATGTGGACTTGAATCGAGCGACATGGGAGTGACGATAGTAGATGCCGACGGGTGGTTCTCACGGCGCTTGGGCCGCGGTGAGCCAATCCAGAATTCTGCGTGTCGCGTGATCCTCTCTAGTCCAAATGTGGCATCTACGGATTGGTTCACGGTGTTCGCCGGGCGTCTTTACTCCTGGGAGAATTCGGGCGAGCGTGAGTACACGCTGACTCTCAATCCGCGGGACCTGCAACTCAACGAGGAGGTCCCGCGGTTGCTGCTCAACCAGTCGGACTGGCCTCGCATGGACGCGGGGTCCGTGGGGATGGTCGCGCCGATCCTCTACGGGAACTGGGATTCGAGCGGCGGAAGCGGACTCGGAGCCATCTCTTGCCCCTACGTCGACACGACCGGATTCGTCTACGTGGTGTGCTTCGGGTACGCGGTGGATGTCCCACGCGTGTGGTCCGGAGGGACGCTGATGGCCACGTCCTCCTATTCGATCGTGCGGACCCCGGTCAATGGTCGGATCTGGACGCGAATAGACTTCACCAGCACCCAGGGGACGAACGCTGTCCGGTGCGACGCTACGGGCTACGAGACTGTTGGCGATGGAACGGGGGCGTTCATCAGCGACCCGACAGACCAACTAAAGCACTTCCTAGTCAACTTCGTCTTCAACGATACCGACGGGATGTGGCTAGCCGATACCGCCGCGCCGATCGATACCACGTCCTTCTCGTCGGTCAAGAACTATCTCGCCGGGAGGGCCGGGGGGGTCAACTACCAGGGCGCTCTCAAGATCTCCTCTGGCCGCGTTCGCGCGAACGAGATCATTCAGGACTGGTGCGGTTCGGTCCAGGCCCAGGTATACTGGAAGCCCAATGGTGATCTGGCCATCGCAGTAGATCGACACTCGCGCTCAACGTACGTATCTAGCCCACAGTTGAGGTATCCCGAGAGCTACAGCACGCAGCCCAAGTGGACCTACAAGGCCAAAGACAGCACGTCTAGAATTGTTGCGACGGTCGGCAACACCGACACCGGAGCACAGTCGGAAGTCATCGTTGCCGATCCGTTGGTGCCCGTGGTCTTCACAGACTCCATTACGATGCAAAGCCCAGCGTTCGCGAGGTAGGCATGGCAGTCCTTGATTCCAAACTCGGAGCGCAGAGTACGAGTCTCATGGGATGGTTCCGCGCAGACTCCAAGGCCGCATTCCCAGCAAGGGTTGGAGACGAGGTCTGGGCCGATGTCAGCAACAACAAGTTCAACCTCGATAGCTCGAACAACGTCTACACCGCAATCGTGGGGCCGAACGGGAAGCCCGTTTCGTACTACGACGGCTCTAGGGAAATCCAGGCGTCAACTCGCGTCGTGACGAACCTTCTAACCTCGGAGGTCAAGTATACCTTTGGGGCCTTCAAGGCGACGGCTATTGCCGGGACCGCGGGCAACGTCTGCAACAATGAGTCTATCTGGTGCGCAGGGTCAACCGCTGGCGGGGCCGGCGTATTCTTCAGAAACATCGCATCTACGGATCTGCGGCTCTACTTCGCAAACTTCGTTGCGGCATGGAATCAGGTCTCCACCCCCGTGTTGCTCGATACGTGGTACACCTTCCGCGGACGACACAACTCAACAGTGATCGGGATTTGCGTCGATGACATCGACGATGAAGTGACCGCCGCAACGGCCGCCACGGCGACATGGGGAACAACCCTCACGGTGGGCTACAACAGGGCAACGATTCCCACCGGATTCGATGGGCAGATCGGAGAACTGCTGTTCTACAACCGCGTGATGACCGATGCCGAGTCGCGCTCGATCATGGCCTATCTCGCGTCGAAGTGGCAGACCAGCAGGGGAGATCCGCACGAGCAGGCCCGAGACGTGGCAACCCGCAGGCTGTGGATGTTCAAGCAGCCCGTGCTCACGCCGACGATCGAGACGCCGCGCCTAGACCTTCTCGACCTGGACTTGTTCGACACTCTCGGAGTCAGTCACCCGACCTTCCCGTGCGCTACGACGAGCGGGGCAGGAGCGCAGCAATGGGCGCAGGGAGACCTGACCATCAAGGCAATTGAATTCGATCTTGACGCGCTCGAGCTCGCGTTTGTGGGGGAGGAGACCAGGCGCTACCGAGCTACCTACGCAGAATCAAACGTCAACGACGTGATCGAATTCAACGAGCGCCGAGACGGGATGGCGGTACTAGCGGTTGGCGCATCGTCTGGCACCGGGGCTCTGCGCGTCTTCGAGCGCGACAGCATCAAATATCTGGAGCGGGGCGACGACGGTAACGTTGCGGCGGTGCGCCCCGCGGTCGAAGGGATCAACGTCCGCGGGCTCTCGATCGAGACGAGCAACTACCACAACCTGCTGAACAACGTTTTCGCTTCCACGCTGACTAGCGGATGGACTACGGGCAGTTCTGGAGCAACGCTAGAAGCCATCACGAGCGGCTCTGACGCGGTGTTCGATTCCTCGATCACGGCCAATTGCTGCAAGTTGTCTGCGACCACGAGCGCAAGCGCGTCGATTTCACAGAGCTTCTCTAGAATTGTTGCCGTGACTGCCGGATCGACGGTCGATTCCCCAGGTCGGTACATGACGCTCTCGATCGACCACAAGGACGATTCCGACTATCTCTTCTGGTGGCTACAGAACACGTCAAGCGCCAAATACTGGAATGGCGGCACTCTGGCGTGGACCAGTTCGGGGCTCTATCCCAATACAGTTGCGCTGTCAACGTCGCTTGCCAGGGAGTCGTTCGTAGTCAACACGAACGGTGCAGCAGCCGGAGAGATTGGGGGGCCCTACACGCTAGGCATCGGACCGGGGACAAGCGGTGTCCGCGATCGCATCAATAGAATCTACTGCGTGAGCCTGGATGAGAATCGCCGGTTCTCCACGTCGCGGATCGCCAACCTTGTGGGCTCGACAACGGCGCTCGGGCGCAGGTCTGGCGACAAAATCATGGTGTCCAACGACGAATCTGCCAGGGTCTGGAGTGCCGACCACGGGACGCTGCTCTGTTCGTTCCTTCCGGAGTGGAATAGCGCTGTCGACCACTCAGAAGCATATAGCACGGACGTAAACTACTTCAGTGGTCCTTACGCGACAATCGCGTTCTGCTACCACAGCAGCCTGAACTACGCGCACGTCTACTACGGGTTTGACACATCGCAATGGGTCTTCCAGCTTGTTTCCGCCGGGACTAGCTATTCAACCACGGTGGCGAAGTCGCTTGCGCCGATTACGACATCGGAGCCGCACACCGTAGCAGCCCGGTGGATCGGAACGGCTGGCGAGCTGGGATTTGACTCTGGGACCATCCATCTATTCGTAGATGGCGTGGGCAGCAGCGGGACGGCGGCCGTTGCGATGACCGAAGCGACGACGGGTTACGTGCTGATTGGCAACTCCTACATCGATGCCACGAGTACAGCGAAGGGGACGCCCGTCGCGGTGCGGGGCTACTCGTGCCTAGAGGGCTATCTCAGACATTTCGAAATCGTCCCTCTCTGCCTGTCCAGCGAAGAAATCTCTGTGTGGGGTACGGCATGATAAACTCTAATCCGAGGTGCCCGAGATGCTGATTGGGGCCGGGCAATACCTGAACCTACTGGCCCGCGGGACGGTCACGGTAGACACGTCCGAGGATTCCCTTTTCACAGCGGCGAATCTCTACGACGGCCTGGCGAGCAAGCCCTTCCGATTCTCCTCCTCGACATCAGACAGCGTCATCACGTGCGATCTGAACATGATGTCGAATGGCGGGTTCGAGACCGGAAACACCTCGGGCTGGACGGCGAACGTCAGCTCGACGGCCACGAACCTGGTCGCGGTGACGAGCGCCAATCCAAACGCCGGGACCTACTCGCTGGTGCTGACCTACGCGACGGCCAGCACGAGTGATTATTGCGGGGCATATCAGGACCGCACGTTTCCGACGGGGGAGCGCGTCAATCTCACGATCGCACTATCTGGGAACACCACCACTAGGCTTAGGGTGCAGTGCGTCGAGACGGGCGGGTATCTCTCGACAGATGCCACCTGGGGCACCACGAGCGCCTACGCGGTCGTAAACCCCTCCACCTCGTACGTTACGACCACGCTTACGTTCACAACGCCCGAAACAACCGACGCGCGCCGGGCAACAGTGACGCTGCGGTTTCAGCCAATCATGGTCGGAGCCACAACCGCAGTAGGATACGCGGATGATATCTACGTCCACCCATCCGCCAATTTCCTTGGCGTCTTCGGCCACGACCTTGGGCCGATTGCGCCCAAGTGGCTAGCCTCGACAGACGGCGTGGTTGCCACAGCGGCCTCCACGGTGGCTACGATGACCCCGGCCGCACGATCGTTCTACTCCTACACCACGACACCAGTGGACTACCGCTATCTCCACCTGCTGCTCTCTGGAGTCCCTCACGAGGCCCCGTGGTTTGGGGAGGTAGTAGCGGCCCAGGTCGAGACTGTTGGCCAGCGCCCCCTGTGGGGGTACGAGACGGCCGATAGTCTTAGCCAGGCCAGGGCTACAACGGTCGACGGCGGGGTGGCCCACGTGTTCCAGCTCGCTGACGATGCGCGGCGCTCGATCAAGTTCTCGTGGACCTTCGGTGACGCGTCGGGATGGACGCAGTTCCACCAGGATGTGCTGCGTCGATCGGAGTATGGCCGCTGGCCGGTGGTTGTCGTCCCGTTCACGTCGGAATCCGACGTGATCTATGGGCACATCGGAGAGGGCGTCAGCTATGCGCGTGATCTGCCCAACTGGCGCGATGCCGGATCAGTGGTGATCTCCGAGGATCCGCTCCCAACTTGGATTTGAGTGACCTAGGCCCAGACCCACGGGGTTCCCCCCGCGGGCTAGGGGCTGGGTCACTCAGCGTCGGTCGGTCGTGAGCGCAGGGCAGCGATGTCGGCCTTGAGCGCAGCGGTGGCCTTGTCCACGTCGCCGGCCTTCGGCTTGGCGATCTTGACAGCGGACTTCATGGCGGCACTCTCGGATTCGATGAACCCGCCCGAGGCCCTCGGAAGCGCGGTCAGACCCTGCATCGGTGCCGCATAGAGCAGCAGCACATTCGCCGGGATGTGGACGGGGAAGTCGTTCCAGTTGATAACCTCGATCGTCCAGCGACCGCCCCCGGTGGCCAGGAAGATCGGCTTGACTTCGAGTCCGTAGACGACCCACCCGGGCGCCGTGACGAAGAGCGAAATCGCCGTCGCGGGGAGCGCGTCGATAGCGCCGAACGCGGGATAGCCCACGCTGTTCGCCTCGATGTCGGCTTCCTGAATTGTGATGACGCGCGCCATCGGTGCGGCCTGGGCCGGGTTGCCGGCCAACAGCAACAGGAATGGGACCAACGCCAGCGCAGCCACCTTGCGGTTGACCGCGTTCCACCACGAGTACCACGACGACCAGCCCTTGAGATTGCCATTCGGTTCCATTTTCACTGCTCCTCTTGTTCTGCCTCGGCCTTTCGGCCCCAGCGCTTTTTAGCGGCTGCGCGGTAGTGCTCGGCGGATCGCCGTTTGCGCTCCCCGCGCCCCGCTCGTCCACCCCTGCCGCCCATCTCCCGCATGATCTGCCGCGCCAGAGCGTCAGCAACGGCCTCGGGAGAGTCTACCAGATCCTTGGTGTCCATCACTTGGCCACCTTGTCCCTGTCCGGGTCCAGCACATGGAACATGAGCCCGCAGCGCGAGCATTCGATCGTCAGAACGCGCCCGGCGCTCATGACCTGGAGGCCCGACCCAACGTTCTCGCACCCGACACGCGGGCAGTGGAGCTGGCAGCGGAGGCACGTCGCGTGGCTGCGCGGGATCTCGCCCCCGTGAGCGGCCAGGTGGCGCTCGTAGTCCTCACGCAGCCAGGATGTCTGGACGGTGCCAATTAGCTTCCCGCAGAGCATGCAGTGGGTCTTGAGTTCGAAGGATACTGAGTCCATTGTTTCCTCCATCAGAAGCGCGTCAGGCGCTCGGCCTCAACGTAGCCCCTCGTCGCGGCCCAGCCGATGAACTGCTCGCGCGTGAGGGGAGACTTCGCTCGGCGGGTCCACCCGTAGGAGTGTTTGCGACCGTCATTGAAGACCACATCGGTTTTTTCGAGAACCCACCCGTCCGAGAACAGCGCCACGGTATGTCTGCTGCGCTGCACCGTGTCACTCGGGGCCGGATTGTCTCTGGCCACGCGGGCCAACTCTTCACCGTGCGCCTTCAGTTTCGCCATCTTCTCACCCCCGCGGCGGCCCGTCCTCGCTGCCGTCTTACAGTAATAAGATAAGGCATGGCCAAGCGCTTGTCAAGCTTTTTCTTTGGTCTCTGGTTGGGAATCTTTCCCGATACCAGTTGACAATATGATGTATGCTTAATATCGGGATGCGGTGCCCGCTACCCGGGCGGGAGAGCCGCAGGGCCGGGGGAGGCCATCTCCCGGCCCCATCTTCACATCGGTAAAACTTCCCGCGTGTGGTCCATAGGAAAGCGCTTGACAGCGGGCCTTTCGGCGCCTAGATTCTGTGCAGGGCACGGAAATGCACTCTTACCCGCCAACTAATCCCGCCACCGAGACGACCGGCCCACAACAGGCCACCGAGCCCACCTACTGCGAGGGGCCGGGGAGACTCCATGCCCCGGCCCCGCTCGCCCAGGAGGGTCTATGAAGGGTGGATTTGTTCGCCGAGCGTGGTGCCGCCTGATGCACGTCCCTCGCCGCTGCTGCCTGGCGTATGGAGACGGGAGCGGGTGGGTCTGCTGGTGTGGGCAGAGATTCGCTGACAAGTACGATGCGGGGCTGGAGCGCAGGCCCAAACCGCTAAGCAGGGCCGGGCTCGCCCGGTTGCAGCGCGAGGCGGTCAAGCGGGATGTCGCGGCCGAAGCCGAGGCCGCAATGTGGGAGGGACGGAGATGAGCAAGGGAACCATCGACTTGCGACTGTTGATCTGGGTTCCTATCGCCTGCTGGCTTGCGTCTAGTGGGCGCGTGTCTTGGTGGGTGGTTCTGCTGATCTTCATCGGGTCAACAGAGTGGAAGATCTCTTGGGAGGGCCGGAGATGACTACTACCGAGCGTAGAGGCTACGTGCGTGGACTTCGGGCCGCGGCGCGAACCTGCCGGAGAAAGTCTTTGGAGTGGCGCCGCATCGGATGGGATGAACGTCTTTTGACCAGACCAAACTCTGGAATGGTTGACAGATGCTACGCGCGCTCCAACGAGCTTGGCGACGTGGCCCGCTCTTTCGACCGTCGCGCGTCGGCTCTGGAAAGGGGCAAGCGATGACCGGGTTTCTGATCCTCGTTGCCGGAATTCTCGTCGTCGTAGCGGTCGCCTGGTGCGGCGCGTGGTCGGTGGCGTGGGCGACGGATCAAGAGGGGGACTGAAATGCAAATCAAGAGACGTGACGGGACGATCATCGGTGAGTGGGACTCGGTAGCCGACGCGGTAGAGGCGCGCGCCGACCTCGCGGACGCCTACCTCGCGGACGCCTACCTCGCGGGCGCCAACCTCGCGGGCGCCAACCTCGCGGGCGCCAACCTCGCGGGCGCCAACCTCGCGGGCGCCTACCTCGCGGGCGCCTACCTCGCGGGCGCCTACCTCGCGGGCGCCAACCTCGCGGGCGCCAACCTCGCGGGCGCCAACCTCGCGGGCGCCTACCTCGCGGGCGCCTACAGGCTGCATGTCTGCGGGTCGAGGCACCCGGTGAGGGTGACGGCGGCAGGGACGGTAGCGATCGGCTGCCACGCCCTGACAGTTGCGGAGTGGCGCGAGCGCGGGGTCCTGATCGCTGAGCGCGAGGGCTACGACGCGGAGGCGCAGCGGGAGTATGCGGCCTATCTCGATCTCGCGGAAGCGTGGATCGCGAGCCAGTCCTCCGCGGGACCGAAATGACCCCCGCCATCTGGTCGCCATACGGCTGGGCGCTGCTCTCGGCGCTGTTGGGCATCTGGTGTCTCGTCTACGCGGCGGTGCAGTGCCGGTACACGTCGGAGCCGATGCCCAAGGGCTCGCTGCTGGCGTTCTACCTACTTCGAGGGAGCCGATGAGCCTCCGCTCCGACGAGCGCACCATCCGAGAGGACCCCAGCGTCGTGCTAGCTCAGGGCTCGGACACCGGTGCGCTCCTCCGAGCGGAGACGCTCGACGCGCTGGAATTGGCCGGCGCGGATCAGACGCTCAGTCGGGACGAGTCGCATGGGAGCCGTGCCCGGCGGTGGCGTGGAAACTGCCGCCGGGCGATTTGACCTTGACAAACGGGTTCCCAGGCGTATGTTTGGTGTAGGTGGGCAGCATGCAGTGCGGCGAAGGAATGGATGCGAACGCTAAGAGACGCGCGCAAGGGCGACCATTGTTTGGTTTGGCTGTTGCGGCGCCCACCAGTCATCTACTGGCGCACTGCATCCTGCCCGCGTGGCAGACTCGCCCGGGGTTGGCCCTGGCGAGCAACGAGTGAGGGTCTAGGCAACAGACAAACGGTCTGAGGTGTGATGCACCCGGCCGGGATCCGTGGCAAGCCCGGCCGGGCTTTTCGAGGGGGTGAGTGGAAGATGGACAAGAAGAAGCGCGCCGATGAGCTGGACGAGGAGAGACGGAAGAACTGGGCCATCAGGGCGAACGAATTGGGGTCGGCGCTGGAGATCGTGGTAGCGTCCGTCGGACCCCTGGACTTCGCCGACCGACGCCGAGTGCTGCGCTGGGCCTGCGATGCGGTCGACGTGTCCGCGAAGAACCTGGCGCAGAACGGCGACTGAGGGAGCGAGGGGGAGATGACGAAGACGAAGAAGCAGTTGGAGGCCGAGATTGACAGCATGCTTAGGACGGCGTACGAAAACGGTCAGGCAGACGCGAAGGATGAGATCCACAGGCTGGCTCTTCAGCGCGATGACGCTCGCAGAGAACGAGACTCACTCCGAAAGGAGCTGGAAGACAAGCGTCTGGAGGTCCTGATCCTGAACAGCAGATGCGACAACCAATCAGAAGACGTCAAGTCCGCGCTGCGTGATAGCGCTCGGTTTAAAGAGCAGCGCGAGGCCCTGCTGGATGCGCTCGTGCGAGCCGAGGCCGAACTCCACAAGAGCACCGAGCGCGAGCGCGCCTGGCAGCAGGCGGCGCAGAAAGAAGCGGCGCGCAACGACACTCTGTCGCTGGCGTCATGACCGACGAAGAGGGGGAGAACGTGGGAGACACACTGGCCGTTGTCGCAGAGGCCATGCCGTCCGTTCCCAGCCAACAGGCGGGAGTCTTGGCCTTGGCCGTGATGCCCGAGGCCGAGTTCGAGGCCCGGCTCGCCGGCCTGAAGAAGGGCCGCGAGAGAATCGCCCGGATCAAGCGCGAGCTGATGGAGGAAGGCACGCACTACGGAACCATTCCGGGGACACCAAAGCCTACGCTGCTTCAGCCGGGGGCCGAGGTGCTCTGCGAGGTGTTCCAGATCAGGCCCGACTTCATCCCGACCATTACGTACGGTGATAACGTCACGTCACCGGCCGTGCGCGTGGTGACACGTTGCGAGTTGCATCTCGGGAGCTTGGACGGCCCGGTCGTCGGCGTAGGCGAGGGCTCGGCCAACTCCTGGGAGAAGAAGCACCGATACCGCCGCGGGGAGCGCGCGTGCCCGGCATGCGGGGCCATCGGACACATCATCAAGGGCAAGGACGAGTATGGCGGCGGCTGGCTGTGCTACCGGGCCAAGGGCGGTTGCGGCGCCAAGTTCAAGGACGGTGACGCGGCTATCGAGGGTCAACAAGTGGGAGACGTTGAGAATCCCGACCCCCACGACCTGGAGAACAACATCCTGAAGATGAGCGTGAAGCGCGCCCACGTTGACGGGACGAAGAGGGCCACGGCCAGCTCGGACCTGTTCACACAGGACGTGGAGGACTTGCCCGGGGCCGAGTCCCAGCCCGGCGTCACTCGGTCGGATGACTCCACAGAGACGCATCCCGACGCCGATCATCACACGCTGAAGGAGCTATCGGAGCGCTTGCGCCAGATCGCGGCCACGAAGGGCGAACCAGAGGCCGAGGCCCTGCTGGAGAAGGCCTCAGGCCGCACGAGCCTGAAGCCCAGCAAGGGCAAGTGGACGCCCGAGGAGATCAACAAGGCGTGGGCCGCGCTCGACTCCCTGGAGAAGGTCGCAGCGTCGGCCGATCCGTTCGGCGGGGCGCTGGACGATCCGGACGCACCGGGAGCCGATCATGAGTAAGAAGTCACGTCCGATCCGGGCCTATCACTTTGTCGGGAAGACGCTGCGCGACGGGCGTCCCATCCCCGCGGATGGCGTGTGGCTGGAGCACGAGGGGCCGCTCGTGATGTGTCAGCAGGGCCTCCACGCGTCACGTCGCCCAGCCGACGCCCTCAAGTACGCCCCAGGCTCAACCCTCTGTCTGGTCGAACTCGACGGCGAGGTGATTGAGGAAGAGGACAAGATCGTCGCGCGGCGCCGTCGCATCATCGCCAGGATCGATGCCGAGCCGCTCCTCTGGGACTACGCCCGCTGGTGCGCACTCCAAGCCGTCCACCTGTGGGACTCCCCGGACGTGGTCAAGCAGTACCTCAATACCGGTGACGAATCGCTTCGGTCCGCCGCCAGGGACGCCGCCAGGGACGCCGCCAGGGCCGCCGCCGGGGCCGCCGCCGGGGCCGCCGCCAGGGCCGCCTGGGCCGCCGCCGGGTCCGCCGCCGTGGAGGCCGCCGGGGACGCCGCCGGGGCCGCCGCCTGGGCCGCCTGGGCCGCCGCCGGGTCCGCCGCCGTGGAGGCCGCCTGGGCCGCCGCCGGGGCCGCCGCCTGGGACGCCGCCAGGGCCGCACAGCGCAAGCACCTACTCAAGCTCGTACGGGCAGCCTTCAAAAAGGCCAAGGAGCGCTAGAATGGAGGACGACGGCGGAAGCGTCTGCTACTCATGCGGCCGTAAGATAGCAGGGGCCACCTATCAGCGAGGCACAGGCTGCTCCATGTGCTTTGGCGCCGATCCCGGGCAGATCAGCGCGGAGGAGAATGCGGAGCGAGTCGAACGAACGCGGAAGCTCAGGGCCAAGCACCAGGCGGCTGCCGACGCGCTCCATCGAAAGGCCGTGGCGAGGATTGCCAGGAACCCGGCCAAGTGGGGGCAGACGGCTGCCGGCGTCGCGAAACTGAAGCCGCTCCCGATGGCCGAGGAGGACTAGTGCCCACTCCGCGCCCCATCGTGATCTGGGCCGAGATCCGCGGGGGTGAGTTGATCCTCCCCAAGGGCAACTTTGTCGAGAAGGTCAAGGCCTACCCGGATGGCCTGGTAAGCGTGACGGTCGAGGCGCCCGGCCACAAGCGCACGTCAGAGCAGAACAGGTATTGGTGGGGAGTCTGCCTCGAAAGAATCTGCGAGCACGAGGCAAAGAGGCTGGGGCTAGCGAAGCCTCTGCCCAAGGACCCCGTCCACTACCAGCTACTTGGGATCTTCGGTCCGACGCGCTTCACAACCTCTCTCGGCCCGGTTCATCCGACATCGAGCCAGATGACTACGGCCGAGTTTTCGGAGTGGGTCGAGAAGATCAAAGCACACTACGCGGCAGAGGAAGGGCTTCACATCCCGGAGCCGCACGAGGGAGAAGCGTGAGGTGGTTGGCGTTGTCTCTGTACCTGGCAGCGTTTGGGGCCGGTCTTTGCTTCGGGCTGGCTGATTCCAGCAAGGGCATCGTCCGTACAGAGCTGCTACTGGGAGGATTCGCCTGCCTTGTCATCTCACATGTGATGCTCGGGTTGCTCTACCGATGGGAACTGAGGGGATGGTGACGATACCGAAGCCGGTGCACCAGCCGAAGGCCCGTAGGCCGATCCAGCGCGGGAAGCGCCCACGGCAGAACAGCCGAGTCTTGCGGCGACGGGCGGCCAAGCTCGCACTGGAGGTGTGGGGCCGGCTGATCCGTGAGCGGGACGGTGGGTGCTCCGTGCAACGTCACGGTGTGCTCGTGACCGAATTCATGAGCGAGGAAAAGACTCCATTTTGCGGCGGCCCGCTGCACGCTCATCACCTGTTCGAGAAGGGACCCTATCCGAGCACGAGACTCGACTTCACGAACGGGATCACGTTGTGTAGGAATCACCACATGTGGGCACACTACCGACCGGCCGAATTCTCGCTTTGGCTTGATGCGTGCATGAGCCGAGAGAATCAGTGCTCGCTCCGAGAGCGGGCCGTCTCGCGCGACAAGACAGACCCGATGGGCTTCCTTGCGGCGCTCTCGGAAGCGCACGCGCTGAACGAACGCGAGGGCAAGGCCTGGGACAAGCTCTCCGCGCACGCCAAGGGAGGGCCGGTAGCGTGAGCTATTCAGATTTCCTAAAAACCAAGAACATCGGCGCGCGTGAGCGGGGGTTGACGGAGCTTCCGGACCTCGCGAGCCATCTTTTCAAGCATCAAAGGGCCTGTGTCGAATTCGGTCTCGCCCTTGGGTCGTTTGGACTATTCACCGACACCGGCATGGGAAAGACCGCGTGTGAACTGGAGTGGTGCAAACACACAGCAGCCGCATCGAACGGACGAGCACTTATCCTGACGCCACTGGCCGTAGCGCGCCAGATTGAGCGTGAGGCCAGACGGTGGGGATACGATGCACGAGTGATCCGAGAGGGATCAGAAGCGGCCGACGGCGTGAACATCTGCAACTACGACCGAATCGACAAGCTCGATACGGACTCATTCGGAGCCGTCGCCCTAGACGAGAGCAGCATCCTGAAGAGCTTCACGGGGAAGACGTGTCGTGCCCTGATCTCGACATTCTCTGGCCATCGCTGGAGAATGGCCGCAACCGCAACCCCGGAACCAAACGACCACATGGAATTGGGCCAACACTCCGAGTTTCTCGGGCAACTCTCGTCGACCGAGATGCTCTCGCGCTGGTTCGTCAACGATACATCCGAGGCATCACAGTCGTGGAGGCTCAAGGGCCACGCCCGTCAATCGTTTTGGGATTGGATGTCATAGTGGTGCCGCATGGCAGAGCGTCCCGAAGATCTCGGAGACACAGAGACAACCTACCAGCTCCCGAGGCTTGATATCGTACGCCATCGGTGCAGGACGGAAGAGCCCTTGGGTTACGGCCTATTCGGAGCCGTGACTGTAAGCGCGACCGAAATGCACGACGTGAAACGGGCAACCGCGGCGGCGCGCGCGGGAGCGTTGGCGGACATGGTACTCGGAGACGACGAGCCGTGGCTCGTGTGGTGCGACACGAACTACGAAGCCGACGAGATCATGAGAAGGCTTGGCAGAGCAGCCGTCGAGGTGCGCGGTTCTGATTCTGTGGAGGAGAAAGAGGCGCGCCTGTACGCCTTTGTCGACCGCTCCGCACGAGTGCTCGTCACGAAGCCGAGCATCGCCGGGCACGGGCTCAACTTCCAGCACTGCGCGAGAATGGCGTTTGTGGGGCGAACGTTTTCTTACGAGTCGTGGTACCAGGCAGTGCGTCGGTGCTGGCGGTTTGGGCAGTCGAGAGATGTGCAGGTCCACCTAATCGTTGCTGATGGAGAAGATGCGATTGGGCGGGTTCTCGACAGAAAGGGCGAAGATCATGCCTCGATGAAGGCCGAGATGGTAGCCGCGATGCGGAGGAACGTCAGACGCGAACAGCGCGGAATGATGGCGTATGAACCGAAGTGCGAGGGGAGGCTCCCACGATGGTTGTGTGTCTAGAAGAATCTCACGGTGATCGGTTTGCTCTTTACCGCGGCGACTGCGTCGAGGTCTTAGCCCAACTCCCGGCCGCGAGTGTGGATTTCTCCATCTACTCACCGCCCTTTGGTGATCTGTTCGTTTACTCAGAGAGCGAGCGCGACATGGGCAATAGCTCATGTGATGGGGAATTCTTTGAGCACTACCGGTTCGCTGTCGCAGAGATCGCGCGTCTTACGAAGCCCGGGCGACTCACAGCCGTGCATTGCTCCGACCTTCCCTATCGGAAGTGGAAGGATGGGTTGATAGGGATTAGGGACTTCTCCGGTCAGATCATCAAGGCGCACGAGGACGCGGGCTTCGTGCTACATTCGCGCGTCACGGTGTGGAAGTGCCCGGTGGTGGAGATGACGCGCACGAAGGCCCTCGGACTGCTCTACAAGCAACTCAAGAAGGACAGTTCCATGAGCCGCACGGGCATGCCCGACTACTTGTTGGTGTTTCGCGCACCTGGAGAGAATTCGGTCCCGATCGAGCACAAGCCGGAAGAGTTTCCAGTCGAATTGTGGCAGCAGTGGGCGTCTCCCGTGTGGATGGACATAGAGCAGAGCAACACGCTCAACGTATCCGCGGCAAAGAGCGAGAACGACGAGAAGCATCTCTGCCCCCTTCAATTGGACCTGATCAAGCGCGCCCTGGTGCTGTGGTCTAATCCCGACGAGACCGTCTTGTCTCCATTCGCCGGAGTTGGATCAGAGGGCGTCGTCTCTTTGGCCCAAGGGCGCAGGTTCATCGGTGTCGAGTTGAAAGATACCTACTTCAAACAAGCCACGAGAAACCTTGACGGAGAGGACCGACAGTCCGTTCTGTTTGGTCGATAGTCATGCTCTGCCCCCTCGGCCACCGAGTGATCCCGAGCACGGGCCAGTGCTACACCATGCGAATCGCCAGGCGCTGGCCCGGGGGGCTCTCTGCCGTGTACGTGGTTGGATCGTGCGAGGAGGTTGAAGTGGTCGAAAGGGAGGAGCGCTGCCAGGAGTTTTCAGAGGATGGGGCCGAGCGCGACGTGCCGGAGGAGGGGGAGGACGATGGCGAAGCCTAAGGAGCGGAGAGCCCCAGCGCATCGGTGGATAAAGATAACTGGAATTTCTCAGCGATGCTCGCGCTGTGGTGTTAATCGCCAGATGATCGAGGAAAAGCCCCTCTGGTGGTGGTATTTCGAAGACGGGCGCTATCACCATGGGCAACTCGATAGGCTGCCCTGTGACAGCGCGAAAGGCGGGCGAGGGTGAAGCGCGGGACTCCGAACCACCCGAAGACCACAAGCCTAGCCGCCGCTCTCGACTTCCCGAGATGGGGAGCCATCGGCATCCTGGAGTCACTCTGGCACTTCTGCCAGGCCTACGCCCGCCGTGGAGACGTGGGCCGCTTTTCGGATAGAGCCATCTCCGATTCAATCGAGTGGAGGGGCGACCCCTCCGTGCTCATCCGGGCGCTAGTCGATACCGGATGGCTGGACGAATGCCCGTGTCACAGGCTCAGGGTTCACGACTGGCCCGAGCATGCCGACGCTGGGGTGACCAATACATCCGAGGTAAAATCGGTCGGGTTCCTGGAGTGCTATTCCGATGTCGTATTTACATCATCGAATGATTCTAGGAATGATTCCAAGAATGATTCTATGAATCATACATATAAGGCAACGGCAACGGCTATGGCAACGGCAGAGGCAACGGCAACGGAAGACGGCAACGGAAAGAAGGCCGAACCCGAATCCGAGGAACCCAAGCCCGACACCCTCTCGGACTACATGCGCTGCTACAACGCCGTCTACGATAGGCGTGTGGCGGCCGTACAGACCCTCAGACCGAAGTTGAAGGCGAGGCTAGGCTCTGGCATACACCCGTGGCAGATCGTCGCTCTGCCGGTCTTGGTGAAGGCCCAGCAGCCAGAGAAAGACCCCAGCCCGGAGGTGCTGCTGAGGGACGGGAAGCATCCGAGGACGACTCAGCGCTACGGGACGGTCGGCGGGTACGACTGGCTGGAGCAAGCCTACCTGCGCTGTGACCGGACCACGTTGAGTCCCAGGCTGGTGGAGATAGCCCAGCAGTTCGGGGTGCTGGACAAGCTCCGGGCCATGGGGGTGGCAATCACATGATGTCGAAATTTTTGGCTTGCAAATCGGAAGAGCGGGCCGATATTCTGTGCAGCACGGAGGGATAGAACATGAGTCTCGACATCTACCTCGAAAGCGACGAGCCCGCACGGAGCAAGTCCGGGCCGCGGATCTTCATCCGGGATGGTGGGTCTACCCGTGAAATCTCACGAGAGGAATGGGACCAGCGATTTCCGGGTAGGGAGCCGGTCACATTTGAATCCGACGATGAGGAAACGAAGACGCTCTACCACGCGAACATCACGCACAACCTGAACAAAATGGCCGAGCGTGCCGGATTTTACAAAGCGCTTTGGCGCCCAGACGAGAACGGGATTGAGCGTGCCCGTGAGTTGATTGCGCCACTTCTCCTCGGCATCGAGCGTCTCCGAAGTGATCCTGAGCACTACAGGACACTCAATGCAGAGAATGGCTGGGGCACCTACGACGACTTCGTGCCATGGCTTGAGTCGCTCATCGCGGCCTGCACTGAGCATCCGGAAGCGAGGGTGCGTGTGTGGCGATGAAGTCGCAGAGGTACATGGAGGGAACGATGGACCTGGACCTGCGGGAGCGAAGCGAGCGCGTGCTGTACGCCCGGGAGAAGACCAAGCGTGTCAAGTGACCGCCAACTCCCGCACAACGCCGAGGCCGAGAGGACGGTGCTGGGGTCAATCCTGGTGACGCCCTCGGCGCTCGATACGGCGCGGGAGTTGCTGAGGCGCGAGGATTTCCACTTGGGTGCGCACCGCACGCTGTGGGACGCCTACTGTGCCTGCCAGGATGCCGGGGAGTTAGTGGACATGGTGACGCTACTGGCGCGCCTGCGGTCGGAGCGGACGCTGGAGAGGATCGGCGGGGCGAAGTTCATCTCAGCGCTGATGGACGGGCTGCCGCGGATCACGAACCTGCGCGACTGGTGCGGGATCCTGGTCGACCACGCAAGGCGCCGGGAGGCCATCCACCAGGGCGAGCGGCTGATGGTCGAGGCCTGGGACGAGTCGCGGCAGATTGCTTCTACGCTCGACTCCCACCAGTCGGCCATGATGAGACTGCTGGACGTGCGCGGGGGATCGGCTGACGTGACGATGGCCGAGGCCCTGAAGCTGGCGGAAGAGCGGCTCAACCGCTACGCGTCGGCCCGCGGCGGCGTGACGGGGATTCCGAGCGGGCTTGCGACACTGGACGATCTGACATCGGGGTGGCAGCCTGGGCAGGTGATCATAGTCGCGGCCCGTACTCGTTGCGGGAAGTCGTCCCTTTGTTCGCAGTTCTCTAAGATCGCGGCCACTGCGGGGTACGCGGGCCGGGTCTTTCCGCTTGAAATGAGCCCTGCGGCCACAGCCGAGCGGATGCTACTGTCGCACGCTGGTGTTAGTCGCTACCAACTGAGGAACGCTTCGGCGTGGGATCGGTTGACGCGCTCATGGTCCGATATTGAGTCGCTACCCATCACGTTCGACCGCCGATCGTCGCCGACCGTGTCCGAAATCGCGGCAAGCTGTCGCCGGCAGAAGAGATCCAGCTCTCTCCGGTTTGTGATCGTGGACCACCTTCAGCGCGTGTCGTACGATGCGCAACTAGAAGAGCGGATCGGTGTTGGCAGATCGGTGCGAGCGCTAAAGAGCCTTGCCTTGGATCTAGAGGTGGCCGTGATCTGTGCGTGCCAGTTCAACCGCCAGGCCGAGGGGCAGGAGCCAACTCTCGCCGACCTGGCGAAGTCGGGAGACATCGAGAACGAGGCAGATATCGTGCTCGCGCTTCATCCGGAGCCCGGCGTTCCGCAGGATTCCACATTCCTGCCGACGAGGCTCCTGATGCTCAAGCATCGCGAGGGAGCGACGCGCCGCATAGACCTGAGCTTCGAGCGCGAGCTGACGCGCTTCGTGGAGGCCGTGGCGCCCACAGAGCAGCCGGTCACGCAGGCAAGCCTGCCGGAGATTCCGAGATGACGACCGAAGACCTGTACCTGGCCATGACTGACGTAATCGCGTGCGGCCGGCATCGCTCGGCCGACGACGAGTTGCACCAGCACGCGGCCCGGATCCTGCGCAGGCTGCGGGACGAGTGGCGGGCGAAAGGCGGTGAGGCCCCGGTGCTGGTGGGCTGCGAGCCGTGGGAAGAGCCGGCGCTGGCGACTGCTGGAGGGCGGGCTGTGGGTGAGGAGGGGTGATGACGGCCGACGACCTAGTCGGGCTGCTACAAACCCGGCACTCAGACGCGGTGTTCATCGCCGAGTGCAATATGAGCTCCGCCCACGCCGCTTGCCGACGCCTGGACGCGTGGGTACTCCTCAAGACATGGAGCCCGTGGACGACGATCGGATACGAGGTCAAGGTCTCGCGCTCGGACTTCCTGAACGACCGCAAGTGGACGTACTACCTGCCGGTCTGCCATGAGTTCTACTTCGTCTGCCCGTTCAAGCTGATTGCGCCCGAGGAATTGCCGCAGGGCGTCGGCTTGCTCTGGGCGACCGGAACTGGCCGCCGACTGGTGACCAAGCGCAAGGCCGTGAGGCGCGAACCGGACCATATGGCCCTCGCCGTCCTGATGTCCTACGCGCTGATGAGCCGGGCTCGCATCGTCGGGGGGATGCGCGAGGCGAACGGAGAAGGAGAGGTCGCGTACTGGCGCGCGCTGCTTCTGGAGCAACGCGGAGAGCGCATCCTAGGACACGTCGCGAGCCGCCGGATTCGCCAGGAAGTGGACGACATGAGGAGGCGGACCCGCGAGGCAGAGGACCGGGCGTCAGCGTTCGGCGCAATCGAGCGGCGCATGCGCGAGGCCGGCGTCGATCCCGGGGACCCCGAGGCGTTCGCCAAGGCGCAGGCGCTACTCGGCGCCAGCGAGGCGTCGCAGCAACTCGCGCGGGCGCGGCGCGATCTGGCGTATCACGGGCGGATGCTCCTGCGGGCAGCAGGCGTGGAGGGGTGAGATGCGCGAGCGACCGATCCTGTTCAGCGGGCCGATGATCTCGGCGATCCTGTCGGGCGCGAAGACGCAGACGCGGCGGATCGTACGGCCTCAGATCGAGCCTTTCGTGCAGCAGACGGCCGACCGTTGGCCGCAGAAGCATGCGGAGCCATATCTCGACAGCTACTGCTCGGAGCGCCAGACCGAGACGAACCCCCGAGGAATGTCGGTCCTGTGGTGCTGGTGGACGCGCGACGACCGCCAAGGACCCGTTGTAGCGCGCTGCCCCTACGGCGTCCCGGGTGACCGCCTTTGGGTGCGCGAGACGTTCCGGCCAACGCGCTTCCCCGGGAAGCCGATTGTCGGAATCCACTACGCAGCCGACCAAGACCCCCTGCGCGGTTGCCTCATCGAACTGCGCAGCGGTCAGAGGTACACCTTCCCGGATGACGCAGGTCCGGACGAGCAGTGGCCGGAAGGAGTCGCGTGCAAGACGCGCCCCTCGATCTTCCTCCCCCGCTGGGCCAGTCGGATCACGCTGGAGGTGACCGAGGTGCGCGTGCAGCGGCTCCAGGAGATCAGCGAGGACGACGCGGAGGCGGAAGGCGTCGAGGATCTCTCTGGTGGATCAGAGCAGTGGAAGATCTACGGAACCGACTGCTCTACCACGCGAGACGTTCGCGAGTCGTACAGGTCCCTGTGGGACGTGATCAACAGCAAGCGTGCCCCGTGGGCGAGCAACCCGTGGGTGTGGGCGCTGACGTTTCGGCGCGTGGAGGGGTGAGGGAATGGCGCAGGCGAAGACGGGCGACCTACGGGAGCGGATCGAGCGGGTGCTGGCCGAGGTGCGGCGGCGGCGGGACGGGCTGCGCGAGGCAGAGGATTGCGTGGCCGTCGCCTGGAGGATGTACTTCTCCGGGCGCGTGACGGGCGTAGACGCCATGGTGAAGGACGCAGAGCGCGCGCTGCACCTGGAGCGGGCGCAGGAGGAGGTGGGACGTGGCTGAATCTCTCACGCCAGTTCAGTCGAAGGTCGCTCGCGCGCTCGGACTCTACGCCGGCACCTACTGGACCGCGATCGCGAGGGCCGTGTGGCCCCTCAAGCGTCCACGAGACATGTTGCTGCCGACGTATCGAGTACTACTCGCGATGGAACGGAGCGGACTGGTTGATCGCGTCTTCCTCGAAAGCGACCGCCCCCCGGCCTGGCGCCTGACGTCCAAGGGAGCAAGCGCGCTTGCGTCCTATCTGATCGAGGAGGCCCACCGTGTCTGAGCCGGAGCCGCTGCGCGTCAGGGTTGCCAGGGCGCTGGGGTGGCGCGATATCCCCAACTATCCGGCCGACGGAGAATGGGTGCTGCGGACGATCGAGCAGAACGGCTTGGACCTGACGCGTCCCGAGGAAGGACAGGGCTGGGTCGCATCGCAGGTGGGCGGCGGCTACGGCGAGGCAGCAACGCCAGGTGACGCGGTAGGCGAGTGGGTGGTCGCGGCGACGGCCGCGGGAATCGAGGTGCGGCAGTGAGCGCGAAGGACCGGGCGGAAGAGATCGCGGACTGCGGCGAGGCCACATGCCCAGCCCACGGATACCAGCATCGAGGCTGCATCGAGTGTGTATTAGAGGCGATCCGCGCCCTGGCGGAGTCGGAGCGCGAGGCCGGGCGCTGGGAGGGGCGCGATAGTCTGTCCCGCGGTCCGTTCGATGAGCCCCAACAGATGCGCTGCAAGCGATGCGGTCGCGCCGATGGACTGAACTGCATGATCTCTGACGATCTCTGGGAGCGCATCACGAGGCGCTCAGATGGCTCTGGCGTTCTGTGCCTGTGGTGCATGGACACGCTCGTGGCTGATCTCCGTCTTCCGCAGTCACAGCCCGTAGTTCTACACTTCGCAGGCAAGGGCCTGCATGGCGCGTCGGGGTGGCTCGAAGATGAGCGGGACCAAGCCCGGCGCTGGTCCGCGAGGTGGAAGCGCGCGGCGAAGGAGCAGCGGCGGCTCGCCAAGATTGAGCGGGAGCGCGGACGATGAGGCTCTACGTCCTGCGCCCCAACGACTTCGTCTATCTCTATCGTGATCTGAGACGGGTCGGATCATCGGAAAGCCGTTGCCACGCGAGGAAAGCACGACGGCCCCCGGAGAGTTACCTTCAGCGCCGGAAGATTTGAGCGGCTCGATTTGCATTCCATGGTAAACTCGCGGATGCCTGACGGATCCGGGCATGGGGGCCAATTGCACCTGTTCTCGCTAGTGCGCGTGGCGCAGATCCCCAGCGGGGCATTCGGGGCGCTGCTCTACCAGGGCGTGCCAATCGCCGTGACGCTGGAGCGCACCTACACCGTTGACTCGGTCGAGACGGTCAAGATTCCTCCCGGCGTCTGGCCATGCACTCGGACGCGCTACTACCGCGGAGACTACGACACGTACGAGGTCCACGTCCAGGGCCATTCGCGGATCTTGTTTCACAAGGGCAACACCGAGGGAGACTCGGAGGGGTGCATTCTGGTGGCCAACTCATACGGTGAGCTTCGTGGTGATCCCGCGGTGCTGGATTCAGGGGTCGGGTTCGCACGGTTCATCGATCGCTGCGGCGGCAGGCCGACTTTTGATCTTGAGGTGCGGTGAATGCGTCTCCTGCTTCCCTCCCTGATCTCCTGCGCTTCGCTGGCCCTCTGTGGTAACGCGCCCCCGATGCCGAGCCCGACGCCCACTCCCGAGCCGACCGTCACGCCATCCCCGACTCCAGAGCCCATCCGCCCGCTGGACATAGTGG
>Ga0265297_10002359_pt1 | contig 38774 bp, 39 predicted proteins | sample Munlanlwell13791_FD_192502 | JGI IMG/M metagenome (GOLD analysis project Ga0265297, IMG submission 192502) | Leachate microbial communities from a municipal landfill in Southern Ontario, Canada - Leachate well 137-91 | ecosystem: Engineered > Solid waste > Landfill > Unclassified | place...
ACAAGATTATTAGCGCACGTTGGTATGAAAATTGTTTGGTTATTGTAGGACCGTCTCAGTGGAATGGGCTTGTAGGCAGGTTTGCTCGTCAGGACGAGGTGGTTGTCAGGCCCATAAGGAGTGTAGAGAGATATATCTTGTCCACTGCCTTTGAAGTTGAGACTGATAACCAAGGCCGTTTTGTGGTTCCGCCAATGTTAAGGGAAATGGTTGGAATTAAGAACGAAATAATCTTTCTCGGTTTAGGAGAAAGAATAGAGCTTTGGGATTTGGCAACTTGGCTCAAGGAAGAGAAAAAAGTGGAGGATGAAGCTGACGCGGTCTTGGAAGAAATTTCCCAGAAAAGAAGGAACTAGGATGAAAAACACAACAACCAATATAGATACTCACCGATCAGTGATGACTCGGGAGGTAATTGAAGCTTTTGCCAGCGCACATTTAAAAGGTGGTCGATTTATTGACGCAACTCTAGGTATGGGAGGTCACACTCTGGAACTCATGAAACATGGTGCGACAGTTCTGGGTATCGAGTATGACCAGAGAATGCTGAATCTTGCCGAGGATAGGATAAAGGAAAGCCAAACTAACGGGATTGCTTCTTATAAGCTGGTTCAGGGAAATTTTAGAGACATCTTGGATATCGCTCAAAAAAATACCTTTACAGAAGCCGATGGGATTTTGTTTGATTTGGGTATTTCAAATGTCCAATTAATGCATCCTGAATTTGGTTTTTCATTTTCTAACCCTGAAGCCAAGCTGGATATGAGAGCTGACTCGAAGGCTCAGGTTAAAGCGAAGGATTTATTAAATATCCTTCGAGAGGACCAGTTAAGAGAATTGTTTTCCGAAACTCTTAACTATCCGGAGGCAAAGAAACTAAGCTTTGAAATTGTAAAAAGAAGGTCTTTAGTTCCTTTTAATAAAGTGGGTGACTTGCTTGAAGTTTGCGCCAGGGTGATGCCAACGAAAGGTAAGATAAATCCGGCCACGAAAGTATTTTTGGCTTTAAGAATTGCCGTCAATAGCGAAATGGAAAATGTTCGTGAGGCCCTTCCTAAGGCAATTGAAGTTCTTAAAGAAGGCGGGATTCTGGCAGTAATTACTTTCCACTCAACTGAGGACAGAATAGTAAAAGATCTTTTTGCAGACCTTGAACGGTTTAAGAGAGGCGAGATTCTAACAAAAAAACCGATATCCGCCGGGGAAGATGAAATTATGGAGAACCCCAAGGCAAGAAGCGCCAAGTTAAGGGTTATTAAAAAAATATGAATATTCTAAAAAGAAGAAAAGAAAAAAATAATGTTAAAAGAAAAAAGTGGCCAATAGCATTATTGGTAAGTCTAATAGTGTTTTTTGGTTTGACGATATTTACAACAATAGAGACTTCTTTATCTGGGGCAAAGTTGTCCTCCCTAGAGAGAGAGGAGGAGATCCTTGTTCGCGAGAAACAGGAGTCTTTCAGTAAATATGCTAAGCAATCCTCTGTTACGTCAATTTCCGAAAAGGCTGAAGAGATGGGATATGTTAAGCCTCAAGATATAGTTTATCTATCCAAAGAGATGCCTATAGCTAAACTCCCGTAAACCATGAATTTAAGATTTAGATTAGTCTGGCTTGTTTTTTTTGTTGGTTTTTTGTTGGTATTGGGGCGTCTTTTCTACTGGCAGGTAGTCAAAGCTAAGGACCTTTCTATACAAGCCAGAAAACAATATCAAACTGGTGAGAGCATGTCGGCCCCCAGGGGAAACATCTTCGCTAATGACGGATCCATTCTCGCGGGGCGTGATGATGGGTGGACTGTGTATGCATATCTTCCAGAAGTAACGGCTGACAAGAATAAGATTGCTGACCAACTAGCTCCCCTTTTGGCTGAAGAGGCGGAGGAAGGTGAGGATCCGCTAAAACCGGTTCTTAATGAGGCTTCGCACATCAAGGAACTTTTGGGTAGCACAGATTTATCATGGATTCCCTTAAAAAGAAAAGTAGAAACAGATATTAAAAAGAATATTGAGTCTTTCGGTTTTGATGGAATTGGTTTTGAGAGTACGGATCTAAGAATTTATCCTGAGGCCTCAGCTGCGGCCCAGATGCTGGGATTTGTAGGGAAAAACAACGAAGGGTCTGATCAGGGTTATTTTGGGTTAGAGGGTTTTTATGACCTTATTCTTTCAGGAAAACCTGGGTACATGTCTCGCGATACAGATGCCAAAGGAGCGCCGATTTTGATAGGAGACCTCAAGGAGGTTTCTGCGGTTAAGGGGATTGATTTGGTAACTAATATTGATAAAGGAATTCAGATCGACGTGGAGAAAAAGTTAAAGGATGGGATAGAAAAGTATTCTGCCAAAGCAGGAACGGTGATAGTGATGGAACCAAAAACCGGAGCCGTTATTGCCATGGCCTCCTATCCCAGTTATGATCCTGCGGATTACTCAGAATTTACTAATGACTTATTCAAAAACCCGGCGATCAGTGACAGTTTTGAACCGGGGTCGGTCTTTAAAGTGGTAGTCATGGCCTCAGCTCTGGACGCTGGTGTTATTAAGCCAGAAACGAAATGTGATATTTGTGGGGAGGCATTAAAAGTTGATAAATACTTCATTGAGACTTGGAATAATAAATATCATCCTGATGCAACTATGACCGAGGTTATTGTCAATTCTGACAATGTGGGTATGGCTTTTGTTGGACAAAAATTGGGAGCTGATAAGTTTTACGATTATATAAGGGCTTTTGGTTTTGGGGAAATAACGGGAGTGGATTTAGAAGGAGAGTCTTCACCGGAAATTCGTGAGAAAGGAACTTGGAATATTGTAGACTTGGCAACGGCCTCTTTTGGCCAGGGTATAGCTGTTACTCCGATCCAGATTATTCGAGCAGTTGGAGCAATAGCTAATGACGGAGTTTTAGTAAAGCCCATGGTAGTTAGAAAACTAGTGCAAGATACTTGGAGTGAGGAGATAAAACCTCAAGAGGTGGGGCGAGCGGTAGGCAAAGAAGCGGCGGATGACATTACTAATATGATGGTTGAGGCAGCAAAAAGCGGGGAATCTAAATGGACTTATCTTAGAGGTTTTGGAGTCGCAGGAAAGACAGGAACAGCTCAGATACCTATTGCAGGGCATTATGATGCCAAAAATACCATTGCTTCGTTTGTGGGCTTTGCACCCTACGACAACCCTAAGTTTGTGATGCTGGTTACCCTGAGGGAACCTCAATCTTCACAGTGGGCTTCAGAAACAGCGGCTCCATTATGGTATTCTATAGCCAAAGATTTATTTTTGTATTATGGAATGCAACCTAAGGATTAATTCAGGACTAAAGTAGTCAGATGCATGATTTATTAACAAAAGCTAAAAATAGTTGGCATTTTGTTGAGTCTCTTTTTGCAATAGTCAGGAATGGCTACCCAGCGAGAGACCTTAAGGTAATTGGAGTAACGGGAACTGATGGGAAAACAACTACATGCCATTTATTATACGAGTTACTTCGCTCAGAATATCCTGGTGTTGCGATGATTTCTACCGTCGCCGCCTATGTTGGGGGGAAGGCAATCAATACTGGGTTTCATGTTACTACCCCAAACGCTCAACAAATGCAGGCCCTCCTTAAAAGAATTAAAAAGGGGGGAAACAAATACGTTATTATTGAATCTACTTCACACGGGTTGGATCAGCACAGACTCCTCGGCTGTAATTTTTGGATGGGGGTGTTAACAAACGTCACTCATGAGCATCTTGACTATCATAAAACATTTGAAGCCTACTTGAAAGCTAAAGGGAAGCTATTTAGGGGATCTAAAATTTACATCCTTAATAAGGATGATAAGTCCTTTAGCTACTTCAATAGTCTAGCGAACCAAAAATCCAAGGTTTTGTCATACTCGACTGATGGAAAAGCAACATGTTTTGCAAGTGGAATATCAAAGAGTGGGGAGGGAACAGAATTTATAATTAACCTAGAGGATAAAAGTATTAAGGTCAGGACTCGTTTTCAAGGCAAATATAACATTTCAAATATCTTGGCCGCGGTTAGTGCAGCAAGGGAATGCGGCGTAAGTTGGGAATCCGTTAAAAAGGTATTAAATAGGCCTATTTATGTTCCAGGAAGAATGGAGGAGGTCAAAAGCGGAAAACCTTTTAAGATGGTAGTTGATTTTGCTCATACTCCAAACGCTCTTGAAAAAGCACTGTCAGTTTTAAAAATCGAACTTAAAGAAGGAGGAAAATTAATTGTTGTCTTTGGCTGTGCGGGGGAAAGAGATAAACAAAAAAGACCGATGATGGGAAAGGTGGCCGCTATGCTGGCAGATCTTTCGATTATTACTGCTGAAGATCCTAGACATGAGAGTCTTGATATGATTATTTCTAAAATTGCTGATGGGGCTAAAAGAGGAGGTGCTGGCGAGGTTGAACTTAGCGAGGTTGGAAACTTTATTAAGAAGCATGTTTTTGTTAGAATACCTGACAGGGAAAAGGCTATTGCCTTGGCACTTAGCCTGGCCAGAAAGAATGATGTTGTGGCCATTTGTGGTAAAGGCCATGAACAAAGTATGGCCATTGGAGATAAAGAAGTAGCTTGGAGTGACACAGACACAGTAAGAAGGTTATTAGAAGTAAACTAACTTATATGAAACCAGAAAGTACTATAAACTTTGGACCGTATTCTATCGTGAAAATAGAACCGAAACCCGTAATGGCTCCTTGTAAAGCCGACGGGAAGGTGACTAGTATTAGCGATGAGAGTAAGTTGGCGGTATGCAGATGTGCCCTAAATACCGAAGGATGCTACGTGGATGAAAAAAATATGGTTATTCAGGACAAGTACAAACTAATTTCAAGAGTTTAAAGGTGTTAATGGATTATCGATGCCAAGAAAGAAAAATACTATTTTTGAATGGTGGTTTTGTTCGAAATTACCTGCTGAACACATTTGTATAAAACCCCAGGATTTACCTCACAGGTTGTCAAAAACTACCACTAAGGAAATGATAACCACAATTCTAAGACAGGGGGGATACTGTCTGTCCTTATGCTAATGTCGACCCTGTGTATAATTAAGGAATGAAAATAAACTACCAGACTTTTGGAAAAAGGGGTTCGCCTGTAGTTTTCCTCCATGGATGGCAACAGAATAGCAATTCCCTTTTACCTTTTGTTCCATTCTTCTATAAAAATCACAAGTTATATTTTCTAGATCTTCCGGGATTTGGGGATAGCGATTTTTCTTCAGGTATAACAACTACTAATGATTATTCAAAAATTATTCATTCTTGGATGAAAAAGATGAAGCTGGGCAAAGTTGTTCTTGTGGGGCATTCGTTTGGTGGCCGAATTGCGTCTCACATAGCCTCTTTGTACCCTGAAGATATATTACGTTTGGTAGTAATCTCTCCTAGTGGGGTTAATCATAGTAAATGGTGGTATCCTTTGGTAGGCAGGATTCCCAAGCGCTTAAAAAGCGTTTTCCGTCCACTTGCAGTGAGGATGGAAGACAAGGATGTAAGGCAGGCAGGAAAACTTCGATTAATGATCAAAAATATATTAAAGGAGGATTTTGAACCTGTCTTTAAGAGAATTAATGCTCCAACTCTGATTATTTGGGGGAAGAATGATTTCGAGCTGCCTTCAAGCGATGGATATAAAATAAAGAGGCTTATTGAAAAAAGTACCCTTAAGATAATCCCTGGTAGCCACTTTTCCTTTGTTGATAACCCGAAGTTAGTGGCCAGCTTAATCAATAGTTTTATCAGGTAGAATGAAGACAATTAGAAAACTGTTATATTTATTGCAACTTGAAGAATATCAAACGGACAGATATTTGTCCTGGTTAAAGAAAAATAATATTGGCAAACTGATAGAAAATAAGGGGAAATTAAAATATACCTTGCGGATTCGCCTTACTTTAGCTATCGCTCTTCTTACGTTTCCCTTTGTTGGTGCAAAAAGGTCGGTCATGCTGGCTAATATTTTGGTGAGTGTTCCTTTTAAGATAGCCAGCGAAGCCTTGTATTTACTGGCTATGACTAAGATGCACTTTTATCCCAACCTTACAAAAATTGTTGTGACGGGAAGTTATGGGAAGACAACATTTAAGGAGATGCTGTCTTTCGTTTTAGAGACTAAATATTCGGTTTTGAAAACTGTGGAAAATAAAAATACTCCTGTAGGAATATCTCTTTTAATACTCAAAAGTCTTAAGAAAAATATTCAGGTTTTGATAGTCGAGGCGGGGGCATATGAAGCGGGGGAAATTAGAAAAATATGTAATCTAGTCAAACCAGATATGGGGGTAGTGACTGTTGTGGGCTTGATGCATCTTGAGAGATTTAAAACTCAGGAAAATATAAAGAAAGCCAAGTATGAAATAGTTCCTTTTATCTCTAACAGGCAAAACTTGTATCTTCCGCTTAAGGATGACCAATTCCTTAATTTTCCTGAGGTAGTCCTATCGATTTCCAAGAAACTGGATGTTCCAACAAGATTAACTAGACAGCGTTTGGGTAAGTTTAGACTACCTGACCATCGTCTTGAGGAAAGAAAAATAAACGACAATTTAACAATCTTGGATGATAGTTATAACTCCAACCCTCTTGGTTTTGAGAAAGCTCTGAAGAAACTTTCTCAATACAAAAGGAGCCAAAAGATTATTGTCACTCCTGGAATGATTGAACTGGGTGATAAACAAGCCCAGCTCAACCAGGAATTGGGTCAAAAGGCTGCCGTAGTGGGAGACATCTTGGTAGTTGTAGGCAAGACTAATAGAAAAGCTCTACTTTCAGGAATTAAAAGAGCAAAAAAGAGTAAAACCCAAATTGTTGTGTTGGAAAAAGACGAGACGTGGAGCGAGAGGATAGCCACTCTTCTAAGGCCGCCAGTTGTAGTTCTTCTGGAAAATGATCTCCCCGACCACTACTTCTGATCCAGGATGGGGCTTTTGAAAGACCGATCTAGTCTCCTCTCCTCTTTATGCCTAAGAAGAGCTAAATCGACCATTTTGTCAATTAGTTTATCTTTTTTTAGTCCGCTAGCCTCCCAAAGATAGAAAGCAAAGGATCCCGGTATGGTGTTTATCTCGCCAGGAAAAGCCTTTTTTGTTTTTTGCTGATAGAGAAAATCCATACGTACAGCCCCCCAACAACCTAATTCTTTAAAGGCGGTTATGGCCATTTCCTGAATTTTTTTAGTAGAGCTTTCAGGGATAGGGGCAGGGATAATCCTTCCTGCATTGGCCATACCCTTACTCTTTCCTCCCTTGAGATATTTTTCCCCAAAGGTAAAAAACTTGTCTTTGATAATTAGTTGGTCGCAAAGAGAAGCTATGGGGTTGTACCCGCCAATAACTGCACAATTAATATCTAAGGCTTCATCGATTGCCTCTTCAATGAGGATTTTATTGTCATATTTCCCTGCGTTTACGATTGCCTCCTTAAGTTTATTGGGACTTAAGACTTTATAAAGTCCAATACTTGATCCACCATTAGCTGGTTTGACAAAGACCGGGTATTTAAGTTTCTTGTTGACCATTTTGATAGTTAGTTGGGGAGAACTTGTATACTCTTCCATCCAGAACCAGACATATGGTCTAGTGGGGAAGTGGAGTTTCACGAATATGTCTTTCATTGCTACTTTATCCATTCCCAAGGCACTGCCTAAAACTCCGCTCCCAGTGTAGGGAATTTCATAGAAATCCAGCATTCCTTGTATCTTTCCGTCTTCACCGTAGGTGCCATGCATGATAAGCAGAGCGACGTCAATTTTTATAGTGGTTGTTTTCCAACTCTTTTTAAATTTAATACCGTTATTGACGAATTCGACTTTAATGTTGTTATTTAGAGTTTTCTTGATGAAGCTTTGGTAATCTTGGTTTTTAGGTAGTGGTGCCAGATATGGCTGGTTTTGATGATTGAGGTAAATAAGTATTGGGTCATACTTTTTGGGATTTATCCAACTATATGCTTGAATAGTTGTGATAATAGATACGTCATGTTCTGTTGATTTGGACCCAAATATAATGCCTAGTTTAATTTTTTTCATACAGCGACTGGAAGGTTGACTTGTTTGTACAGTTGGCAGTTTTCGTTTGGAATCACTTTTTCCCCGGTATTCTTACAAAAATCTGGCCGAGGGACATCATTATAATGTATGCAACTGTTTGTCTCTTTGTTAAAACGGTCGCAGTTATAAATACCTACTACCACCTCGTGTCCGCTTCTACCAAGTACAATATCCGACCCTGTTCTGTGTATGAACAGGTAATTTTGTAAAACACGCTTGACTCGTAGTGGGTCAGTAATCTCTGTAGTAATTTTGAAATCTACGCAGCAAACCGATTGGCAACCTTCACATTTATTCATACAGTTGCCTGATAGTATATATGTTTTTTGACGTTTTTTGCAAGATTACGTTCTTCTCAATATACTCCAGGCCTGTTTTCCCCATCTCATATGAGTTTGGCTCTAGGGTGATGAGTCGGAAGGAGCGCCTCCGTCAAACCGAATTGTCTTAGAAGCTCTTTTAGGTTTATAATGTTCCAGGTATCCTTATAATATGGGAATGACTAATTTACTTCCTCTTGCTTTAGGCTTGGTGATATTTTCTTTTTCTATAACCAGTATGCTGGTGGTTCCTTTTATTAATCTCCTTTATAAACTAAAGCTAAAAAGAAGGAGAGAGGCTCCTAAAAAAGGTAAAGTTCCCCTTTTCGATAAACTTCATGATGTTAAGGCCGGTACCCCCATTGGGGGAGGAATCCTGATAGTTGTTTTGGTGTCACTTATCTTTTTGCTTATCTTCCCGATTGCATCTCATATGGGTGTGCTTATAAGAAGTGCATACAACTTTCGTATAGAGCTTTTTGTGCTTCTCTTTACTTTTATTTCCTTTGGCCTTCTGGGATTTTTGGATGATATCGTCAAGATTTTTGGTAAAGGAAAGGCGGGGCAACGGCCGTTGGGTGTAGCTTTTGGCCTAACGAGAAGCCAAAAGTCTCTCTTGCAGGTGGTTCTTGCCCTAATAATAAGTTCGGTGATGTATTTTAAGTTGGGGATACAACTTATTCATATTCCTTTGTTGGGTTTAAATCTAAACTTAGGATATTGGTATATCCCCTTTGCTTCGTTCGTGATTATTGCCTTTTCCAATGCCTACAATATTACCGATGGATTGGATGGTTTAGCGACTGGGCTTCTAATGATTTGTTTGATTGCTTTCGGAATAATTGCAGGGGGAAATCTGGATACCCCTCTGGCCGTATTTATCACTATTTGGACTGGATCGATTATCGCTTTTCTGTACTTTAATACCTGGCCGGCGAGAATATTTTTGGGTGACACTGGAGCTCTGTCTTTTGGGGCAACACTGGCAGTAATAGGACTTCTTACGGGGTCGGTTTTTGCCCTTTTGGTTATTGGCGGCATTTATGTGATTGAAGTGACTAGCTCTGCTGTTCAGATATTTGGGTGGAAGTATTTAAAAAGGCCCATTTTGCCTTTGGCCCCTTTGCATAACACTTTTTTGGCTAGGGGTTGGGAGGAACCTAAAATCGTGACTAGGGCGTGGTTGGCAGGGATTATGCTGGCAATATTCGGTTTGTGGTTGGCGACGATATAGTCACCCTTTTGTCTTCTGAAAGATATGCTTTCTCTCAAAAAACAAGTAAAGAGTGTTAATAAAAAGTTTCTCTCTTGTGCTATTTTGCTGACTGTTTTGGGACTTCTGGCCGTAGCTGATGCCTCAGTTCCCCAAGCGATTAATGCCTTTGGCGATAAGTTTTATTTTCTTAAGCAACAAGTAGAATGGGCGGCTTTGGGGATAGTACTTTTAGTTGTTTTTTCAAATATTAAATATACTTTCTGGAGAAGGTTGGCCTATCCCTTGTTCGGAATAAGTCTGGTTTTTTTAATTATGGTTCTTATTCCCCAGTTTGGTCTTAAAACTCTTGGTGCCCGTAGGTGGATCGATCTAGGGTTTATGAACTTCCAGCCTTCTGAGGTGGTTAAGTTTACTCTGGCGCTCTATTTTGCACGGCTGTCGGAATCAAATAAAAAAGCCTTAGCCTATTTTCTTCCAGTTGCTTTGATCGGACTTCTGATTATGCTCCAGCCCGATCTGGGGACAACCTTAATAGTGGTGAGTATTGGGTTTACTCAGATGTTCGTTGCTGGAGTAAATATCTGGCATTTTTTGGCCGTGATCCTTTCGGGAGCTGGTGCAAGTATTGCCCTTATTTTGACCTCAGACTATCGTCGGGCAAGATTGATGAGCTTCTTTGAAGCTACTCAGGACCCCCTGGGAAAGTCATATCATATTCGTCAAGTTCTTCTTTCCCTAGGGCTTGGGGGGGTCTTTGGAGTGGGTTTGGGAGCATCTAGACAGAAGTATTTATTCCTTCCAGAGGCCTCCACAGATTCTATTTTTGCAGTTATTGCTGAAGAGGTGGGTTTTGTTGGAGCCTCTATTCTTATTTTGATCCTGGCCTACTTTATTTATTTGGCTTTAAAAATTAGCTTTTCCGCTCCTGACAAATTTTCTAAGGTTTTTGCTTTAGGGCTCACAGCCTGGATCGGAAGCCAGATGCTTTTAAATCTGGCCTCAATGTTGGCTCTGGTTCCTCTTACTGGTGTCCCTCTCCCTTTCTTTTCTTATGGGGGCACCTCTCTTATGATGATTTTATCGGTAACTGGTATACTTCTAAATATATCTAAGTATGCAGAAGAGCCCAAAAGTACAAAGAGAAAAAGGTAAGGTAAGAATCCTTCTGACCGGAGGACACGCGGCGACTACCGCCATAGCTACTCTGGAAGAGCTGGTTCGAAGAGAAGGCAAGAAGTACTCTTATGATATTTACTGGATAGGTACAAAAAAAGCAGTTGAGGGAAAAAATGTTCCTACGGTTGAGTCGCAAGTTTTTCCGCGCTTGGGAGTAAAACACTTCTTAATTATTTCTGGCAGGATTCAAAGAAAGTTTACCCTCTGGACCATCCCCTCGCTGGCAAGAATTCCTTTGGGATTTATCCATGCTCTTATTCTTCTTATTAAGATTAGACCACAAATTATTTTATCTTTTGGTGGAGCAGCCTCTTTTCCGGTGGTAATTGTTGGTAAGCTTTTCGGAGCAAAAGTGGTTTCTCATGAACAAACAACCACCGTTGGAAGAGCCAATCGCTTTTCAGCCTATTTTGCTGACAAAATTGCCCTGGCTCGAGCGGAGAGTGCTACTTACCTACCCAAAAAGAAGTGTGTGGTTACTGGAAATCCGGTAATGACTCAAATAACCGAGATTGAAAAGCCAAAAAAGCTACAGTCCCCTCCGATTATTTACATTACAGGCGGATCAAGGGGATCACAAAGTCTAAACGAGCTCATTGCAACTTCCTTAACAGATCTTCTTAGTAAATATTATTTAATTCATCAGACAGGGTATATAGATTACCAGCATTTTATGAAGCTGAGGGAACGGCTGCCAGACAAGATACAAACTAAATATGAAGTCTACCCAGTGATCGATCCCCTACAGGTGGATGGAGTTTTTAGACGTGCCGATATAGTTATCTCCCGTTCCGGAGCCAACACAGTTAGTGACATAATCGCTTCCAAACGTCCGGCGATTCTGATTCCCCTCCCAATCACCTACATGGACGAGCAGACCAAAAATGCTCAGTATGCTGAGCGCTTGGGTATTGCCAGAGTTTTAACCCAGGAAAAAGCTACCAAAGCAACTCTTCTTAAGTTGGTTGATGAAACTATAAATAATTGGAGTGGAATAGTTTCGAGGGCTGCCAAATTTAATAACCCCGACCTTTCGGCTTCAAGCAGGTTGGTAGATTTGTTGGAGGAGGTATTAGATGAAATTTAAAAATATTGTATTTTTGCTTCTCATCCTTCTGGTGGCGTCTTTCTGTGTTTTTGGGATTCCAAGGATTATTACAATTAAAAAGATTGAATGTAATACCCAGTATGGATCTTGTCAGGAAGAGTTAAAAACAATATATAGCGATCTTCTTGGACGTAAGTATTATGACGTTAAAAAGGGACTTAGGGAAAGATTATCCCAAGACGGTTTAGTTTCCGATTTTTCTTATATTTATAAGCCTCTAAATACAATGAGTCTTTACCTAATGATCAAAAAGCCCAATTATGCGCTGGGGAACATAGAAATTGGGAAAACCTATCTAATCGACAGTGAAGGGGTGGTTGTGGAGCAAGTTGAAAGAACTGCACTCCCTACACTAAATACCAAAAAGTATACTTTTGAAATTGGTCAAAAAGTCACTAGTGAGGTTGTTCTGGCCCTGAAAACATACACTCTCCTTTCAAGTGTTTACAAAATCGAGCGTTCAGAACTTACAGAAGCCATGTTTGAAGTGAAAATACTAAATGGCCCACTATTTCTTTTTCCGCTCGAGGGGGATTCGGCTGAGTTGGTGGGGGCTTCAAGACTAATAATTGAGCAGTTGAATAGTGGTGAGCAAAATCTTAAAATTGAGAAAGATGTCGTAGATGTTGTTGTGGATTTAAGATTTAAAAATCCCGTGTTAAGATAGTCTGTTACTTATTTTCTTTCAGAGTAAGATATCTATAAATAGTTTATGTCTAAAGCAAGAATAATTTCGGCAGTAGAGCTGGGTTCAAGTAAAATATCAACTCTGATTGCCCAAGTTCAACAGGACCCTAATACCTATGAGGAAAGTGTTAACGTTATTGGTGTTTCTTCAGTTAACTCCAAAGGTGTTAAAAAAGGGCAGATTATAAATATTGAAGAGACGGTTGAAGCAGCAATTGAAAGTATTGAGTCAGCGGAAAGAATGGCTGGTTATAATCTTGATTCGGCCTTTTTGTCTTTAGGGGGCGCGAGCGTTGTCTCGCAAAACTCTCACGGTGTGGTTGCGGTTTCTGATCCAGACGGGGAGATTAAGGAACCAGATGTTGACCGGGTAATTGAGGCTGCTTCAGCAATATCTCTTCCGGCATCACGCGAGCTGGTGCATGTTATCCCGCGGGAATATACTGTCGATGGAGAAGGGGGAGTGAAGGATCCTATTGGAATGAGTGGAGTAAGGCTCGAAGTGGAAACTCACTTAGTGACTGCTTCCACCTCTTCAATTAAAAATATCAAGAAAGCTGTTAATGAAATTGGGGTTAATATCGAGGAATTGGTCTTTTCAGGACTGGCTGCTTCTGAGGCGGTGGCGACCCCAACAGAGAAGGAATTAGGTTGTGTGGTTATCGATATTGGAGGGGGAACGACTTCTCTTACGGTTTTTAAAGATGGATCGCTGGCCTATTCTGGTGTGATTCCCATCGGGGCTAAAAACGTCACCAATGATTTGGCTATTGGGTTGCGGATATCTTTAGAGTCTGCCGAAAAAGTTAAGTTGTTTTTATCTAAGGCTGATAAAGATAAACAATTGAAAAAGACCCCCGAAGAAGATTCTGTAGACTTATCCCGTGAGGGAGTCGAAGAAATTAAAAAAGTTTCCAGAAAAACACTTGTTGAGGGAATAATAAGGCCAAGATTAAATGAGATATTTTCTATGGTAGGGCTGGAGCTGGAAAAAGCAGGTCTTGCCAACTCCATTCCCTCCGGTGTAATTGTAACTGGTGGGGGAGCAGAAACCGTAGGTGTGGTTGAAAGTGCAAAAAGAACACTGGCTCTTCCCGTAAGAATTGGAATACCTAGAGGAATAGGTGGACTTGTTGATGACATCCTTACTCCATCTTTCGCTGTCCCTGTGGGACTTTTAATTTACGCTTCAAAGAGACAAGTTCCGGAAAATGTTTCCTCCTTCTCTAAAAAGTTAAGGTTACCCACCAAGGGGATTATTGGAAAGCTGATAGAATCGATTAAAGAACTGCTGCCTTAGGAATTTTTCCTGTCTACAAGAGTTGCAACCACGGCCTTTTCGGTGTATATCTAGTGTTGATCGATTGTCCGGAAGAATCCCAAAGAGAAGGGATTGTTAGAAAAATTATTTGTAGTTGCAACTTGAACAATATATAGTATAGAATCTGCCCAACAAGATAAACTACTGCATATATTATGGCACTTGTTAAACCAGATTCAGCTAGGATAGCTAAAATAAAAGTTATTGGAGTGGGTGGTGGTGGAGGAAACGCTGTTTCTTCCATGTTGGATGGCAACTTGGTTAATGGAGTTGAATTTATTACTCTAAATACTGATGCCCAGGTCCTTCTTCAAAATAAATCAGCAACCAAACTTCAAATTGGTGAAAAATTAACAAAAGGATTAGGAGTAGGCGGAAACCCCGAAATCGGCCGTCAGGCGGCTGAGGAATCAATTGAGAAAATAAAAGAACTGTTAATAGATACGGATATGGTTTTTGTGACTGCTGGTATGGGTGGTGGTACTGGAACCGGAGCTTCTCCAATTGTAGCCCAACTTGCTAAAGAAGCGGGTGCCCTGACAGTTGGAATTGTTACTAAACCTTTTGCTTTTGAGGGGGCCAGAAGAGCGGTTATTGCCGAAGAGGGAATAGAAAAACTTCGCGAGTGTGTGGATACGATGATAGTTATTCCCAATCAGCGTTTGATGGACGTGATTGACAAGAAAATGACTTTAATCGAAGCCTTTAAATTAGCAGATTCAGTTCTTTCTCAGGCTGTCGGTGGCATAGCCGACATCATCACCACTCCAGGTCTTATTAACGTTGACTTTGCAGACGTAAAGACGATTATGAAAGAAGCAGGAACTGCACTTTTGGGTATTGGAACAGGGGTGGGAGAAAACAGAGCCCAAATGGCAGCTAGGGCAGCAGTCTCATCTCCACTTTTGGATCTTTCTATTGAGGGGGCAAGGGGGGTGTTATTCAATATTGCGGGCGGTAATGATTTAACCATGTTCGAGGTGGATGAAGCAGCGAAGATTATTTCAGCCGCGGCAGATAGTGATGCGAATATTATTTTCGGTGCAGTTATAAAAGAGGAATTGTCTGATCAGGTACGCATTACTGTTATCGCTACTGGTTTTGATGAGACCAGATCCAAAATTGCAGGTATATCAAAACCTGCAGCCCCTCCAAGGATCCAAGGTTTGGTGAGTGAAGGGACTGACACCTATGAAGAGGAAGAAGAAGAGAACCGGATCCCTGATAATGAGAGCCAGGAAGTTCCTTCTGAACTGCCTCAAGATGAGGAGGACGTTTTTGGTCAGAAGTTTGAAATTCCGGCTTTCTTGAGAAAGATCCACTAGGTACCACACCTTCCTAAGTTCACAGGAATAATGTAAAATAGCTTCATTGGTTTGAATGAAAAAATATGACGCGTTTTAACCCCGTTAATTTAAAAGAAGATTTTCCAAAGCTTGAAGAAAAGCTGCTTCACGATTGGGATGTAAAGGGAATTAATAAAGACTATCTTTCCAGAAATCAAGACTCTGATAGGTATTACTCCTTTCTAGACGGTCCAATAACAGCCAACAACCCTATGGGCGTGCATCATGCATGGGGCAGGACGTATAAAGATCTCTGGCAGAGGTATTTTAATATGAAGGGTTCCAAACAAAGATTCCAAAACGGTTTTGATTGCCAGGGACTTTGGGTTGAGGTCGAAGTGGAGAAGGAACTGGGAATAAAAACTAAAAAAGATATTGAAAATCTAGTTCCGGGAGACGGGAAAGCTTCTATAGCCAAATTTGTGGATCTTTGCAAAAAACGTGTGGAAAAATATTCTTCAGTTCAAACTGAACAGTCAAAAAGATTGGGGTATTTGATGGACTGGGATAATTCTTACTTCACCCTGTCTGAAAATAATAACTACATGATTTGGCATTTTCTCAAGGTCTGTAACGAGAACGGCTGGATATATAAAGGTAATGATGTTGTGCCATGGTGCCCAAGATGTGAAACGGCCATCTCCCAGCATGAGATTTTAACTGAAGATTATAAGGATGTCACCCATAGATCAATCTACTTTAAGCTTCCGATAGAGGGTAGAGAAAATGAATATCTTTTAGTCTGGACAACTACTCCCTGGACTCTTCCTGCCAATACCGCTGTTGCTGTCGATGAAAAACTGGAATATTCCCTGGTTAAGAGGGGGGAAGATAAGTTTTGGGTGGCTAAGGATTTGGTCGAAAAGGTCTTTTCTCAGGAACCAGGGGAAGTTGTTAAAAGTGTTAAGGGTAGTGAATTGGTAGGTCTTAAGTACAAAGCTCCTTTTGATGATTTACCAATAGTTAAAGAAGCTCTAGGGGAAAATGATAACATGCACCGGGTAGTAGCTACGGATCCTCTGCTTATGCCGATAACAACCGAAGAGGGAACGGGACTGGTACATACTTCAACTTCTACCGGTGAAGAGGATCATAGGTTGGGAAAGAAACTTGGTCTTCCGGTTATTCCGGCTATTGACGATACCGCCTGTTATTTGGAGGGTTATGGAGAGCTGAGTGGGAAAAATGCTAAAGATAATCCGGATCTTATCTTCGATTACCTTAAGGGTAGTGGAGAAGATTGGATCTTCGCTATCGTTCCTTATAAACATCGTTATCCAGCCTGCTGGAGGTGTAAGTCCGAACTGGTGTGGAAGGTGACTGACGAGTGGTACATTGCTATGGATTTGCCCTCAAAGGGTGACGGGGCGTCAGATAAGACTCTAAGACAAAGAATGATTGAAGTGACTAAACAGATTCGTTGGATTCCTGAGTTTGGATTGGAAAGAGAGCTTGACTGGCTTACCAATATGCATGATTGGCTTATCTCGAAAAAGAATCGTTTTTGGGGCTTGGCCCTTCCCATTTGGGAATGTACTGACTGCGGAACTTTTGAAGTAGTTGGTTCCAAAGAAGAGCTTAGAGAGAAGGCAGTTTCTGGATGGGAGGATTTTGAAGGAAAGACTCCTCATAAGCCACAGATAGATGAAGTTAAAATTAAATGTCCAAAATGTGGAAAGGAAATTCAAAGGATTGAGCCGGTGGGAAACCCCTGGCTTGATGCGGGGATCGTGGCCTTCTCTACTATTAGTAAAAACAATAAAGCTTGTTTATTTGAGGGTAGTGCTGAAAAACCTGCATATCTTGATGACAAAGAAGAGTGGGCCAAATGGTTTCCGGCCGACTTTATTACTGAGAGCTTTCCTGGACAGTTTAAGAATTGGTTTTATTCATTAATTGCCATGAGTTCGGTTCTGGAAGATAGGCCACCTTTTAAAACCGTACTGGGTTTTGCCACTCTTTTGGCGGAGAACGGGAAACCAATGCATAAGTCACTTGGAAATTCGATAGAGTTCAGTGAAGGTGCAGAAAAAATCGGCGTTGATGTCATGCGTTGGATGTACTTAAGGCAAAATCCCTCAGATAATCTTCTCTTTGGCTATAAGACGGCTGATGAGATAAGACGTAGGTTTCATCTTAAGCTCTGGAATATTTACAACTTCTTTGTGACCTATGCCAATATTGACGACTATGATCCTGATAAGAAAGAAGAGAAAGATTCCAATAACATTCTTGATAAGTGGTTGGTTGTTAGATTTAACCAGATGCTAACTAATGTGACCTCCTTTTTAGAGAACTATAACTCCACTAGGGCTGCAGGTGAGGTAGAGGAATTTGTTGACGATTTTTCAAACTGGTACATTAGAAGGTCAAGAGATAGGGTTGGATTTTCAGCGGAAGAGATTAGTGATAAAAACTCCTTCTATGCAACGACCTACCTCGTTTTGACTAATTTAGTTAAGGTTTTGGCACCCTTCACTCCTTTTATGGCTGAGGAGATGTATCTTAATCTAACCCAAGAAAAGTCAGTTCATCTAAGTGATTGGCCAGAAGTTGCTAAAGAAATAACTAATGAGGATAAAAAACTTCTTTCTGAAATGGCAAAAGCTAGACAACTGGCTGAAAAAGGACACGCCCTGAGAAAAGAGAAAGTAATTGCGGTCAAGCAGCCTCTTTTAACACTTAAGGCAGACCTGACTGACAAAATTGAAACGGAGTCAATCGTGGAGCTACTCAAAGATGAACTGAACGTCAAAAGTGTTGTGTTTGAAAAGGATGGAGTGTTGGAACTTGATACAAATATTACCCCGGAACTAAAGGAAGAAGCAATGGCTAGGGACCTTATAAGGAAAATTCAGGACGAAAGAAAGAAAATGAACCTTTCTCTTACTCAAAGTTCCAGTGTAACTACTACCTGGCTGCCTAAGAACAATAATCTTGTTCAGAAGATCAAGAGCAAGACTTGCTCTAAGGACTTGAACCTGGGAGAAGAGTTTAAAGTGGAAGTAGCTTCTTAACTAATAATGCATGACAAATTCAGGGCTTCAAGATTGGATGTTCCTCTAGTCTTGGGAATGTTTTTTTTGGTGTCCTTTAGTGTTCTTATTCTGAGGTCTATCTCCCCTGAACTTTTTCCTTCATATTTTGCCTATATTTTTGTTGGGCTACTCTTCTTTTATTTAACTTCGCGAGTGGATTTTGATCTTTATCTTCTTTTCGCCAAGCATTTTTATGTTTTGTCCATTGTTTTTTTGATTATTCCGCTTCTCATTGGGCAGGTGACTAGAGGTGCCGTAAGATGGATTCCCCTGGGATATTTTTCTATTCAGCCTGCCGAGATTGTTCGTCCTTTTTTGATTATCTTTTTTGCTAATTATCTTATTGGTAAGGAAATTACTTTTAAGGTGGTAGCTAAATCAATTCTCCTTCTCATGGTCCCAGTATTTTTGATAATTATCCAGCCTTCCTTAGGAGTCTCCATTTTAACGATGGTGGCTTTTTTTGGAGTATTTATTGCCTCATCTGTTAATAAAAAGTATGTTTTTTTAGTGGTTGCGGCAGCCCTGGTAGTTTTGCCTTTAGTCTATAATCTTCTAGCTCCGTACCAGCGGGGAAGAATTGTGTCCTTTCTAGATCCTCAGTCAGATCCATTGGGGGCAGGTTACAACAGTATCCAATCAGTTATCTCCGTAGGTTCAGGGAAAATATTTGGCAGAGGATTGGGGCGTGGAGTGCAAACACAACTGGCGTTTCTTCCTGAAAAACACACTGATTTTATCTTTGCTGCTGCTTCTGAAGAATTGGGTTTTATGGGTTCTTCCCTTCTTCTTTTTGGAGTCTTTTTTATTCTTTGGCGTCTAACTTCGTTTATAAAGCACGCTGTCAGTCCCTATGCCAGAGCATATCTGTGCGGACTCTTTTTAGTTATGTTTGTACAAACGGCCGTTAATATCGGTATGAATTTGGGAATTCTACCTATTACCGGTCTTCCGCTGCCCCTGGTTTCGGCTGGAGGATCGTCCTTTCTTTCAACAATGATTTCTTTAGGGATAGCCGTTAGGGCTAAAAAGTAACTTTCGTATTGTTTTTAGGCTTATTTCCAATTACAATATCCTCTATGAAATACGCAGTTGCCAGAATAAAAGGAAAGCAGTACAAATTCTCTGAGGGGGATAGTATCCTTATTGATAGTGCTAAAGATGAGAAGATTGTACCTGAAGTTCTTCTTTTTGTTGATGAAAAGAAGGTTGAAGTAGGGACTCCGGTTTTGAAAGATGTAACTGTTTCTTTTAAGGTTGAGGGAGAAGAAAAAGGAAAGAAAATTGATGTTTTGAAGTACAAAGCCAAATCAAGGTATAGAAAACACATTGGTTTTAGACCACAGTACACCAGAATCTCCGTAAGCAAAATATCAAGCTCCAAGTAAGAGTCCTGACCTATAGCATTGACTTGTTGTTTTTACTTCCATATAATCACCCCGTACGTTAAATTGGTATTAAACAACCCTATTCATTAGTTTTTTTGTACTAAGGAGGTACAAATGGCTATCCATGTTGTTGTTGCAGTGTATTCTATTAATACACCATCGAAATATATACTTATAGAAAAGAAAAGGGGTAAGACTCTAAAGTTGACAACGCCCAGTGATTTTGGCGCAAGGTTTGAAGACGATACCTTTTCGCTGACTGATCTGTAGAAGTGTATTCGGTTACGGAAGGGTAAGCAGGTCAATCTTCCAGGACCTCTTTGTAGCATCCAAAAACCTCTCATGATAAGGAGCGTGCTTCTGTTTCTTTTTAAGACAGAGGGCCATCTCGGGACGGAAATTTATATACGAACAAGAGATCTTAGTCGGGCACTGAAGTATTTTGAGTGAAAGGAGATACTATGACAATCCGGAAAATAATGAGGTTGTTGATTGTTATTCCTGGTGTTGAACAGGGTGAAGAATTACGGATAGAAAGGGAGAACGCAAATGGTATTAGAATTGTTGGAATTTGTCGGGATGGATGGATTAGTACGGCAGTTGTCCCGCAGATACAGCTATTTAAAACTATCGAGCTGGAAACCGGAAAGAGTATAATTTTTGATTCAGGCGACCTAAGATGGGTCACTAAAACATGGTGGAATAATAAAGAATGTTTGGAGTTCGAATTCGCTCCTAATAATTGGACACGCCACGGTTCGGTTTTCGTTAGGTTTAAGGAATTCGAGTGTGCTATCAAGAATTTTGAGAAAAAGGAGGCATGAGTGAGTATTCATATCTGGATTAAGACAGTTGTTAAAGTGGATTCTCTCTATAATACTGGATCTTTGGAATTGGAAAAATCTAGAGATGATGACACAAAAGTAAAATTAACTGCATATTTCCATCGGCGTTTAAAAAAAGAGATAACGCATTCACTGAAAGATCTTAAACGAGTTATTAGGTTTAGGAATGGTGCGATTCAAGTACTGGGTAATGAGAAAACTGGCCAGATAAAGGTGGTTAAGCATATTCCTACTTTCTCAAAGCTCAGCAGAGTTAATTTCCTAACTCCTGATGGCCACACAATTGTTATTAAGACAAGCGATCTTAATAAAGCTCTAGGATATTTCACTTAGTATTTAAAATTAATGCAACGCCGATAAAGGTATTAGAAATTACCCAAATCGGCGTTTTTTAGTGTCATAATATATCAAACCATAACTTATTAATCTCTTGACAGCTGTGAAAATATCGTTTATATTCATGTCAGCTAGAAAGAAAGTAGCCAAAGTGGGTAGATAATAATAAACTATCACTTAATTTTTAAACACCATGTCAACACATAAAGCTGCAGGAAAAGCCAGACAACATGTTAGGCCTTCAGGGAAAAGATTAGGCATAAAAACCTTTTCCGGACACGAAGTTGGGGAAGGTTCCATTCTCATTCGTCAGCGTGGAACAAAAATCCATGCAGGCGGCGGAGTTAAAGTAGGTAGAGACCACACCCTATACTCTGTTAAAAAGGGTGTTGTTAAGTTTGGAAAGAAATTGGGTAAAAGGGTAGTTTCAGTCGTTTCGAAATAAGTATTAGCTAACATATGGCAGAAGAAGTTATTCAGATTGATGTAAATGAGCTAAATCCTAATCCTCTTCAACCGAGAGGTGTGATTACTCCCGAAAGCTTGGTTGATTTGGTTGACTCCATTAAAGAACACGGAATCTTAGAGCCCTTAGTTATTGCTAAAACTCCTGCTGGTTTTCAAATTATTGCAGGGGAGAGAAGATGGAGAGCTTCAAAGTTGGCAGGACTTACCCATGTGCCGGCTATTATCAGAGAGACAACCCCTAAAGGGATGTTGGAGATGGCACTGGTGGAAAATGTTCAAAGGGTTGATCTTAACCCTATTGATAGAGCCAAGGGTTTTGAAAGACTTCTAAACGAGTTTGGCCTAACTACCTCCGAAGTAGCCGTAAAGATTGGTAAGTCAGTGGCCTATGTCTCTAACAGCATCAGGCTTCTGATTCTTCCTGACGCTCTTAAGGATGGACTTCTCTCAGGACTTATCTCTGAAGGCCATGCAAGGGCTCTGGCGGCGATTGATGACCAGGACTTGATGATTGAGGCTTACAAGATAATTCTTCGCGAGAGTGGTTCCGTGAGGCGTGCAGAGGAACTAGCCAGAAGAATGAAACAGAAGTCCGAGCAGGCTCCTAAACCAAGAGCAGTCTTAAGTAAACTCCGAGTTGTTTCAGAAGAAATAGATAAAATGACTGAGGATATGACCAAATCCTTAGCCAGCATAAGTGAGGAGAAAGAAGAGGATGGTCTAGCCACCCAGGTAAAGCTTTCAAGATCAAGAAGGGAAACTAGGGTGGTCTTTATCTTTAAAGGGAGCTTGGAGGATACAGAAAATAAACTTCAGAAGATATATAAATCAGTTACTTCGTAAGACTAGAAGTTATAAATGACTTTGTCTGTTACTCCGGCGTTTGTTGGTGGCCAGTAAACAAACCAAGCTCTACCGGTGATGTTTTCTTTTGGTACAAACCCCCAAGATCTGGAGTCAGAAGAATACTTCCTATTGTCACCCATTGCAAAATAACTGTTTGCTGGGACCTGAACTTGTTGCCCTGTGCCGAGAAATGCTCCTCCGATCGTTTCCAAGGAGGGATTAAGATAGGGCTCCTCAAGCATGACCCCGTTAATAAAGACTTTGCCGTTTTGAAGAGATATTGTCTCCCCTGGGAGTCCAATAATCCTTTTAATATATTCTTCCCCTGGAGCTACGGGCGGTTCAAACACAATAACATCCCCCCTTTGGGGTTCGTTGAAGCGGTAGGTTACTTTATCGGTTAGGAGATATTCAGCGTCAGGGTAGTTGGGTTGCATTGAGTCTCCTTTGACCTTGTGTGGCTGGAAAAGAAGAAGATACATGAAGAGAAAAATAGAAATGGCAAAGACAAAAACCTGGAATACATCCAGGAAGAACGCACCAAGACGTTTTATAATATCCATAACATTACCATTATATTTGTCCTAACAGGGTTGATACAAGAGGGAAGCCCATGTTTCCTTTCCAAGAAGAATAAAAATGCTAAAATATGAGGGTGAGGATCCGTAGCTCAGTTGGTTAGAGCGTTCGATTCACATTCGAAAGGTCACAGGTTCGAGTCCTGTCGGATCCACAAAATGAAAAATAAAAAGCTATTACTAATTGTGCTTGTTGCCTATGGGTTAGTTTTGGCTGTAGCTCCATACAGTGTGTATAAGTTTTCTCACGATTTGAATTTAATTACACCCACCCTTCTTTTTAAATTAAGTTTTTTACTGAAGACACTTGCCTTAATGGCTTTTCCAGCTTTGGCTCTGGAGATATTTATGGGTTCTAACGAGCATTGGCTAAGTGAAAAATTTGGTAAGCAAGTTGAGAATTTCCACCATTGGCATGGGGTGTTTACTTACTTCTTGATCTTCGCTCATACCTTCCTGCTTTTAGTAATGAGCTATGTTTCAAAGAGAACGTTTGATCCTTTCCGTGTTTATACTGATTTTTGTCTGTTGTGTGAAGTTCGCCGTGACCTTTTCTCCACCTTCGGAAAATTTGCGTTCTGGCTTATTTCCCTGGGTGTCGTTGCTGCAATTTTTAGGAGGGATGTTTCATTTAAGACTAATTGGAGGTTGCTACATATCATGAATTACTTGGCATATATATTTGTCGCTGTTCATGCAGCCTTTATTGGATCTAATACCCTTGATTCTCCCTATGTTTTTGTATACATCGCTAGCTGCCTTTTGTTTATTTACTCACCGATAAATAAGAAGGTATTTTCCAAGAACGCCAGTAAATAATTTTATAGCTCCTCGAACGATGGTATGAATTCGGACGAATTGATTGGGTGAGCGAGCTGGAATATCCAGAGTGGACGGTGAAGGAGGTGGGAAGGTTTCTAAACTTCCAAACCTAGTCTCAAACAATCTGAAGAAAGAAATATATCGCAACAAACACAAATCCCAAACCCAAAGAAATTAGTTGAACATTGGACAAAGTATTACTGCCTTTAATAGTTAGCTTAATTCCCTTATAGATTTCCTTGGGATATTCCTGGTCATAATTTTTGCCAGTTCTTACCATCCATAAATGAAGATTCTCAGACAGCTGTTCATAATAATCTCCAGAGCGGTTAAGGAATTCATTCATCATTTTAAAGACCAACAAACCAAATACAACAGAGAGTGTTAATGAGACAAATCCAAAAATCAAAATTAATTTATTGCAATCAGGCTCAGTTTTAATATCTCCGACTTGAATAAAAATACCAATAAAACCTAGTAAGAAAGTAGTAATGGTAAGCGCGGTTCTATTAAGCTCAGCATAGTAACCTCTAGCTTCATCATGATAAGTCTCTCCATAGCGTTGCCATCTTTCTGTTGATTTTAAAAAGTCCAATCCTTTAACTGCCATATTTTTTAACTTTCTAAAGTTTTACTATTATCAGCAAGCTCTTCGAATTTTGCAGCCATAGTCGGATTGTTTTTGGTTAGGCGCTTTACCGACACATTCTCTACCTTGTTACCAGCAGTAAGCAGATGCTTATTAGACAGACGTAGTGCCTCCTTAATACCCTCCAACTTCTTGATCGTCACATCAATGCCATCCATAGCATCCCGAAACTTGTTACTAGAGTCTTTGACGTTCCTCATGAAGCCGTCTTGGAAGAGTTGTAAATCATTCTCGAAGTTAGTGATGTCTATGTTCTGATCTCGCACAAGTGCTAACTCAGCCTTATATCTCAATGAGTCTAAAGCACCATTGCGCAACAAAGTTATCATTGGAATGAAAAATTGTGGACGAACCACATACATTTTATCGTATGCGTAGGATACATCGGTAATGCCGGCATAAAGTTCGTTGTCTGTCTCAAGTACACTTACTAACACTGCATACTGACATTTTTTTTCAATACGATCTCTATCAAGCTTTTTAAAGTAGTCTTCGTTTTTTTTCTTTGCGGCGGTATCATCAGCTTCGTTCTTCATATCAAACATGATCGACAGGATTTCGTTGCCAGCCTCGTCAGTTTCACGGTAGATATAATCTCCCTTACCGCCGGTACTAGCATCATTGTCTTTTTCAAAATACACGTTCCTAAAAGCGCCAGCAGATTGCCATTGCCTAAATGTGATCTTGCAATGCTCTTCAAGGCTTTCACCAAGTAGTTTGACTGACTGCTTGGACTTGAAGTCCTTATACTGAGCAATCTGTTCGTTCTTGAGTTTTAGCTCAGCCTCATGCTTCTCTTTGAGTGAAAGCTCTAACACCTTCTGTTCATGGTCTTTAATTTTCAACTTACCAGCCAGCTCATCGCGCTCTTTTTCGACTATGTTAACAGCCTTACTCACGGCTAATTCTTTTTCAGTTGCAGACGACTCAAGTTTTGCACCGAGTTCATCTCGCTCTTTTTCAACTTTTGATACAGCTTCGGTAACAGCCAACTTTTTAGCAGTGTCCGTAGCTTCTAGCCTAGCTTGAAGTTTAGCAATCTCAGCATTCTTATCAGCCTCGGCAGACTCAAGCTTTGTCTGTATCTTGGTTATCTCGGCTTCTTTTTCAGCTAGTGTTTTGGCAAGCAAAGCATCTTTTTCTGCCTTCAGTTCAGCTATTTCTGCATCTCTTTTTGTAATATCAGCTTGTAACTCACTCTTTATATTAGCCTCAGCAAGCTTAACAGCACTCTCTTTTTCCGCTTTAAGCGTGACCAATTCCTTGTCCTTTTTGACAATATCTGCCTGCATTGACTTTTCGACATCAACTCTGGCGAGTTTAACTGCATTTTCTTTTTCTTTTTCAGCAAGCTCTAGTCGTTCATGCAGTTCTTTATCGAACACATGATCACGGACTTGCTTAAGGATATCGGCGAATCCGGCTTCATCAACCTTAAAAACCTTTTTGCATTGTGGACATATAATATCATTCATATAATTTCCTTAATTAGTTTGGCATATAAGCATCTGCTGGTTTAAACAATTTGTTACTAATTGGTTGTTCATAGTTTTACTCAAAGCAATTTGTCCAACATTTATCCAAGGCTTCTTTGAAAATCAACATATCCTTTTCAAAATCTTCCTTTGTTATGTTGTCACCAGACAACCTTGCGAGCTCTAATTTTTGATCACCTGACATCTTCTTCACATCACTTGTATTCTTCTTCCAAGTTGATGAGTAATACTCCTCCAGACTATCTGCTGTTATTTGAAAAAATTGGCCATTAGAGGCTAGATTTGAATGTGATGCATGAAAGCTATCTACTTGTTTTTGCTCGTGTTTGTCTACAACAATTACAACCTTATCTTTATAAATACTTGTTTCTATTGGCTTAAATATCTGTTCAATTGCGTTAAAAGATCTAGCTACTTGAGAAATATCTCCATCTGCAGGAATAATCTGAATAACTGGTTTGTCTGCATAATGACGAGAAATAACCTTGCTTAGAAATTCCAAGTCACTCTTGCCTTCTACGATCAAAAAGTTTTTAGGAAGTAATAGATCAGAAGGACTCCCTCCAAGTAATTCGTAAACAATATATGGTTTTTCTACCTGATTCACTGGACAAACATTAGTTTCTTTATTAATCTTCTCTACCTTGAAAATCAACTGGTTTTCTGGTTCATCTACTACAAGGACAGAGGAATGTGTATTGATGAAGACCTGGTCACCTTTTTGGGAAAGTTCAAGTAATGCATTTTTTAGTTTCCGTTGAGCGGTGGGGTGCAAGTGTAGCTCGCCTTCATCAATGAAAAATAAGAAAAACTTGCTTGTATCTTCATGTGCCTTTCGAAAATCAGCATAAGCCTGGATTATCGCTAGCATTAAAGCCCGTTGCATTCCGTCGCCCTTTTCTTCAGCATCTGTGTATACACCATCATCAATAGAAGTATCAAAATTTTTCAGTAAATCCTCAAAAATAGGTGGTGCCACTTCAAAAACAACCTTGTTACAATCAGCAAATTGTTTCTCCAGATAAACTTTGACTTGCCCACTTAATTCATCAAGCTTTACCCTAACTTCTGATTCTGAAGAAGTAAACAATTTATCAAATTGGGCTTTAAAATTTGCATATTGCTCATTCTCTTCAAGGATAGTCGTCAAAACACCAGAAAGCATGTTTGCAATTGGTGTATTTCTCCCATATTTAGTCATGGCAAGAGGATCGATTCTGGTGCTAACATATTCAAATTTAGGAAGAAAATCGTTAAAAGCAGAGTCAAAACCAGTCGGGTTTTTTGCTAGCCAATCATTAGTCTTTGTATTATAAATCTTTCTTGTTTTAGGTTCTAGGCTTGTTCTTTTAACCCGAACAATATCGTTTTGTCCAAGCAAGTTTTTGATTGCAGTTTTATTTTTTTCGTTCTTCATCTTCTCAATTCCATCTTGAATTTCAGAGAATTCGATTTCTACACAAACTTCATCTGTTCCGCTTCTTCCAAAACGGATTTTATCAATATCTCCTTTTCCTGTATAAAACCAATCTATCGCTTCAAATAAATTGGTTTTACCATGGTTATTCTGACCAACAAAAACGTTAAAATTATCCACATCTATTAAGGCAGATTTTATTGATCTAAAGTTTTTGATTGTGATCTGTTTGATTTTCATACTTATATATCCTTACCGATTTCCTTTTGCTCGATTGTGCGTCTTACAGAGCATTTGGCAGTTTTCTATGTTTGTTTCGCCGCCCTTGCTCCAGGCCGAAACATGATCTGTATCCATCTCGCTTAAACTCCAAATTTTTTCGCGGTTAGCATCATGACCAATGGCACACAGAGGACAGTTTGATTCACCTTTGGTCTGAGCAGTTTTGGTTTGCCTGGCATAAACCACCTTCTTCGTGGGCTCATCAAACGCGCGTACATTCAAGAGTTTGGTGTCTTGCGAACCACCTAAGATATACTCAAACACGCCACGCCTATCTTTGATTTCGAAACTACTGAGTAATTCGCGAACTTGTTTTGAAACTTCGTCCGGATCATAGTCTTGCTTATGATATGTCTCGTACAATCTGCCCCATTCCAAACCCCTCATTTCACCCTCAACATCGGTAAACACACCAGATATCCAGTCGATAACCTTCGTAAAGTGTGACTTCAGTTCAGTAATATCATGGTTGTGGCGGCGCTTGCTCATATAAGCGTCAATTTCACCGTGGCTCGCCCAATTCAACGCACACTCTAGATATGCCTGGCGCTTTATATCGCCGGCAATATACGCACTCCACTTTTGGACAAGCGAGTTATTGCTGTTACTAAACTCTTCGCGGGCTCGCGTGACAAAAGGTCCAGAGTAAACAGCATTTAGAATTTCTTGTTGAGTTAGCGGAACCCCAACAATGTTGATAGTTTTGAACCAATCTTTAATTTCCGGCTCATCGCCCTCACAAACATACACAAGGAGCGATGCATTCATTATTTTTTCGCGTTGAACTTCAGCCATTCCGCCAAAATATTGCTCGTGACCATTGGCGTCTTTGACAGCAAACTTACCTGTTACAAATCGACCAACACTGGTAATGCGCTGTTGGCCATCCAAAACTTCAAGAGCATCACCATTCACTTTGTTGAAATACAGTAGTCCTATTGGGTACTCCTTGAGTAACGACTCAATCACCGCTTGCTCGCGCTTACCGCCGTCACTGGCATAGATATAGTTGCGTTGATATTCTGGCTGAATGGTGAGTTTGCCCGCAAGCCCAAACAAGCCTTTGCCTTCCAGTTCGTTGTAGACAAATCCGTTAATGACATCGCGTATTGTGTATTTTTGTAGCGTAGTAATCATGTCGTTGCCTTTCTATGTTTGATCAATACCCTAAAATATGGACACTTCCCGTTTTTGAGTCGCAAATCCTTATCGTCGTTACCATGTCGAAACTTAACAATCTGAAACTGGTCTGGATTGTATTTGTCGAGAAAACTGATCGGTACACCCATTACGCCAATGTAATCACTCGGGATAGTGTTGGTAAACGGTACTTCTATGGCATCGTAATTATCGTAGTGATCGTAGGCTATATTTCCCTTCATCTTTTTGTTGAACTTCAGATTGTCTGCCATAGTCATCAGTGTCAGCTCCTGATGACGCCGCCCATGGTCTAGATTGGTAACCCAAATAGATGGTGAACGCAAGTACGTTACGCCATCAACAATGCGTATTGCTGTTTTTGGCTTGCCACTCAAGTCCATATCTTTTGGTGCTATGAAAAGTATATCTTTGCTGAAGCTCATGGTCCCAGCCCACAATTTATTGTCCTTGATGAAGGGAAAAACTTCCTTATATGTAATCGTGTTTTTGTTAGCGATAATGACGAACTTTTTGTCGTAATCAAATAGCTGTTTGATGTATTCACGAAACAGACTAAACGGTGGGTTAGTCACCACAATATCAGATTGTTTTAATAACTCTATGCATTCTTGGCTACGGAAGTCACCATCACCATCCAACGGCGCCCACTCGTTGTTTTTGTTTGCCTTGAGCTGTTTGGCGATATCGCTCAGGTTAAATGCACCGTCGCCATCCATATCTCCAACTTCATTGATGATGAATTTGTTAGCTGTGATTTTTGAGCGACCTTTGGTTTTTGCCACAGTCTTGTCATCACCGAACAACCCCAGCTGCGTATTAGCAATAGGCGAAGGTTTGTAGCTAGTGGTGATAAGCTGCTTTAATCCAAGGCGTTTGAAGTTCAGCACAAAATAGCGGAAAAAGTTGCTTTCAAACGGGTCATCACAATTGGAATAGACAACTTTGCCTTTAAAGGTGTCGGAGTCATATTCAAGATACGCCTCGATCTCCTTTTGGATGTCGGGGTACTGAGTATAAAACTCGTCGTTCTTTTCCCGTTTTGCGTTTGTAAGATTACTGTTTGCCATATTATTTCTTCTTTATAATAAACTTCTTAATATCCTCGAGGCGGTAGCGTCTGATTTTCTTCTCACCAATGCGTATCGCTACCAGAATGCCCTTACGATCCCAAAGCCGAAGGGTGTTTGGGTGGACACTCAATATCTCCGCTGTTTCTTTGAGTCTTAATAGTTTATCCATAAAAAGATTACTTACCAATTGGTACCATTAGAATACAAAACAACTGACAAATTATCAACTACTTCCAAACGAAACAAAAGGATGTAGTCCCACGTGTCGGCTTGTATGTCGCATTCGTGTCTGAGGTGGCACAGTTTTAGCTTCACTGGCCCCATTGGGGATTTGTTGCCGGAGTTGTTATATGTAAAATAGAGGACATGAGTAAAAAATTATTGATGTTATCTAGATTATTTTTGCCACATGTAGGTGGCGTTGAAAGGCACATTGATAGTATTAGCAAGGAACTTGCGGAACGCGGATTCGATATTATTTTGATAACTGAGAAACATGATTTTGGATTGAAACCTATTGAGAAAATTGGACCGGTAAAAATTCTTCGTTTTAATTCTCCTAAAGTTAAATACTTAGGGTTATTAATTATCTGGTTTCAGTTATTTAGACTTTATTACGAAGAAATTAAGAAGGCGGATATTGTCCACATACACGATGTTTTTATTTGGTATCTTCCATTTAGGCTTCTTTTTCCTCGTAAACCTGTATATATTACTTTCCATGGTTATGAATCATATCCAATAGGAAAAGTTGCCATTTTACAACGAAAAATTGCAGAAAAACTAACTAGGGGGAATATTTGTATAGGTGATTTTATGAAAAGGTGGTATGGGACAAAACCAACTATAGTATCTTATGGAGCTGTTGATTTGTCCAAATTCAGACCAGATAATAAATCGAAATATAAATATGACGCAATATTTTCTAGTAGGTTAGATGAGCAAACAGGAATAGATGTTTATTTAAAAGCCGTAAAGGAAATTCAAAAAACTTATCCTGGTTTCAAGTTTTTAGTTTTGGGTGATGGAAAATACAGAAAAGAAGCTCAAGAGAACGCGATTTCTTTAGGGTTTGTTGAAGACCCCTCAAGTTATTTCAAGCAATCGAAATTTGCCTTTGTATCCAGGTATTTAGCAATATTGGAAGCATTTGCCGCCAAGAAGTTAGTTTTTGCTGTTTATGATAACCCAGTAAAGAGGGATTACTTAAAGATGGCGCCATATAAAGACTGGATAGTTATTGAAAAGGACTATAAAAAGTTAGCTAAGAAAGCTGAGTTTTATCTAAATAATCCTAAAAAAGCAAAGGTAATGGTTGAAAAAGCGTATGGGTGGGTACAGGATCAAACGTGGGGAAAGATGGCTGATAATTATGAGGAACTTTGGGGTACTAGGACTCAAATAGTTTAACGATATAGATGTACTTTTAGGGGATAAAAAACAGTGGATTTATATCTTTATAAACTACTAAAGATACCCTAGGGTAGGGGTCCACTGTTTGAGCCCTAAGTTGCTGCAAATTTATTAACCGATTCCTATTAGGATAAATATTAAAAGGTTGATATAAAACTCTGATGTATTGGTTATTCCCAACACCGGGTCAAATGCCGAAGCCATGTTTTTAGCTAAAAATAGTGTTAAATATTCCCAAAGGGGTAAAGTTAACAAAGTAAGCGCGACGCACCCCGAGAACATTCCAAAGCCAAATAAGCCTTCAGAGTGTTTAAGGAAAGAAACTATTACAAACACGATGGCTGCTGCGAGCACGATTCCGAATATCCACCAGGAAATCGTGAGAAAAAATGTTTCCACCCCGACCAGATTATCGAGATATCGGTCCGTCCAACCATTTGAGGTTAGAGCGGCTGGCGCCTTGCTCATCATAAAAAGAGCTATTAAAAGGGACAAATACGACATTTTAGCCTCCACTTCTTAGATTGTAAATTTGCCTTTGCCAGAATTCCTGACGGTTGATTATAACTTGTCAAATGGTCGAAGTCAAAGTTATAGGATCCCCCAATAGTATAAGAGTGGAAGGTGATTATTGTTCTATAATTAAACGATGAGAGTCTCAGTTTGCCTTACGGTGCTTAACGAAGAGGGGAACATCTCCAAACTTCTTGAAGGTTTAGTTTCACAAAGCAAAAAACCTAATGAAATCATCGTTGTAGACGGAGGGTCAAAGGATAAAACGGTTGAAATAGTAAAACACTTCCAGAAAAAAAGCCAATTTGTTAAATTAATTATAGAAGAGGGTTCAATTTCTCATGGACGCAATACCGCAATTGAACTTGCCTCAAATGAGATGATTGCTATAACCGATGCTGGTTGTGTGGCCAAGCCTGACTGGCTAGAGAAGTTAATTGAACCATTAATAAACGGAGACGTGGGTATTGTTGCAGGTTTCTATAACATGGCTGATTCCGGTCCGCTTAGTCGTGTAATCGGATGCTATCTAGGAACACCTCCTGAACGGTTTGTTACCGAGAATTTCCTGCCTTCAACAAGATCTGTTGCCTTTAGAAAAAGGGTTTGGGAAGAAGTGGGCGAATTTAATGAAAAGTTAAAAGGTGTGGGTGAAGATACAGAATTCTTTTATAAATGTGTTAAATCTGGTGTAAAAATTGTCAGAGAGAAAGAGGCTAGGGTAGTTTGGGAAGAAATGGGGGAAATTAACTTAGAGGATTTTTGGAGGAAAATATATCGTTATGCTAAAGGAGATGTACAAAGCAAGATCTGGTGGCACCCTTCAAAACAATTTGCGTCGCACAACATTAAGGCCATGTTAGTCCTCCTCCGATACCTCTCTGGGATAATCCTCCTAACACTTTCTACTAAGTACCCTTCTCTTTTCTGGCTCGTGATTTCTGGTTTTTTGCTTTATTTGTTTTGGTCTATTTGGAAATGGCGTGATGTTTTGGGTAACTGGCAGGAGAGAATGTGGATTCCAATGGTTCAGGTTTTTTCAGACACGGCCGTTATAGCAGGTTTTTTGTCAGGAACGCTTCGTTAGTGGAGCTTTTTAGTTTACAATATAGCCGTGGAACACTTTAGAAAAACCTTGAAAGGTCTCTTTTGGATGGGTGGCTTACGAGGTATTGTCCGTGGTTTTGGTTTTGTAAGGGTAGCAATTCTTGCTAGAGTTCTTTCTCCTAAGGATTTCGGAGTTTATGGAGTGGCTTCACTTGTACTAGCTTTTTTGGAAATACTAACAGAAACGGGTGTCAATGTATTTTTGGTTCAAAAGAAAGATAATTTTCAGAAATATCTTGACACGGCCTGGATAATCTCTATTACTCGTGGGTTTGTTATATCTCTGACACTTTTTTTTGTGGCCCCTTTGATAGCTGGTTTTTTTACCTCACCTGAGTCCTCTAATATTATTAGACTTATTGCTTTGGTTCCTTTAATTCGAGGCTTCATCAACCCCTCAATTATTAGTTATCTCAAGGATTTGCAGTTTTCTAAGGAATTTCGTTTGCGCTCTAGTGTGTATGTTTTTGATGGAACAATGGCAATTATCTTTTCTTTAATTCTTAGGAATCCCTTCGGAATTGTTATTGGGATTATTGCAGGGGTCCTATTGGAACTTGTTCTTTCGTATGTTTTTGTTAAACCACACCCGAGTTTTACATTTAATTTAAACCATGCTAAAGAGATTGTCGCTAAGGGGAAATGGGTAACCTTATCAGGGATATTTAATTATCTTGCCCAAAATGGAGACGATATCGTGGTGGCTAGAATTCTTGGAAATACCCCACTTGGTTTCTACCAAGTGGCCTACAAAATCTCTACCCTCCCTTTAACTGAAGTTTCAGAAGCCGTGGGAAAGGTGACTTTTCCTACATATACTAAAGATAATGAGGATAAACGGGTACTGAGAAGTAATTTTACTCATACAAGCATAATAGTATTCTCCCTTGTTCTTGTTTTTGGAATCCTTCTGTACCTTTTTCCGGATATTGTAATTAAGGTCGTTTTGGGTGAAAAGTGGCTGAGTGCTGTAGCAGTTTTAAAAGTGTTGGCTATTTTTGGAGTTGTGCGTTCTGGAGTTGGTCTTTGCTATTCATTATTCTTGGCGGTGGGTAGACAGGATGTGGTTGCTAAGATTTGCTTGGCGCAATTTATTGTTTTAGCGATTTTTATTTTTCCTATGACTAGAAATTTTGGAATTCTGGGTGCAGGGTATTCTGCAATAATCTCATCCATAATCCCTCTACCGATAGTTTTTTATTATCTTAATAAAATTTTCAAAGACGATTATGAATCTTGATAACATTTTTGCAAAAAAAGAAATTTGGGAAGAAATTGAGTGCCCCATATGTGACGTTCAGGAAAAACCTTCCCACTATAGAGACATATCATCGTGGGAATATAAGGGTGTGTATAAACTGTCACGCTGTACCAAATGTGGCCTTATTTTTCAGACTCCAAGAATAAAAAACCAATATGCATGTCTTTACTATCAGAGTGAGAAGTATTGGGGGGTAACCTTACCACATTTTTCAAGAAGACAGGTGGAAACCAAGAACAATTTTCAGAGGTACAAACAAGTATATAAAAGATATCAGGAGAGAAAGCCTGGTAGGATGCTGGATGTTGGTTGTGGGACGGGAGAATTTCTTGATTGGTTTAAGTGTAAGGGATGGGAGACTGTTGGGACAGATATTTCTTTAAAACCTCTTGTCTATGCAAAGAAGACTTTAGGTTTAGAAGTCATTCATGGGGATTTGTTAGAGATTGACCAACGAAAAAAAACATTCGATCTGGTAAGCACGATGCATGTTTTTGAACACCTGTATGAACCGAGAAAGTCCTTAAAAAAGATATCCACAATTCTTAAGGATTCAGGGGAGCTTATAATTACTATTCCAAACCATGAATCCTTAGGAAGAATTCTGTTTGGAGCTAGTTGGTTTCAATACCAACCTGGACGTCATATATTTTATTACACCCCAGACACTATAAAAAGAATGCTATCTCTCTGTGGATTTGAAGTTGTGGACGTGGATTATTGGACTAAAAAGGATAGCCTTTATTCAATTTACCAATCAATTAGGTATACCTTTTCTCCGAAATTCCGCAAGTCATCTGAGGGTGGAATTGCTTCGGGAGACCCCAAACTGGCTAGGGTGAAACGCGAATTCTCCTTAACTTATGAGGTGTCTAAAGGTGTGGCGAGTATTATCACAGCGTTGATTTTTGTAACCGAATATTTCTTTGGTTTAAGTGAAGTAATTACTGTCTATGCTAAGAAAGCTTAGCGTACTTATTATTACTCAAGACTCATCTGCTTATGGTGGAGCTGAGGTCCTCTTAAACTCCCTTTCTAAAAATTTTGTTAGAGATGGGGTTGAAGTATTTAGCATTAGTGGTTTTCGGCGCTTTAACAAAATGCAGAGTGAAGTGGGGGTAAGAGATATTTTTGTACCTTTTCGCCTTGACGTTATCGGAGGATTAAGAGGTTTGGTAAAGTTCTTTGTTCAAATTCCTTACGGATTTTATTGGTACTATCGACAATGTAGGAAGATTAATCCTAGTGTAATATTATTGAGTGGTTTTAGTGAAAAAATAGTTGTTTCTCCTATTGCCAAATTACTTCACATCCCCGTTGTTTGGTTGGAACATGCTCCACTTGAAGAGGTTTTTAGTAGAAACTTTGGCCTTCCAAAACTCTTCTATAAGGTAGTAGTTACTATTCCGAGAGTTATTATTACTCCATCAATGAATACGAAGGTTCATATCTGTGAGGAAATAGGGATTGAGAGAAGAAGAGTAAAAGTTATTCACAACGGGATTGCTATTAACGATGTCGGAGCAGGAGAGGGGGATATATCTAGGTCTGTGGTTGACCCCTTAAATCCCCGCCTATTAATGATCTCTAGACTCCAGAGAGAAAAAGGTCAAGACACTCTCATAAAAGCTTTACCTATATTGTCCAAAAAGGGGATTAGGGCGAAATTAGTACTGGCTGGTGAAGGAGACCTTGTGAAGAGGTTGACGATGTTGGCTTTGAAACTAGGGGTTGAAAAACAAATTAAATTGACAGGCTTCGTTAGTGAGACCCAAAAGCGTTTTTTAATTAAACATACGGACGTATATCTCTTTCCTACTAGGTGGAGGATGGAGGGCTTCGGTATCGCTCCTTTGGAGGCGATGTCTTTTGGGGTACCTGTAGTGGCTAGTAACAAAGGTCCCGTTCCCGAGGTTGTAGGGGATGCTGGTCTTTTAATCAATCCAAACCCAGAAAAAGTGGCAGTAGCAATAGAGAGATTACTCAAAGACAAGAAGCTTTATCGCAAATTATCTCACAATGGCCCGCTTCGAGTTAGAAGATATTTTGATATAGAAGATACTTCGAAGTCGTATTTGAGGGTTTTTTACGGCCTGTAAAAATCCTCTGCCGTAGCTATAATAGTAACAAAGAAATTCAATGAAAATATCCGCGGTAGTTATTACTAAAAATGAGGAGGAGAATATAGAGAAATGCCTTAAGGGATTGGACTTTTGTGATGAGATTATAGTAATTGATGATTGTTCAACCGATAAGACAGTGGAATTGGCAAAGAAATATAATGCCCAGGTATTTGAAAGGGAAATGGTGGGGGATTTCTCCCAGCAGAGGAACTTCGGTATGGAAAAATGTTCTGGAAATTGGATCGTTTTTGTGGATGCTGATGAGGAAGTGAGTGACGAGTTGAAAAAGGAGATCACCGAGATGTTCCTGAAAGCGAGTGAGGAAGTATCTGGATTCAAGGTTAAACGTACTGATAGCTTCTTCGGGAGGCAAGTTAAGTATGGAGAATCAGGAAACGTTTTCCTAACTAGAATTGTCAAAACAGGTAAAGGTATTTGGAAGAGGAGAGTCCACGAGACTTTATCAGTAAAAGGAAAAGTGGATTTGTTAAAGAACAACCTTATCCATAACAAAAGTGAGGATCTGTTTCGTCTAGTCTCACGTATCAATTTACAATCTGAACTACATGCCAAGGCGATCTATGAAGAAGGTAAGAAGTCTTCACTGATAAAAATCATTGTCTGGCCCATAGGGAAATTCATCAGGAATTATATTTTCAAACTTGGTTTTCTGGATGGACTTGCAGGTTTTGTTTTTGCCATGCTAATGAGTATGCATTCGTTCCTTTCCTGGAGTGAACTATGGCTAAGGCAAAAACGTTTGAAATAGGTAAACTAATTATTTTTCTCTATCTGGTCATCTTCCCCTTCGGACAGATGTTAAGAGTTCCTACACTTATTTTTGGACGTGTTGTAGTAGTCCAGCCGATAGACATTGTCGCCTTTGCCTCCCTTATCTATTGGAGTATAGGAGGATTAAAGAATTTGGGAAGGCTTGGGACTCTGGGAGTTTTTTTGCTGTCTAATGTTTTCTCTCTTGTTTTGTCTCTATCTTATTTTGAGACGAAAGAAATATTTATTGGTCTTCTATACTTCCTAAGACTTGTAGCCCACTTGTCCTTGTTTTTCGTGGCCTACACTCAAATACTAAAGGATGCGAAGTTTAAGGACCTTGTATACCAAAGTATTATTGTGGTATCAGGCTTCACGGCAATTTTCGGTTGGTTCCAGTACTTCTTCTATCCCGATCTGACTAGTCTTAAATACATAAACTGGGATGACCATCTTTTCCGTCTAATCGGAAGCTTTTTAGACCCTGGTTTTACCAGTATTATTCTTGTCTTCGGGGCAATATTTGCCCTGGTACATTATCTTGAGAAAAAGAACAAAACATATTTATATACCCTTGTTTTTTTTGCAGTTAGTTTAGCCTTTACTTATTCAAGAGCTGGGTATTTAGCTTTTATTGCGGGTTTAATGGTGGTTTACCTAAAATCTATAAAGAATATTTTTTTTCTGTCTATTCTGGGTTCTTTCACGCTTTTGGTATTTTTCTTACCAAGATCGGCTGGTGAGGGAGTTAAGCTGGAAAGAACAAGCAGCGTTTTCCATAGATATGAAAGTTACTTAACAACTACCTCTTTGTGGAAAAAAGCGCCACTTTTCGGTTTCGGGTACAATAATCTCTGTTCAGCAAAGCTGAAATATCTTCCTTTTCAAGAACCTGAGTCCCACGCTTGTTCTGGGGCAGATTCAAGTATCCTTCTTCTGTTAGCGACAACTGGGATAGTTGGCACAGTATTTTTTGTCTTTTTTGTCTTTAGGCTCGTTTACCTTCTCCCTAATAGTTATATGGCGATAGGGGTGAAAGCTGCCATAGTAGCATTATTAATCCACAGCCAATTTACCAACAGTCTTTTTTATCCTTGGGTTGTAGGGACTATGGCCCTTTCTCTTGCACCTTTTGCAGGGGAGCTTATTTCCAGTAAGAAACAGTAAGTTTTTCGGTAGTTTTGTTACCTGCCTGGTCCTGTGCAACTATTTCAAAATTATTGTCTCCTTCTTGAAGCGATATGGCATAGGTAAAGGAGCCATCGCTTTCGACAACTACAACTCTTCCGTTAATATTAAGTGTGTTTCCGTCTGTAGTCCCCTCAATGACAATCTGACGTTGTTTGGAACCATAGAATGACTTTCCATCTTCGGGTGAGGTAACTTCAATGGTTGGGGCCTCATCGTCAAAGACTATGGTATATGTTTTTGAAGATTGGCTTTCGTTACCTGAGGTATCCTTAGCAGTAACGGAAAATGTGTTTTCCCCCTTGCTGAGGCCAAAGGTATAAGTAAAAAGACCATCGCGATCAGCAACGATCTCCTCTTTTGAGCCGTTAGCATTAACAATAATAGTTGCTCCCGACTCAGCAGTTCCCTTTATCTCAAGGTTGTCAGTATTGACGTACTCTGCTGGAGTTTCCACCTGCGGGGGAGCTGGGGGTGTGGTGTCATTCTGCTCAACTGGCGAGGCGCTACTTTTAAGGTTGGTTAAAAATCCCGCGAGTTTGGCCATGGTCGGCAAGCCAAAAACTACCAAGATAGCAACAAGAGCGATGGTGGACACAATATAAATAGAAGCTTTGCGAATATTTCTCTTTTCTTCGACTCGTGTGAGCCTTGAGTAAATCCTAGCCATTACCTACGATTTTAACTTGTTGAGGCAGGAAGTCAAATGAGAGCCGATGAGAGGAGTTGAACCTCTAACCTCCCCCTTACGAAGGGATTGCTCTACCATTG
>Ga0265297_10002360_pt1 | contig 38757 bp, 42 predicted proteins | sample Munlanlwell13791_FD_192502 | JGI IMG/M metagenome (GOLD analysis project Ga0265297, IMG submission 192502) | Leachate microbial communities from a municipal landfill in Southern Ontario, Canada - Leachate well 137-91 | ecosystem: Engineered > Solid waste > Landfill > Unclassified | place...
GCGAAAGGACGAAGTGTCAAGAACGGCTTAGTTCCGTCGGAGGCTCCGCCTGGAACACTTAATTTCGGAGTCCACTTTTGAGGTTTAAATCCTCAAAAAACAGTCCACTTTTGAATCTTAACTGACACTGTTGGGATCACCCCTTGACAAATTCCGTTTCCCGCTTATACTTAGGCTTGGAGAGTGGGTGGTGGAGGACGGCCGTCGACGTGATGTGGCCGTGACGTGTGCCGCCGTGTTCGTCGCAGTGACTTCGGATGTTCGTTGACGCGGTCGTCGCCGGTTCAGTGCCGTTGACGTTGCCGTAGGCGTTGTCGTGGTCGTTGCCGTGGTCGGTGTCGTTGCCGTAGCCGTACAGGGGCACGAGAGCTGAAGAGGAGAGCTCTGGTGCCCCTCCCTTTTTTCAGGGTTCCGCTGCCGCGGAAATCATCCTTCGCGAAGAGCGCGGTTGAGAAACGTCCGGTGGGAATATATAAACGCTAAGGGCGCTGACTGTCGCCGTTCGAGATCGGCCGTCCCGCGCCCTATATCGTCGCCGAGTCCTGCTACGACGGGCACCTACTCGGCGTCATCTCTAGTATAACCGTCTCCGTCGAGGAGTCAAGACCCAGACGACGGGACCAGATGGTCTTCGGACCATGGGCCTTGAAATCCGGTTCCGAGGGGTTATACTCTTAGTTTGTCGTCCAGGATCGGAGGCATTCCATGAAGAGGAAGTCCGCGCTTTGCGCCGTGGCGGGAGCGCTTTCGGCCCTCGCGTTCGGCGCGTTCCTATCCGCACAGCCCGCACCGCCCGTCGAGACGAGCACGCAGCCCGTGGTCGCCGTTCCCCCTTCCGAACCTCCGTCACGTCTTCCTCCGCCCCCGCCGGCCCACGCGCGCAGGACCCTGGACAGCGCCGCCGAACTCGCGCGCGACCTGCAGGAGGTCGTCGTCTTCCTTGAGAAGGGGCAGGCCTTCCTGCGCGTCTACAGCACCGGGACCCACACGGTGGAGGAGAATCAGGCCTTCCTCAAGTTCCTGGAGACCTACGAGAAGGAGCTCCAGGCGGCCAAGAAGGAATCCGACGCGCTGCGCAAGTGGGTGTACGAGAAGGGTTCGCTGGACAGCGCCGCCCAGCCTTAGGAGCCGCGGTACAATAATCCGGCCCTTGAGCCGTTCACCATGATAGGGAGCCCCGTGGACCCTGAAGAGAGCGAGTGCGAGCTCAGGCTGCGTTCCGGGGATCCCGAGGCCGTCCGGCTCATCATGAAGCGTTTTCAGAGACCTTTGTTGAGCTTCCTGTGCAACATGACCGGGGACTACGCGTCCGCCGAGGATCTGCTCCAGGAGGTCTTGGTCCGGGTCTGGCGGCACCGGGAGCGCTACCAGGCGCAAGAGCGGTTTTCGGGCTGGCTCTTCACGATCGCCAGACGGCTGGCCCTCGACCACCTGGAGAAGGCGGGCCGCAGGAGGACGATCCCGCTGGAGGAGGAGGGCCTGGAGGAGCGGGTCCCGGAGCCGGATGCGGTTCCGGACCGGGCCCTGGAAGGTGCGGACCTCCGGCGCCGCATCGAGGAGGCCATTGCCGCGCTCCCCGAGGAGCAGCGCGAGGTCTTCCTGCTCCGGGAGTACGGCGGCCTGCAGTTCTCGGAGATCGCCCGCATGACCGGCGCTCCGCTGGGGACAGCCCTGGCGCGCATGCGCTACGCCGTGCTCAGACTTCGGAAAGTCCTTGGAGACGCGTATGCATGAGCCTTTTGAAGACGACTGCCTGCTCTACCATTCCGGCGAACTACCGGCCGCGCAGCGCGGGCGATTCGCGGGCCACCTGGCGGGATGCGAGAGTTGCCGCGACCTGCTCAAGGCACTGAGCCTGGCCTCGAAGGCCGCGGGAGCCGCGGCGCGGTCCCTGCCGGAGGGGCGTTTGGAGACCATGGCCGAACGCGTCCTGGGGATCGAGCGGGCTCCGTCGCCATCGTTCCTTCGGAAGGCGTGGCGGGTGGGCATGGCGCTGACGGCCCTGGCCGTGGGCGTGCATGTCACGACCCTGTTCCGGTCCGGCGGGCATGAGCTCTCCTGGACCAACGGCTTGGAGCGGGACATCGCGGATCTGGGCGACCGGATCGATGCGCTGGATCTGGAAGTGGAGAAGGCGGACGCGGGGCTCAGGATCGAGGAAGACTTGCACCGGCTCGAGGAAATGTCCGCGAGCCTGAAACGGCAGCTCGGGAGGAAACAATGAAGAGGATCGAACTGTGTTTTGCCTTGGCTGTTCTGATGGCGGTTCCAGGGGCTCTCTGGGCCCAGCATGAGGACGCTCCCCCCGGACCGCCTCCGGGACCGGAGGAGATGGAGCCTCCGGAATCGGACGAGATCATCGGGACTCTCAAGCGCGACGAGCCGGAAGTGTTCGAACACCTTCAGCAGATCCGCCGAGCGCGTCCGGACGCCTTCAGGAACAGGCTCCGGGAGATGCGGCCCATGCTGCGGGATCCCGAGTTCCGCAAGAGCATGATCGGGAACTTCAAGCTGGAGATGCGCCTGCGCAAGCTCACGGAGGGCTACCGGGAGGCCAAAGACGAGAAGGAGAAGGCCCGGATCAAGGACGAGCTCAAGACCGCGCTCGAGGAACAGTTCGACTCCAAGCTGGCCGCGCAGGAGATGCGCCTCAAGAGGATGGAGCAGGAGATCGGCGAGTTGCGCAAGCGCGTTGAAAAGCGCCGCAAGGACAAGAAGAAGCTCGTGGAGAACCGTCTCGGCGTCGTCACCGGCGCGGAAGAGGGGTGGGATTGGTAGAGAGGCGCTTATAAAGGAGGCGCCCCGGAGCGTTTGAACCGCCGCGCCAACTCGTCGCGGTCCAAGGACAGCATGGTGGGGCGGCCGTGGGGGCAGCAGGTCGGATCCTTGCAGGACCGCAGGTCCCGGAGGAGGACCTCGGCTTCGCGGCCGGACAGCGGGTCATGGGCTTTGACCGCGGCCTTGCACGCGATGGTGGCGGTCGCGTCGTAGCGGAGGTCCGCGGCCGCCGCCCGCGGGGACAAGAGGCCGTCGAGGAGGCTGTGGACCATCTCGCGGATCTCATCCGTCTTCTCGAAAAGGGGCGGGACCGCGACGACATGGAGCGTGGTCTTCCCGTAGGCCTCGACCTCGAAGCCGACGCGCTTGAGGCGTTCGCGCTGGGCCAGGACGTTTTGGATCGCCGAGACCGGGAGGTCCACCGGAAGGGGAAGGGCCAGCCGCTGCGCCGCTAGGCGGCCGGATTGCGCGTCGGATAGGTAGCGCTCGAAGAGCACCCGTTCCTGCGCCGCGTGCTGGTCCATCACGAGAAGCCCTCCGGCGGACTCGAAGACGAGGTAGGAGCGCTCGATCTGGCCGAGGTACCTTGCGGAGCCGGCGATGCCGGCGTCGGCGCTGGAGACCCCGGGCCCCATGGTCTCATGGCGACCGGCCGTCTCCCGGCCGACGAAGGGCAGCGCGGCCTCCCGCACCTGTGAGGCTTCTCCGGCGCGCAGCTCCCGGAGGATGCCTTGCGCCGCGCGCGGGCGCGCGGAGAGGGTCGGTATCCCCTTGGACTCCAGCAGGGCTCGCGACACGGCGGATACGACGGTCTCGAAGACCTCTCCCTCCGGCCGGAAGCGCACCTCGCGCTTGGTCGGGTGGACGTTGACGTCGATCCGGTCGGGCGGCAGACGCAGGAAGAGCACGGCCGCGGGATGGCGGTTCTTGGGCCGGAACGGCTCGTAGGCGCGGTACAGGGCCTGCTGCATGAGCCGGCTGACCACCGGACGGCGGTTCACGAAGAAGAATTGGAGCTCGCGGGAGGAGTGCAGGTTCTCGACCGGAGAGACGAAGGCCCGGACCGCCAGACCCGCGTTGTCGCGCTCGCAGTCCAGCAGGCCGTCGCCGTACTCGGCGCCGAGCACCTCCTGGATGCGTTCGCGCAGCGCGCTGTCATCCCGCGAGCGGCCTTTGTGGCCGGCGAGGTGGAGGACCGTTCGTCCCTCGCACTTGTACACGAACGCGATCCCGGGATGGGCCAGGGCCGCCTCCTCCACCACGCGGGCGATGCGCCCCCGTTCGGCCGTGTCGGATTTTAAGAATTTGGCGCGGGCCGGGGTATTGAAGAACAGGTCGCACACCTCGACGGTCGTCCCCTCGACCGGCGGGGCCTCGCGCTGCGCCGCGAGCTTCCCGCCGTCCATCTCCACCCGCCAGGCCTTGCGGCTCCCGCGCAGGCAGCTGGACAAAGAGGCGCGGGATACCGCGGCGACGGAGTAGAGCGCTTCGCCCCTGAACCCGAAGGTCTCGAGCCGCTCGATGTCGGAGAGGTCCGTGATCTTGCTCGTGCTGTGCCTGCCGAAGGCGGCGCGGCAGTCGGCCGCGTCGAGGCCGGCCCCGTCGTCCGTGACCCGGATCATCTTCCTTCCGGCGCCGCGTATCTCCACGGAGACCCGAGAGGCGCCGGCGTCGATGGAGTTCTCGATGAGTTCCTTGAGGACCGAGGCGGGACGCTCGATCACCTCGCCGGCCGCGATGCGGCTCGCCACGTCCTCGGGGAGCGGGCGGACCTTTCCCATCAGATTCTCTTCTTCCAATCGGCGATCCTCTTGATCGCCTCCATGGGGGTGATGTCGTTGTGGTTGAGCAGCCGGATCTCGTGCAGGACCGGGTGCTCGTCGAAGAGCGGGAGGGTCGGCTGCGGGCCTAGGCTTCCCCGCACCGCGGGGGACGGGGAGGTGCGGGCTTCGTTCTCGAGTCCTTGGAGGATCTCCCGCGCGCGCTCCAGGCAGTTCGCCGGGATGCCGGCCAACTCGGCCACGTGGATGCCGAAGGAACGGTCCGCGGGGCCCGGGGAGATCTTGTGCAGGAACACGACCTCGGTGCGGCCTTCGGCGTTGGTCCATTCCCGCGCCTCGACGTTGATGTTGCGGACCCCGGGCAGGAGGTCCGCCAACTCCGTGAGCTCGAAATAGTGCGTGGCGAAAAGGACGCGCGGCCCGCGCGCGCGGCCCGCCCCCTGTGGAGCCACCCCGGAGGGGCCGCCCGGCTGGGCGCTGGGCTCGGACATGCGCGTCGCGGCCTTGTTGAGGTGCTCCACCACGGCCCATGCGATGGAGATGCCGTCGTAGGTCGAGGTCCCGCGGCCGACCTCGTCGAGCAGGATGAGGCTGCGCAGGGTCGCGGCTTTCAGGATGTGGGAGGTCTCGCGCATCTCGACCATGAACGTGGACTCGCCGCGCGCCAGTTGGTCCCGCGACCCGATGCGCGTAAGGATCTTGTCCACGATGCCGACGCGGGCGAACTTAGCCGGCACGAAGCTCCCCATCTGCGCCATGACGGCGATGAGGGCGTTTTGGCGCAGATAAACGGATTTCCCGCCCATGTTGGGCCCGGTCAGGACGAGGGTCTGGTTCTCGATCCCGTCCATTGAGATGGAGTTCGGGACGAAGGTGCCGGACGGCAGGTTGGACTCGACGATCGGGTGGCGGCCTTCCTCGACGACGAAATCGTGGGTGAGGTCCACCTCGGGCCGGACATAGCTGTTCTGGGCCGCGACTTCGGCCAGGGAGTTGAGAGCGTCGAGCTCGCCGACGAGGCCGGCGTAGCGGCGTACGGCGGGATCGGACTCCAGGACCGCGTTGCGCACCCGCTCGAAGATCTCGTGCTCGAGCCGGAGGATCTTGTCCTCGGCCCCCAGGATCTTGACCTCCAGCTCCTTGAGCTCGGGGGTGATGTAGCGCTCGGCGTTGGTCAGGGTCTGTTTGCGCAGGTAGCGGGCCGGGACCTTGGCGGTGTGGGTCTTGGTGATCTCGATGTAGTAGCCGAAGACGGAGTTGTACCCGACCTTCAGCGTCGGGATGCCGCTCTCCTGGCGCTCTTTCTGTTCGAGTTGCTCCAGGAAGCGGCGGCTGTCGGACTTGATCAGGCGCAGCTCGTCGAGCTTCGCGTCGAAGCCGTCCTTTACGAACTTCCCGTCCGCGAGCTTGGCCGGCGGGTGCTCGACCAGCGCCGTGTCCAGCAGAGATTGGGTCTTCTTCAGGGCCGGCAGGATCTCGGAGAGGGCCTGGGAGAAGGTCGCCACGTGCGAGCAGAAGCCGCCCTCCTTCAAGAGCGCCTCCAGCGAGTGCATCTGCAGGAGCGAATCGCGCAGGGCCCCGAGGTCGCGGGGCATGGCCGAGCGCGTGGCCATGCGGTTGATGAGGCGCTCGAGGTCGGCGGTATGGGTGAGGGCCCGGCGCAGCCGTCCGCGCGCGTCCGACTTGTCCACGAGGTCGGAGACGCAGTGCAGGCGCCTCTCGATCTCCGGGAGCTCGGTGGAGGGGTGCAGTATCCATCGGTGGACCTTGCGGCTGCCCATGGGGGTGCAGGTCCGGTCGAGCACTCCCCAGAGCGTGTGCCGGCGGTCCCCGTCCAGGGACTCGACCAGCTCGAGGGTGCGGATGGCGGTATCGTCGAGCTGCATCTCCGGGACGGACTCGCGGTAGGAGGGGATGAGCACGTCCTTCAGGTGCGATTGGGTCGCGGCCACGTAGCTGCGCGCGGTCAGCGCGGCCTTGAGCGCCAGCTGGCGGTTCTGCCAGATGGGGACCCCGCGCCAGGAGTCCGGCACTTCGGCCTCCGAGGAGGTCCGGGTCCATTCCGAGACCGCGGTGCGCTGGCCGAGGATGTGGCGCAGGCGCAGTTCCGAGGCCGCCCGGCGGGGGGCGATGAGCTCGGCCGGGCTGAGCTTGGCCAGGATGGAATAGAGCTGCTGGTGGTCGTGGTCGCTCAGGGCCTGGGTGGCCCAGAACTCGCCCGTGGAGACCTCGACGCAGGCCAGTCCCCATCCCACGGTGTCCACTTCCAGCACGACCAGATAGTTGGTGGCCGTTCCCGGCAGGAGCTCGTCTTCGACCACGGTCCCGGGCGTCACCACGCGCGTGACCTGGCGCCGGACGATGCCCTTGGCCTGGGCCGGATCCTCCATCTGGTCCGCGATGGCGACCTTGTGGCCCGCCTTGAGGAGTTTCGCCAGGTAGTTGTTGTAGGAGTGGTAGGGGACCCCGCACATGGGCATGCCCTGGCGCTTGGTCAGGAGGATGCCCAGGATCGGGCTTGCGATCTGGGCGTCCTGGAAGAACATCTCGTAGAAGTCTCCCAGACGGAAGAATAGGATGGCGTGCGGATAAGCGGACTTCAGTGCCTTGTACTGCTTTAAGAGCGGGGTGTCGGCGCTTCCTAAATCGCCCCGTTGCTCGACGGCGGGCATTAGGAAGATTGTATCAAAATCCCCGCGATCAGTCTTCTTCCGTTTCCCGGCTCGGAGCGCAGACATCGGTCCGGGTCCAGACCGCCTTCTTGATGTACTCGTCGCTCCCGCCGATCTGGGCCCGCAGGGACTCGTCCGTCATCGTGGGCTTATTGTCCATGGAGCCCGCCACGGAAGCCAGTTCGGACGCTTTGGGTTCTCGGAACAGGAGTTCCTCGGCCGCCTTGCGCACGAGGGTCTCATGGTTCGCGTGGGAGTCGTACATGGCGGTCGCGATGGGTGTGAGCTCCTGCCCTTGGTCCCTGGCGCTGAATATCGCATCCCGCCAGTATTCGAGCTCTTGGAGGCTGGCGGACCGGCCGATCATCCTTTTATAGACCTTCTTGATCCAGGTCCCGGACCATGTGTACAAAGCCCCGTCGTCGTTGGGGTCCGGGAGCGGGCCGGTGAACTCCTCGTGGATCAGGCCGCGGATATACACGTCCTTGCGGCCCAGCGCGGCGCCGAGCGCCTTGTCCTCTTCATAGGCCTCGCGGTTGAGCAGCATCCTCGCGGCCTCCATGGTCACGCGGACATGGTAGTCCGGCAGCATGACCATGAATCCGGCGTACTCCTTGGGCTGGAGCTTGTGGTGCACCGCGTATCCCGCAGCCTTGATGGCCTCGTCCAGCGTGGCCGGCCGGCCGAGGAAGTCCTTATACAGGGTCGTGATCAGTTTCGCGCGGGCATCCTTGCAGCGGGCGTCGTTGCCCGGAAGCGGGGCCTCGGCGGCCATGACCGGCCCTGCCAGGAGGACGGCGGCGAGCATGAGGTTCATTCTTTTCATAGCCTCTCCATGATGCTTCGAGTGTAGCCGGGGCGGCCGGCATCCTCCACGAAAGATTCGGACAAGATGATTTGCGCTTTGCTTTCATGCATTTTTTGCGACACTTAAAAGGTCTCTTGGTTGGAACTTAATGCTGAATCCTTTTTTGGCCGCGCGCATCCAAAGATAAGGAGGAAGAATCATGAACCACATAGAGATCACAGACTCGAATTTCCAGGACGAGGTCCTGACGAGCGCCGTGCCTGTCGTCGTCGACTTTTGGGCTCCCTGGTGCGGCCCCTGCCGCATGCTGGGCCCCGTGATCGAGGAGCTGGCCGGGGAATACCAGGGCCGGGTGAAGGTCGGCAAGCTCAACGTGGACGAGAATCCGGCCGCGGCGCAGGCCTTGCGCATCGAGGCGGTCCCGACCGTGATGTTCTTCAAGGATGGCCGCTTGGTAGACCGCGCCATGGGGGTGAGCCACAAGAGCGCGCTCAGGCAGCGGATCGACCGGTTGCTGTGAGGAGGCGCGCCATGACCTTGCGACTGATCGCGTCGGTGCTGGCGGGGGGACTGCTGGGCTACGGGTGGCATCGCCTGGTCGGTTGTTCCTCCGGGGCCTGCCCCATCACCGCGAACCCGTATGTCAGCACGCTCTGGGGCGCCGCGATCGGCGCCATGCTGGGGATGCGCTAGGATTCCGCGGATTTTGTAGCATGCGGATGTCCCGGTCTTCCCGGGCAGGAGGTGGCGGATGTCCGCTCTTCGTCTCGCGCTGCTCTTCTCCGTCCTGTTCGCTCCGGCGGTTCGCGCGGAGGTTCCCCTGGACGAGTCCGGCGTCCAGGACCGGATCCTGGCCGTGTTCCAGGACGGCGTCCCCCAGGCCGAACAGAGAAGGATCGTGGAGTCCCGCGGGCTCGAGGTCCTGCGCGTCTACGGCGCCCTGCGCGTCGTGGTCGCGCGCTCGGCGCCCGGGAAAGCGCAGTCCCTTGCCGTCCCGTTGCGCTCCGATCCGGGCGTCCGCCATGTCGGCCGCGACTTCTATGCCAAGTGGATCGACGCTTCTCCGGCCTCCCTCCAGCAGGTTCCGCTGCCGGCCGTGGAGGAGGTCTTGAAGCAGCTCCCGAAGCTCAAGCCCGGCGTCGGCCGGGAGCCGGACGAGGTGCAGTGGGGCGTGCGGCGCCTCAACGCCCCGGCCGCGTGGCCCACCAATAAAGGGAGGGGCGTCAAGATCGCGATCGTGGACACGGGCATCGACCCGGACCATCCGGAGTTCGCCGGCCGCATCAAGGGCGGCATCAACGCCGTGGACAAGGACAAGCCTTGGACCGACGACCATTTCCACGGCACACACGTGGCGGGCATCGCGGCCGCGGGCCTGGACGGCAAGGGCGTGGTCGGCGTGGCGCCCGAGGCCTACCTCTACGCGGTGAAGGTCCTGGACAAGGACGGCTCCGGGTCCCTGGGCAGCATCCTCGGCGGCATGAACTGGTGCGCTGAGAACGGGATGCAGGTCGCCAATATGAGCCTGGGCATGGAGCAGGACAACTTCCTCCTGAAATGGGGCGTCGACAATCTACTCGAGGACGGGGTCGTGATCGTGGCCGCCGCCGGCAACGACGGGAAGGACGTGAACTTCCCAGCGGCGTACGACGGGGTCATCGCGGTATCGGCCTTGAACGAGCAGGACGGCATCGCGGAGTTCTCCAGCCGCGGCCCGGAGGTGGCCTTCATCGCTCCCGGGGTCAAGGTCCCTTCCACGGTCCCGGGCGGCGGCATCGCGGCCTATTCCGGCACCTCCATGGCGACGCCGCACGTGACAGGGCTCGCGGCCCTCGCCATCGCGGGCGGGGCCCAGGGCCCCGACGCCGTCCGCGCGGCCCTGACCAAGGCCGCGGTCAAGCTCGACGCGCTGAAGCCGGAGGAACAGGGCGCGGGCGTGATCGACGCGGGGAAGATCGGGCTCTAGCTCCGGGACAAGACCGCTTCTACGCCGGCGACACCGGCTGCGTCTTGATCGCGTCCAGGCGCGCGCTGAACTCCGCGGCCGTGCGCAGGCGCCTCTCCGGATCCGGCTCGAGCGCCGCGTCGATGAGGGCGTCGAGCTCGGGCGGGAGCCCGGAGCGGACGCGCGAGGGCTTCTCGTAGTGCTTGGCCAGCTTCCTGGCCGTGGTGGACGCCCCGGCGAACGGGCGCAGGCCCGTGATCATCTCGTAGAGGCACGCGCCCAGGGCGTAGATGTCGGACTCCTTGCGCACGATCCCCTGCTCCTGCTCCGGGGCCATGTAGAGGGGCGTCCCCGCGACCGTCTGGGTGGACGTCGTGTTGGCCAGGGCGTCCTTGGCCTGACGGGCGATGCCGAAGTCCATGACCTTCACCATCCCGTCCCGGGTGATCATCATGTTCGACGGCTTCAGGTCCCGGTGGATGACCCCCTTCTGGTGGGCGTAGTGCAGGGCGGTGCACACGCTGCGCACCACGTACTGCGCCTCGCGCAGGGTCAGCCGGGTCTTCTTGCCGAGGATCTGCTCGACCGTCTGCCCCTCGACGAACTCGAAGACCATGTAGAGGTCTCCCTCGTCCTCCACGATGCTGTGGATGTCCACGATGTTCGGGTGATGGAGGGCCGCCACGATCCGGGCCTCCTGGAGGAAGCGCTCGCGTTCCTTCGGATTGTCCCGGATCTCCTGGCGCATCTGCTTGATGGCCACCTTGCGGCCCAGGGCCTTGTCCTCGGCTTCGTAGACCACTCCCATGCCGCCGTTGCCGATGGTCTTGATGACCTTGAATCCGGCTTGCAGGCTGGGGCCCGCGGCTAAAGCCTGGGCGGTCTCGGTGCCCGCGCCGGGGAGCAGGGCCTTGAGCCGCGCGCGCTTGAACTGCGGTCCCCCGCTCACCTGCAGGAGCCCTAACGCGATGAGGAGTCCGCCGATGATCGAGCTCGCCAGGATGATGAGCACGCGCGCTTTTTGCTTCGGCTGCGGCACAGACGCCGGTTCGACGGCGGGCGGAGTCCGCCGCTCCAGCAGTCCCTTGGCGGCTTCCGCCTCCAGCGGCAGATCGTACTGCCGGGCGACCTGCTTGAGCTCGGCATCGAACTGCGGGCTGTACTTTGCGGCCAGCCGGTAGTCGGCGATCATCCCGGCCAAGTCGCCCATCGCCTGCTTCGCGGCGGCGCGGTTCTTGTACGCGTAGCCGTTCTTGCGGTCGAGAGAGATGGAGCGCTCGGCATCGAGCAGGGCCTGCCGTGGCTTGCCTAGCTGCAGCAGCGCCGACGCGCGCGTGTCCAGGGCCAGCGCGTTGTCCGGATCGCGGTCGAGGGCCGCGGTCGCGTCCTCGACCGCCTTGCGATAGTCTCCCACCATGTTCATGGCCCCGGCGCGAAGCTGCAGGGCGGACACGTTGTCCGGACTGCGCTCCAGAACCTGGTTCGTCAGGCGGATGGCTCCCCGGTAATTCCCCAGGGTGATCTGGCGCTTGGCCTGTTGGTTCAAGGAATCCAGCGCCGGGGGCTCGGGGCGCGCGGGAGCGGCCGCGGCGGCGAGCTGGTTGCCCTGCTGGACCATGGCGCTGTACTCTTGATGGAGCTGTTCCGCGGCCTCCTTTTCCATCGCGCTGAGCCCGAGCTGGTCCGGGGTGGTCATGCGCGGGCTGGAGAGCTTGGCGATCTCATGCGCGGTCTGATTGTTCGCATCCAGGGCCAGCGCACGCTGGGCGTCCTCGAAGGCCTGGACATAGTTGGCCATCTGGTAGTTCGCGAGCGCGCGCGTCGTGTAGGCCCGGCCGTTGTCCTTGTCCGCCCCCAGGACGCGCGATGTGTCCTCGATGGAGCGCTGGTACTGGCCCATGCCGTAGTGGCCCATGGCGCGGTTGTTGAGCGCGTCGCGGTCTCCTGGGTCGCGGCCGATCACGTCGTCCGCGAGACGGATGGCCGCCTTGTTGTTGCCGACCTGGTTCATGATGGTGGCGAACTGGTTCTCGGCGCGGGTCCTGTCCTCGGGCTTGACCTGCTGCATCAGGTCCGGCCGGGTCAGCAGGTCGGCGACCTCGTCGCCCTGCTGGACCGCCTCAAGCGCCGGGTCCGGTTGGGGCTGCGTCTGGGTCCGGGCGCGTCCGCCGGCCTCGGCCTGCCCCGGTTCGGCGGGGGGGGTCTGTGGCCGCGCCTGGATCCCGGCCTCGATCTTCTTCTTCCATTTGTTGATGCCTTCGTTCACGCGGGGATCCGTGATGCCCATGGGGCTGAAGGCTCTGGCCGCGTCAACCGGATCGCCTCCCACGATGGGGATGTCCGTTTTCTTCTCCTCGGTGGTGGGGGGCGCGGGGACCAACTGCTGGGTGGTCGTGCCCTCCAGCGCGGATGCGGAGGGTATGGCGGAAATCAGGGTCGACAGCAGGATCCAGGAAAATGCATGGATGGCCTGTTTCATTTGGTTTTCCTTCACTTTTAGGGAATAGTACACCCCCGAGGGGTCCTTCACAGTGTAGACGGGATTCTCGACGACGTCAAGGGGTCCGGCGGCGCTACTTTCGCAGGGTCCGCAACGTATCTTTATAGGCTTTGAATAGCCCGGTCGGCCGTCCCTTTCTGTCGAACATCTTGTCGAGCGTGGCCCAGAAGAACCCGCCGCCGATGCCGTCCGGGACCGCGGCCGAGGCTCCCAGGAACAAGTTGAGCAGGTCCTTGCGCGCGTCGAGCACATTGCCGGGCGCGAGCCACCAATAGCCCCGGAGCACCTTGTCGTCGTCGCCGAAGCTCACCCCGCCGACCATGAGGCGCTTGCCGGGAAGGAACTTCTTGACCTCGCGGAACATGGGGTCGAACGCGATGCCCACCGGGTGCCGGTGCGGGTACAGGTTCACTCCGATCACGTCGATGCCCGCCCCGAATCCGCGCGCCGTCGCCCACCGCAGCCATGCGGGCAGGGGGTGGAAGTCGTCCTTCGCCGTTCCCTCCGACCAGTTGAGCGTGGCCACGGTCTCGAGTCCCCGGTCGACGCGTTTGACCTCCACCACGGCTTTCTGCACGGCCAGCAGCACCGTTTCCGGGGGGAGCGGGCTCTTGGGGTCGCCGAGCCAGCTGCCGTTGGGCTCGCTGGCGACTTCCCAGGAGCGGATGCTGTCTTTGAAGTGAGCCGCAAGGTTGCGGCTGCGCTGCGCGTACTCCTCAGGGGTCAGCCCCTTCGGCCAAAGAAGGCTGTCGAGCACCGAGCCCATGATCTCGAGCTTCTTCGAGGTCAGGCGCTTGACGAGGTCGTCGTAGAGAGAGAACGAGCTCTCCTTCGAGAACGTGAAGTCCTTGGGGTCCGCTCGGAAGACCAGGCGGATCCAGTCCGCGCCGGTGTCCGCGACCACGGACGCGACCCGCTCGTATTCGTCGATCCGTTCCACGAGCGTTTCATCCAGGGAAAGGCCCCACCGGAGCCTTTTGCCGAACTCCGGGTCGAGAACGACCTGCCGGCCGTGTTCGAAGAGGATCTGCTGCCAGGCCTGCGACACGGCGGTCAAGGCCTCGTCGAAGCGGGCCGCGCGCTTGCGCGGCGTCTTGGCGGCGTGCGCGTCCGCCGTCAGCCGCATGACCCGCTCCAGCATCCGGTCGACGTCCCTGGAGGGCTTGTAGGGGGGCTGCCAGAGCGTGGTCCGCTCCTTGAGGGCGTCTTTCATCATCCGGTAGGCGGTCGCGGCGATCTCCTCGTTGAGCAGTATCTCCTGGGCGTCCCGATAGCCCGCGCCGTTGCCGTCCAGGGTCACGGTGGAGAAACCGTCCTTGGCTATGGGCCACGGCAGGGTGAAGCGCACGTGCTCGGGTCCGGTCCACTGCCAGACGATGTCGGAGCCTTGGCGGGACCACCACGGCCTTCCCCCGACCGTATTCCCCTCGAGGTCCGTCGCGTAGAGCCCGCTCTCCGCCGGGGTCACGCCGCTCTCCTCGTAAGGAGCCGGGGCCATGTACCGCAGCAGGTCCTGGGCGCTCATGGGGCGGCCGCTGCCGTCGAAGGCGCTCACGCGCACGGAGCGCACCTCCGCGGCCGGCGCCGACGAGGCGAGCAGGCACAGCAGAGCGAGGAGCCGGAGCATGCTTGCAAAGTTAACATTTCCCCCCTTGACAGTTCCAGAGAACCTGTTAAATTAATGTGGTATGCGCCTGCTACTGGTGTTGGCGCTCGCCGCGATCGTGTTCGCCTACCGTTCCATCGCCGCTGGACCTCTCGACGGTTCCGCCTGGGAGGTCAAGGTGAAGAGGGACTCCTTCCTCGCCCTCTCCCACGCCGACACGATAGTCTTCGACCGCGGGCACCTCAGCTCTGCGCGGAGCGTCTCGGGCGGCTGTCTGCCTTCCGGCTACTCGGTGCGCACCGATGCCGGAGGCGCGAGCTTCGAGTCCACCCAGACCGGCCACGACGGCAGCGTCATGGAGTGGCGCGGCGAGATCCGGGGAGACCGGGTGAAAGGCTCGCTCGTCGTCACCCGCGCGAACGGGAAGTCCAAACAGTACGCCTTCCGGGGCCGCCGGAAGGTGTGAGTCCGCTGGACAAATTTATATACTCTATCGTTCCTCCATGGGTGGACAAGACGTCATCGTCGTGGGCGGCGGCATCATCGGATGCGCCAGCGCCTATTACCTTTCGCGGCGCGACTTGCGGGTGACGCTCCTCGATCAAGGCGCTTTTTCGAACCCGCAGGCGTCGTCCTGCGACCATGGCCGCGTGTTCAGCCTCTCGCACGGCAAGGACATCTTCATGTCCGAGCTCGCCGTGCGGACCCTCCCCTTGTGGAAGGAGCTCCAGCACTCCTGCCGCGAGGAGCTTCTGCATCAGAACGGCGTGCTCGAGCTGGCTCTGGGAGACGGGAAGCATGAACAGGCCGGCCTGCGGGCTCTCAAAGAGATCGGCGCTCCGGCGAACGAACTCGATGGGGCCGCGGCATGCGAGCGCTACCGGGTCCTGCGCCGCAAGTCTTTCCGCTTCGCCGCGCACCATCCGGACGGGGGCATCATCTGGTCCAAGAAGGCCATCGAGATGTTCGTCAAGCTCGGCGGACGCGGGAAGATCCGGCTGGAGGAGGGCGCCAGGATCGTCCAGGTCCAGCGCGGGACGGACGGCATCCAGGGGCTCAAGGACGATCGCGGCCGATGGTGGCGGGCCAAGCACTATGTGTTCGCCGCGGGCGCCTGGACCAAGGAGATCCTCGGGGCTTTCCGCGTCCCCCTCACCGTGACGCGGCAGGAATGTCTCTACTTCCGGCCTCCTCGCAACCAAGGCCGCTACCGGCCGAACCATTTGCCCGTTTTCGCGGTTTCGAAGCGCGGGTTCTGGGGTCTGCCCGTCCACATCCACGGGTTCATGAAGGTCGAGAGTTTCCGCAAGGGGCCTCCCATCCGCTCGATCCACCTGCCGCTCGCGCCGGACCCCCGCTTCGAGAGCAAGGTCCGCGTGTTCCTGAAGGAGTTCCTTCCGGACCTTTGGGATTTCGTCGACGTCGAGGGGAAGGTCTACCTCTACACCCGGACCCCGGACGGGGATTTCATCCTGGACCGGCTGCCGGGCCATCCCAACGCCGTGATCGCGGCGGGGTTCTCCGGGAACGGGCCCATGTTCGCTCCCCTGGTGGGGCAGACCGTGGCGGAACTCATCTGCGGCGAGAAACCCTCGGTCAACCTGCACCGATTCCGGTTCGGACGCTTCAAGCGGTAGCGGATCAGCAGGAACGGATGAGGTTGGTCCCGGCCCAAGCCCCGCCCCACGCGTATTCGAGCAAGGCTTTCCAGGGCGCGAGCGCCGCGCCCAGGGCGGGCCCCAGGCGTTCGCCGAACGATGGGCCCGGAGCCGGCAGCGGGATGATGCCGGGTACGGCGCCCCGGGCATCGCCCGCGCGGCGGTCGTAGACCCGCAGGAACCAGTTCTTCCTGGGAGCGGCGTTGGCGGGCGCCGGGGGGAGTTCGGCCGAGTCGTGCGCGTAGAAGGCCGCCTCGAAGGTCTCCGCCAGGGCCGCCTGCCGGATCTCGACCGAATCCGTCCGGCGCAGCGCGATGGCAACGAAGGTCGCATCGCGGACCGCCTCCGTGGCGACGGCCTGCACCGCCGCCGAGCAAAGGAGCGTCGCCAGGAGCGCGAGGGAGCATCTCATATGGAGAGCATAACCGCGGCATCGTCCGGGTCTAAGGGTCGTTGGTCCCAAAGAGCGTCCACATTTCGACCCAAGTTGGCGTGGGCCTTAGGGATTTTTCTTGCAGCCGCTTCTGGATCCTACGGTCTAGACGCTTCCTCGGGCACGGTCCGATTCACTGCGCGGGACGCGGTCCCTCTCGCGGCGGACTTCCGTCCGCCGGGGAAGGACAAGCCGGTGTTCCTGCTGCTGCACGGACTGGGGGCGGGGCGCGGCGAGTGGACCGATTTTGAGAAGCTCTTGACCCGGAGGGGGTACGGGTTCCTGGCTTTGGACGCGCGCGGACATGGAGGCTCCGGCGGGGACCGGTACGAGACCTTCCAGCGGCCCGAGGATTGGCTCGCTCTGGAGAAGGACCTGGAGGCCGGCTTGGCGTTCCTTAAGAAGCGCGGGTTTCCGGCCGGCCGCGTGGTCCTGGGAGGGGCCAGCATCGGCGCGAACCTGGCCCTGCGTGTGACCGCGCGGGTCCCGGAGGTGCCGTTCGCGGTCCTCTTCTCGCTGGGCTATGAGTATCGCGGCGTCCGATGCGAGGAGGCTCTCGCGGGGATCAGTCGGCCGCTCTTCTTCGCCGCAGCGCCGGACGACCCCTATGCCTGGCGCACGGCTCAATGGGCGGCTGCTCGGCTGAAGGATCCGCGCGGCGCAGCGCTCAGGGCCGCGTCAGGCCATGGGGTCAGGATGCTGCAGGGGCGGGAGAACAGCGCCTTTGTCCGAGAGCTGATGAGCCGGATCGACGCGCTTGTCAAGACTTCTTTTCCTGCTTCTTCTTCAGGAAAACAAGCATCTCCTTGAGATACTTGGTCACCTTGGACAGCTCGTTGTACCCGAAACGCACCCCGCGCTTGGACCAGCCCTTGTAGGTCCCGTCATCGACCCATTCCCGCAGGTCTATGCCGGTCGTGTCCCGGTAGATGGTGATGCGCACCACCAGCTCCAAGCCAGTCTTCTTATGGAAGCGGGCAAGCTCCGTGTCCGTGGTGGCCGCCGGCTCCGGGGGGAGCTTCTCCAGGGCGCCGATGACCTCGCCCAGGAGGTTCTGGTTCATGGTGACGCCCGAACGCGTAGGGCCGGTGTAGGTGTCCCGCTTGATGAAGGTGCGGATGGATGCGTAGGGATAGCCTCTGTACTCGTCGATATAGAACCGGATCTCGGATGAATCCGTCAGTTGGATATTCCCGAACTCCTTGAGCGGATTGAAGGATTGGTTCTCAGCCATGACGCCCTCCCTTCTATCCCAAAATCATACCATAAAGCTAGAGCCCCCCGGAGGTGGTGGAGGGGGGCTCTAAAATTCGTTCCTGCGACAACACAATTGTACGCATAATCAGCCCAGGGAGCATCGGCCAAAGGGGCAAAATAACGCTGACAAAGGACTCCCCCGTGACTTACCCAGATGGAGCCTTCGCGCGGGACCAAGTGGCCCCCGGAACTCGGGGTTCGCGTGGGGCGTCCGCGGGGAGATACTCCTTCCTCCATTTTGTTACGATTCCTACGGTATGCGCTTTCTCCGGGCCTGCCGCCTTGAACCAACGGATCGCACGCCGGTCTGGTTCATGCGTCAGGCCGGCCGCTACCTGCCGGAATACCGGCGTCTGAGGAAGAAGCTTTCGTTCCTGGACCTGTGCCGGACGCCTGACGCCGCCGCGCAAGCCACATTGCAGCCCCTGAAGCGGTTCGACCTGGATGCAGTCATACTCTTCGCCGACATCCTGCTTCCGCTCCTGGCCATGGGCGTGGAAGTGCGCTACGGAGAGGGCGGTCCGCGCATCCGGACCCCGCGAGGTCTCGGCCGCCTTCGCTCCATCGACCCCGAGCAGGACCTTGGCTATGTGCTCGAGACCATCCGTCTGGTACGGAGAGAGCTCGACGGCAAGGTCCCGCTCATCGGCTTCTCGGGCGCGCCGTTCACCTTGGCGAGCTACATGCTCGAAGGCGGGCCTTCCAAGGACCTGCTCAGGACCCGGGCGTTCATGCGTTCGGAACCTGTCTTGTGGAAGAAACTCATGTCCTGCCTGGCCGAGGCCTGCAGCCGCTATCTTGGAGCGCAGGTCGCGGCAGGCGCGCAGGCGGTGCAGGTCTTCGACACTTGGGTCGGGGTCCTGTCCAAGGATGAATACGTGCGCGGCGTAAAGCCCTACTCGAGCCGCGTGCTCGCGGCGGCGGCGGACACGGGGGTCCCGGTCATCCATTTCGGGACCGGCAATGCCGCGTTCCTCGAGGACTTTTCCGATGCCGGCGGGGATGTCGTCGGGGTGGATTGGCGCCTGCCTCTCGATAAGGCGTGGAGGCGCGTGGGGCGCAAGGCTCTGCAGGGGAATCTGGATCCCGCATGCCTCCTCCTGCCGCGCAAGGAGCTCAAGAGGGCGGTCGCGGACGTGCTGCGCCGCGCCGGAGGCAGGCCGGGGCACATCTTCAACCTGGGGCATGGGATAGCGCCTCAGACCCCTCCTGAGAATGTGGGCGTCGTGGTCGATCTCGTGCATCGGGCCGTCCGCAAGTGAATCCCGCGGTCCTCCTCATGGGTTACGGTTCCCTTCAGGACATGGCGGAGCTTCCCGCCTATCTTGAAGACATCCTTGGCCGCGCCCCATCGGCGGAACTGCTCAAGGACGTGAGTGAACGCTATCGCCTCATCGGAGGCAGGTCTCCCTTGTTGGGCCTGCTCCTGGAGCAGGCCCAGGCTCTGGAGAGCGCGACCGGGTCCAAGGTCTATGTGGGCATGCTTCATTCGGAGCCCAGGATAGGCGCCGCGGTGGAGGACATCCGGAAGAACGGCCATGACGCCGTTCTCCCGCTTCCCGCATGCCCTTTGCGGGGGCCATATGAGGGCAAGGTGAAGGTCTCGGGCCTGCGCCTGCTGGAGCCCCCGGATTGGCATGCCCATCCGCTCCTGGTCCAGGCCTTCTGCGAAAAACTGGGGGAGGAAGGGGACGTCGTGTTGTTCACCGCGCACCATCTTTCCAAGTCCGAGCAGCGCTACGAATCCGATTTTCAGGGCCTGGCTTCGGCGGTGGCTGCACAGGCCGGGATAGGCGCGTGGAGACTCGCTTACCAGGGGACAGAAGCGAAGCGGAGTCTTGAGGAGCTGGCCCTGGACGGGGTGCGGAGCGTGACCCTATGCCCTCTAGGGTATCTCGCCGACTGCCTGGAGACGCTCTACGATTGCGATGTGCTCCTTCGGAGCATGTGTGAGAAGCTCGGGCTCGGTTTCTCGCGCACCCCGACGCCCGATCCGATCCCATGTTGGGCCGATGTGGTGCGCAAGGGGCTTTCCGCATGAGCCGGACCGTGGTCGTGGTGGGTGGAGGGATCACGGGGCTTTCCTGCGCGTATGAGCTCCGCAAGGCCGGGGCGCGGGCCGTGCTCCTGGAGGCGTCCGACCGTCTGGGCGGCAAGATACTCTCCGACCCGGTCTGCGGCACGGTGTTCGAGGGGGGGCCGGATTCGTTCGTCACGAACAAGCCTTGGGCCGTGGACCTCATCCGCGAGCTCGGGATGGAGAAGGACCTCTTGTGCACGGATCGGCTCAAGCGCAGCGTGCGCGTGCTCACGCGCGGCCGGCTCAGGAGCTATCCCGAAGGCCTGATGCTGCTGGCTCCCACCATGATGATCCCGTTCCTCCGGTCGGATTTTATGCCGTGGAAGGACAAGTTGCGCATGGCGGCCGAGCCGCTCGTCCCGGTCGGGGATCCGGAGGCGGATGAATCCTTGGCCCAGTTCTGCCGTAGGCGCTTCGGAGAAGAGGCGTTGGAGACGCTCGTGGGACCGATACTGGCCGGCATCCACGCGGGCGACCCGGAGAGGCTCAGCCTCCAGAGCACGTTCCCCCAGCTCAAGGAGCTCGAGCAGCGCCGCGGCAGCATCACGCGGGGCATGCTCGCCATGCGCGGCCGGACCCGCGTCCCGGACGGCTTGACCCTGTTCGTCACCCTGGCCGGGGGCCTGAGTCGCATCGTGGACGCTTTGCGCGAGAGGTCCCGGGGAGTCGAGACCCGCCTCAAGACTCCGGCCGAGTCCAGCGAGCGGGCCGGCCCGAATTGGCGGGTGGGGGGGGTGGAGGCGGACGCCGTGGTCCTGGCGGCGCCGGCGCGGGAAGCCGCCAAGCTGGTCCCATGGGACGGGCCGCTCGCGGCCGAGCTTTCCGGCGTGGAGTACAGCTCCACCGCCGTGGTGGGCCTTTTCTACTCCGGGAAGGTGATTCCGCCCGGGCTCGACGGCCACGGCTTCGTGCTGGACCGCCGCGAGAGACGGCGCCTGCTGGCGGCCACGTTCAGCTCGAGCAAGTTCCCGGGCCGCGCCCCGGAGGATAAGACGGTGATCCGCTGCTTCTTGGGCGGAGCCGGCCGGGAGCACATGGTCTCGGGTCCGGACCAGGGGATCATCGCCTCGGCCATGCATGAGATGCGCAGCCTGCTGGGCTTGAGCAAGGATCCGGTGGACGCGCGGGTCTACCGCTGGCCCGAGGCCAACCCGCAGTACAACGTGGGCCATGAGGCGCGCCTGCGCCGCATCGCCGAGGGACTGGTGAGACACCCGGGGCTCGTGCTGGCGGGCAGTTCCTACCGGGGGGTCGGACTGCCGGAATGCATCCGTTCCGGCCGGGAGGCCGCGAAGAAAGCCCTGGCTGGGGAATCGGGAGTGTGCTAGAGCCGGTCCGGCGCAGGCAGATTGGCCAGCCAGCGCAGCTCACGGTCGAGGTCGTCGAGGGTCTCGTAGCCCATGGAGGCCGCGGGCTGACCTGCGAGCAGTATGCGGCAGCCCTTGTTCCTGACTGCGGTCGGGGCGGACCGGGCGAGGCGCGACAGGAGCGCCCGGAAGTTGACGACGGCACCCATGGCCATCTCCCGGGCCAGGCATGAGAAGTCGAAGCGCCGCGCGTCCACCCGGAAGCGGACCGGCGGGTCCTTGCCGACGATATCCATGAAGAACAGGAGGTCCGTGGAACGCTGCTCCTTGACGACCTCCTTGCTCTTGCCCAGCCCTAGGGGGAGGCCCGTGGCCAGCATGATGCCCGCGCGCATGGCCTTCTGGGCCGCGGTGGGGCCCTCGGTCTCGGTCACCTTGCGCACGTCCGTGACCTCGATGGCGGCCGCAGCTACGATGGCCGCGCGGGCGAAGGGCAAGACCTCCTCGCGCCCGTCGCCGAGCCGGAGCGAGACCGCGTCCGGGCCGAACGACATCCCGGCGGCCGGGCTGGCCTCGGGAAGCCGCCGGAGGCCGGAATCCGGGAGCCGCAGGCTGGCGATGCCGGCCTCGGCCAGCGCGGCCGAGAAGCCGTCGGCCTGGGCCTCGGAGAGACCCTCGCCGAGGAACCCCCACCCGCGGCGCGCGCGGCGCGCGGCGTCCGAGTAGGGGATCTTCCAGAACTTCGCCACGCCTCCGGCCACTTCCGGCGAGTGGAGCCGCTCCGGCGACGCCAAGAGCAGCGTGGTCCCGCGATCGCCTTCACTCACCCGGGTATTCTATCATCCTGAACGGACACGTTGTGCTTCAAAAGGCAGAAGCATAAAAAGGCATCGCCTGCCGGGATTGTCGCGGATTTTACGGATGCCTTTGCCGGAAGAGTGCGAGCGCGGCCTTCTTGACATCGTCGATGACGGCGAGGTCCGCCACGCTGTTCGGCCGCCGCGCGCCGCACTTTGGGCAGGCCCATTCGGAGGAGCCCTGCGCGGACTTCAGCGGCGCCACGCAGGCCCGGCAGTGGGGCAGGCCGGCCTGCACCTCCAGCACCGACTTCCCGGCCGGGTCGGCCTTGACCAAGGGGAACCACAAGAGGTCGAAGAGCTCGACGCGGTACTCCCTCTCCATCGGCGCCGATCGCTGGGCCGCAAGCTGCGCCTCGAGTTTCGCGGCCCCGGCCCGCGCCGCCTCCAGCGCGGACTTGCTGCGCCGCCAGGCGAAGCCCAGGGCTACGATGAGGAAGCCCGCGAAGGTCAGCAGGAGCCAGGGAAGCATACGGGGATTATAGCTTAGACGGCCGGTCGCCCGTGCGGGAGAACACCGGATAGCCCTGCTCGCGCGCCGCGCGCAGGAGGGGGCTGTCGGGCTTCAGCGGGAGGACATCCGGGAGCTTGAACCCCGCCAGCCGCCGCGCCGAGGCTTCGAGGAAGGCGGGGATCACGAGGTCCGGGTCGGTTCCGGGGAGGAGCTCGACGGTCAGCATCGGGGCGGGTGCCTGCCGGCCGACGGCCCCCTGGACGAGGTGGAGCGACTGGATCTGGGTCCGGCTGGCGGCCTCGGCCCGGAGCGCGTCCGTCATGGCCGGGGGGGGCGGCTCCGGGGGGCGGCTCAATGAGATGGACGTCCCGTTCGGCAGGGCCTCCTTCTCCCCGATGGGGAGCGGCTCGGGCGCGCGGCCCTCGGCCAGCGCCGAGATCTCCTGACGGCGCAGCCAGCCGCCGCTAGGGCCGTTGGGGTTGATGATGACGGATGCCAGGCCGGCGTCGAGGGCCATGCGGCAGAGGTCCCGGACCGGCATCTCGATGGTGTCGCAGCCCGACTTCCGCCAGGCCAGGATCCCCTCGTCCCCGGTGAATGCCAGCATTCCGGGATTGCCGTCGGGCCCGCGCGAGGCGAGGAAGCGGACCTCGGTCTTCTCGGAGACGACGACCTCCTGTCCGGCGGGAATGCCCTGCCAGGATTCCCGGGCCGGCGTCGCGATGCGCAGGGACGCGGACAGCAGCTCCCGGTAGAACGCGGCTCGGTCCCGGGGCGTGTCCGTCCGGGCCAGCGCGGTCATCAGCTCCTCGAGCCTGCGGTTCGGCGCGTCCCGCTTGAAGAATCTATCCAGGAGTCCCATTCGAGCGATGCCGCCTCAATTCCCCGTCCTCCAGACCAGGGCCCATTTGCCGGCGATCCAGAGGATCGCGGTGAGGGTCAGGGACCAGAACCACAGCACCGGAGCGGAGACGCCGGTCGGGGTCTCCGCCGGAGTCTCCGCCTCCTTGCGTTTGTCCCAAGCGGTCCACTTGGCGAACTCCAGGTCGCAGCGAGAGCACCGGGCCTCGCCGTCGGGGACCTCGTGCCCGCATTCCGGACATTTCACGAGGATGATTATACTAGTATAATCGCGGGCATCATCAGGAGGCCTTTGATGAGGATGCTCACGCTCTTCTGTCTGTGCCTGCTCGCCTCGGGCTGCCTTTACACCAATGTCCACGTTCCCAGGGCCTACCGCTCCGCCACCCCGTCGGATGTGAAGGCTTCCTCCCAGGACGCCGTCGTCAGCGGCAAGGCCTGCCATCGGAGCGTGTTATTCATGGCGGCTTGGGGGGACGGCGGCTACGCGGCCGCGACCCGTCGAGCGCTCAAAGACCATCCCGGGGCCATCCTTTATGACGTGAAAGCGGATGTCCAGGCGACCTCCGTCCTCGCCGGCATCTACACGCGCGCCTGCACGGTGGTCACCGGGAGGGTCGGCGCTCCGTGAATCGGCTGGTCCTAGTCATTCTGCTGGCTCCCGCCGGCCTCGTTCGGGCTCAGGAGGATGAAGCGGCTCGACCGGGCATTCTTTCCCCAGGCGGGCTGGTCGTGTTCCAGGACTCGCAGGGCCCCCTTTCGTTCGGCGCCATGACGCGCAAGGAGCTTCCCGCGGACCTGGTCCCGGCCGACGAGGTCAAAGGGGAAGCGTGCCAGCACGGAGTGACCATCCCTCTCGGCCGGTTGGGAGGGAGCCTTTCGGGGGCCGGCGGGGACGGGGGCTATGAGCGGGCGCTGCAGAACCTGCGCTACCAAAACCCGGGGGTCGCGGCGGTCTACGACGTGAGGGTGGATGTCCACATCATCAGCGTCCTGCGCATCTACAAGCGTCAATGCACGGAGATCACGGCGAGGGCCCTCGTCCCCAAGACGGCGGCGCAGCCGTGAGCGCTTGCCGCCTGTTCTCATGGAACGTCAACGGGATCCGCGCCGCGGCCAAGAAGGGCTTCTTGGATTGGCTGGCGCGCGAGAGCCCGGACGTGGTCTGCCTCCAGGAGACCAAGGCCGAGCCCTCGCAGCTGGGCAAGGAGCTCCTGCAGGTGGCGGGCTATTGCGCCGATTTCTGCTGGGCCGAGAAGAAGGGCTACAGCGGCGTGGCCACCTACTCCAAGCGGCCCGCCTCCCGGGTGGATCGCGGCATGGGCGTCCCCGAATACGACAAGGAGGGTCGCGTCCTCATTCACCGCTATCCGGAATTCACCCTGCTGAACGTCTACTTCCCGAACGGCAAGGCGAGCCCCGAGCGCCTGCGCTTCAAGATGCGCTTCTATGCGGATACCCTCAAGCTCCTGGCCAAGCTCAGGCGCGGGGGCTGCAAGAGACTCGTGGTGTGCGGCGACGTGAACACGGCCCATCGCGAGATCGACCTCGCCCGGCCCAAGGAGAACCAGAACGCCTCCGGGTTCCTCCAGGAGGAGCGCGCGTGGATCGATAGGCTTCTGGACTCCGGGTTCCTGGACTCATTCCGGGCCTTCGAGCAGGGGCCGGGGCACTACACTTGGTGGGACCTCATCACCCGCGCCCGGGAGAGGAACGTGGGCTGGCGCATCGACTATTTCTTCATCTCGGAGAGCCTCAGACCCCACCTGCAGGCCGGCCGCATCCACTCCCAGGTGATGGGCTCGGACCATTGCCCCATCGAACTGGCGCTCCGGTTTTGATATATTCTCCCCGACGCGACAGGGGGGGTTATGAAGAGAAGGGACCTGATCAAGCATCTAGCGGACAACGGTTGTGTCCTGGTGCGCGAAGGGGGAAAGTACTCGATCTACCAGAACCCCAAGAATCAGAAGGAAATCCCGGTCACGCGGCACCTGGAGATTGCTGATTTCGCCGCCCGCAAGATCTGCAAGACGCTCGATATCCCGCCGATGTGATTACCTGAGGGGCACGACGCCCTTCAGCAGCACCGGAAGAGCCGTGGGGCTTTTCTCCAGCCACTGCGCGTCGGGCAAGGCCTTGTCTTTGGGTTTGCGCTCGCTCATGTACGTGGTGACCACGAGCGCGGCCACCGCCGTCCCCGCCGCCCCGAAGCGCTGTTCATCCACGCTGCCGGATACGCGGTACTCCCGGCCGCCGAACGAAGGGTAGAACTGCAGGTTCGCGTCCCCGCTGAAGAGCGAGAACGAGGGCGAGTAGTTGGGGTCTTCCAATGGGCCGTTGGCGCGCAGGGTGAAGTTCAGATACCTCGACGGCTGCCCGGGTTCGTAGACCGTGGCGTTCACGCTGTAGCCGTTCCCGAACTTGTTCGCGTTCCCGTTCACGCCGCCGCCTGAGATCGTGGCGAAGTTCCCGTTCTTGTACACGCTGCCGGAGAACGGCCTGCCGTTGAAGTGGAGGCTGTTGCCGAGCGAGGAGACGTTGAGCTGGATGCCGAGGGAGTAGTCCGTGATGTCGAAGTAATTCGTCAGCGAGGAGCGGATGTCGCAATTGACGTACTTCTGCGCCTTTTCAGCGGGCGCCGAGAATGCGGCGGAGGGAATCAGGAGAAGACCGAGAAGATGGCTCAGCATGCGCGCCTCCTGGGGCCGGGGGCCGGACTTAAGAGCAGAAGACAGGATATAGGAGCACGGGCGGCTTGGAATAGGTCCGGAGGGCCCATCATAAACTGGGTCCAAGGTCCTACATTGTCCTAGCGCGTGCGGTTGAAGGAGACCGCTTTGTTCGATCGGGGGATGGTGACGACCTGGAAGGGCCGGACCGTGCCCTCGGTTCGCTTGGCGGGAGGGACGACTTTGTAGCTCACCATGATGCGGGGACCGGACAACTCCACCATGTGGATCACGACCGCGGTTCCGGCCGGCTGTTCCCCGGCGCAGACAGCCACGGCCATGCTCGCTCCTCGTCCGATGACGTCTTCGGCGTCGCTGAGAGGCGGTATGTCGGATGCGCCGGTCGAGCGCCAGAACGCGTCCCACTCAGCCTGCGTCTTGAGGACATAGGCTTTTTTGGCATAGGGCCCCGTTACGCCTGAAAAATTGAGCGTGGGCGGTATGTCCTGGGGCGACACATGCACGTCCGGGGTCGGGTTCACCATGTCCTCTTCTTTTCGCGCATACCCCAGGCTTTCCTGAGTCAGGGTCGTCGCCGGACGCGGGGCCGGCATGGGCAGGGGAGCGGGCTTGATCACGCGTCGGTCCGACGGAGCCCACTCCGGGGACGGCTCGTTGCGGACCATGAGCATGCGGACTCCCGCCCAAGCCCCCAGGAGCACGACCCCGATTCCGATGGTGAGTCCGAGGCCGGGCCCCTTCGCCTCGTTCTTGCGCGCCGCAATCTCCGGCTGCTTCTCCACGGGATGTATCTTACCAAGTCGTTTGGGCCCGGCCAAGGTGCCTAAGGCGGGCGGGGCCTTTTGACTCAGGCGCGCGCGCGTATACGGGTATATTCTCTGAGTGTGAAAGGACTTCCGCGCGTGTTGGGCGCCCTCCTCTTCATAAACCTCCCCATCCTCGCGTCCGCACAGAACGTCCGCGTTTCACAGAATCCCGTCCCCGCGGTGCAACTCTCGCCCGCGCTGGGCGGCGTCCTCAGCCTCGGACTCCCGAGGATCGACGCGCAGTTGGCGCCCACCCTGCCTCAGACGCAGATGGCGCTGCCCAAGCCGGTCCTGCCTTCGGTCTCGGTCACTCCTGTTGGCACGGTCCAGGCCGCTGTCGCTCCGGTCGCCGTTTCCCCGGTAGCGGCTCCCCAGGCCCTGAAGCCGGTGGCGCAGCACACGCGTCCAACGTCTTTCCAGGGGACGCGGCACAGCGCCGCCTCCGCGGCGCAGACGCAGGGGCGCCAGCAGCCGGCGGCTCAGGCGAAACCCGTTTCCCAGCAGCAGGTGCTGCAGCAGGCGAACGAGCAGATCCTCGAGGCCAACGAGGACGGAAAGCTCGAACGCCTCAACACCGTCTTCGACGGCCCGCAGGGCCGCGGCAACGCTCCCGCGGTCGCGGCCGAGTCCGCGAAGCAGGATGCTGCCTCCGGGCGGGCCCTTCTAGAGGGTCTGCACCGCACCACGGGGGAGGGGCTCGTCGCCAGGGATTACCACGAGGCCATGGATTTTCTTTTCTCGGTCGCGGACAGCGTGATGGTGAAGGGAGTGCGGGGCGTGATCGCCGCCTACTCAGGCGTCTTCGTCGCTGGAGACTCCACTGAGGGCGGCCGGTATCGGGAGTCTCACGATCAGGATGGGGACGGGTTCGTGGACCGGGCCGGCATGAACGTGGAGCATCTCTGGCCCCAATCTTTTTTCGGACACAAGCTCCCCATGCGCTCGGACATGCATCACCTGATGGCCACCTTCAACCATTCCAACAGCGAGCGCAGCAACCACCCGTTCGGCGAGGTGGCGGACCGGGACGCGGAGTATAAGACCAAGGCGGGCGCTAAGCTCGGCCACGGGGTCTTCGAGCCTCCGGACGCGGTCAAGGGCCGCGTGGCTCGAGGCATGCTCTATTTCTTCATGCGCTACTACGACCGTCCGGTCCTGCCCAACAGCGTTCGGGATTTGTTCTGGAACGACAAGATCGAGATGTTCATGCGCTGGAACCGGGAGCACCCGCCGGACGCTTTCGAGCTCCGCAGGAACGACCTGGTGGAGAAGTGGCAGGGCAACCGCAACCCGTTCGTGGACGACCCCGCTCTCGCGGACAAGATCGGCGCCGAGGGCTTCCGCATGGAAGGAGGCCGCAAGAACGGGATTCAGTCGGCGGCCAGCCGCGGCGCTCAGAGCCAGGGCCGGAGCCCTGCCATGCAGCCCAGCCGCAGCAGTTCCTGGAAGCACAACAAGCGCCACAAGCACCGCCGCTGGCGCTGATCCATCCCGAAGGACCGCTGAGCCCCGGTTTTAATCCTAGTCGGCCAGGGGTGAATGGCGGTAGACCGCCCCGAACAGTATAATCTGACCTATCCTTCCGACGAACAAAACTGGAGAAGCAAAAATGGAAACAGAAGCTCCCGCGAATATCGGCCGGAATGATCCCTGCCATTGCGGTTCGGGGAAAAAGTACAAGAAGTGCTGTGCGGCCAAGGACGAAGCCCGAAGACGTGAAGCGCTGGACACCCAATGGGCTGAAGCCCTCGAAAAGAAGAAGCAGGAAGACCACCAGGCGGCGCAGCAGCAGGGGGCCAAGGCGGCTCCGGCGCCGCGGCCTGCGAGAGCGACAATCGTTCCGAAAAGCGGCCCGCAGAAGTTCAAATCCTTCTCACGGATGCCGCGCAAGTCCGGCGAAAGCTGATCTTTGCTTAAGCGTCCCCTTGCTTGGCCAGGGCCCAGCGCAGGTAGAGCGCGAAGAGCGCCACGGGGATGAGGGCGAGGCCGAAGTAGTAGAACGGCGTGAGCCCCAGGGGGAAGGCCTTGAACAGGAATTTCAGCCCCATGATCCCCGCCGTGGTCACCGCCAGGGAGGCCGAGCCCAAGAAGCCCATGGCGTCCGCCATGTCCTTTTGAGGGACGCGGGCCTGGAAGAAGCTCTGCAGCTTGAACTGTGCCACCACCTGGGCGATGCCGAACGGGATCAGGGCCAAGGCCGGCAGGGTGAGGTTCGAGGCCCAGGATAGGAATGCCGGCAGGGCAACGAGCGAGCCCAAAGCCGGCATGGGGACGGCCAGGGAAGCCAGGAAAACCAGGGACCCCGCGGCCAGGACGATCCAGCGCAGCAGGGACTTGCGCAGCAGGCGCTGCTCTTCCTTCTCGTCGATCTTGCCGGACTCCTTGGCCTTATCGAGTCTGCGGCTCTCCAGGGTCATGAGCACCCCGCCGACGAGTCCGCCCGCGCTGTAGAGGCCGGTGAGCCAGCCGCTGATGGCCGGAGCCAGCTCGGGGGCGGCGGCGCCGATGATGCGCAGGGCGTAGCCCGGGGCCAGCATCTGGTACAGGAAGGGGTTGAGCATCAGGAACAGGGTGTAGGCCAGGAAACTCAAGCGCAGGGCCGGGTTGCTCCAGACCACCTTGGCGCCGCGCCCGATCTTCTTGAAGAACTCCTTCATGATGGCGCCGGCTCTGTCGGGCTTGGAGGGGTCGGCCTGCGTCTTGAGGTCCTTGCCTTCCGGCAGTTTGAGCGTGGTCCAGAGGATGACGGCCGCGGCCAGGGTCATGATGGGGAACGCGGCCAGGGCCGGGACGAACCCGAACTTGGCCACCACCATGCCGGTGGCGATGGGGCCGAGTATGCCGAAGATCTCGGAGAGGGTGTGCTGGATGCCCCAGAACTTGTTGAGCGCCGCGTCGTTCTGCCCCACCAGGAGCGGGGGCACGCTGTTCATGGCCGTGAACGTGGTGCCCAGGAGCAGGGCGTTGGCCGAGTAGAACACGTACATCAAGGGGAGCGTCATGTTCCCGGTGGCGAGCAGGGTGGCCAAGGCCGTGATGGAGGCGACGCGGATGAGATACGAGCCCACATAGGCTTTCTTGACACCTATCTTCTCGATGACCATGGGGCCGAACTGGCGGCCGAGTATCCCGAAGATGGAGGAAACCACGGCGATCTGGGCGTAGATGGTGAAATCGCCGAAGGCCTTCTGGATGAGGGCCGGCATGGACGAGCCCAGGGCTTCCACGCCGAGCTGGGCCGCGAGCAGGGACGCGATGAACCACCAGGTCGTGCCGCTCAAGCCCCAGGCCTTCTCCTTGGGCTTGGACGGGGCTTCAGGCTCGGCCTTGGCCACGGGCGTTCCCAAGGCGGCTTGGGTCAGGCTGACTGCGGCGGGCGCGGCGGTTTCGTCCGCCTGGACAGCGTCCGCCTTCGGTTGCCCGAAGAAATGGATGAGCTCCTTGAACCGGACGCCGAGCGCGTTCTTCTTCCCGCGCACGGTCTGAAGGGAATCCGACTCAGGGGAGGTGGCCGCTGCCGGCCCCTGCTCGGACCGGGCTGCGGCGGAAAGGGTCTGGACTACGGCAACGGTCTGCTGGGACGGTTTGTCCTGCGTTTGGACCGGAACAGCCCGTCCCTGAGCCTGGACGACGGGGGAGACGACTGCTACCGTCTGCTGCAGGGTCGGCGCGACGAAAGCGGTCTGGACCTTGAGTGCCGGGAGCGCGGCGCCGAGGGAGTTCAGCGTCGGGGTGAAGGCTGAGCCGGGGTTCGACAGAGCGTTCCCTTGGAGTCCCAGCCCGGCTCCCGCCTGGCCGACATTGAGCCCGCCCAAAGAGGTGTTGACGCTGACCGGCGCGGCCACTGTGTTCGCCAGGGCGTGGTAGGCTCCGACGCCTGGGGTCATCATGAAGAGCACCCCGGTCAGAAGGACACAGACCGCGCGCCGGCAAGTCTCGATCATCGCCATGGATACAGTATAGGCGCGCGCGGGGGGAGGCGTGCGGGCCTTCGGGGCATCCGAAGGACGGCAATAGCTCCATGCGGGATTGGGGCATAGGTCCTGTCGGCGTTTCCAATCCGGAGCCGAGCTCGCGGCGGGCTTGCCAGCCCCTTGACGGGAAGCCGCAAGTCCGCAATCCTATAGGTATGGCGGCAGAGTTCGGTCGCTTCCGCAGATTCCCGGATCCCCTATACATAGCCGCCGCCTGCCTTTTCCTCCTGTCGGCCGTGGTCCTCGTCCTGATGATCCACAAGACGCTCAAAGGCCCGGAGAAGATCTACAGCTCGGTGGATGTGCGCGGGGAGGGCACCTTCCCGAGCCCGAAAGAGGAGCCTCGGCAGGAGGAGTCGAAGCTGGAGGACGTCTCCTCCTTGGACCTGGTCCCCAAGAGGACGGTCCCCGCCTCCGACGGCGAGATCCCAGAGGAAGAGCCCAAGCCCGCGGAGTGGGGCCAGATCATCAAGCAGGCCGAGCCGCCGAAGCAGGAGGCTCCGCCCCAGCCGCCCCGGACCGCGCAGCCCAGCGTCAAGCCCAAGCTGAAGCTGCTGCAGCGCGAGGCCGGTTCAGGGCAGGCCAAGAGCGGGGCGTCGAGCTCCGCGTTCCTCGCGGCGCCCACTCAGACCCAGAAGCCGGGCGCGACCGAGAAGGCTCCGGAGAAAGCCCCGGAGCCCGCCCCGTCCCAGCCGCAGAAGCAGCGCGTCTGGCGGGACATGGACGGCAACTTCGAGCAGAAGTAGGCGGGTCGGTCAGGCCGCGGGCACCGACTCCACCGCGGCGATGAACTCCGCTCCGGTGTGGAACCGGAGGCGCGGGTCCGCCTGCAGCGCCCGGCGCATCACCTCGTCCGTCTTCGGATGCAGGCGCGGTCCGGTCTTGGTGGGCGCCTCGTAGGCCATCTCCCGCTTCTGAGCCAGGAAGTTCGGCCCGGGAAAGGGGAGCTGGCCCGTGAGCATCTCGTAGTAGCAGACCCCCAAGGAGTAGAAGTCCGACTCCTTGGAGACCTGCCCCAGCTCCTGCTCGGGGGCCATGTACGGCGGAGTCCCCCAGGCGTCCGCGCGCGTGAGCTTGGCCACGGTCTTCTTTGCCTGGTGCGCGATGCCGAAATCCATGACCTTCACCTGGCCCTCTTCCGTGATCATGATGTTGGAGGGCTTCAGGTCGCGGTGGATGACGCGCTTGGAGTGCGCGTAGTCCAGGGCATGGGCGACCGGCCGCAGGATGGCCTTGATCTGATGGTAGGGCAGGGTCCTGCCGTCCTCTAGGATCTGGTGCAGGGGCCTGCCGGAGACGTACTCGAAGATGAGGAAAAGCTGCTCGCTTTCGCGCATGATGGAGTGGATCTCCACGAGGTTCGGGTGCTTGAGCGAGGCCACGAGCCGCGCTTCGGAGAGGAACATCTCGAGCTCGCGCTTGTTCTGCATCACCTCGGCGCGCATGCGTTTGATGGCCACCTTGCGCTGGAGCGTGAGGTCCATGGCCTCGTACACGATGCCCATGCCGCCCTGACCGATCTCCCGGGCGATCTTGAAGTTGCCGCCGAGCACGTCGGGCATGGCCGGGGCGGGAAGGGCCTGTCCCGCGAGAGGCGCCCCAACGGGCCCTGAGATCCTAGGCGGGCCGGACACGACTCCTCCAGCCGGGCCTGATAGGAACGACGGGGGCTGTCCCGGAGTCGTCACCTGGCCCTGGACCATGGCGGGGATGATGGTGACCGAAGCCTGTTTGTTGCGCCAGCCCCAGAGGAAGAGGGCGAGGATGACCACTCCGACCACGGCCGCGGACGCCGAAATCCAGGTGACGAGGCGGCGGTTCTTGCGCGCGCTTTCGGCGGCGTCCCACGCGGACTGGTCCTCGTTCCGGACGTCGCGCACCCTCCTCGAGAACAGCGACATCTCCTTGAACGCGCCCTCGGCCTGGAGGGCTCTCACCATCTCCCGGCCCGAGGCCGCATGGAAGTCCTTCTTGTTCACGGAGGTGAAGGCCAGCGGGACCGCCTGGATCTGGATGGCCTTCTGTATCTCGCGATAGCGTTCGTCGAGCACGTCGAGCTGCTCGTAGAGCTGCTGGATGCTGCTGCACAGGGACATGCGCCGGGTCAGCAGGTCCTTGTAGTCCACGGGCCTGGCGTATTCGCCCTGGAGGGTCTTGAGCTTCCCGAGCAGCGGCTCGATCTCGTCCCGCGCCTTGTTCCACTCCGCGGCCACCCCGTCGAGCTGATCCCAGGGGAGGGGGGGGATGGGCGCGGCCGCTTCCTTGGGAGCGGATCTCTTGGGCGCGGCTCCGGCGAGGAGCGGGAAGAGCAGAAGGACGCAGGCGATGCGGAGTCTCACTTGGGCCCCAAGGGCGAGAAGGCCCGCAGGGAGCCGACGCCTTTGACCTCCCGGTCCCCCAGGTCCTCGTAGTCGAAGAGGGTCTCGGTGAGCTTGCGGGTCGCATCGCTCACCGCAACCCGGTTGGGAGGAGCCAGTTTCTCGAAGCGCGAGGCGATGTTCACCGTGTCGCCCAGCACGCTGTACTCCAGTCGCGCCGGATAGCCGATGTTCCCGACCACGGCCCTGCCCGAGTTGATGCCGATGCGCAGGCGCACTTGCGGGAGGCGCCGTTTGGCGGCCTCCTCCTGCCAGGCCTTCGGGATGGTCAACCCGGCTCGCACGGCCTGCTTCGCGTAGAGGACCGGATCGGAGCCGCTCTCGCCCGGGTGGGCGCTGAAGATGCCCATGACCGCGTCGCCGATGAACTTGTTGACGTGGCCTCCCTCGGCCTGGATGCTGCGGGCCACGGTCTCGAGGTACGGGTTGAGGATCTCGCTGATCTCGCGGGGGGTCTTCGATCGGCTGAGCGTGGTGAAGCCTTCCATGTCCACGAAGAGCACGGTGACGTCCTTCTCCTGCACGTCGAGGCCCACCGGGTCGTCCGTGGAGGACGCTTCCACGATGCGCTGGACCACGTCCGGCGCGAAGTAGCGCGCCATGTTCTCCTCGATGCGCATCACGCGGGCCTGCATCTCGAGCGCGAGCTGCAGGCTGATGAGACTGGCGAGGGCCGAGCCGAGGTAGAGGTCCTCCTCGGTGAACGTCGAGCCCGTGCGCCGGTTGTCCAGGTAGAAGATGCCGAGCCGGGCGCCCTTGCCCCAGAGGGGCAGCAGCAGGCCGGAGGAGATATCGTGCACGCTCTGGCTCGCGGAGCGGTCCTTGAGTTTGGCCTGCAGGAGCACGGACTGATCGGGGGGCAGGGACTGCAGGAGGCTCGCGCTGAAGCGGAAATCCGGGATCTTGCCCATGTTCTTCTGCCAGGCCAGACGCACGAGGAAGCCGCCGTCCGGATGCGCGAGAAGGATGGCGGCCACTTCGGCGGCCTGGACCTTGCTCGTGGCGTATGAGAGGAGCGCGGTCAGGGATTCCTCGATGTCCGGGGTCTGGGCGAGGCGCCTGACGAGCTCGTGGATCTGGCCGAACTTCTCCTTGAGCTTCGGGTCCGTGGCCTCGACCTTGCGCGCCTCCCCCTGGGCCACATCCTGGAGGATGTCGCCGGCGTCCATGGCTTCGACCGCGGGCTTGTCCTCCAGCACCACCTCGAGCTGCCAGGGGCCGATCTCGATGACGTCGCCGTGGGAGAGCCCGGTCGGGCCCGTGATCCTACGGCCGTTCACGCGGGTGCCGGAGATGCTGGGCTTGGGCTTGCCGGTGTCCGGCAGGGGGGTGAGCGAGCCGTCCGCGATGGTCCATTTTCCGCCCTGCTCGAACAGGTGGCAATGCCAGCGGCTGGTGACCGCCCGCAGGTCGTCGCCTTCCGGCAGCACGAGGTGGCAGTCCTCGGCCCTGCCGATGATGAACGGGCCGGCGTTCACCGGGAGCGTCCGCCGGCCCCCACGCGAGCCGCGTAAGAGCTTCCAGCGGCCGGTCTGGCCGCCGGGCGCCGCGCTGTTGGGCCCCGTGATGGAGAGCTGCATGGCAGAGTCAAGTGTAGCGTGTTTTTCGGGGGGATGCAAAAGAGGTATAAAGACCCGCGGCATGCATCGAAAGCTGAACATCCTCATGGCCGCGTCCGAGGCCGTTCCCTTCGCAAAGGAGGGGGGCTTGGCGGATGTGGTGAGCGCACTCTCCAAGTGCCTGCGCAAGATGGGGCACGACGCGCGCATCGTCCTGCCCCGGTACTACGGCGTGGACAAGGCCCGTTGGGGGCTGCGGCCGGTGGGCGGCCCCCTGGGCGTTCCCATGGGGTGCATCGGTACGCTCTGGGGAGGCGTGTACGAGACCGTGCTCCCCGGGAGCGACGTCCCGGTCTACTTCATCGAGTACGAGCAGTACTTCGGCCGGAGCGGCGGGCTTTACACGGACAGCTACGGTCAGGGCCACATGGACAACGACAATCGCTTCGTGTTCCTCTCCCGCGCGGCCCTGGAGCTGTGCAAGGTCCTTCCGTTCAGACCGGATGTGGTCCACGTCCATGATTGGCAGACCGCGGCCATCCCCGTGCTGCTGAACACGGCCTACCGCGAGGACCACGTCTTGAGGGAGGCCGCGAGCCTCTTGACCCTCCACAACCTCGAGTATCAAGGCGATTTCTATAAAGGCCTCATGGACGTGCTGGGCATCGGTTGGGAGCACTTCAACCCGCGGGAGCTCGAGGCGCACGACCGCACGAACCTGCTCAAGGGCGGCATAACCCATGCGACGCTTTTGAGCGCGGTGAGCCCGACCTACGCGAGGGAGATACAGACCGTGGAGCTGGGACACGCCTTGGACGGGGTCATCCGCGACCGAGCCAAGGATTTCCACGGCATACTCAACGGGGCGGACTACGAGGAGTGGGATCCAGAGGCTGACGCCCTGATCCCGGAGAACTACTCCGTCGCGGACCTCTCCGGCAAAGCCGTGTGCAAGGCCGAACTGCAGAAACGGCTGGGTCTGCCGGTCCGGGCCGAGGTCCCGCTCTTCGGCGTGGTCTCACGCCTTGTGTCGCAGAAGGGCGTGGATGTGCTCGCCGCGGCCATGCCCGGGATATTGGGGATAGACGCGCAGGTCGCGGTGCTGGGCGCCGGGGAAGGCTGGGCGCAGGCCTATTTCGGGGACTTGCCGCGGAGCTATCCTCGCAAGGCGGCCTGCTTCATCGGGTTCGAAAACAGCTTGGCCCACGCCATCATCGCGGGAGCGGACTTCTTCCTCATGCCGTCCCGGTTCGAGCCGTGCGGCTTGAGCCAGCTCTACAGCCTGCGCTACGGCACCCCCCCCATCGTCCGCGCCACCGGAGGCCTCAACGATACGGTGGAGAACTTCGATGAGGCCACGGGCAAGGGCACGGGCGTCAAATTCCACGACCTGACCCCGGACGCCATCATGAACACCGTGGGTTGGGCCGCGCACACGTTCTACAACAGGAAAGACGCGCTCGACTCCTTGCGCGAGCGCGGCATGCGGCAGAGTTTCTCCTGGGAGAAATCCGCAAAGGAGTACGAGTCCTTGTATCGTCTGGCCGTGCGGCGGCGCTCAGGGCCGTAACAGCATCTTCAGCCCGAGGATGAGCAGGGTCGCTCCGAAGACCTTTTTCAGCGCCGCGCTGGACATCCCCACCGCGAGCTTGGCTCCGAGGAGTCCGCCCAGGAAGAAGCCGACGCAGACCAGGGCCGCGATCTTCAGATCCACGTATCCCTGCTTGTAGTAGGTCCAGGCCGCGAGCAGCCCGATGGGTGGGACCAGGATGGCCAGTGTGGTGCCTTGCGCCTGGTGCTGGGACAGCTTGAACAGGTAGACCAAGGCGGGGACGATGACGACCCCGCCGCCCAGCCCAACGATGCCGCTGCAGACCCCGGCGGCGAGTCCCAGCGCGACATAGGGGAGCATCGCGGTCATCTCTGCCGGAGCCTTCGGATGAGGCGCTGGTTCGCCGCGATCAGAGCCTCCACGCGCGGGAGGATGAAGGGGGTGAACGTGTCATCCGCGTTGATGGGGAAATGGAAGACGGCGCAATAGTCCGCGGTGTTGAACCGGATGCGGCGAAGGATGAACCGGAGCCTGCGCTCGGTCAGCGGCTTGTGCTTGAGCACAACCTCGATGAGGTCGAATCTGAGGCGCCGGCAGATGTCGGATACCAGCCTCTCCCAGGCCTTGTTGCGCTTCTCGGGGGGCTTGAGTTCCTCGTCGAGCTTCCGGTAGGCCCGCGCCCGGGCGAAGTGCTCCGTGACCAGGCTTCTGCGCGACGGGTCTTGGAGCGTCGGCATGTCCAGGAGGAAGACGGCATCGACGAAATCGCCGGCGGAGAGGTAGCTCTCGAGCAGCTGCTTGAAATCCGCGAGCAGGGACTCGGTAACGGAGCCTTCCTCCGCTTTCTTGAGGAAGCCGCGGACGGCGTCTTCCAGGACCTGGCCCTTGAGCTCCTGGAGGGGCGCTTCGATCTCCTTGAGCTTCTCCCAGAGATAGAGGATCGGGTCCGGCGCATCGGAGCGCCGCCGGAAGTCGCAGTACTCCGCGAGCCGGGCGATGATGAAGTTCTGCAGGCGCGGTTCGATCATGGCCTCAGGGGACGCTGTATAGTGTAATACAATAGGACCATGGATGTGGCGAGACTCGGAGTCGTTCTGGCCGAAGCGGGTGAGCCCCGCTATCGGGAAGCCCAGGTGCTGCGGGCCGTTTTCAAGGAGGGGGCCTCCTCCTACGCGGAGATATCCTGCCTGCCCTCCGCCCTGCGCGCCCGGCTCGCTTCCAGCGTCCCAATCCTGAGCCTGGCGTCCCGGCGCGTCCTGGTCTCGTCGGACGGGAGCGCGCGCAAGGCGCTGTTCTCGCTCCGGGACGGAGAGAGGATCGAGTCCGTGCTCCTCAAGCCCCGGCCCGGGGGGGAGTGGTGCGCCTGCGTCTCCTGCCAGGCGGGCTGCGCCATCGGGTGCGCGATCTGCGCCACCGGTCGGCTGGGGCTGCGGCGCAGCCTCGCGGCCGAGGAGATCTCGGACCAGGCCCTGTTCTGGCGGCAGCATCTGGCGGCCGAGCGGCTCGGCGGGCGTCTGAGCCGCGTGGTCTACATGGGAATGGGCGAGCCCTTCCATTGTTGGGAGGCGGTGCGGGAGAGCCTGCGCGCGCTCCTCGACCCGGACCGCTTCGGGCTGGCCGCGCGCCACGTCTCCGTCTCCACCTCCGGCATCGTCCCCGGCATCCAGCGCTTCATCCAGGAGTTCCCGCAGGTCAACCTCGCCGTGTCGCTCCACGCGGCGAGCAACGCGAAGCGCGACGCGCTCGTCCCCATCAACCGCGCCTACCCCCTCGACGCCCTGGCCCAGGCCCTGCGCGAGGCCGTGGAACGGACGCGCCGCAAGGTGTTCCTCGAGTACGCGCTCATCGAGGGGCTCAACGACGGGCCCGCCGACGCCAGGGACCTGGCGGGGTTCGTCGGCCTTTGCGGCGGCCGCGGGCTCATCCACGTGAACCTCATCCCGCTCAATCCAGCGGGCGGGCCCTACCAGCCGTCCCCGCCCGCAGTCTTGCGGTCCTTCCGGGACCTGCTCCGCAGGATGCGCGTGTCGGTGACCATCCGCAAGAGCCTCGGCGCGGATATCCGGGGAGCGTGCGGCCAATTGGCGGGGGAAAAGTAAAGAGCGGCCGGGAGGAGGTGGTTTTCCGGCCGCTCTCTTTTAGGTGGTTGCGTCTCTGTTGTCGCCCTGTTGTACGCCTCAGCTGTTGTCCGACATGGATAGTCTAGCCGGCGCCTGTGTCGGATTTGTTACGAAGTCCCGAGAATTTGTTACATTGGGGTCGCAGCCCATGACGACGGAACAAGCCTACACCATCCTCCGCATCCAGCCGGGGGCCACGGCCAAGGACATCCAGCGGGCGTACCGCGCCCGGGCCCTGGAGTACCACCCCGACCGGGCCACCTCCCAGGAGGACGCGACGTACCTCACGCGCAAGTTTATGGAAGTCCGGGACGCGTACGAGCATCTGCGCCACGAGGGCTTCCCGGTGCCGGAGCCGGAGGCCGTGCTCGAAGACATCCCCCCGGGCGGTTGGACCGCGGGCCGTACCTTCATGAGAGAAGGGGAGCCCGAGGATAAGAACGATTGGGCGAAGGGGCCCGGGGTCCCGCTTCAGTCCGTCGTCCTATGGGGAGTCGTCATCCCCGCCGGGGCGATCGTCATCACCCTGGTCATCAAGTACATGTTCTACCGCTAGATTAAATAGACGAGCCAGTCGCCTGCGTTATATCGTGGGTTGCTTCCCCGAGAGGAAGCCTATCCACAAACGGAGGTTTGACTGGCTCTATGCGTGATTATAGCACGACGGTCGTAGGCCTG
>Ga0265297_10002361_pt1 | contig 38757 bp, 33 predicted proteins | sample Munlanlwell13791_FD_192502 | JGI IMG/M metagenome (GOLD analysis project Ga0265297, IMG submission 192502) | Leachate microbial communities from a municipal landfill in Southern Ontario, Canada - Leachate well 137-91 | ecosystem: Engineered > Solid waste > Landfill > Unclassified | place...
GCTATGATTATATTTTTTGCATTTTGTGATTTTACATATTTAATTGCAGCCTTTATTGTTGATCCTGTTGCAATACCATCATCGACTAGAATTACAATTTTGTTTTTCAGATTTAATGATTCTTTCCCTGCTCGATAAACTTTTAAACGTCTTTGGGCTTCAAGTTTTTCTTTTTCGATTTCTTTATCTATATAACTTTGTGCTATACCCATGCTGTTTATTAAATTTTTGTCTAAAACAGCTTGGCCATCTTGGGTTATTGCACCGATTGCAAGTTCGGGATCCACCGGAGAACTAATTTTTCTTGGTGCAATAATATCTAGTGACAAATTTAAATTTTTTGCAATTGCTTCTGCTGTAATAATGCCACCTCGTGCAAGGCCTATAACAATAGCATTTTTATTATCTTTATAATTTTTTAATTTTTCTGAGAGCAGTTCTCCTGCCTGCTCTCTATTTTCAAAAATCATTTTGGCTCTTAAATATTTGTAAAGATTTAAATTATAATTTTTTACCTAAAAATAAATTTATAATATTTTTATAAAGAAATAAGCAATTGTTTTAATAAAAAACCCTTTAAAGAAAATTCTAGAACAAGATCTTGGTGTAATATTTCGTAAACAAGTAAATTGTTTTTTGTTTGAAAAAATAATTTAATTTATTTTAGACTCTAATTTTAATAAAACTGGATTTGATTTTTTATATAAAAATTGGAGTCTTATGAAGATTTTTTTAATATCTTTATTATCTATATTTTTATTTTTTAACAATCTTTGTGCTTATAATTCGACAAATTTAGCTGCAGTTCAGGCATTGGACTTAAAATTAAGAACTACAAACCCGACAGAAACAGACCGAAATTTACAAGGATTTGATTTAAGTAGTGCAGATATGACGGGACTTTTTTTGAGTGGCGCATATTTGCAAAACGCCAATTTGAATGGTGCAATACTTCAAGGTGCTGATTTGGGTGGCGCAAATTTAAGTAGTGCAAATTTGAGTAATGCAAATTTGATTGTTACCAATTTAAGCGGTGCGAATTTAAATGGTGCCAATTTAACTTTGGCAGATTTAAGTGGTGCTTATTTAGTTGGATCTAATCTTCAGGATGTAAATTTAACAAGTGTTACTATGTTGGGAGCTGATTTGACTGGTGCCAATCTCGGAAATGCAAATTTAAGTAATTCAGTTTTAAATTATTCATATTTTTTGGGAACTAATTTAAAAGGTGCTAATTTGACTGGCGTTAACTTAACCAATGTGCTTTTAACCGGAGCTTATTTTGGAGGATCGAGCATAACAAATAATAGATTTTTTATAAAAAATTTAAAATTTTTTGAAAAAATTTTAAAGAATAAATCTTTAAATAAAAAATATAGGGAGAGTTTTATGAAAGAAATTTTGATATCTATTCTACGTAACAAAAATACTGATATGGAAAGTTTTAGAAAAGCATCATCAAAATTGGCGTATATTTTAGCAAATGAAGCTTGTCAATATTTAGAAAAAGAAACAGAAGATATTGAAACGCCAATTAAAACGGCTTTGGGTGTAACATTAAAAAATGATATTATATTAGTTCCAATTTTAAGATCAGCTCTAGCATTATTGCCTGCATTCTTAGAATTTTATCCCAAAGCAAAAGTTGGCTTTGTAGGTTTAAAAAGAGATGAACAAACAGCAATTGCCCATTTATATTATAAAAATTTTCCAAAAGTTAAAGAATCAGATGATGTTATTCTTTTAGATCCGATGATTGCAACAGGAGGAAGTGGTTGTGATGCCATTAAATTGCTTAAAGAAGATGGAATAAAGGAAGAAAAAATTATTTTTGTTGCAGTTATTTCTGCAAAAAAAGGCATTGAAAGAATAAAAAAAGAATTTAGCAAAGTAAGAATAATTTGTGCTCAAAATGATCTAGAACTAAATAAAGATAGTTATATTATTCCCGGTTTAGGGGATTTTGGGGACAGATATTTTGGAACTTTATAATTCTATTTTATAAAAGATTTGATAAATTCACCCAAATAATTTGTTGATAGAATTACCAAAATTCCAATTAATAAATGCTCTACTACAACATTAAACCATTTTACTCTTTTTATTTTTGCGATAAAAAAACTAAAAGATGTTAATAAAAAAAGTCCCCAAGCAATACATAAAATAATGGCAGTTTTAATGGAAAAAAGTAAAACTGGAATAAGAAAACTTAATGCTATAATAAATTTTGATAAAAATGTAATTAATGTAGATTCCCAAATTTCTTTTTCAGAAGAATTTCCTTCAAATTCTTTTGAAACATGTACTCCTAGTGAATCAGATAAACCATCGGCTACTGCTATTGTTAAAATACCGCCAATAACCGCCAAAGAGGACTCGGTTCCTGAATATAAACCTACAATTAAGCCCAATGTTGTAATTACACCAGATGTTATTCCAAAACCTAAACCTGTTTTAAAAGATTGTCTTATCATGTAAATTACTCTTTATTATTATTATTATTATTATTAAACAATTTTGCTTGTAATATATAAATTATAAAAAAATAGCCTGCCAATCTCATTAAAAAAATTGCAATGGGTATTTTTACACCGAATCTTACGTAAGTTATTAGATGTGATGCACCAAATAAGCCAAAAGCAATAGAGATAAACAGAGGGATAAGATTATTACTTTTTCTGTAATTAAAAAATCCCAAAACAGTAATTGTACCACATAAAATTATATTTAAAAGAGTTATTGGTTCTGATAATGCTGACATAAAATTCCCCTTTTTTAAAATTATTCTCCATAAAAAGCATTTTGTATGTAATTAATGTCATACGCAAAAATCTCTTGATTGATTATTTCTACTGTTGCTACATCAAATCTTAAAATTTTGTCAATAATATTGAATTTTTGAATAAAACATTTTGCTGTTTTTATCATCTTTTTTTGTTTAGGATAAGTAACGACTGTTGAAATGGGAAAATAAGCTTTTTTTCTTGTTTTTACTTCTATAAAAGCAATGGTTAAATCTTTTTGGGCTATTAAATCTATTTCACCAAATTTTGTCGTAAAATTTTTAGTTAAAATCTTAAAACCATTCTTAACTAAATAATCAGATATAATGTTTTCTCCCAATTTCCCTAAATTTTGCATTATTACCTAGAAAATAAAATTAGATTTTGTACCTAATCGTTCAGCCATTCTTGTAAAACTTGATTCTGGAAATTTGCTTACCAAAATTTCTATATTTTCATTTAATTTATTTTCGTTTTTTTGTTTTTGAGCAAGTTTGGCTTCTAAAAATAACAAACGAGCCTCGATTTCGGGATTATTATCTAAATGTTTATTTCTTAAATATTTTAAGCGATTTCCTGCAGTATCATAATCACCTTTTTTTAAATAAAAATTAAATATAGAAATTTCTTTGTCTATTAATTTGTGTTCACAAGTTTTTTTAATATCTAAAATATCATTTCTATAGGTTTTGAACAATGTATTATCAAGATATTCTTGGCATAAACTTATAGTTTTTTCTGTATCTGTTTGATCACATTCTATTTTTAAAGTTTGATAAAATTTAGACAAAACAGATCTATAATAAGCAAATTCAATTTTTGGATCTGATGGATAAAATTCTTTATAATGATTATACATTTGAGTGGCGGATAATAAATTTCCTGTATTAAAATATAAATCAGCTAACATTAGCTTATATTCAGCAATGTTTTCATTTTCAGGATACTGTGCAATTATTTTTTCTAAATTTTCTATAGCCGGATCATTCTTTTTTTGTTCTAAAAAAGAAAGTGTTTTTTGTTTTAATTCTTCAAAAGACATTTCTTCTGTTTTTTTCTCATCTTTATTGCAGCTAGTTAACAGAAATAATATTGTAATTAACGAAATTATATTTAGTGAATTTTTTTTAAAAAAAATCATTTTAATTCTCCTAAAATTTTAGTTTTAAACCAAATTATGGCTATATTGTTTATATTGATATACAAGTAGTATATTAAAATATTGTTTAATTTTTGGCAAAGATAGTTGATATTTTATGTTTTTAGGGGAGACCATGCCTAGAAAAAAAATTGGTGAAATTCTTTTAGAACATGGAGTGATAACAAATGAGCAACTGAGAATTTGTTTACAAGAGCAAGAAACGAATAAAATCTTGTTAGGTCAAATCTTAATTCAACATGGCTTTGCAACACCAAAAAATATTTCAATGGCTTTAGCGAGTCAAATTTCCATTCCATTTATTGAAAAAATTACAGAACAAATGGTTGACCCAAAACTTTTGGGAAAAGTGCCTTTAAAATTTTTAAGACAAAATGTGGTAATTCCAGTTTTGTTTGAAGGGAAAAAAACTATTGTTACTTCAAATCCAAGAGATTTGGAGCCATTAGATAATCTTTCTTTGTTAATGGGAGGAGATGTTACTTATGCTGTTTCAACTCCAAGTGCTATTAGTGATGCGATAAATAGGTATTATCCTCTTGAAAGTAGCAAGGAAATGATGGAGGAATTAAAAGAGGCTGAGGGCAAAGAAGAAATAGATTTGGGCGAAATTGCCGAAGAAAAAGATATTTTGGAAATGGCTAACGATGCTCCAATAATAAAATTGGTAAATCGTATAATATTTCAGGCCGTAAAAGAAGATGCTTCCGACATTCATATAGAGCCATTCGAAAAAGAATTAAGAATTAGATACAGAATTGATGGGACTATGTATCAACGATTTTCGCCACCAAAAAGATATCAAGGTGCCATAATTTCTAGGGTAAAAATTATGGCGCAATTAAATATTGCTGAAAAAAGATTACCTCAAGATGGAAGAATTCAGATAAAGGTTGGTGATAAAGCAATAGATCTTCGTGTCTCTATTTTACCATGTAGTTTTGGAGAAAGAGTGTCTATACGTTTGCTTGATAAGACAAAAGGTGTTTTAGAACTTGAAGCTTTAAATTTTTCTGAAAGAGATTATAAAATTATTAACAAGATGATATCAATGCCTAATGGTATTATTTTAGTTAGTGGTCCGACTGGTTCTGGTAAAACTACAACTTTATATTCTATATTAAATAAACTTAATCAATCTGATATAAATATTATAACTGTTGAAGATCCTGTTGAATACACTATAAAGGGTGTAAACCAGGTTCAAGTAAAAGAAGACATAGGATTAACTTTTGCTGCGGCTTTGAGATCTATTTTGCGTCAAGATCCAGATATTATTCTTATTGGTGAAATTCGAGATGTTGAAACAGCTCAAATTTCTACTCAAGCTGCGTTAACTGGACATTTGGTTTTAAGTACGATTCATACAAACAGTGCTCCTGCTACTATTACACGTTTAATTGATATGGGAGTTGAACCATTTTTGATTGCTTCTTCTCTTGTTTGTGTTATGTCACAACGTTTAGTTAGAAAATTGTGTGATAAATGCAAACAAACTTATTCGCCGGATCCGGATATGATAAATCGAATTGGTTTGACAAAACAACAAGCAAAAAACATTATTTTTTATAAATCCGTTGGATGTGATGAATGTATTCATACTGGTTATAAAGGCAGGTTGGCAATTTTTGAAATAATGGAAATTACAGATAAAATTGCACATTTGATTGTAGAAAAATCTGATGCATCTGTCATAAAGCGTGAAGCATTAAAAGAAGGTATGACAACTCTTGGTATGGATGGATTAAGATATATAAAATCTGGTTTAACTTCAATTGAAGAGGTACTTTCTGTTGCTCATGTTGAAGAGGCCATAGAAGAGTTTTAATACTATATAAAAAAATATAAAAAATATAAAAATTTAAATGTTAAAAAAATCGTTTTCTATTATAGAATTTATAGTCTGTTTTTCTATAATTTTAATTTTGCTTGTTATTTCTGTGCCTAAATTTTTTATGTTCAACAAATTTATTTTAATAAATCAGGCGGACAAATTATTTAGCACTTTTTCTTTTTTACAACAAAAAGCTATTGCAAGTAATTTAACACAAAATTTAAAATTAAATTTGAAAGAGAATAGTTATTGCTATGATAATAAAATTTTTAAATTAGTAGATAATGTAAAATTTGGTTTTTTGTCAGGAGTAAAAGGCCCACCGTCAAACCCTATTAAAAATATAGATTCTGCAATAAGTTTTGAAAAAATCAATGATTTTGAATATAATGTGATCTTTTATTCCGATGGTAAAATTAAACCGGGGACATTGTATCTTGTTGATAAAGACCATAAATTTATGGCAGCGCTAACTTGTCCAATTTCACAAGTCTCTTTTATTAGGAAATATAAATACGATAATAACAAATGGATTTGCTTAAAATAATACGTAAAATAATAAATGGGACATTTAAATTTTTAAAAAAAACGATATTACGATTGTTTTTTATTAGTTTATTTGGTGCAATTCCTGGTTTTTGGGTTTTGCAAAAAAGTTACAAATTTCAGCATTTTTTTCAGAAAAAATTAATAGAAGTTTTAGAAAAAGAGTTTAAAGCAAAAATTATTGTGAAATCTGGTTTTATAGATTTTTTTCTTGGAAATATTATTTTTAATAATGGTGCCATTAAATCTATAAAAAATGTTTCAGATAAAAGTTTTGATTGGAAATTTGATCAGGCGAAAATTAAATTTTCTAGGTTTAAACTTTTATTTAAGAAAAAAATTAATCTCGATATTAATTTTTATAACGTAAAAGCAAATTCTTTTTTTAAAGAAAATAATATTGCTTTTATTGGACACTTGCACGATATTTTTGAGTCTGGTAGTGACATAAAAGTAAAATTGAAATCTATTAAAATTAATAATTTAGATTTGAATATAGACTATGTACCAGAAAAATCAGCGTCTAAAAATATATTTTTAAAATTACCTTGTTTTTTTTGCATAGAAAAAGTTAAAACTTTAGTTAAAAATCAGAATAAATGGCGGGGTTTTTTATCTGTAAAATCTGGAAATATTTTTTTTGAAAAAAACAATTTCTTGAAAAATATTCAAGGTAAAAGTTTTTTTTATATAGATGGTGATTGTATAGGTAAATCTGTATTTAAAATTAATAAAGAGTTTGATTTCTTTGATAAACACTTTTTTTTAAATTCTTATAAAACTCAAACAAAAAATAAACTTATTTTAAAAGATAACAAAGAATCCCCAAATATTTGTCTTGATGCTAATTTATATCAAGATAATATCTTTTCAAATTTTTATTTTAAAAATCTTTTGTCAGATAAATTAAGTACAAGCCTAGATTTAACGGGTACAGTTTTTTATAATTTTATTCAAAAAGCAGGTACTTTAAATGTAAAAAATTTAAAAGAAATTGTTTTAGAAAATTTTCCACAATATTCAATAAAGCCGGAAAATTTATATGTAAATTTAAAAATAGATAAAGATTTAATTGCTAGGGGCAATTATAAAATTTGTGTTTCTGACTTAAAATCAGAAAATAGTAATATTAATAAAATTTTTAATGGTCTATGTTTAATTAATAAAGATTTTTTGGCTTTATCTGGCAAAATACTAAAAGGCTTTTATGTACTAAAAGCTTCTTTTTATCCTGAACCATATTTAAAAAAAGTTTTATATTGCAAAAATAATTGCAAATTAATTGATCTTAAAACAACAAATAATTCTAATGATTTGACAGGATATATAAAATACTCTTTTTTAAAATCTTTTTTACCGGATAATATAAAAAAAAGTGTTTTTGGAAAAGATGCTGCTTTTAAAGTGTTTTTGGATCAAAAAAATTATAATTTATTATCTGGTCACATTGAATCTTATGGTGGCACATTTTATATGCCAGGAAACTATAATCCTGTAAAGAAAATTAGTTTTAATTTTTCTAATAATTTTGCAGAAAGAAAGTTTATTTTTAGCGATCTTAATTTTGAGTTTTTTAAAGGCAAAATTAATTGCCCTCAGGCCACGCTTTTTTTGGATAAAGATTATAAAATCGAATTTGCGCATATGCCAATTTTAATTGAAGATTTGCTTATAAATTGGGAGAGAAATTTTTATGGATTTATTTGTGGAAATTTTTTATTAACACAGCAAATAAATGACGATGATCCATTAGAAAATCATTTTAAAGTTAAAGGTGATGTAATTTTAAAAAAATCTTTATTTAAAGATAATAAAAGATCTAATAAAAAAAATAATAATTTAAATTTTTTTATTAGTGATAATCCAATAATAGGGCATAAAAATTTAATAGAATTTGATGTTACTTTAATTAATCAAGATTCTATTAAAATAAATACATCGGTATTACAAGCTGATGCCAATATAGATTTAAATTTACATGCTTTTTATGTAGATGATAAATTACAAAATCCAAAATTAACCGGTAATATCAGAACAGAAAAAGGTGTTTTGAAATTTTTGCATCACAATCTTTATTTAAATTATGGAAAAATTCAATTTACTCCAAATCAAATGCATGACCCAATTATTGATCTTGTTGCAACAAACAGAGTAAAGAAATATCTGATAAGTTTGCAGGCTACCGGTTCTTTACAAAATCCTAATGTTATGTTGGAATCTTTTCCTGAATTATCAGAAGAAGAAATTTTGGCATTACTTTTTGCTGGGAGTGAAGATGCAAGTTTGCAAGGTGATTTACCAGCTATTTTGTTACAAAATTTAAATTATTTTATTCCTCCAGATGGTAAAATTTTACCTGATAATAAAATAAATGCTTTATTTAAAAAAATTTTAATGCCATTTAAATATGTTCAAATTACTCCTAATTTTGCAGATCAACCTGGACATGGTGGAATCAAGGGGACTTTATCAATAGATCTTAATAGAAGAATAAATGCACAAATTCAAAAAAACTTTAATTTACAAGAAGATTTTACTTTTCAAGTCGAATATTTTTTAACCGATGACATTAATTTTAAAGTTATGCGAGATCAAAGTGGTGAGCTTGGCTCCCAAGTTGAAGTTAGATTAAGGCTTTGATTATCATCAATTAAATCGAGATTGTTTTTCTTAATTTTATTATCTTTATTCAAATTATTTTTTTCTTGATTTAGCATTGTTAAAGCAATCTCCTTTTTTTCTAATTTTTTATTTAGACTTGCTAAATTTTGTTTTGATATTTCAAATTCTTTTGATAAATCACTAAATTTATTTTTTAACAAATTAGTTCTGTTTGTTAGTGTTTTATATTGTTCATCTTTTACTTTAATTATTTCTTTTAATTTTCTTTTCTTTTCGATATTATTTTTTGCTACTTGATATATTTTGCATACCTGATCTAAAACAGAATAGACTTTTGATTGAGATTGAGGAAATTCCTGTTTTATGCTTAAAAGATCATCGCCTATTTTTTTATGAAGTTTTTGTATAAGTTCTTGGTTTTTTGAAGCAAAGACTATATTTTGAATTAGCGATAAAAATACAAAAATGTACAAAAAAAATTTCATATCTACTTCTCCTTGTTAATAAAACAATATTTTATATAATATTATTTTTAATAAATTCTTTAAATAAAATTAAGTATTTAATTTAAAGAATTCAAGTAGATTGAATAAATATGAGACAATACATGAAAAAAAAGATTAAAAAAAATAATATTTTCAATAAATTTTTTCTATTATTAATAGTATTAATAAATTTTAATTATAGCCTTTTGTTTTCAAAATCTTTTGTGTTATTTTCCCCAAAAGATAGAATTGCTGAAAAGTTAATAGATCAAATAAATAACGCTCAAAAAAGAATTTACGGGGCTGTTTTTATGTTAACAAACGCAGAAATAGCTCAAGCTTTGGTATCAGCAAAAAAAAATAGAAATGTAGATGTTCAAATAATAACTGATAAATCATGCATTCAAAATGAAAGCAATAAAATTAGTCTTTTGAAAGATAATGGCATTGATATCTTTGTATTTAAAGATAAAAATAATAAAAATAGTAAAAAAAATTTTAGTGATGCACTAATGCACAATAAATTTGCCATATTTGACGATAAAGTTTGGACAGGTTCTTTTAATTGGACTATTGCTGCCAACAAAAAAAATAAAGAAAATGTATTGTGTACCACCAATAAAGAAGTATATAAAAAATATGAAATTGAATTTGAAGATTTAAAAAGAGAATGTAATAAACTGCCCGTTTGTCATGCATCTTGTGAAAGTAAAAAAAATGACAATAAAAATAATGAAAATGAAAAAATAGATCAAGTGCAAAAAGTTGAAAATTCTTTAAAAAACAAAGTTTTTAATTTACTCAAAAAAATAAGAGATAGTTTTATTTAATTTTTTTATAAAAATTAGGGGATTAGTTCATGTTTTTTATTAAGAAAAATAAATTTTTAATAAATATATTTTTTATATTTTTTATATTTTTTTTCATAAAAAGCTCTTTTGCTATGCAAGCTTTTCGATCAGATCTTTATTATCAAGAATGTAATAGACTTGAAAGTTATGGGTTTCCCCAAGTTTATTTACCAAGACCAGTGCAACCAGCAGATCAATTATCTTTAGAAGAAATATCTTATATTTTTAATAGAAAATATAATGTGACAGATATTAATATTAAAAATTTTTTGAAAAAATTTGGTTATCAAATTCCTGAGCAAGCGAAATTACCAAATTTAGCTTTTATTGCAAGCGGTGGCAGCTATAGGGCAATGCTTTGCTTTTTGGGTTTTATGATTGCAGCTCAACAAACAGAATTGCTTAACACGGCTCTTTATATAGCAACTCTTTCCGGATCCACATGGTCTATGCTTAACATGTTAGCAAGAAATATGTTACCAATAGATTTATGTCCCATTTTAAAAGAAAGAGTGTCGAATGATCTTTTTGATATTTCAACAATGAATATTATGAGCATAGTAAAAAAACTTTATGAAAAATGGCAGTCAAGAACAGATTTTAAAGATCATTGTTCTGCTGATGTTTGGGGTGCTTTAGTTACTGATAGACTTATGTCTGATATTGGACCAGATATTGCGCAAAATACTACTTTTGCAAGTATTAGAAGTATTTTAGATAATAGTAAAAATTATGCTTGGCCATTTCCATTATTTTCTGCAACAATTGCACCGCATGAAAAACGAGTTAATAATTTTGATTATGAATGGATAGAATTTAGCCCTTATACTGTTTTAAGTGATTTTTTAGGGGGACGCATAGATATGCAAGAATTTTCTAGTCCATTTTACTCCGGTCTATGTCAATCTTTATTACCAGAAGAAAATTTGGCTACCTTTGTGGGACTTTTTGGTAGTGCCTACAGTTTTAGTTTAGGGGATCTTTTAAAACAAATTGCTGAGCATATTGGTGATGAAGATCTTTGGAGAGAATTTAAAAAAATTATAGATGAATATCATTTATTTGAAGAGCGCTTTTTACCCGCTCTTTTTAATAATTATACTTATGGAATGCAATACGTTTCATTTGGATATCTTGAAAAAATAATTTTGCAAGATGGTGGATATGATTTTAATTTGCCATTTCCAATAGCTTTAAAAACACAGCGTAATACTGATATTATTATTGCATGTGATGCATCTTCTGATGTTGGAGGACCTGATTATAAAGAAATGGATTACGCTGCTAGGTATTTTAGAGAAAAAAATAAGCCGTTTCCTGACATAACTCGACCTAAAAAAATTTCAGATAATATGACAATTTTTAATAAAAGAGTTGATCCAGCAGTACCTGTGCCAACTGTTATTTATTTTGCAAACCCAAATAACGAATTTTCTACATTAAAATTTCAATATTCAGAAGACGAATTTAATCAAATTGTTGGTGGCATGGCTACTGAAGTAAATAATAATATTAGGGCTATTGCACAGATTATTTATGAAAAAATAATAGAAACAAATAGCAGAATATCTGAAAAACTTGATTCAAATTGTTGTTGTATTTCTTGAAATTTAAATTTTAAGAAATTTTAAGAATTTAATAAAAAAGAGAGAGTAGAGCCATGAAAAATAATAGATCTAAAAATAATATTTTATTTTTATTTTTTAATTTATTAATTATTACAACTTCTTTTTGTTATCAAACTAAATTAGATAAAAATATAGTTAATCAATCTTGTCAGCTTGATAGTTTTGAACAAGATTATAATTTGTCTAGAAAAGATAAGTTTATAAAAGAAAATTTAATAAATTTTTTAAAACAAAATAAAATAGATACAAGTTTTGCTAATAAACAAAATTTTAAATATCCAAATATAGCTTTTTGTTTAAGTGGCGGTGGTTATCGAGCCATGATTTCTTGTTTAGGTTTTATGCTTGGTATGCAAAAAACAAATTTGTTAAATACTGCTACGCACGTTGCAAGTCTTTCTGGATCAACGTGGCTTATTGCACCCATGATGGTGCGCAATATGAACCCCCAAGATTATAAGCCTGTCTTATATGAAAAAGTAAAGAATAGTTTGTTTGATGCTTCTTCAATTAATTTTGACGCAATAATTTTGAAAATTATAAAACAATTTATTTCAGGCCAAGATATTCAGTTTGTTGATTTATATGGAGCTGTTTTAGTTGATAGATTATTGGGAGATTTTGGTAAAAGTTTTTCGCAATCAATGACTTTTAAAAATATTCAGAATACTTTGAAACTTTCAAATAAGTATCCATATCCATTATTTACTGCCGCTATTACTCCTGAATTGGCAATAAGTAGAGCTTTTTTATTTGATCGCAGAATAAAACAAGTTAGAAAAATTACTTATACAAGTGAAAAAAAAAGAAAAAGAAATAAGTATTATTATGAGTGGATGGAAATTAACCCATTTAATTCTGGAAGTGATTTTTTAAATGGCTTTATTGATACACAATATTTTGGTAGTTATTTTGATTTAGGGATATGTAAACAAGTTTATCCAGAAATTTCACTGGGTAGTTTTTTGGGATTATTTGGCAGTGCTTATAGCATGAGCATTGGTGATGTTTTAAAATTTTTATCCGAAAAAATATATATTCCATTTCTTAATGAAATGATTGATTTTATTACATCCAAAGCTAACTTATTAAAAGGTCGTCTTTTCCCGGCTGATTACAATAATTTCACATATAATTTGCTAACGTCACCATATAAACTTATTGACGATCTTATTTTAGAAGATGCAGGTTTTGCCTTTAATTTGCCTTTACCCCCATTATTAAAGAAAGAAAGAAAAACAGATATTATAATTGTTTGTGATGCTGGACAGGGTGCACAAGAATCTGATTTTAGTGAATTAAAAGACGCAGCATTTTATGCTAAACGTAAAAATTTAAAATTTCCTGATATTACAAAACCTATAAAAGTTGGTAATAATTTTGCTATTTTTCAAGATGATAAAGATACTGAAATTCCAACAGTTATTTATTTTTCAAATTCAAAAGATTTAGATTTTAGTACTTTAAAATTTGAATATAATAACGAAGAATTTGAAAATTTATGCTCTTTTATGCAAGATACTGTGATGTCATATTCAAGTGATATAGCGCAAGTTATTTTGAATAAAACTTTGGCTTTGAATGCAAAATCTTGAACTGTATTTAAAAAGTATCACAAGCTGGCACACTAAAAATCCATTGTTACCCAAAAAGCATCTTCTGGAATTCCTGGATAAAATATATTGGCAATTTTATGAACAAGTTTTCTTCTTAATAATTCAGGATTATTTAATTCGCAAATAAAACTGACCTTACTATTTTCTCCATCTATAATTTCTCTAAAATTAGTTATTTGATTTTCCCTATATCTCGCACAGTAAGCAGTCTCCCTAAGTCCTGCTTTTACTTCATTATTTTCATCAAGACATGTAAATTCGGTTTTTATCAATTTTCTTGATAAAATATATTCTTGGTGTAAAAAAAGATAAACAGTCACAGGATCACATAAATTTTTATCATTTTTCAATTGATCATCTTCATTCCAATTTTTCCAATCTTGTAAAATTGCTTGTGCAAATTCAGTTTTATGAGAACATCGAATAAAAAAATTAAATTCATTAGTAGTTACATTTAATGCATACTTGCGAATCAATTCTGAAGGTACACAAGTTGTCTCTATTCTTTTAAGTACATAATCAGTAACATGTGGTGCTATAAGCCAATTATATCCAGCTGGATAATCACCACCCATTGCCCATAAATTTATAGAGTCAGCAAATATACGCTCACCTTCTTCTCCATCTGTACGTTTTACTTTAAGTAATGCGTAATAAAGATCATGCAATGGTCCTGTGGCAACAATATCAAGTTTCTCGTTATTTAATCTATGTTGTTTTGCGACATCAATCAATAAATCAATAGCAGAATCTCTACCTCTTATTAAACTATTTTGAACATCATCAAACTCTGTACCATATACATTTCGATAAGCATCCCCTTGTTTAGGATTACATTCTTTTTCATTTTCCAAAGGATTAAGATATCCAAAAAATGCAGGCCATAAAGGATTATCTATATTAAATGTTTGTTTAGAATATGATGCATCAAGACCATGTCCAACATAAACAGGAATATTTGGATAACCGGATTTTATAGAAATTAATTTTGCAATTTGTGCTTTTTCAATTGGCTTATTATGAGTTGTAATTATGGCTTCTGGTAAAACATTTTTGTCAGAAATTGTTTGTTCATGAAAAATAGTTTGCAAAGCAAAAACATCATCAATATCTCCCCCAATATCAGTAATCAATATGTATCCATTTAGATTAGTACTAAAAAATATTAAAATGATAATTTTATTAAAATATTTAAAATAATTCATAATTTTAAAGTTCAGTTTGTGATTTTCTCTGGGCCATTTCTTGTGATTTGTGTTGAAAATTCATTATTCTAATTAATTTAGACATAAAGAAGCCTTTCCAAAAATATAATCTTTAAGTTTAAATATAAAAAAATGTAACAAAAATACAACTTTAAAAAATCAACATATAAATATAACTCATTATGAATAAGTTAAAAAGTAATTCTTAACGCTATTTTCTAAAATATATGGACAAATTCGATATTGGATGTAGAATTTGTCCATATATTTATTATATTTAACTTATTAAATTTGGAGAGTTGAAATGATAAAACGCAAAATAACGCACGATGTTCTAGAAGGGGCACGTTATTTCCCTGTCATTGGCATTTTAGGTCCACGACAATCTGGCAAAACAACACTCGCCAGAGAATTATTCAAAGATCATGTATATCTTTCACTTGAAGATTTAGATTTACGAGCAACAGCAAAAAGTGACCCTCGAACATTTTTACTAGCTAATCGCAATGATCACGGGATAATTATTGACGAGTTTCAGTATGTGCCAGAGTTGCTATCTTATATCCAAACAACTGTTGATCAGGATCAAAAAACAGGATATTTTGTTTTAACTGGTTCACAAAATTTTTTAATGAATGAAGCCATTGCACAATCTCTTGCTGGAAGAATTTCTCTTCATACGCTTTTGCCCTTATCTATTTTAGAACTCAAAGAAAGCGATATGTTACCAAGTGAAATAGAGCCCATGCTTTATCAAGGCTGTTACCCAGCAATTTATTCAAAAAATATTCCACCAGATAAGTTGTATAAAAATTATTTAAAAACATATATAGAACGTGATGTTCGCCAACTTACTAATATCGGTGATTTGGATGCATTTCAAACATTTATTAAATTGTGTGCAGCGCGTGTTGGTCAGTTGGTTAATTTTACAGTTCTTGGTAATGATGCAAACGTAAGTGACGCTACGGTTAGACGATGGCTTAGCATATTAGAAGCAAGTTATATTATTTTTCGGGTGCATCCATATTATGAAAATCTTGGAAAACGCATAGTAAAAGCAGCAAAACTTTATTTTTATGATCCAGGTCTTATCTGTTCTTTATTACAAATTAAACAAGAAGATTTAATAAGCCATCCCAACAAAGGCAATATTTTTGAATCTTTTATTATTGCTGATATTTTTAAACATTATTATAACCAGGGCATAGATCCACGCATATATTTCTGGAGAGATAAAGCAGAAAATGAAGTTGATTGTATTATAGAAGAAAATCAAAAACTCATACCAATTGAAATCAAATCTGGCAGAACGTTTAATACGCGGTTTCTTGATGGGCTCAATTATTGGAATGCGCTAAAGCATAAAAAGAGTACTACTGGTTTTATTATTTTTGCAGGTTCATCGCAACAGATTCGTGGGCATAATGCTCTTTTAAGTTGGCAATCTATTGATGAATTATTTAAAAAACCTGAATAGAAAGATTTGTCATGTTACAGAAATTATTTTACGCCAATTTTTTCTAATAAATCTTGAAAATCTTGAGGGATTGGCGCAGTAAAATTGTATTTTTGGTTTTTATATTCAAAAGAGATTTTATGCGCAGTAATAAAAAAAATGAACTTATTTAATAAAAAATAGAGAATAATTATGTTTAAAAAGAAAATGACTTGAAAAACAATTTCAGTTTCATCTAAAGAATATGCTCAAACTCTTATAAGTCTTAAAAAGCAAATTCAAGAAACGCAAATTAAAGCTGCATTTGAAGTAAATAAAAATTTAATTAAGCTTTATTAGTCAATGGTAAAAACAATTAATGAAAAGCAGTAGTTAAGTAAATGGGGTTCAACTGTAATTGAACAACTAGTAACTGATCTTCAAAATGCTTTTCCAGAAATTGAGGGATTTTCTAAACGTAATATATTTAGAATGCGAGCTTTTTATCTTGCGTATCAAAAAATGCCACAAGCTGTGGCACAAATAGACGAACTTTCAATTTTTAATCATAATGCTGTTTTGATCGAAAAAATCAAAAATATACAAAATTTATTTAGCGAAAACATAAAATTTTAGCAATAATGGACAGTTTTTTGATAATGAAAATGATATTTATCGATTAATTGAAGGAGTAAAAAATGGTGGTGGAACGTCTGTTGCCTGGTATTATTTTGATAAAACTGCAGTAAAAGAAGATATTAAAATGACATCAATTAATATTTTTACAATTAGAAGATAAAAAAATCAACATCTTTATCTTTTTTATCACTATTTTTAAGAAATATTAAATATTCTTGACATATATTTTTTATTGTAAATTTATATTTGACAATAATTATTTGAAATTAGTATAAAAATGTTATAAATTTTATTTGGCTTGTATTTTTTAAGTTTATTTTTTTAAAAAGAAAGGTATTTGATGTTTAAGAAATCTTTTTTAGCGTTAGGGTTAATAATAATTAGTGGTTTTAATTTTTGCGCAGCAATGGAAGAAAATAACGAGTTAGCAGAAACCGTTAACTCTAATGTTTCAGAAGCAGAAATAAAAGAGTTACGAGACATTCTAACCGAAATTCGTGTTATTCAGTATTCTTGTGGTCACGCTCTTGTTAGAGAGTGGATGGTTCCAAGAAGATGTAAAGGTTGTAGTTGTAAAGAACTTCAAGATAAACAAAGATCATTATTTCCTAGAAAGCGTGAATTAGCAGCTAAAATGACGCAAGAACAGCTTGATGCCATTGCTAGAGATGCAGATAAAAGAGCAAATATTGAAATTGAAGTAACATCTGATGCAGGACTAGGATCTGCTATTTCAGATGGTTGTAGAATGCAATAAATATTTAAATTTTAATAAAAAGAAAGCTGGGATTTTGAAATTTTTTTTCAAAATCCCAGCTTTCTTTTTAGTTTTAATCTAATAATGCTTTAAATAAAGGGTAAGAGTTAATTTTTTCATGTACTGAATAATTTTGTACAGATACGCCATATAAAGATCGATAAAAACATGTGTAAATTTTTTTATAGTTGAACCAATTTTTAATATTCCATGGGATTATAATGCTATTTTGATTGAAAAAATCAAAATATACAAAATTTATTTGGCGAAGATATAAAATTTTAGCAATAATGGACAGTTTTTTGATAATGAAAATGATATTTATCGATTAATTGAAGGAGTAAAAAATGGTGGTGGAATGTCTGTTGCCTGGTATTATTTTGATAAAACTGCAGTAAAAGAAGATATTGAATTAGAAGAGATAAGAATAACGCAAGAATAGCTTAATTACATTAAATTTAATTATCTCAATTTTTCTAATAAATCTTGAAAATCTTGGGGAATTGGTGCAGTATAATTGTATTTTTGGTTTTTATATTCAAAAGAGATTTTATGCGCATGAAGAGCTTGTCTTGAGATAAAAGCAGATTTATGTCCATAATGAGCATCACCAAGCAAGCCATGCCCGATGGCTGCAAAATGTACTCGAATTTGATGTGTTCTTCCTGTGACAATTTCAACAGCAACTAAAGCACTATTTTCATAATATTCTAAAACATTATAAAAAGTTAAAGCGGGCTTGCCTTGATAGCTGTTATGAGACATTAAATGTCTTTTAAAAGGGTGTCTGCCGATGCTAAAATCTATTTTGCCCGATTTTGGTGGGTGGCCATAAACTACGGCAAGATATGTCTTGTGAATTTTGCGATCTTTAAACATTTTGGATATTGCAAATTGTGCTTGTGAGTTTCTGGCGACTAAAAGTAAACCAGAAGTATCTTTATCAATTCTGTGAACTATTCCTGGTCGTTCTTTATCTGAAAACTTATTTAAATCTTGAAATTCGTAAAGCAAACCGTTAACAAGCGTAATCTCTTCTGTTTTTGTTTTACTAGAATGGTGTACTATAAGCCCTGCCGGTTTATTTATAACAATAAAATCTTTTTGAATATCGATTATCTGAAAATCCACTTTTTTGGGGGTTAAATCAAATTTTTTATCTTCAGGAAAATTTATAGTTATAAGATCACCATTTTTTAAAACAAAATTGCTTTTTTGAATAATTTTATTATTAACAAGAATTAACTTAGATGTTATAAGATCTTGAAAATATGTTCTTGAATATTCTGGAAATTTTGAGGACAAAAATTTGTCTAATCTAATATTTTCCTGATTTTCTACTGAAATTTTTTCAATTTTGTCTATTTTTTCAAAATTAATCATAAATTTTTAATGAAATTATTACTTTTTACTTCCCCAATTTTATATAATAATTTATATTAGAATAAAGTCAATTTGGTATTTTAAAGTATGGCAGCATTCAGCTTTTCTGAATGGGGGATGTCCGTATGTTGAGAGAGAAAAAAATTTTTTTCCAGATTGAAAAGAATTTAGAAACTGTAGTTAATAAAGATACTGTTTTAGGTCAAGATTTATGGAATTTACTTTTAAAACAGCATCCAGCGGATATAGCTGAATTTTTAAGCGAAATTGATATTGAATTATCTGTAAAATTATTCAAAAATTTGCCTGAAAATTTATCTGTTAAAGTATTTGAATACTTATCTCAAAAAAATAAAGCAGATTTGCTTGTAAAATTAAAAACTGAACAAGCTTCAGATTTACTTAAACATATTTCTATAGATGAGCTTACAGATTTATTCGATTATCTTTCTGATAGTGATTTAAAAAAATATTTAATGCTTCTACAAAGAAAACAAAGAACGCAGATTATTTCAAAATTAAGCTTTAATTCAGAATCTGCGGGACGAATAATGAACAGCGAAGTTTTTACCTTGCAAAAGAATCTTACAGTAAAAAAAAGCGTTAATTTGTTACAACGTATAGGTGAAAAAAAAGAACTTTTATTTAAGATATATATTACAGATGAAGAAAATAAATTAGTAGGTTATATAGATTTGGATGATTTAGTTTTAAATAAACCTGATGTTTTACTTGAACATATAATGCATAAAAACGATATAGTTGTAGATGCTCAAGAAGACCAAGAGGACGTTGTTAAATTAATGCATCACTATGATTTAGTTTCTGTTCCGGTAGTAGATGGTCAAAATCATTTTTTAGGAGCTATTTCTACTGAAGATATTTTTGATGTTATAGAACAAGAAGCAAGCGAAGACGTTTATAAAATGTCTGGTATCAGTCCAGTTGAACATGGTTATTTTGAGACATCTATTTGGAAAATGCTTTGGCAAAGAACTCCTTGGCTAATTGGTCTTTTGTTTTTGCAGAGTATATCAAGTATTATAATGTCTGGTTATCAAGAAATTATTGGAAAATATTTTATTTTTTCAATGTTTTTAACGATGCTAATTGGTACAGGGGGAAACGCCGGAAATCAATCTTCAGCTATAGTTATAAGAGGTCTTGCGACAGGAGAAATTACAAGAAAAGATGGTTTAAGAATTTTTTTACGAGAATTTGGTGTTGCCTTATTAATGGCTTCGGTTTTGGTAGGAGTTGCTTTTTTTAGGGTTTATGCTTCTCCAAAAGCATCTTTATTAGATGCTTTTACTGTTTGTTTGGCTTTATTTTTAATAATAATAGCTTCTATGCTTTTAGGGACTCTTATCCCATTGCTTTTAGAGAGATTTGATCTTGATCCAGCACACTCTGCTGCACCATTTTTAGCTACATTAATGGATATTTTTGGTGTTTTGATATTTTGTTTTGTTGTTAGTAGAATACTTGGTTAATTTTACAAAAATCAGCTGCTTGTGCTTTTATCTAAAATACTCTGTTGAAATAATTTTCTATTAATTGCTTGACAAAGAAATTGTAATTTAATAGAGTTTAATACGTAATTTTTAAAAAATTACAGGGTTGATTTGCAGTAAGCAGACCTATTTGACTAAAATCTTCATTTTAGGAGCCGCTAGCTCAGTTGGTAGAGCAACAGCCTTTTAAGCTGTGGGTCGTAGGTTCGATTCCTACGCGGCTCACCATTTTTCTATAAAAATACGTCCCCATCGTCTAGCTTGGTCAGGACACAGGATTTTCATTCCTGTAACAGGGGTTCAAATCCCCTTGGGGACGCCAGTCTTCGCCCTATGGGCTACGCCTGGCTATGGCCAGTAAAGGTGACTTTGACAAATAAAAAATATTGATCGCGATTAGCGAAGACTGTCCGGCGAAGCTCCTTTTAGGAGCGAAGCGGGACTTGCATGACCAGTGTATAAAAAATATGAAAGATTCTTCGCTCTTTGAGCTACGTCTTTTCTTTCTGAGTTTCTTATGTTTCATTACGTTTATTTAATAAAATCAGTAAATTATCCAGATAAAATTTATGTTGGTAACTCTGTTAACCTAAAGCAGAGATTAGAGACTCACAACTCTGGGGGCTCAATACATACAAAACAACATAGACCATGGGAATTGGTTTTTATATCTTGCTTTTAAAGACAAACTTAAAGCTGTGGCCTTTGAAAAATATTTGAAATCCCATTCAGGTAGGGCTTTTGCTGAAAAGAGATTTTGGTAAAAAATTAAACCAATTCAATTTATAAAAATTTATCGTTTATCGATAAAAATATATTGACTTTCGATATTTTATATAATAAGTTACTTATGCTCGAGCAGTGTAAGAAGTATTTATTAAATTCATAAATTAAATTTATAAGTTAGGGGTATTATGGATTCAAAAATTAAAAAGTATGCTGGTTACTGCCAGACAGCGGCATGGATTTTAATGATTATGGGAATTTTACAGTGGATTGTAAAATGGTTTATAGATTGGATTTTGTATGGTATTAGAGATATTGATTTAGCGAAATATAAATCAATGGCCGAAGTTTTTGAAAAAATGCCAAAAGAACAGTTATATCGATTTGTTATCGTAGATTCTGTTTTTAAAAGTGATTATAGCGGTGGATGGATTGGTATTTTTGGTTTGTCTAAATTTTCATGGGGGTCATGGTTTTTGGGCTTTTTGTCTGACGGTATTTCTATTGGCATTTTGGTGATTGGATTTTATTTTTTTATTAAACTAATGAAAGAACTTAAAAAAGGTTCGGTTTTTTCAAGCCCCGTGATTGACCTGTTAAATAAACTTTCTAATGTAATTTTTTGGTTTGCATTGTATCTTCCTGTTAACCGAACATTAGTTAATATGATTATGGCATTTCAAAATCCACCAGGGCAAAGATTTTTTTTTCCATCGATTACACTAGTTGATATATTTATATTTGCAGTTAGTTGGTTTTTTGTGATTTTAACTTCTTTAATGAAAGAGAGTAAACAACTAAAAACAGAACAAGATTTAACTATATAATAGAGGGTTTATGGCAATTATCGTTAAACTTGATGAAATGATGGCGCGCCGTAAGGTGCGCCTTAATGAACTTGCTGATAATATAGGTATTACAGATGCAAATCTTTCAATACTTAAAAATGGTAAAGCTAAAGCTATTAGATTTTCTACTCTTGAAGAATTGTGCAAAGCTTTGCAATGTCAACCTGCAGATTTGTTAGAATTTAAAAAAGAAAAAAAATAATCAAGCAAAGTAAGTAAATTAAATATAGGGGGATTTTATGCTTCGTATTAGTTTTAAATTAAAGATTTTAGTAATTTTTTTACTTTTATTAAATCTAGGAGTTTTAATGCCAGTTAAATTATTTAATAAAGATTTACCAATACTTATTCCAAGAAAAATTTTATTTGGTAATCCAGAAAAAGCAAGTCCGCAAATTTCTCCTGATGGAAAAAAATTGGCATATTTAGCACCAGTTAATGGCGTTCTTAATGTTTTTGTAAAAACTATTGGCAAGAGCAATGATTACCAAATAAGTAAAGATACTAATCGTGGTATTCAAATGTATGGTTGGGCATACAATAATCAACATCTTTTTTATGTACAAGATAAAAATGGTGATGAAAATTGGCATATTTATCGAGTTGATTTAAATACTAAAAAAACTGTTGATATGACGCCATTTGAAGGAGTTTTAGCAAATATTTGTGCTTCAGAAAAAGAATTTCCAAGTACCATTTTAATTTGTATGAATAAAGAAAATGCACAAATCTTTGATGTATATCGATTGGATATTCAAACAGGTGCACTAGAATTAGTGGAAAAAAACCCAGGTAATATTGCAGCATTTATTGCAGATAAGAACTTAGTTGTTAGAGCTGCTCAAACATTTAATGATGATGGAGGTGTTTCTCTTTTAGTGCGTGAAACTGATAAAGATCCATGGAAGATAGCATTAACTTGGGGGTCTGAAGATGCATTAAAAGTTCAATGTTTTGGTTTTTCTAAAGATGGCAATAAATTATATTTAAAAGATCCTTCTGAATCCAATACTGCAAGACTTATTGAGTACGATATCATTTCTGGACAGAAAAAAGTTTTGGCTCAAGATGACATTTTTGATATTACAACGGCTTTTTTTAATACCGACCATACGCCTTTGGTCGCTTGCATACTTAAAGAACGTATATCTTTGGTTTCGCTTAACAAAGAATTTGATGCAACTTTAAAAGCAATGCAAAATATTGATGATGGTGATTTGTTTGCAACTAGTGCATCAAATGATGATCGTTATTGGGTTCTTGGTTTTATTCATGATAATCAAGCAACAAAATATTATTTGTTTGATAAAGAAAAACAAACTGCAGAGTTTATTTTTTTTGATCTTCCTGAGCTAAATAAATATCAACTAGCAAAAATGGAGACTATATCCTTTATTGCGCGTGATGGTTTAAAAATTCACGGTTATTTAACATGTCCTGTTGGTGTCCAACATAAAAATTTGCCCTTGGTTTTACTTGTGCACGGTGGGCCTTGGGGGCGAGATGCGTGGGGTTTGGATTCTTTGGCACAAGTAATTGCTAATAGAGGGCATGCTTGTTTGCAAGTAAATTTTAGAGGTTCTGATGGATACGGAAAATCTTTTTTAAATGCTGGAGATCGTGAATGGGGTGGTAAAATGCACGATGATCTTATTGATGCTGTTAATTGGGCAATTGATCAAGGAATAGCTGACCCTAAAAAAATTGCCATAGTTGGTGGTTCATATGGTGGATATGCTGCACTTGTAGGTGCAACTTTTACACCGGATGTTTTTTGTTGTGCTGTTGATATTTGTGGTCCAAGTAATTTAATTACTTTTCTTGAAACTGTTCCGCCATATTGGATTAGTTTTAAAAAGCAGTTTGATTTAAGGCTTGGTGACATTGAAAAAGATACAGAATTCCTAAAATCCCGTTCACCACTTTTTAAAGTTGATAATATCAAAATCCCAATTCTTATTGGTCAAGGCGTTAACGATCCTCGAGTTAAACAAGCTGAATCTGAACAAATTGTGGAGGCCCTGAAGATTAAAGGTCTGGAATATGAATATGTTTTATTTCCGGACGAAGGGCATGGCTTTGTAAAACCTGAAAATAGATTAAAATTTTGCGCTATTATGGAAAAATTTTTAGCTAAATATCTGGGTGGTAGATACGAAGAATAAATAATTGGGCGGCATTAATGCCGCCCTTTTTAATCTTTTTAATTCATGACAAATTTATTTTTATTTTTATAATTACTTTGTGATATAAAATTTGTAACAAAAACTTTAAAACTAGAAAGACCTCTTTTTTATGAATAATATTCAATTTAAAAATATATTTTTTATAACTTTGGGTTTAGTTATTATTTTAGTCGCAGCAAGCAGTTTTCTAATTCGCCTCTTTTTCGTACTTTTGGGCATTTATTTTTTAAAAATAGGCTTATCTAATAGATCACATCAAAGTTTTAATTTTTATATTCATAGATTTAAAGATAGATTCTAATTTTACTTTTAATTTTATTGTTTTATTTTTTAAAAAGTTGAAGAATTTTTAAGTACGAGCTAATAAATATATTTTGGTCATTACTTACTAAAATTAGGCTTTAATCAGTACGTTCTTGTTGGCAGCGCTGTTAAAGCTTATTTATCATATTTATATGATTTAAAGCAAATTGACGCTATGTTTGAGAATAATATTTTGTTTTGGAAAAGAATTTAGATGAACTATGTCAAATAAATTTACAAGTAAATCAAAATTAGAATTACATTACACGGCAACAGGCTTTGTGCTTAATAAGTCTGGTGATCGTATTTTATTTATTTTGCACAAAAAACTTCAAATTTGGTTACCGCCAGGAGGCCATGTTGATGAGGGTGAATTGCCGCATGAAGCGGTGGTGCGTGAAGTGTTTGAAGAAACAGGTGTACGTGCAGAAATTGTAGATCCTATTGGTGATTTAGGATTAGTAGTTAATGGCCAGGAAATTCAGATATCAACACCGATTGCTGTTTTTCATGAAAATATACCAGCGCATGGAGTAAAACCGGAACATTTACATTATGATTTTTTATATCACATGAAGTCTCTTGAAGAGCATCTTGTGCATGCTGAAAAAGAAATCGAAGCTGCGCATTGGTTTACTCTTGATGAAGTTTTAAATTGTAAAACAACTAAAGGGTCTCAAGCTATTTGTAAAATATTAATGAGCAAGAATTTTAAATAATATTTGGATAAAAATAATTATTATAAGTTTTTGATTTTTTGATTGTGTAAAAAATAAAAGCCTCGAAATTTCGAGGCTTTTATTTTGTTTAAAGTTCCGATTGGACTTCTTCAAGTGTCTCTTGACGTTTGCTGTTCAAATATGCAAATAAATACGGAGGTAGGTGTTTTCTTTCAATGTCGACCCCTACATTTCTGCAAAGTGTTAGTGGAATTTCTAGATTTATAGATAAAGATGGAATATTGGAAAAACAGGAGCCTCCGATAAAACATCTCCTTTCCGTAACTTGAGATATACTTCTTACGTCATTGTTGCTAACAATGCTTTTAATATTTGATATTGTTCTAATTAATTGTTGTGCATTAGTAGCGATATTTTCAGAAAGATCATTGAGCATTATAAGATGTCTTAAATAGATGGTTCCTGAGCCATTATTTCCTTCATAATAATAAAAGGAATCAAGGGCAAAACCCCAATCTTCTGCTTCATCTAAAAAAGCATTTACAGCTTCTGCCCCTCCATCTCTTGCATGTTGTATAAGTTGGCCAAAAAATTCTTCGAAGGTATGTTGTTGTTGAGGAGGGATAAAATTTCCCTTCCAAACTTCTTGATTTAACCTATCTAACCATTCTTTAGCTTCTACTGCTTTGTAATGTGAAACTCTTAATGCATGAGAAGGGCTTTGCTGTTGTATATTATCTTGTGCTTGTGGGAAATTTCCTCCTAAACCAGCAGCTTGTGATTGAAACATAAATAAACTTATAAACATTAAACAAATTACTATGTTTTTTACTGGAATGTTAGAGGTAAAAGACAGGTTGTTGGTATTAGGACAAGCATTAAAAAGATTCGTTTGATATCGAGATTGAGCATTTGCTAAATTTCGATACTGTTGTTCTTCTTTTCTAGAGCGACCCTTACCTTGAAAATGCATAGCATTGAGTTGAATGTTATTTAATGCTAATGCAAAAAATAAAAAAGATAATATTTTTTTCATATGACCTCGAATTATATTTTAAAATAATTATATTTATATTGTGAGAATTATATTGAGAGAAAAATTATAAGATAAAAATTATTAAAAATAAAGGCTTTTATTTTGGGCCCCCAATCCTGAAGATTTATCAAATTTGCAAATGGAGCTTGTTATAGAAAATTAGGAGTGTAACATGAATAAAAAAATATTTAATGTATTTTTACTTATATTAATAGCAAATACAACAATTGTATCTGTAAGTGCTATGCAGGATGTTTATGAGGGACCTGTAAGTAGTAGAACAAGAAGCAAAATGCATGGTATTGATAAAACTACAGATAAAACAGGAACCACCGTATATTTGGAATGGTACAAAATCATAGATGAATATGATATTTTTTTCAATTTAATCAAACAATTATTACCTGTGCAAGCAGAAGCTTTTGTTGATGTTACAAGAAATTTTCTTGATGAAAATTTTAGTATTAAGTCTGAATATGAAGAAATTGTTAAAAAAGCGCTTTCTAAAGAAGATCCTAATAAAAATAATGCATGGTCATTAAGACCAAATATTGAAATAGCAAAAATTGAAAATAGAAAAAGACGTGTTGAAGTTATGCTTCAAGCATTTGAACAAGATTTGAAAAATGGAAAGTATGAGAATTTATTTCGATGTAGCCCAATATTAGTTATGGCTAAAAATGAAGAAAATAAAATTTTAGGTTTTGCTTTTTATTTATTGCATCCAGAATTGATTCCAAAATTAAAATCATTGGCTGGTGTAGTTTGGCTGGATGTATTGGCTGTTTTGCCTGAAGCTCAGGGACATGGTTTGGCAAAGCTTCTTTTTCAAAAAGTTTTAAAGTTAATTCCAGATATAAAATGTGTTGCTTGTGAAACTCGTATTTGGAATACAAAGGCTCAAGCTGTTTATGAAAGCTTGGGATGTAAAAGAATAGAGGGTTTTTCTCCTACTGGTGTTGGGTTTGAATATTTTGTTAAAAAATAAATTTATTTGTGTTTATAGGGTTGAACTGCTAATTGTAGTCCCAAAGCATTTAATATGGGAATAATGCTTGAAATTTTAGGATTGCCCTTTAATGAAAACATGCGATATAAATTTTCGCGATTTAAATTTGTTTTTTGAGCAAGATCTGACATAGCTTGGTTTTGTGACTCAATAACATTTTTTAGAGCTAACAAAAAAATTCTAGGGTCTTCATCAGAAAGAGCTGCATTTAGGTAAGCTTGTGCTTCAGTTGGATCTTGTAACTCTTGAAGTAATTTTTCTTGATAATTTTTTATTCTTTTATTCATAATTTAATTCCTTGCATTCAAGCCAATATTTTTTTGCCTTTTCTATATCTTTAACTTGGCTCGCCTTATTTACCCCTATTAACAATATAATTATTGAATTGCCTTTTTTACCAAAATAAATTCAAAAACCAGGTCCATAATTTATTCTAAGCTCAAAAATTCCTCTTCCATTTTTTATTTGTTTAAAATCGCCCAAATTACCAATTTTAATCCTATTTACCCTTGTTCTAATAATAGCTCTTGAGGTTGTATCAAGTGTTTTTTGCCAATCATGAAAAGGAGATTTATTAGTTTTTGTAGTTTAAAAACTACATTATGTCAAAAATTAGAATTTTATGGCGAAATGAGGATGATAAGAGAGGCTTATCTAACTAATAGATCTTATCAAAATTTTAATTTTTATATTCATAGATTTAAAAATTGTTTTTAGAACCTTTTCGTATGGGTTCTATATTTCTATAAAGCTCAATATCACCGCCATGAACTGGTTACATGCGATATAATCGACTTTTTATTTTAGTGTAATTACAATATAATTACTTTAAAGAAAGGTAAAATATGAAACTTCTTCTGATTCAAATAGGTAATTCGTGGGGGATAAGAATTCCCAAAACATTGTTGCAACAATGCAAATTCAAAAAAAGTGTAAGAGTAACTATTGTTAATGGTAATCTCGTGCTTTCCGCTAATAAAGGTCCTCGTGATGGCTGGGAAGATGCTTTTAGAAAAATGGCCGCTGCCGGCGATGATCGATTACTTGATCAAGATTTTTTTGATTCAAGTTTCAACATGGACGGATGGGAATGGTAACAAATCATTGATTTAATGTTGTCAAAATAAAAAATTTTTTTTAATATGTGCTAGTGTTTGTAGAATATTTTTTTAAAAAAATTAAGAAAAGGAAATTTGATGATAAAAAAATTTTTTTTAAGTGCTGCATTGTTATGTATGGTGCCATCAGTATTTGGCATGGAAGATTCATTTAATCATAGAATGCTTAATAGCTCATTTGATAGGTGTTTTAGTGCGATTTCAGATAGAAAAAATGACATAGCGATGCAAATATATAAAAGTGAACCTTTTGATATCAATGAAGGATTAACTTATGTTTTAAATTGGGGAGGGTTTTATAACGCAGTTTTCTTTGTTTTAAATGGTGCATCATTGGATACATGCTCAAAAGATGGCAAGAATATTCATCGTCTTATTGTTGAGCGTTTAGATAATACCTTTAGGGTACTTATAGATTGTTTAAAAACGTCTGAACATTATTCTATCTATGATACAGGAGACAACGATAGTATGCGTGTCCGGGTTTGGAATTTTTTACTTTTTGCTTCGTGTGACAATGGTTTAAGACTGAAAACTCAAGAAGAGTTTGAGCAAAATTTTGATAAATTGAAAATAAAAGTAGAAGAATTTTTAAATAGTCCAGTTGATAATAATAATGTTTCAAATGCTAATGAGAAAATTAATTATTATCGAAGACTTAATCGTGAAGAAAGAATTAAAGTATGCATTGATAAGCTAACTAAATTGCGTGAAATTCTCGCTGATATAAAAAAGGAAGAGCCTAAAGGTTCAGATGAAGATATTTTTATACTATTGACTGATGTTATGATAATGTTGAATCCAAATGATGGAAGTGCATTTGTTGAACCTGGTGATGATATTCAAGTATATTTTTATAATTATATAAATTGGTGGAATAATAAAATTTGTGAAGAATTTAGAGTTATAAGGGATTTAAGAGCTTAATATTTCCGTTATGTAAAAGAGAAGAAGCCTCGAAATATTCGAGGCTTTTTAATTTAAGCTATTTTTGAAAGAATATTCGGTGCTATATTTGATGCAACATCTCTGAAATTATTGACTTTAGATTCTTCTATCCACGCATTAAAATCAAAATTAAAACTATCTAAATTAATATCTCGTTTATTTAAAAAACTATTTTTAATTAAATCGTTTTGAGTAATGCATTCTTTGGCATAACTTATTAATTTTTCTTTTTTAGGTATTGGAAACTCTATAGCATCAAACCTGGTTTTAAGTGCTGCATCTTTAATTTCTTCATTGCTTGCAACAAAAATTAACATAGGCGGTAATGCAAGGTTTATACCAGAACCTTCAAGTCCATTACCAAAATATGTAGTTGAAATTTTTGATTGATCGCCATTAAATACTCTTTTGACTGTGCTAGGCATTTCATTAAGCCAAGTTGCTTCATCCATAAAAACCACAGAACCTTTTTTATTTGATATTAATTGATTGCGTAAAATACGCAACATGGTGCCCGGTCTTGTTGGATTACCCTCTAATTCATCGGGTGAAGTTATAACTAAATTTTCAAAATTAACACTATTTGGTATAAATTCTTCTATCCATTTGCTTAACTGATTAACAAAATATGTTTTACCGATGCCTCCTGGACCTTGGAGATAAATATATCTAGGAGTTTGAGTGCTATTGACTAAGAGTAATTTAATAAATGTTAAAATATTACTCTTAAGCATCCAAATATATTCCGGTTTTGCGTCTTGATAATCTGCGAAAAAATTATCTATTTTGTTAAATAAATTTATAATGCCAAATTCAAAATTTTCTTGAGAAATATTTAATTTTGGACTTTGTCTATAGATTGTAAGACCTAATGTAAATTCAAGAAAATTCATACTTGATCTTTGTTCAAACTGATTTGTTCTGGCCATCATAAATTTTTCGATTATTGGTTGCCATAAAACTTTAGGAATAAAGCATTGATTTTTTGCAAATTGATTTTCAAATTTTTCGAGCGGATTTGCGGGAGGATTAAAGGTATTTAAAATTGATCTAATGAGAGGTCTAAGCATAAAAACACAAGATGTAATAGTATTAAATGTAGCAAAACTGGCACCCAATTGATGCATACCATCTTTTGATGGCTCTATCATATGTATTAACCACGTTGAAACCCCTAATATAGACATTATAAATGCTATATCTTTGGCATCATATAAAAGGCAATTAATTTTTTGCCATCTGAGAGCTCTCAGACAGGCATTTTCATATTTTTCCAACTCTTTTTTTATTTGCTCACATGTTAGTTTTTTAGTTATCCAAGTTGGTGTTGAAACTATTTCTTTTTCACAAAAAACATTTTGTGCACATCCCAAATTTATTAAGAGGTTTTTAAATTTTGTATCAATATTTTTGTGATCAAATGCTTTTATATAATTTAAAAGCATCAATGGATCTTGAGTACCTGAACTGTCGCCGCCTCTTGCGCTGATTTTTAAAAAAAATAAAAAACTTGAAAAAATAAACAATAATAAGAAAAATTTTTTAGAAAAAAAATTTTTTAAGATCACAAATGCCTCACTTTGAAAATAATAGATTTTGTAGAGTTTATAATGTATTTTATTGCATTTTTATATTATATTATTTTATAAAATGTTGCAACAAGGCCTTGTTTTAAAAAATCTTATAAAGCTTGTGTTTTTAAATCTAAATTTGCTACTTTACGTATGATTTTAAGCAATTTGTATTTTTTTTTTAAAAAAAGGAGAAATTATGGCGACAAGTTTTGATAAAGTAAGCCAATGGCTTACTAATAATTTAGGCGGTCTTTTGGCCGTAATTGCAGGTTTAGTTCTTTTAAGTTTTACCTATAAAATTATAATTAGTTTGATACTGTTTTTTGTAGGTTTTTTCTTAATTTATTTTGGTTTAGTAAAACTAAAGGTTACAGTAGTAACTGATTTTGTAGACAATATGATTAAAAAATTGAAACGAGTAATTTCTTAAAATTTTTTATAATTTTTTGAATCTTATTAAAAAGGGAGTTTAATACTCCCTTTTTTTAGTTTAAATTTGTTTGATAATGCCAAAGCAGCATCAAAAATATCCTAATTTTTGGGGTGTTTGCAGCCCATGTTTTTATATGTTATTATTAAATAAATTTTTATATTAATTTATTTAAAAGTGTTATTTGTAAATTTTATTTTATTAATAAATAGAATAAATATTGTTTTTATGGAGGTTATATTATGAAAAAGAGTTTGTTACTCTCTATTCTTCTTACTGCTACATTGATTGCAACGCATGCGTTTAGCATGGAAAATGAATATGCAGCACAAACTAATAATAAACAAAATGGAACACCTGATATTTTAGTTGATCAAATAATTTCAAATCCAGATCAAAAAAAGCAACAAACAACTTTGAATAGCAAGATAAAAATGATAATAAAATCCATTTTACAAGACTATATTGATTTTAAAGAACAAAGTATGTTGTTTAACACATTTCAAATTTTTTCGATTGCTGCTCACGAATTTGGCCATTATATTTCAGCAAAATTATTAGATCCTAATTCAAACCCCATAATTCATCTTTTTAGTAATGGCTCATTGAATCCACCTCTTTTTTCCATTGGTGATCTTAATGTGCATAAAGAAACTCTTGATTTATCCTTTAATTTAATAAGGCCAATATTAAATAGTACTTCGAACGCACTTGTGGCAGTTTCAGGTCCAATTGCAGGACTTACGTCGATGTATTTTTTTTTATTTATAAAAACTTTTATTCAAAAATATAGAGAGACAAAAAATTTCAAAAATTCTATTGTTTTTGCTATTAAACATTATCATACACCTTTTAAAAATCTTTTAGTCCAGAAAAATTTAGGATTTTGGCAGTTTTTAATCAGATTAGGAACAATATTTAAGTTATTGTTTTCAATAATTGATCAAACTTTTTACGGATTTTCACCAATAGATGTGCATGGTGGTGATGGATGGCATTTGTGGCAACATTTTTTTAACAATGATCGAGCTTTTAAACATGAATTATGTACGTTAGCTCAAAATAATACAAAGCTAGAACTGCCATTGATAGATGATGATATTGATGATTTTTTTGTAATTGAAAACTTATCTAAAAATTCAACAAAAGAGTTTCCCCTAGACGATTTATATGTTAATAAATATATGAATGATGCAAATTTTATGAAACAAATAAAAGAATTTGTGGATAAAAAGGGCAGTGATTGGTGTTTGAATTCAAACGACCAGAGGTTAGGAAAAGGTCTTATCTTAAAAACAACTTATTATTTTGCTGCTATGGCATTCTATTTTCTTCTATATAAGACAAGTAATTGTTTTTGTACTTTTATGTTTAATGAAAAAACTATTTTTCATGCTTGCTGGAATAAAATTTTAAGACCTGTTGGTCGTGGAATTAAAGCTTTTCCTGTAAAATTAAAAAAGTTGTTGTCTTATATTTTGCGAGGACGTGTGCCTTGCAAACAAAACGCCTAAAAATAAATAAAAAATAAGATACTAATTAAGCCTTTGTAAAAAAGTCATATCGCACTCGCAAAAAGGTTTAATTGATTTTATATTGACATATAGAAAATATTGTTTAAGCTAAAATTAAGATTTTTGATTTGTTTATAAATAAATCACTTTGAAATTTTCGGGGGCGTCACGGTTTCGACGTGATGTTTGGTATTTTAAGAGCATGTCGAGTTTTGTATGGTAACTCGTAAAAAACATTCAAATCAAATAAGTGCAGAATCTAATTCTGTCGGTAATGTTGTATTAGCCTAATTTAGGCTGACACATTCCCTTGTTAGTAAGATGTGTCTACCCATTGAGCTAACTCGTATTAAATTTAGATAGAACTTATTTGCTAGAGTTTTTGGTTTTGTAGCAAATTTTGTATCACTAAACCGGCTTTTATTTCAACCTATGCTCTTGTAGGGAAATAAAAGTAAAATCAAGAGATAAACATGTAGCGCTTAGAATATAGAGCGTTACGGACATGGGTTCAATTCCCATCGCCTCCACCAGTCTTCGTTCTTCGAACTACGCCTGGCATGGCCAAAGTCTTCGCTGCAAGCAGCTACGCCTGGCACGGCCAGTAAAGGTGTAAATAAATTCAAACCCAAAGTGTGTGTGTATAACATGTGCTTTGGGTATTTTTGTTTTTATACTAAAATATTTGTGCTGGCGATACCGGCCATCATAAGTTAATATTTTATGTCGTTTTTTTAATTTAAATACGTACTAATTTTATTTTTTTGGAGAAAATATGATTTACAAAATTATTATAATAGGCTCTGGGCCCGCAGGATTGACTGCAGGAATTTATGCAGCAAGATCTGGTTTTAAGCCTATATTATTTGCTGGTAATCAACCTGGTGGCCAACTTACCACAACGACAAAAGTTGAAAATTGGCCTGGAAATATAGAAATCATGGGGCCGCAACTTATGATGAATATGCAAGAACATGCTACAAAATATGGTTGTCAGATTTTGTTTGATACTGTTGAAAAGGTGGATTTTTCTAAAAAACCTTACAAAATTTTTACTCAGGATGGGGCTGAATATTTAGCAGAATCTGTCATTATTACTACAGGTGCAAGTCATAAAAAACTTAACATTCCTGGTGAAATGGAATATTGGTCAAAAGGTGTTTCTGTTTGTGCAACTTGTGATGCCCCATTTTTTAAAGATAAACATGTAGTAGTTATAGGTGGCGGAAACTCTGCAGTTCAAGAGGCTGATCATATATCAAAATTCGCAACCAAAGTTACTGTAGTGCATATTTTAGATAAATTAACGTCTAACGATCCAATTAAAGATAAAGTTTTAGAGAATCCAAAAATAGATATTATTTATAATTCTACAGTTAAAGAAATAATAGGGGACGATCAAAAAGTTACCCAAGTTATTATTGAGAATCAAAAAGACAAAAAAACTGAAAATATAAAAACTGATGGTGTTTTTATAGCTATTGGTATGAAACCTAATACGGAGATTTTTAAAGGTCAGATCGATTTGGATTCTTATGGTTTTATAAAGCAGCATGAAAATACGCAAACAAATAAAGAGGGTGTTTTTGCTGCTGGTGATGTTTGTGATTTTATTTATTGTCAGGCTATAACTGCTTCTGGCCAAGGTTGTATGGCAGCTCTTGATTGTGAAAAATATTTGGGTAGATTGTAAATTTTAAATATTTTAAAGAAATAAAAAAACCTAGTTTATACTAGGTTCTAACACACTATTGGCTGCACCGGGTGGCGCAGCCAATTTGAATGATTATAAATTTTAAAATATTATTTATTTCATGTAGCCATACTTACCTGTTGATCACCAATGATTTTCTTGTAACGTTCTCTTTGGAATTCAGCACATTTTTTATCATGCTTATATTCTTCAATTTTTTCTTTTACAACATCTTCAAATATTTCTTTAAGTAAAATACCATTGCCTTTATTATAGGCAGATATTCTTAGTTCAGAAACTAATTGTTCTATACTTCTTCCAGAGAAGCCGTCTAAACGTTTTGCTATATTATCTAAATAATCTTCATTTATATTATCTGGAATATTAATACTAAGTTCAATTTTTTGTCCATCTATGCTAAGAATTCTTATGTCTTTTCTTATATATTTATCTAAATATAAATCTAATATTTTTCTTCTTTCTGTTTGAGCAGGTAATGGGAAATGTATTTTTTTGTTTATACGGCTTAACACTGCAGGGTCTAATTCATCTTCATAGTTAGACGCAAATACTAACATATATTTATCAGAGCCGGCGCCTGTTCTTGATAAAAAGGCATTAAGTAAATTTCTTTCTTCGTTATTAACTAAAGCTCTTCTATCTCTTAAAAAAGAATCTGCTTCGTCTATAAATATTAAAAGACCTTTTTTGCTGTGTTCTGCCCAATCAAATAACTTGTGCAATTCTGTTATGCCCTCGCCGTTTTTGAATTGTGCAAAATCTGCACCAGACATTATTGCATAATCCATGCCAGAATTTTTTGCTAAACGTTTTGCAAACATTGTTTTACCTGTGCCAGGTAAGCCATAAAATAATGCGTGTCTATATGGCAAACCATTATCAAAGGTGCTTTTTACGTCTTGAGCTAAAAGTGACATTTTTTGTTGCATATCATCTGGCAAAATTACATCGCTTAAATTTTCTTTTTCTGGAATTTTGCCTAAAATTGATTGAGTCCAGAATTTTTTAAAAGAACTTGAAATGCCAGATCTTGAAGATTCTCTTACTAAAGTTGGTCGACCAATTTTAGATTCTACGTATCTTGATGTTGTTCTGAAAAGGTAATAAAGACCGGTTATGCCTCCACCCAAAGTAACACCAGTTATGGCTACTCTTTTTAAATTTTCAGCAGTGAAAAATAATTTCCATTTTTCTAAAGAGGTTTCATTATTCATGTCATTTTTTATTAGAGCATATTTTGCTTGCTGGTCGCCTAGGGTAAGTTCTTTAAATGTACTAGATACGGTAGAAACACCTGTTTTTAATACATCTGCTTGAAAATCAAAAATCTTATCATCAATTTTTTCTTCCCTTTTTAATTTTCTTTCTAATTTTTCACGGTTAATTGGATCCGTTTCTCTCGCTATTCTATCTTCCAAATCCGCTTTACATGTTTCTCTATCTTGTTGGTATTCTATAAACTTTTCTTCTTGTTCTCTTTCCCACCTTTTAATCGTTTCTATGAAAGTTTCTTTATCTGGCTCTTTATCTGCTCCGCTTATAAGATTAAAACTTTTAAATAAAATAATAGTTATAATAAAAAATTTAGTTATATTTTTCATAAAATTACCTTTGTTAAAAATAAAATAAAATAAAAAAAATTTTTCGAGAATTAAATACTCTTCAGGTCTTGTACATAGGTTTTATAAAGTTTTTTACACGTATCGTATGCAATTTTTCCTGTAATAATATAAACTGGTAAATTAAATACTAAATTTGCAGCGAGTTCTCTTATAAAGAATGCACTATTTTTGTTTTTAACCCATGTTCTGAATGAAAAATTATAAGATTCAAGAATAAAATTTCTAAATTTTTCTTTTATTATATTAAATTCTTCAGGTTTAATTTTGCCATTTTTAAATAAATCTTTTGCGCCTTTGTATTCTTTTATCAAATCACAAAAATCATTAAAATTATTTAAAATATGATCAATTAAAGTTTTTTGATATAAATTTGTGTGAAGACATTTTACTGAAGAAGTTAAAATTATAAGTTCTTTCAAAATTAAAATTGAATAAAAATCTGTGTAGGCAATCATCCATTTCTTATCATTTTCTTTTGATGTTAAATGCATTTTCGCTATAAATTTACAAAGATCATTAAACCAGTAAAAGCCACTAGAAAGATTTGTTAACAATGTTCTTGATGGCCAAAAATATAAATTAAAAAAGTCAAACATTGGGATGGGTTTTGTTTTTAATCCCTGATAAGCTCCCCAAAATGTTGCAGGAATTGTTATTAATGATGGAAAAAGATTTTTAAACATTTGTTGTGATACTTTTTCTAAATATTTTTGGCTATCTTTTTTATCAGAAAAAGATTTTCTTATAGCATATTTAATAGTGTTATAAGATGGTTCAAGCAAAAACTTATTTTTTGTAAATCTTAATAATTCAAAAAGAACGCAATAAGAAACTATTTGTTTGAATGCCTCTGATTTTAAAAGTGTTAAATAGGGTAAATTACAATTTTTTTTAATAAAATCTGTTACTTTTAGTTTGCCAGAACTAGTTAAAATTTTTTCGTCTTGATCAAAAGATTCTTCATCTTGAACAATTTCTTCTAATAAATTATTTAAACTATCTAAATTTTTATCAAACTTTTCTCTAAAAAAATTTGTGCTGCATTCTTTTGAATTTTTATAAAGAAATCGATCTAAAAGTAAGTCTAGTGTCCAAAAAGCACCTTTAAATAAATCACCGACATATAAACCAGCTTTGACTATGCGTAAATCTTTTTCATCCAAAATTTGGCCATCTTCATATTTTTTTTCATGATTATTAAATTGCCATATTGGAAAAGAAAAAATTTCTTTGTTATAAAGATTAAATAATTTTTCTTCACGAATTTCTTTTGAAAATAAAATTTTAAAAACATAATCAGAATCATATTTTTCTTGTACAGACTTTATATAATTTTGATCATATTTTTTTTCATATTTTTCTTGAAGTTGTCTTACGTATTCGTCATTGTATTTTTCTTGAATTTTTTTGATTCGTTCTTCTTGTGATAATTTGTTGTCTGCAGATTTTAAAAACGAATTGGTTAAAAAAGAAAATATAATGAGACAAAAAAAGGGCATAAAGCCCTTTGATCTAGATTTTATAAAAATCATAAAAACCCAAACAAACCCTAAACAAAATTAATAACTTGTAAAATTAGTATTTTATAGGATTTTTGTTGATTGTCAATTAAATGAAAAGTAGAAAATGTCATATTTAATTTATTTTTTTAAAAAATAATTACTGATTGTAGAAATTGAATTTATTTTTTTAAAAAATCGGCAGTTAAGAAATGTCTGTATTTTAAAACGTAAATAATTGCTTAATTAACGCGAACTCGACAAATTGATTCAATTAATAAAATAATATGCGCGGGGCACCAGTTTTAAAAATAAAACTTCGCCCAGCACTAACTCATGATGGCCGGCCCTGCCGGCATAATTTTATTAAATTTAAATTTTAAAACATAATTATAAAATAATATTTGATGTTTTAAAATTTAATTACTTTGCCTGCAATGCAGGCCAACTTATGGTAGCGCTGGGCGAAGCAACGCTGGTGCCCCGCGCATTAAAATTTAATTTTTAATTATCGAACTGGCGTTAATTAATTTTAAAAATTTTGTTCTATTAATTTTTTAAAATAATTATAATCTTTTGCGCCAGTGAATTTTTCTATTTCTTTTCCATTTTTTATAAAAATAAAAGTTGGAACGCCAAAAATATTATTTTTTCTAGCTAGCATTCCATTATTATCAACATTTACTTTTATGAATTGTATTTTATCTTTATAATTTTGTGCCAATTTTTCAATGATAGGCAACATTTGTTTGCATGGCATGCACCATGTTGCATAAAAATCTGCAATAACAAAAGATTTGCTTTTTATTATTTGATTAAATTCTTTTTCACTTTTTATTTCATAAACTAGCTTGTCCCGCCATAGCTCCTTGGGAGCGTCGGCGGATATTGGTTTTTGATTAGAAATTTGTTTTTCTGAATATCCAATTTTTTTTAAAAAATTTATAGCTTGCAATGCAGCTTTGCAACCATTGCCTGCAGCCAAAATTGCTTGTTTAAATTCAGGATCTGCTACGTCACCAACGGCATAAATGCCAGGCTTTGAAGTTTCCTGATTATTTTTTAAAACTATATAATTTTGTGAATCTAA
>Ga0265297_10002362_pt1 | contig 38739 bp, 30 predicted proteins | sample Munlanlwell13791_FD_192502 | JGI IMG/M metagenome (GOLD analysis project Ga0265297, IMG submission 192502) | Leachate microbial communities from a municipal landfill in Southern Ontario, Canada - Leachate well 137-91 | ecosystem: Engineered > Solid waste > Landfill > Unclassified | place...
GGCTCCTTCATTATAAGTAATGATATAAATATTATTATAAACCGTCATGTTTGTGATTATGCCTTGCGGACCATATTGATTATCCGTATTTAAAGCTGCCACATAAACAGTGCGGTTATCTCGAATTGCTTCATAACCGTCAACTATCATCTTTTGCGGTGAGCCGGTATAACCCTGGCTGGCATACCATTTGGAAATAGACAACCAATATTGATTCGGCAACACACGCACCGCTACCGCGTCGGCGATACCAGCCGCCCGCGTTATAGCTGGCACAAATAAAAATAATCCAATTAAAAACAATAACGATAAATAAGAATATTTTATTTTCATATAAAATTAATTATTGACGAAAGAAATATGATTCTTTAAGCAAATTAGAAATACAAGTAGCATCCGCACCGCAATCAGCATCACTCGTACAAGTTTTGGCATGATTATTATTGCAAATCTTTATTTCACCGCGAATTACTCCATTTCCCAATTCATTCAAATCATCAGCCTTACTGTTCGGATCACCGGCATCGCGGCAATAATAGAATTCATAATTAAACGGATTACAGCTTCCGCCGGCCACACAACTGGTTTTATCTTTCATCGGATTCCACTGACCATTAGAATCAATTGCCGGCCACGGATTGCTGCAGACAAAAACGTGAGCCGTCGTTGTCGTAGAAAAACCATTACCGATAGACATTAAATTTCCGGCAGCCATAACAATTTTAGCCGTTATGTCATCCTTGGCGTCAACTATTTTATTATTGGCAACCTTTATCAAAGTTTTATTAATTAACATGTTTGGAATGGCTGGATTGGATATAAAAACATCTTGATTTTTGGCTGTGGACCACTCCCATGCCCAAGCATAACCGTCAACCGGATGTAAAATTTGTTTATTGGCCGCCAAAGCATCGGCCGTATAAACTTTATCGGAGTCGGCCACCGTATCAAATATAGTATTGGTAGCGGCAGCATCATTATCAACTTCAGTTAAATCATTAGTATTAGATTGGAATAAATAATTTTCCGGATTAATTGCTACACTATTCACCGCGCATAAACCGGATGTTTGGTTATTAACGTCCATTGTGGAAAAAGACCAAATATAAGAATTGCCGTAAGTTTGATTACCTAAAACATAATCACCGGAAGGATAAACGCCGCCATTATTATCTAATTTAAAAATTCCGCCGCCGTTCATACCGATTTGTTTGGAGCTCAAAACTCCAGCTTGACCGGCCGCACGATCGTCTAAATTTGTTTGTCCCTTTACCACAATAAAATAATTGGTGTTGGCATCCATAATATCGTTTGGAACAAAATTTATAACAGTTTTATCACTCTCTGTTTTCACTCCAATAAATCCAGCTACCGGACAATAGTTAATAGCTGACTCGGCAATCGCCTCTTTTTCAAAATTTAAAGCCCGCGCTATATAGTGATAAGTATTACCAAACAAAGATGCGACTTTATTATAAATTCGGTGCCAAAAGCTAAGGTTTTCTGTTTGCGCTTGCAGCGCAGAAGCAACAACACTGCAAGAAGACGTAGCTTTAAACACTAAAACATTTTTAGAAATTGTTGCTTTGTCCATTATGGTGCTAAATGGAATTCCAATTATCGCATTACGGCAAACTTTAGCGGCACCAACGCTTGGATTAACTTGGGCAATATCAACTGTCGGACGAGAATCACAACAAGTGTCGCTACCGCAACCATTACCGCTGCATTCTGAATCTTTAGAACAACCACAACATAGGCCACGGCCGGCGCCGGAGCAAGAACCTTTATCTTTATAACAAGAAAGTTTAGCATTAACAGTTTTGCAAGAATCGGAAGCGGCGTTCGGATCACAGCAGCAAGTGCCGCAATCACTGGCGTCGAGTGCCGGAAAACCGGTCGCAATTAGACAGCTAAAATTAGCACCGCAAATTGATTTGTCGCATTTAGTATTATCAAGATTATCAACGCAATCTCTGCCTAAACCGGACGAGGCACAAGATTTGGAGCATTCTGTTTTATCTAAATAAGAACCGGTCAAACTTGGCACGCTGCAGTTGTCGTCACAACCATAATAAGCGCATTTCGTATTATTATCCGGCATTTTGTCACCGGCAGTACATTTGTTGTTTTTATCCATGCAACAAAGGATGTTAGCCGCACAATTTGCCGCAACCACAGATTCATTACCGGTATTATTTATATCGGCACAGATAGTGCTAGAATCACAATTAGCCTGACAGGAAGAGGTGCTGTTATAAATATAACCGGCTTTCCAGACACTTGGCGCCTGGCAAGGCAAAGGACAATCAATACAGTTAATTGATGTTATTTTAGTAACTTTTGCATTAGTACAAGAATTATTTTTACATTCGGAGGCGCTATTACAAGAACAAACGCTTTCAATTCCGTCACTACGTAGTCCCATCATACCGCTATCATACCCGCTGCATTTTACAACATCCCGACAATAACCCATGGCAGTGGAAAAATTAGGGGAATAAGAATTATCAATATTATTATTAAGGTAAAATGATAAAGAATTACCAGATAAGTCTTTTGGATTTTTTATTGTCTTTGTGCCTCTTGTGCTGCAACCATAGTAAGCGCAATGGCCATAATTAGCTCTATCATTTTTATTGGTAGTAATTTCTTTTCCATTGCCACCACGACAAACACCGGCACCGTTATTTTCCCGATCATCCCAACAACAAGCAGCGGCATGATTTTGGCAATCATCAACTGTTTTTAAATTAGTACAATCTACGCAGGCATTATCTGAACAGAATTTACCGTTAGAATTGGAGCAATTACAAGCCGCATCATTTTCGTCCGGATTTGTACCAACGCTGGAACAACCGGTGCATTTTCCGAAACCAACACCATCATCACTTGTATCATTACCGCAGGTACTGCCACATTTGAGCGGTGCACAGCAATCGCGAGAATCTTGACCAATTTCACAGCAGCAAGCACAAGTTGCTTGATCCTTAGCTACGCAAGAACCGTTAACGCAAGTAGCATCACTGGAGCACAAGGACTGAGGTGAAACGCATTTTCCATTTTCGTTACAATCAAATCCATCAACGCAAGTCAAACAAGTACTGCCGTTTTCTCGACACTGTCCGCCACCAACATTCGTCCAGCCGACAGGGCAAGATCCGGCGACTGCAATTTGCCAACCGAAATTAACACATTTTTTATAAACACTGATATCAGCTAAACCGGAACCGGGATTATAAGTAAAGAGCTGCTCAATCGGATAAGAACAACTAGCTGCATTCAAAATACATTTCTTCAAAGTCGCATTATAAGTACATTTATTTCCGGCACAAGCGGCAATAGCATTACAACCAAGCGCGCAATTACCCAAAATTTTATCTTGACCGCCGGCATAAGGCGAACACTGCCCCGGAGAATTCGGACAAGCTCCAGTCGGACAAGAATTGCTTCCGGTACCCTTATAAGCACAGCTCCAATTACCTTCCGTCGCACACTTTCCATTAGCATCTTTGTTGCCTCCGATACAAGCATCTGCGCCGTCTTTAACTGTTAAGCAACAACCGGTCGTTGTTTTGCAGGCATTAGTATTTATGGATTCGCAAGCGACACATTTACCATCAAGTAAACTACAACCGGCAGTATTAGCACAAGCGGCAGCGTCCAAATTACCGCAACTTATACCACTATTTAATGTCCATTCAAAAACTGAGTTTGGCACGTTAGCATAACAACCATTATTTGAGTCCATTAGAGAAATGGCGCATTGGCCTTTTTTAGCCGTACCCAAAGGACAACAAACCGGAGTGCCGCTGCCACAATCGGCGTTGGCCTTACATTCACCAACGGTGAAATTTAAAGAATTGCCGGCACCGATTTTTACCGGACCGGTAATAGCTTGTTCCGGAACTGTAACACTCACCTTATTAGTACCATTATCATTTGAAATATTAGCCGAAAAAGGTTTGCCTTTATTAAATTCTCCGCTAGCATTTGAATTAACATTACCGAAGTATTCACCCCATAAATTTACCGGGGAATTATTTGGCCCCATCGATGGTTCAATTTTGCATAAGCTCGGGAGTAAAGTGGCAGCAGAATTAACCGTAAAAACACTTGGCGATGTATTAATATCCCAAGTTGTAATTTTTAATTCAATATTATAAGCGCCATCGGCAATTCCTTTCGGAACCTTAACTATAATTTGATTATCGCTCCAAACGGCACTTAAACAAAGAGACGGGAAATCGAAAGAAGCGGCAGTGGTGGTAGCGGCATTTTTAAAATAAACTTGACTAGCCCCTTTTGATTTACCAAAACCGGCACCACGAATAGTAACATATTGACCGGCCGCGCCGCTTTTCGGTTCAAAAGAAGAAATTGACGGGCCTAAAATCGGATCAGACTCCTTTTCTATTAATAAATAATTACTTTTTATTTTATCCTTTTTAACAAAAACATTGGTGGTGCCGGCGGCAATATTGGAAACTTTAGCCATACCGCTTTTTCCGTCAGCGGCCGCAAAAGAAGAGTAAATTGCTTTAACGTTACCGCTATAACTACCAAAAAAAAGCTCATTACCGGCCACTAAATTGGCTCCGGCGACGTTTACAGAAGTGCCGGTTTGGCCTTTGCTTGGATCAATTTTACAAATACCGGATCGAGCAATAGTATTAGAAACAAAATCCGGCAGAATCGGACCTAAAGTATCATTGGTATCGTCATAATTTTGTAAACCGGAAATAGCAATATCACCGTTAACAACTTTTATCGGACCGGAAACGGCACCGCTAGGCACAACTGTTATAATTTGATTATTTGTCCAAGTGTTTTGACAGTTGCTATTAATCGAAGCTGGAGAAAAACCATTTTTGTCATCACCATCTCCGCTAGCGCCTAAAAATAATATTTTGCTGGCACCGGCAATACTGGCATTACCAAAATTATAACCTTGAATTGACACAAAGGAATTAGCGGCCCCATTAGGCGCTTCATTATTACAAGTTGAATTCAAACAATCACCATCTTGTTCGCAAGCTTTATTTTTGTCATTTTCACAAAAACCGCCGACCGGACTCAAGCCGGTAATCACAGGAGAGCCCATGCAAGTACAAGAATTAGCATCGCAAGCTAAACCTTGAGATTTATCGCACTTGTCATTATTGGCCTCACATTCAGCGGTATTTGTATCGCCATCGCACGGATCGCCAAATTGGCCCAAATGGCAATAACAATCATCGCCACAGCTGCCTTTGGTACAAACCGAATCATCCGGCGCACAAACGCCATTAACATTAGAAGAGTTACAAGACACTAAAGGAAAGCAAGATGTATCGCCCGGATCACATGGCTCGCAGACACAAGAATCGGCGCCGCATTTCAAACCATCGCCACAAGTACTATTAACTGCGCAGACATTATTATTTAAAGTGCCGCAAGGTGCTCCGGCGCCAGGCAAACATTTACAAGATGATGGGCTGCAAATTAAATCACCGCAATCTCCCGCCTGACAACCAGTCATTAAAGAGTTATTATCACAGTCACTACCATAACTGCCACCCGGCAAACCGGTACCGCCGCCACCACCATTATTATTTTCTGTAGTTTGCGTGCCGTTCTGAGTAGCATCAATCAATCTGCTCATAACAAAACTGGCAATGCCCCAAGCTGATAAAATAATACCCAGGCCGATAACACCGGCAATTAAAATTTTCTTAGCTTCAGAAATTTTTTCTTCATTACCCTCGGAAGTCATCCATTTGAAGCCACCGACTAAAACGATAGAAACAGCGACAACGCCTAGTAAGCCCAAAGCTATATTAATAATTCTAGACACCATGGCGCGAGGATCGCTATTACTCAAAGCAATACTGTTATCAATAACATTAGTACCAAGATCAACTTGTGCCAAAACATTATTGGCAAATAAAAAAACTCCCATTAAGAAAAACAGGCCGAATAAAAATTTTATTTTTTTATCGATTTTAAACATGGGATTCTTGCTTTACTAAGTCCCTGATTTATAATAGAATTATATCACAAAGTTTTTTCTTCGTAAACACTTATGACCATAGATAGAATCATAAAAAAATTTAAAGATAACAACCCGGACGCCGACACAGAAATGATTCTGCTTGCTTTTGATTTTGCCAATATCGCCCACGCCGGACAAACACGCAAAAGTGGCGAACCGTACATCCAACACAGCCTGCACACTTCTTATGTTCTCGCCGAAATCAAATGCGACCTACCGACAGTCGTTGCCGGATTATTGCATGACGTTCCGGAGGATACTGAATATACTTTAGAAGATGTGAAGAAAAACTTTGGTGAAGAAATTCATGACCTGGTTGAAGGCGTGACAAAATTAGGAAAATTAAAATATCGCGGGGTAGAACGCTACAAAGAAAATCTACGCAAAATGTTTATTGCCATGGCCCAAGATTTGCGCATTATATTTATAAAATTTGCCGATCGTTTGCATAATTTAAGAACCCTGGAAGCTTTACCGGAAAATAAACGCGATCGCATTGCCAAAGAAACGTTGGAAATCTATGCGCCGATTGCCGGCCTGCTCGGTATCTGGCGCCTTAAATGGCAAATGGAAGATATTTGTTTTAAATTTTTATACCCGGAAGAGTTTGCCGAATTGGAACATAAATATGAAGTGGAAAGAAAAACTGAACGCAATCAATTTTTTCAAACGGTAAAACAAGAATTGTCGGCTGAATTAGAAAAACATCATATTACTTATACCATTGAATATCGCTTCAAACATCTCTATAGTATTTGGCGAAAAATGCAAATCAAAGATCGTAAATTTGATGAAATTTATGATGTGTTTGCTTTGCGCGTTATATTGGCGAATATCCCCGATTGCTATAAAGTTTTGGGTATTATTCACACAATTTGGAAACCAAAAATAAATCGTTTTAAAGATTATATTGCCGTGCCAAAACCAAATGGCTATCGATCCTTGCACACCACCGTCTTCGGGCCGGAGGGCAAGGCTACTGAATTTCAAATTCGCACCACAGAAATGAATGAAGAGTCAATTTATGGTATCGCCGCTCATTGGCACTATAAAAACACGCACGGACACAAAAGCACCGAACAGCCGAAATGGATAAAAGAAATCATGGATATCAAAAAAGAAAACCAGGACACCAATGCTTTTTTGCAAGAAATTAAAAATTCCAATATCTTTCAAGATCGTATTTTTATTTTTAGTCCAAAAGGCGATGTGTTGGAATTGCCGGAAAAATCAACACCGATAGATTTTGCTTATGCCGTTCACACGCAAGTCGGCAACAAGGCCGCCGGCGTTTTGATAAACGATAAAATCGGCTCACTTGATGATGAATTAAAAAATGGCGATCTAGTTGAAATCATAATCGAAAAAAATCGCCAATATCCATCACAAGCTTGGCTAAAATTTGCCAAAACCAGACATGCCCGTGAATCAATTAAAAAATATTCAAAATCACCGCTCCTGGGAAAAATAAAAAAATATTTCCAAAAATAATCTATAAAAAAATAACCCGACATCATATGACGCGGGTTATTTTTTATTTCGAGAAATTAACGACGAATATTTTTTTCTTCCAATTTTCCAGTCTTACGCAAAAACTCTCTTTCTTTTTTTAATCCCAAACCGATTAAAGCACGTTTCTTAATAATTCTTTTGGTGCTTTTTGGTTTCAAAGTTCTTTTCTTACGTGAAACCTCTAAAATTTTATTGTTTTTCAAACCAGTCTTAAAGCGACGCAAAAAACTTTCGAAGCTTTCGCCTGGTTTACGTTTAAAGTCAGCCATTTAGATCCCCCCTTCTATTTTTCAAATTAATTATATACATAATTTATATTAATTTTTATCGTTGAACCTTTTGTGTAATCGACTCTGTAAATCTTTTTGGGTGATAACTTCTTGCACACCCAATTCTACATCGCGGAATAAAATGGTTTCGGTTGCAACTTCTTTTTTACCTAATATTAAAATAATTTTAGCATCAACTCTTTTGGCTTCTTCTAATTGCTCGCGCAAATCATCAGTCGTAAAAGATTGTCGTACTTTATAACCGGCATGATAAAGCTCACCGAATAACGACATGGCGCGCAAACGAGCCACATCACTTACTTGAGCGATAAAGATTATATTATCATCTTTCTTAAAAATCAAGTCCTTCTCCTTCAATTTCATGATAGTTCTTTCTAAACCGCCGGAAAAACCGATAGCCGGAACCGGAGAACCGCCTAATTGTTCAATCAAGTTATTATAGCGGCCGCCGCGACCAAGGGATAATTTACCTTCAATTTCATTATTTTCATTAACTGGCCAAACTTCAAAAATAGTTTCTGTGTAATAATTGGCCCGTTTTATTAAAAATGGATCAAAACTATAGTTTACACCCAATTCATCCAAATATTCCAAAACGCGAGTGAAGAAATTATTACTTTCTTCTGATAAGAAACTGGCGATTTGCGGTGCCTCGGCGCGCGCTTCACGACAAGCTGGTTCTTCGCAAAGAAGCAAAGCAATCGGATTTTTTAGCATATTCTTTTTGCATTCTGGACAAAATTTCACTTTGCGGCTTCTTTCTTTGTAATATTTGGTTAATTTACCCAAATATTCTTTTTGGCAATCAAAAGTGCCGACGCTATTAATCTGAATCTGCACATTTATTTGCAATTCTTTAAATAAATTATAAATAATGGCAATCAAAAACGCTTCGGCAATCGGTTTGGCTTCATTAAAAATTTCAAAATTAAATTGAGTGAATTGGCGGTAAGAACCGGTTTGAAATCTTTGTTCCTGACGAAATACCGGGCCAAAAACGAAAGCCTTGAATGGCTGATTACTGCCATTTTCCTGTTCCAAAAAAGATCGAATCAAACCATGAGTCAAATCTGGACGTAAAGCAATTTTATCACCGCGGCCGGCAGCAAAATTATACATCTCTTCTGTTTTTGGATACTTTTTATATAAAGAAGAGCTTTCCAAGATTGGAGTTTCCAAACGATTAAAACCATAAATATTAGCAATCTCCGTTAATTTATTTATTAGAGAATTCCAATATTTATAATCTTGCGAGCCAACATCTTTGGTTCCCAACAAACGAGATACTTGTTCTTTTTTGTGACGAACACTATCAGCTGGACGAGATACTGTTGTTTTTTTTACTCCTTTTTTCATGCGAGGCATATTTTTTTATCTGTCATCCGTCCAAGACGGATCCAGTAAATTAATTAAACTATTTTAATTATGATCAATTTCATAAGCTTGTTGACCGAAAGCTGTAGCTTTTTTAAATGGCCAACCGCGCAACCAAACTTTTCCGGTTAAAAAACTTTTATCAAGCGGACCGAAACTGCGCGAATCTTTGGAAGCATTGCGATTATCTCCCATAACAAAATACTGATCGCTCTCAACGGCAATAGCCTCATCTTTTAAATCATAGGTCTTAACACTGTCGTCCAAATAAGCCGATTCATCAAGCTCAATACCAGCCGGATGTTCATCGTTATAAACATAAACTTTGCCATCATTAATATTAATTTTTTCACCCGGCAAGCCAATGATTCTTTTGATAAAATATTCTTGCGGATTTAACGGATAACGGAAAACCACGATATCGCCACGTTTTGGTTCCTGAAAATGATAACCGACCTCATTAATAATTAAATATTCACGATCATGAAAAGTCGGCTCCATTGAAGCGCCCTTGACATAGAACGGTTGAATAATAAAATAACGAATCGGTAAAATAATTAATAACGAAATTACAACAACTTTAATAAATTCCCAAACCTTGCGCAAAAAAGACATAAAATATTTTCACAATCGTCATCCTCGCGAATGCGGGGATCTAGGATTTTTATTTAAATTAATTATTTATAATCTACCACAAAAAAAGCAGTCTGGCAAATATGAAAAATAGCCAATATTAAACAATAAACATAGCGTCGCCATAACTAAAAAAACGATACTTATGCTTAATCGCTATTTTATAGGCTTTGTCAATGCTTTCCTTGCCAGCTAAAGACGACACCAGCATCAATAAAGTTGATTTGGGCAAATGAAAATTCGTAATAAGCGCATCAACCAATTTTAATTTTTGCGGCGGATAAATAAATATTTCGGTGTAGGCTGAAAAATCATGCTTCTCGTCATAATTTTCGGCACGCGCCAAAGTTTCAATGGCCCGGCAAGCTGTTGTTCCAACGGCAATAACACGGCGCGATTCATTTTTGGCACGTTTTATTTTTTCAACAACCTTAGATTTAATTTCTACAAATTCGACATGCATTTTATGTTCGGAAATATTTTCGGTTTTAACTCCGGAAAAAGTACCTAGCCCGACATGAAGAGTCACTTCCAAAATTTCGACATCTTTTTGTTTAATTCTTTTTAATAGCTCTGGCGTGAAATGAAGACCGGCTGTTGGCGCCGCGACCGAACCGGTTTTTTTCGCATCGGCAAAAACGGTTTGATAATCAGCGGCGACTTTTTTTCTAATCGTCGCTGATCCGCCTTGGGCGGATTTGATATACGGCGGCAGAGGCATCAAGCCGATATTCTCCACAATATTCATAAAAGACGCACCACTCTTATTGAATTTTACCTCCCAAGTGCCGTCATTATTATTTTTTATAATTTTAGCGATTAATTCTGATCTGCCCGGAACGGAGAAAATAATTTCCTGATTATCTTGCTTGATTTTCCCTCCCACTAAGCACTGCCAGACGGCCCCGGAAATTTTGCGCAATAAAAAAATTTCAATTTTTCCACCACTGTCTTTTTTGGCGCCGATTAATCGTGCCGGAAAAACGCGCGTATTATTTAAAACCAAAATATCGCCAGAGCGCAAATAATCAATAACATCATAAAAATGGCGGTGCTCTATAGCGCCAGTCTTTTTGTCCAAAACCAATAGACGCGCCGCATCGCGCGGCTCGCATGGTTCTTGTGCAATTAGTTCTTTGGGCAAATTATAATCAAAGTCGGATAATTTTAACATAATTTTGTTATTGCAAATATTCGTCCTTACAATGACTACATTATAAATAAAAACTACACAATAAGCAAAATAAAAAAGGAGAGGCTATTTGCCAACTCCTTATAATTTTTAAGCTTTATTAAAATGTTCAGCCCGAAAATTCGAACGATTTTTACTGCTTTTTTTGTATTGTTCGGTAGTTTGCATTTCATGCATTTGTTTTCGACTTTTTTTGCTTTCGCCAGAATTAACCTTTTTCCCATTATTTAATTTGGGATTATGCCAATTAAAACTATGCAGATAAAAAAACAAAAAAATTTTCCAGCGATTAACCACTCCCTTTTTCATCTTTCCTCCATTTTTAAAGTTCAAAAATATAATTATTTACCGGATTTATTATTTAAAATACTTAGATGCTCATAAGCCAAATCGGTTACCACACGACCGCGCGCCGTACGATCAATAAAACCAAGCTGCATTAAATAAGGCTCATACATGCTTTCAATCGTATCCATTTCCTCTCCTGTTGCCGCCGCTAAAGTATTCAATCCAACCGGACCGCCCTTAAACTTATTAATAATTGTTTCTAATAATTTGCGATCAACGGCATCAAGACCTAATTCATCAACTTCCAACATCTGCAAAGAACTTAAACAGGCTACCTCGTCGATGCGGCCATTATTCTTAATTTCACAATAATCACGCACTCGCTTTAAAAGTCGATTAGCGATACGTGGCGTTCGTCGCGCTCGATTAGCAATTGCCTCACTGGCGACACTATCAATATTCGCACCCAGAATTCGAGCACTACGATCAACGATTCTTTTTATATCATTAAACTCATAAAAGTCAAGATGATGCGTTATGCCAAAACGATCTCGCAGCGGCGCCGACAACAAACTGGCTTGGGTTGTCGCCCCAATAATAGAAAAATGCGGCAAATCCAAACGCAAAGTTCGCGCTGTCGGACCTTTGCCCATAATAATATCCAAAGCATAATCTTCCATGGCCGGATATAAAATTTCTTCAATAGTTTTATTTAAGCGATGGATTTCATCAATAAACAAAACGTCGCCTTCATTTAAATTACTGAGGATTGCAGCTAAGTCACCGGTTTTTTCAATTGCCGGACCGGAAGTAATTTTAATATTGGCACCGATTTCATTGGCAATAACATGAGCCAAAGTGGTTTTGCCAAGCCCCGGCGCACCATAAAGCAAGACATGTTCAATCGTCTCGCCCCGTTTTTTGGCGGCAGCAATCGTAATTTCCAGATTATCTTTAATTTTATTTTGCCCAATATACTCTTTTAAAGTTTTCGGCCGTAAGCTCAAATCAAAAGATGAGTCTTCGTTGGTTTCACTTGGAGTTATTAAGCGCTCATTATCATTTTCCATAGTATTTATATGTTAGAGAAAAAGGCGGCTTTTGTCAAAATAAAAAGGCTCGCCTTCGTCAAAACGAAAGCGAGCCAAAAGTTTAAAAGAAAAAAGAAACAAGTTAAATAGAAGAAACAACTGCACGAGAACGCAAGTAAGCATTGTGATGGTCGACACCGTTCCAATCGACGCCGAGCTCAGAAAAGTCAGAACTCCAATGGACGTTAGGAGCGCGGCCACCAGAGTAACGCGAGCCAGAACATAATGTCCAGTTGTTGATATCAAGATGTTTCTTAGTTTGATCGAAATAATAAATTTCCAAAAGCAATCTTTCAAGCAGGGTTATACCGGAAATATTCATTTTGGCCAGTTTGTTAGCTGAAAGGTCTTTTAGATTTTCGTCAGCTTCAATATTTTTATTGAAAATGATAACGTAATCTTTATCAGCAATACGATCATTGGTGGTAACTGATAAATTTAGATCTTCAGCATATAAATATACATTGAATTTCTTTTTCATAGCAATAACCACTTCGTTCATCGTTGTACCTTTAGCCACAATTACAGCGAAGTGTTTAGTCTCGTTGTAGAAAGCGGGAATAATTAATTCGGTAAAATCAACTGTTTTGCCGAACCAATTTTTGTAGATTTTGGTCCAAGTTAATTTTAGATCATTTGGACAAGCCGTTTTAATTAACTTGGCAACTGCCTTAGCTAATTCTTTGTTTGAACGTAAAAGTTTAAAACCTTCTTCGTTTACACCTTGATTTTCTAAAGCCTCAAGCGTGGCCACCATTTGGTATGCCGACATCACCGACAACACCTTTTCATTTTGGCTGGTACTCATATACTGGTCTCCTTTTTTCTTTGTGTCTAATCTTTATTAAAAGACCGGACAATTTTTAAATAACATTTTTGCACTTCCCGGCAAAATTGGGATAATAATTGCCTGATTATTATGAGATTTTTATATAATATTTTTTGGGATATGTCAATGCTAGCGGTCGCGAAACTCGCAAATGCCGTTAAAATCACAGAAGCCGCATAAAATACTAGGTTTAGGCGGAAAATTCAGCTGGCGAATTTCGTTCATTTCAGCCAAGAGATCGGCGCGCAATTTATCCAAATCTTTTTCCTTAGCGCTAAAAGATATTTTTTGACAGTCTTCTAAATAATAATAACTGAGAGTGGATACTTTTTTCTTCATGAAATCTTCCAAAAATAATTGATACAACATCAATTGTTTTTTATCATCGGCCTCCAATTTCTCTTTCGGCTTACCGGTTTTATAATCAATAATTTCTAAAGTATCATCATCCAGCACATCAATACGATCAATCGCGCCCTTGATGGAATATTCTCCTATCTTAAAATTAAATTCTTTTTCCAAAAATAAAACCTGTGGCAAATTGGCGGCATTTAATTTTTCGGCAAAAGCGGTCACAATTTTATAACCCTTTTGATAATAATTTTCGCGCTCGTCTTTGTTTTCATAGCCGTCCATCTGCCAGCGCGCTTGATAAATTTCTAATATTTTTTCCACACTTAATCTGTTTTTATCGAGCTTGCTTTTATCGGTCAATAGCAACGGCGCCATAAACTCTTGCAACACGGCATGAATAACTTTACCAAAAATCAAACTAGCTTTATCGCCGGGCACCGGCACGCGCAACACAAAAGCAAATTTATATTGCAATGGACATTTGGAAAAAGCGGCTAATTGCGAAAAGGAAAAACGCTCCGGTAATTCATAAAATTGTTTTACTTCTTTACTTGGTTCATCCAGCTCAGCCAAGTCACGGACCAAATCATTCGCCACATTATCGCCATTTACTTCCGCCGTGTCATCTAAGCCGAGTTCGTTTATAAAGCGCGACGGTTTTTTGTCGCGCGCACCGCCGCAATCTTTGGCGGCGATTAAAAATAATTTATCCTTGGCGCGTGTCGCCGCCACATAAAAAAGTCGACGCTCTTCTTCCAAGTGAACATCTTTGGAATTGCTTAAAATTTCTTTGACTAAAGCATCCGAAATAGAAATTTTCTCCCCGCGGGCAATGGTTGGAAATCTTTTATCTACCATATCAACCACAAAAACATATTTAAATTCCAAACCTTTGGCGCCATGAACGGTCATAACTTTTACGACATCAGCATCGGAAAAATCCATTTTCAAACGGCCGCTTTCCCCCGCCTCCAATTCCAAATTCAACATTTCAATAAAATCATTCAAGCGCAAATCCGGCGTGCTGGCTTCAAATTCTTTAATCTTCTGATAGAACTGATTTATATAAGAATAAGTTTCACGATCAATATCGTGATCCAAATTTTTTAGCAGCTGCGAATCATAAATAAAGCGCAAAAATATTTTACTCGGGCGTTCATTTTTGGCCGACGGAGCTTGCGCTTCCAATAGCGTTATCAGTTTATTAATATTAACTACCGCCTCCGAACTGATATTAGAAATCGAATTGATATTTTTTAAAGCTTCATACAGTGACCACACTTTTTGGCGCGCCGACTTATTAATATTAACCAAATCGAGATACGACACTTTAAAGACGTCCATATTCAAAACGCGATACAACACGCGCGACTCGTGATAATTATCCAGCAATTTTAGGTAAGAAATAATATCCAAAATTATCGGCTTGTAATACAAACCCTGCAAAGAAACGAATTGATGCGGAATTTCCTGGCGGCGAAATTCTTTTAAATATTTGTCCGCGGCGTCATTGGCGCGCACCAAAACCGCAAAGTCCGACCAATTAACATCGGCTAATTGATACAATTCTTTAATTTTATCGGACACAAAATTAACCGCTTGAGTTTCTTTGGAAAAATTTAAAAAGTTTATTGCCTTATCGGAATTATAGATTCCGGGTCGTGGCCCGGAATGACTATTGTTGTCATCCCGGACTTGACTCGCCTCGCTGAGTCGAAGCGGGTCCGGGATCCATGGCCTATGAGCAATTAATTTTTTGTTTATTTTTAATTTTTCTTCTAAACGATTCGGATTATTATTTTGAATAAAATTATAGGCTCCGTCTAAAATTTCTTGATTAGATCGATAATTATCAACCAGCACCACTTCGGCCGCTTGCGGATAATCATCTTTAAATTGCATAATGTTCGACAAAGATGCGCCGCGGAATTTATAAATCGCCTGATCATCATCACCCACCACCAACAAATTATTTTGCGGTGCGGCTAACATTTTTACGAGTTCATACTGCGCAAAATTCGTATCCTGAAATTCATCCACCATGACATATTTAAATTTATCGCGATACAATTTTAAAATATTCGGCCGCTCTTTAAAAAGTTTTAAAGTATAAACGATTAAATCGCCGAAATCAAAAAAGCCATTATCCAATAATAATTGATTATAAACTTGATAAGCGCCGGCTAATTCCGCTACTTTTTTATTTTCCAATTCTTCCTCATTGGAAGCAATGGCGGCATGCTTAACATAATCCTCCACTTTAATATCTTCGTCTTTCAAGCGGGAAAAATGACGAATTAATTCATGAATAAATTTAGTCGGATTGCCGAGCGGCTTATAATAATCAAGGCTAAAGGCTTTTAAATTTTTCTTGATTAAAACCCATTGCTCGGTTGAGCTGAGCAATTTAAAATCCGGATTTAAGCCGATATCAAGAGCATGCTCGCGCAAAACTCGTTCGCAAAAACCATGAAAAGTATTAATCCATAAATCAAAATAACCGTAAGGCAAAATCTTATCGGCCCGCTCCGTCATTTCCGCCGTCGCTTTTTCCGTAAAAGTCATGAGTAATATTTCATCGGTAGAAATATTTTTTTCCATTATCAAATACGCCAGACGATTAATCAAAACCGTGGTCTTGCCCGTGCCGGCACCGGCGATAATCAACATCGGACCGGCATCATGCATGACGGCAATTTTCTGTTGAGAATTAAGATTTTTTAATAATTCAGATTCCATAATAAATTAATAACCAAACTTCAAAATCTCTTTCAAGCTTTTATCATCTTTAATTTTTCCAATCAAAGCCAAATTCAAACGGTCGTCAACAAAAATCTTTTTGGCAACTCGTTGAATATCCTTAGCGCTAACCTTCATAATTTCTTTTAATAATTTTTTCGGAGTTACAACTTCACCGCGCAAAGTCATCTGGCGCACATACCAATCAGCCAAATCATCCGACGATTCCAATTGGATTGCCAAACGGCCGGAAAGCATTTCTTTGGTGCGTTTCAATTCTGCCGGCGAAACCAATTCTTCTTTTATTCTTTTATATTCGGCAATAATAACTTTTACCGCTTCGTTTACTTTTTCAAGCGGCACGCCAGCCCAAGTGGAAACATAACCGGAATCGGTATAGGATTCATTTTGGGTTCTGACGTAATAAGCCAAACCGCGACGTTCACGCACCTCGCTGAATAAACGCGAGCTCATTGAGCCGCCCAAAATAATGGCCAATAATTTAACCGCCTGCTCATCTTTGTGACCGACAGGAAAAGCGCGCACACCCAAAGCTAAATGCACCTGATCGGTTTCTTTAAATTTTATTTTTAAAGCCGGCAAACTTTGTTTTTCAGTCACCTTAACTTTGTTCTTAAATTTATTGTCATTAAAATCACCGAAATATTTATTACTTATTTTTAAAGCTTCGCTATCTTTAATATTACCGGCCAAACAAAGCACGGCACTTTTGATGCCATATTGAGTTTGAAAATACTTCATAAAATCATCCCGAACAAAATTACGAATATTTTCTTTAGTACCCAAAGTTGACCAGCCGGCCGGGGTATCGCCGTAAAGCAATTCCTCGAAAACATCTTCAATGTTCGCGCGCGGATCATCTTCATACATATTATATTCTTCAATAATTACACCTTTTTCTCGAGAAATTTCTTCAGTGTCAAATGTGGAATTTTTTAGCATATCGCTCAAAAGTTCCACGGCTCGCTCTAGTTTTTCTTTACCGGCCTTAACATAATAAGCGGTATATTCTTTGGAGGTAAAAGCATTATATTCGCCGCCCAAAACATCCAATTCGCTGGCCAGTTTCAAAGCCGTTGGACGTTTGGTTGTACCTTTAAAAAACATATGTTCCAAAAAATGCGACAAGCCATTGTTTTCCCGGCTCTCATATTTCGATCCGGTCTTAAACATCATAATTGCCGTTACGGTTTCTGTTCCTGTTATCGGTGCCAAAATCACCGGCAAACTATTTTTTAATTTTTTAACTTTAACTTTGTTCATATTATTATTTTTACCCAAATCAAATTTAGGCTAACAATTATTTTTTTAGATCGTTCCGGACTTGCCGCGTCTGTGCGGCTTGATCCGGAGCCCAGGAAATTAATCCTAAGAGCAACCACGTTATCAATATACCAAAATGCAAGCTAAAAAGCCAATGTTCCAACATCATTACCATTATTAAAATTGCCGCTAAAGCAAGGTTCAAGCCGTGTCCGCGCCGGCTAATTGATAGAGAAAAAATCAAGGTGCCAAAAAAGCACAAAAAAAACAACAAGCCAAAAATTCCCAATTCCGCCCACGCTAACAAAAAATAATTATGTACCGGCTGATAATACCAAAATGGCTGATGCGGATTTATTTCGGTTACTGCCGCCACATAATTTCCCGGACCGACACCAAAAAGCCAGCGATCATGCAATAAATTTTTAGCGTCTATCACATAATTTATTCTTTCCGCCACTGATTTTATTTCCAGGCGATCCTTGCCGCCGATACGCGTCGTCACCAAATTGCTATATTGAAAAAGAAAAATTACCAACAACAATAAGGCACCCCAAAATAATGGCCGACGGAAAAATTCCAATTTGTAAGAAAAAATCGGTTTTTGATATTCCACCAAAATCCAAGTCACGAAAGCGGCCGCCAGCGCTAGCCATGATCCGCGCGAAAAAGAAAAAAATAAGGCTAGGGTAAAAATAAACAGAAACGACAAATTTAGATTGAGCCATTTTTTATTGCTCGTCTTATTAATCAATAAATAAACGGTCAAAATCACGCCGACAGCCATCATGGCGCCGAAAATATTAGGATGATCAAAGCCGCCATAAGCCCGCAACCAACGCCCGGAAACATTTTCCAAAACCGATTCGCCGGAAAGCGCGTAGGGCAAATGTTGCGCCAGGCCCAAATATTTACAAGCAAAAGTACTTTGCATTAGAAATTGATAAATTCCCAAGCAGGCATGCAAAAATAAAGATGACAAGAAAACATAAATTGCCGTTATTTTTTTTAGGCGAAAATGCCGCGCCTGGCTGATTATAAAAAATAAGGCGGCGCCAAATAAAAATAAAGCATAACGATAAAAAGCGCTGCGATAATCACTCGACAAAAAAGCACTAATTAAAAACACGGCATCAAGCCCGGCCAAAAACCACCAGAGTTTAGAAATTTTTAAATTCGGCTTAATAAATTTTTTGGAGTCGGCAAAAAATATGATAGCGGCCGCCATTATCAACGTCACCAAAATAATATCGCTCACATAAAGACTAACGCTGATAAATTCCGAATACGCTCCTTTAATTTGGCCTTGATACAAAAACAGCCTGGTTTGCCACGGCAAAACAAACAAGAAAAAATAAAATAAATATTTAAAATTATTTTCCAAAAATTTCTTCATAACGTTTTTTCAAGTCATTTAAAAATTGTTCGCGGCGATCATTCTCATGAAATTTTAAAACCGAATCAGAAATTATAACGCGAGTATCATCTTCCTTGGCCAAGCTGGAAATATTACCGGCCATTTTTTTAAGTTGAATTTTTTTAAAAACTTTTTCTAAGGTCGCGCCAAATCGAGAAAATATTAAACCCGACAACAAACGGCGCACTGATCTAAAAAATAAATTATCGCGCACGTTCCAAGCATAATCCAAACCTAAGCCCGAAGTATTCGGCAATTTTTCCGTTAACCATTTATTTTCTTCCCAAAAATGTTGATAATATCCAGGCTCTTGATAAAGCGGAATTAAAAATGACAACCAATAATAAAAATAAGGATCTTCCAGTAGAGTTAAGTTGGATAAATTTTCATTTTTCTCACTCACATAAAAACTTAAACACAATCTGTTAACCACTTTTTTGCCATGACGGCGCAAACCGATAATGTGGACAATAATCGTAATTAAACTGCGCAACAGCCATAATCGATCAGCCGCGACCACAATAAATAAATCAATATCGCTGGTATCGTGATAATAAAAATTATTACCGATGGCGATCATTTTTACGCCCGGCAAAAATCGCAATATGCGCGCCGCTTTTGTGGCAATTTTATGTTTTTTATTGGCTAAATTGTAAAAATCATTGCGACTTTTTAAAATATCATGCCGCCCCGCCAAAAAATAAAAACCGCGATAAGCTTCAATCTTATCGACAAATTCGTCGCGGCATAATTGCGGCAACATTTTTTGCAATTCCGAAAAATCACAAGCAACATTCAAGCAGCGCCACAATTCATAAATTGAAAGCGGATAATTAAAAATATCAAAAAAAACAATTGTGCGAGCAATTGCCTTTTTAACTTCCGCGTAATTAAATTTTATTTTTTTCGTTAGTCATCGGTTTTTGGTCGATCTAAAATTAAGGGTTCAATTTCACTGGCCACGCCGGTGATTTTTATAACGTCTTTATCGATTTTTTTGAATTCTTTGTAAGCCAAATTATATTGATTCACTGAAGTTGACATAGTGTTGCCTAATTTTTGCATGAAATCATCATAACTCAATAAATGCTTGCCTAATTTTTCAACATTAATTTTAATTTCTTTGGCGCTCTCCTCAATTTGCATCGCCCGCAAACCTTGCAAGACGGTTTGCAAGTAAGCCAAGAAAGAAGTGGGCGACACGATAATAACTTTTTTATCCTTAAAAGCATATTCAATCAAATCTCGAGTGTTGACCGACACGGCGCCAACCTTATTAACCAATAAATCATAATAAATCGCTTCCGACGGAATAAACATAAAAGCAAAATCCATCGTGCCTTCGGCCGGTTTTACATATTTGGCGGTTTCATCAATGCGATTTTTCAAATCTTGTTTAAAGGCTTTTTCTAATTTTTCGCGCAATTCTTGGTCGTTGCCGGCATTCAAAATTTTCTCATAATTATCCAAAGAAAATTTGGAATCAATCGGAATAATTTTTTCCTTCACAAAAACCACCGCATCCACAATCGTGCTATCTTTAAACGGATATTGCATTTGATAAGAATTTGGCGGCAAAACATTTTTTAAGGTTTCTTCCAAAAAATATTCGCCAAGAACGCCGCGTTGTTTTGGATTTTTTAAAATGTCCTGCAAATTTTGCAATTGTGAAGAAAAGTTAACCACTTGGCGATTGGTTTCGTCGAGCTTGGCCAGTTTTTCCGTGACGTCGGCAATTAATTTCGCGGATTGGCCGGTGATGCCTTGAATAATTTTGGTGGTATTAGCCGAATGTTCTTGATTGGTGCGATGAGTTTCGGATAATTTTTTGTCCATTTCGTAACGTAAATCGCGGTTTTGTTCGGATAATTGGGTAATTTTTTCGGTTAAAATAGTTAGCTTTTCCGAAGCGGCCTTATCGCCACCATTATCCGCCTTTTTGGCTAACAAAAAAATGACGATCGCGATGCCGACAATTAAAACCAATAATAAAACTATGGATAAAAATGATGTCATAAAAAATTTCATTCCAGGCTTGCCACGTACTACGTGGCTTGATTCGGAATCTATTATATCCCGATTATAACACCATTTTTTAAATCCCGAAAGTCTTGACATTTGTTATATAAAAAAAGACCTTGGCATAATTACCAAGGTCAAAGATTTCAAGAAACTAAGAGTCAAAAACTAAGCGGCTAAGGGATTACGTGAAAAAACACGATGGCCGGCATCCCACTCGTGCGGAAGCTCGATCGAATACGCGTGAACGAACCAGCCGTCATCAAACCAGTACACGCGCACAGCACGAAGCGTGCCACTAATATCTTTTACATAGAAAATATTAGCCCAACCATTGATCAACAAAGCACCGGATTTACCATTAGCTTGTTTTTGCATCATTGCATAAACCTCAGCCAAGGTAGTTTCAGCTTTTTCATTACCTCCCAATTCTTTTAGAATTGGAGCGTCAACTGAACGTTTAATTAATTGACGAGCAACGATTTCGCTGCCGGGAAAGGGGTTTTCAACTTTTAGCAAAAACCAATCTTTAAAATCACCGCTGAGCCAAGAAATTTTTACATTAGCATTCTCGCTGGTGTCAACAATAAAGTTGTTCTTAGCGATAAACTTTTCAGTTGTTGCGGGGATAGTGGTAGTAGAAATTATGTTGCCGATGACATTCTCAATTTTTTGCACCACGGATTTTGCACGCTCGGCAATAGCTTTTATAAAAAGCTCGATTGCGTCACCGGCATTTTGGATTACGTACTGAGCATCATCGTTTGATAATGCCGAAAATCTATCCTGGAACTCAACCATTCTTCCAGCGATCATTTGGGTCTGTTTTATTGTTGCCATTTTAGCCTCCAATTTTTACAGGTTTTTAAAAAACATATCTTCACTTCCCGAAAGATTTGGGATTAATCAATATTTGATTAACGAGCTAGTTGTAGCATGTTTTTAAATAAATGTCAATATCTGGTGCAAATTACCAATAAAACCAACCAAAAACCCCGCTGATTAGACGAGGTTTTTATAGATTCCGGATCAAGTCCGGAATGACAAAATGTAAACTATAATGACAACTATTCGGGGTGAGGCGTTAAGCCCAAGTTACACCAGCCACCTTGTCGCCATCTTCTTTGAAGCGCATGACACGGACACCTTGTGTATCGCGGCCCAATTCATTCACCGATTTAAACGGCAAGCGAATTACTTGGCCTTTTTCTGAAATAACAATTAAATCTTTATCAACCATCGAATCGACATTAACCAAATAAGCGGAAACGATTGCTCCGGTTTTATCAGTAATTTTCGCAGTACGAATACCCGATCCGCCACGACCCTGAACTTTGTATAATTTTAAATCCGTCCGCTTACCATAACCTTGTTCCATGATAGTTACCACCTGGTAATGACGTTTCTTTTCTTTGTCGGTTTTAATAATGCCCATGCCGATAACAATATCCTTGCCTTTTAATCTGATACCACGGACACCGGAAGCGCCACGACCCATGTCGCGCACATCGCCTTCCGCAAAACGAACCGCCTGGCCCATCGCCGTAATCAAGTGAATTTCGTCAGTGCCGGATGTCGGTTTTGCCCAAATCAATTTGTCGTCATCTTTAATTTTCATGGCAATCAAACCGGAACGACGAACATTAGAGAATGATCCAATTTCCACTTTTTTCACCAAACCTTTTTCAGTGGCGAAGAATAAATATTTACTGTTAGAAATTTTATCAAGCGGTAAAACTGAAGTTATTTTTTCACCGCCGGTAAGTTGCAAAAAGTTAACTACCGGTGTGCCTTTAGCGGTACGCGATGTTACCGGAATTTCATAAGCTTTTAATTGAAAAGCACGGCCCTTAGTGGTAAAAAATAACAAATCATTGTGTGTAAAGGTCGTAAACATGAATTCCACCGAATCTTCTTCTTTGGTAGTCAAGCCAATCACGCCCTTGCCACCGCGAGCTTGGACCTTGAAAGTGTCCGGATCAATACGCTTGATATAGCCATCGCGTGTCATCATCACCATAGCCTCTTCATTCGGCACCAAATCTTCGACGTTAAAATCTTTAATGCCGTGAGCCATAACTTGAGTGCGGCGTTCATCGGCAAATTTATCTCTGATTTCTTTTAATTCGTCACGAATAATGCCGCGAACTTTTTCGATTGATTTCAAAATTGCTTCCAATTCTTTAATTAATTTCATCTTTTCATTCCATTCTTCCTCAACGCGCAATCTTTCCAAGTTAGCCAAATTTTGCAAACGCATTTCCAAAATCGCTACCGCTTGGCGCTCTGACAACTTAAACTTTTTAATTAAATTAATTCTGGCTTCATCTTTATTTTTAGAAGCTTTGATAGTTTTAATAACATCATCAATATTCTTCAAAGCAATCATTAAGCCTTCTAAAATGTGGGCACGGTCTTTAGCTTTATTCAATTCAAACTGAGTGCGACGTTTAACCACTTCTTCGCGGTGTTTAATATATTCTTCCAAAATTGTGCGCAAATTCAAAACTTTCGGCTGAATGCCGTCAATAAGCGCCAACATGTTAACGTGGAAAGAAGATTGTAATTGAGTGTGCTTATATAAACTGTTTAAAATCTTTTTTGGATAAGAATCCTTTTTTAAATCCATCACCACGCGCACGCCCTCTTTGCCGGATTCATCGCGCAAACCTTTGATGCCGTCAATTTTTTTATCTTTTACCAATTCAGCAATTTTTTCCACAAAGACCGCTTTGTTTACTTGATATGGCAATTCTGTAATTACAATTTGAAAATTTCCGCTTTTATCTTCTTTAATATCAGCTCGGCCACGCATCACTATACCACCACGGCCGGTAGCATAAGCTTGAAAAATATCTTTGTTGTCATAAATAATACCGCCGGTTGGAAAATCCGGACCTTTAACAAATTGCATTAAATCTTCAATTGTGGCTTCCGGATTATCTAATAAACAATTAATGGCATCAATCAATTCTCCCAAATTGTGCGGTGGAATTTCAGTGGCCATACCAACCGCGATACCCATCGTACCGTTTAACAATAAATTTGGTAATTTAGCTGGCAAAACTCGAGGTTCAACGTGCGAACCATCATAGTTTGGCATAAAATCAACTGTATCTTTATCGATATCCAATAACATTTCATCGGCAATCGCCGCTAATTTAGCCTCGGTATAACGCATCGCCGCGGCGCCGTCGCCATCCATCGAACCAAAGTTTCCTTGACCGCGAACCAAAGGATAACGCATTGAAAAATCTTGAGCCAAACGAACCATCGCATCATAAACCGAAGAATCACCATGCGGATGATATTTACCCAAAACTTCACCGACAACCGTCGCTGATTTTCTAAATTTGGCGTTAGAACGCAAACCGACATTCCACATCGCATACAAAATACGACGATGCACCGGCTTCATACCATCGCGAACATCCGGCAAGGCGCGAGAAACTATAACACTCATCGCATATTCCAAATAAGATCGTTTCATTTCATCCACAATCGGTTGATTTTCCACCGTTCCATACAAAGTAGATTTTCGTGTATTGCCGCTAAAATTATCATCTGGCGACAACATTAATTCCGATTGCACAGGGTTTGCCTCAGCTTCCGGTTTATCGCTTATTTTTTTAAAAATCATTTTCTTTTTTGGCATATCTATTCTTTATTACTTTGTATTCTTTTATTAATTTCTTCAATTCTAGTTTTTATTTCATTGGTGGTTTCATCAGAAACCTCAATTGAACTGGACGCCGAACTGCTCGACACATTTTCTACTGTAAAATCAGTGGAAGAGCTGCTAGTGGCCAGTGCCATATCTCGGGCACTGCTGCTGACAATATTAGCTTCCAATGAATCGGCAAATTTTTTCAAATCTTGCGCCGAAGCTTCTTTTTTATTAGCCGCCTCGCTTTTTTCGCTCAAATCATCCAAACTATTTTTTAATTCCGCGAATGAATTATTAAATTTATTTTTTATATCGGAAAATCCCAAACCATCGCCATCTTTAACAGCTTTTTGATCGGACGAACTAAGAAAAAAATTAAAATTAAATATCCAAAAGCAAAGCAAAATTAACATTAAAGCTGCCGTGCCGCCGAATAAAATAAGTCTCTTTTTATTTTCGTCTTGTTCTTTCATCAATACAAAATTTTAATTATTCCAAAATACCATCAAGATTAACATCGTACAAAATTTTATCAGCCACCAAACCATAAGAAATTATTTCAGATTCATTAAACCAAATTTTGATTTCGCGAATCGCTTCTTCCACTTTGTCGGAACAATGAATTAAATTTCTAACAGCTCGATTATCAATATTAGCCAATTCATAAGAATCAACGGTAAAATCACCGCGGATTGTACCAACATCAGAAGTTGCCGGTTCAGTGCCGCCAACAATTTTTTTCACGATTGCCACGGCTTGATTGCCTTCAATTACTATTGGCACAATTGGGCTGCAAGTCATAAATTTAGCCAAAGCGCGCACAATATCTCTGCCATATTCAATCGCTTCTTTAGTTGGTTCTTCACCACGCTCTCTCATGCCGGCCACAATTTTATCACCTTTAGATTGATACCAAGCATCATCTTTATCATAGTGAGTCCAACATTGTTCTTCAGTAGCAACCATCATTTTTAAAGCTAAAATTTTTAAACCAGTTTTTTCAATGCGAGAAATTATTTCACCGACAAAGCCTCTTTGTACAGCGTCTGGTTTTAAAATAACGAAAGTTCTTTCTTTTTTTGGATGATTCATATTTTTTCGCCTCTCCCCTTAATCCCCTCTCCATCCGCCCAAGGCGGGCGGAGAGGGGTGGCCATTAGGCCGGGGTGAGGAGTTTTAATTTATAAACTCAAAATTACCAATTCCATGTCTTCACTTGGTAAATCTTTTTTTGAAATTTTTAATTTTTCTTCATAGGTCGGAGTAATGCCCAACTCTTTAATAAATCTTTCTACGCCATCAATGTCGGCCGTTGAATCTTCAGTCTTATAATGCATCGGAATAATAATTCGCGGTTCGATCTGAGAAATAACTTCGACGGCCAATTTGGCATCTAAAGTGTATTTGCCGCCAACTGGAATCAATAGAACATCGATACCTTCCAATCTTTCCAATTGTTTAGTTTCCAAAATATGGCCGAGATCGCCCAAATGGCAAACGGTAATATCATCAATTTCTATTCGATAAATAATATTATTGCCGCGCTCCGCACCTTTTTTATCATCATGATAAGACAAAATGCCTTCTATTAAAATATCTTTAATATCAAATTCACCGGCAGTTTTAATAACAAACGGATTGCCTCGCAAAGCCGCACTATTATTATGATCGTGGTGATCGTGGCTAATAGTCACAATATCAGCCTCAAAATTTGGAACTTTTAATCCAACAGCTTTATCAAAAGGGTCAGTTACCAAAGTAATGCCATCAGTCCCAACGCGATCTTGAATTTTAAAACAAGAATGTCCTTGCCAAGTGATTACCATAAAATTATATATAAAAAATAAAAAACGAGGCTTAAGCCTATCCATATTATAGCAGAGTTTTTTTTCGCTTTCAACCCCGCGGGCTATAATAAAAAAGCATCAACCGAAGTTGATGCTTAAATTTTTTTATAACTTAATCCTAATTATTTAGGAGTTACTAACCTGAATGAACCATCGAAAAACATAATACTGCCAAAACTTTTTTGACCGGCAATTAAAGAAAAATTTTTCGTTTTTTCATTATCTTGTTGGTCATAACCAGTAACCGTTATAGTGTTAGCGCCATAAGCCACCAAAATTATTTTGGAAGAATTAGGGTTTATAACAACAATATCGTTTTCACCGGAAGTATTTCTGTCTGATGATTTTATTCCAGAGACAAGAATATTGAATGGTGTATTATTTTTTAAAATGTATCGAACAGTAACTTCTCCATAAAAACTTTTCTTCGTAACATTAGAAAACTGTTCATCATTAAGAATTATTGTTCCACCATTTTTGGGAATAGACAGATAAAACGTTTTAATAGCCGGTAAGGAGTTAGAGACAGGATCGGTAAATCTAATATTTATCGTCCAAATACCCTTTTTTATATTAGCTTTTGAAGCGTCTTTTTTGGTTATTTGCACAGTTTCACCGGGTGTCAAAGTGTTAGTTGTAAAAGATTCATCTTCCAAAGAAACTTGATACTTGGAATCATTTTGCAAAAAGAAAAACGCATCTTCATCATTGCCTGTAACATAATTATTCGGCAAATAGATTCTATACATTTTTTTTGCCTTTCCGCCGTTAATCGAAGCTTCGTCGCGAATGAATTTTTCTCCATCGGCGCTAGTACGAACAATAGCGACAGTTTTTTCAACATAAGGAATTTCATAATCTCTTAATTCGCCATCGCTACCGACGGAAACCGAGAAACAAATATACCTTTTTGGCACTGACACTAATTTTCCCTTCACGCTCACGACTTCTCTTAATAATGTGTCAATTTGACCCACCTTAAAAGTCATTGCGGCTCCGGGATAAATTATTTGAGAACCAGAGACACCAACCTTCTTTCCATACTTGGAATTAGAATAAGTTGAAACATAAATCGGTTGCGCTTCTCCTTTAGCATCTTTCCAAAGATTCAATATAGTATATGATTTCATTCTTAAATCATAATTATTTGAATTTGCCACAACTTTTTTGGCGCTTTGAGCGCTAATATTTACGGCCACAAACAAAGTGGCGACAATTAAGACAATTTTTGTTTTCATTTCTATCTGATTTAGTTAAAGTTAATACTGAATTACCGAATTTAATCATTACAAAAATTATTTTTATTCCTCATCTTCTTCTTCCTCTTCATCATCGTCATAATAGTAATCACCATCGTCTTCTTCGTCGTCAGCGACGGTTTCATTTTTATGACCACAATTTTCTTGATAAACATTTTTGGTATTTGATATTATTGTTGTCTTCTTATTAAATCTCCTACTTCTAACATATACTTCTAGATTCCGCTCTGCATTATTGATTAAATCAATTTCAGCGCGATGAACCGCGATAGAGTCAGTATTACCAACATCATATTGCTGGCAGTTTTCAACTGAATCTTTCAATGAAGCAATATCAGATTTCAGATCTTTAAAATTGTCGCCAACTTTCGAACAATATCTAAATCCGCAAACGCACAGAACGCACAAGATGATACCACTCAAAGTGATAGCCGCTAGTTTTCTCTTACTTAAAGACTTGAACATTTTGTCACTCCTCCATGAGTGTCTATTTTTGGTTAACATTCTATTAAATTTTTAAACAACATTTGAGCCATTACTTTATCACATCATAAAAGATTTGTCAATACTGTTATTGAATTTATCCTTAGTTTAAGCCACAAATTCAATTTCCAGAAATTATCCACAGCCAACAGATACCAGAGGTCTTGACATCCTTTTTGAAATACTATACAATAGCAATTGCAAAATAAATTAAACTTAAAAACTAAATATATTTAATATATACGAGATAAATTTATTTATCTTTGTTTTTTTCTTTAAACTTATTTTTGCTCATTAAAAAAGTTATATTGGTGAAGTTTTGATGCTAGTAGGCATCAATTCGGATCACGTAAATTTATTTACGTGAAAAATAATGCAAACAAAAACAAATTAGGTTTGTCTTGAGAAATCAAGATTCTCTATATTTAAACAGAGAGTTTGATCCTGGCTCAGGATGAATGCTGGCGGCGTGTCTAAGGCATGCAAGTTGAATGCTAATAGCAATATTGGCATGGCAAACGGGAGAGTAACACATTGGGAATCTGCCCCGAAGACGAGGATAACCTTGCGAAAGCAAGAATAATACTCGATAGCATTGAAAGACATAAGTTTTTCAATTAAAGCTACGGCGCTTCGGGAGGACCCTATGACCTATCAGCTAGTTGGTGAGGTAATGGCCCACCAAGGCTACGACGGGTACCGGGTGTGAGAGCATGGCCCGGCTCACTGGGACTGAGACACTGCCCAGACTCCTACGGGAGGCTGCAGTCAAGAATATTCCTCAATGGCCGAAAGGCTGAAGGAGCGACGCCGCGTGTATGATGAAGCCCTCCGGGGCGTAAAGTACTTTTATCAGGGAAGAAACAATGACAGTACCTGACGAATAAGGGGCTGCTAACCTCGTGCCAGCAGCAGCGGTAATACGAGGGCCCCAAGCATTATCCGGATTTATTGGGCGTAAAGCGTCCGTAGACGGTTTGTTGCATCTCCTGTTAAATCATCTCGCTCAACGAGGTGGCCGCGGGAGAGATGAATAAACTAGAGACTGGAAGAGGTAAGCGGAATTGCTGGTGTAGGGGTTAAATCCGTTAATATCAGCAAGAACACTAAATGCGAAGGCAGCTTACTAGGACAGTTCTGACGTTAAAGGACGAAAGCGTGGGTAGCGAATGGGATTAGATACCCCAGTAGTCCACGCCGTAAACGCTGAGTGCTAAGCATTGGAAGTATCGACCCTTTCAGTGCTGTTATATTAAGGTAACCCGTTAAGCACTCCGCCTGGGGAGTACGGCCGCAAGGCTAAAACTCAAAGGAATAGACGGGGACCCGCACAAGCGGTGGAGCATGTGGTTTAATTCGACGATAAACGAAGAACCTCACCAAGGTTTGACATCTGGTTGCATGTCCTGGAAACAGGAAGGCCTTCGAGGGTACCAGACAGATGCTGCATGGTTGCCGTCAGTTCGTGTCGTGAGATGTACCGTTAAGTCGGGAAACGAACGCAACCCTTATCTTATGTTTTACATGTCATAAGAGACTGCCCGTTTTAAATGGGAGGAAGGTGGGATGACGTCAAATCAGCATGGTTCTTACACCTTGGGCTACACACGTGCTACAATGGAAAGTACAAAGGGACGCCAAATCGCGAGATGGAGCAAATCCCAAAAAACTTTTCTCAGTTCGGATTGAAGTCTGCAATTCGACTTCATGAAGTTGGAATCGCTAGTAATCGTAGGTCAGCTATACTACGGTGAATACGTTCTCGGGTCTTGTACTCACCGCCCGTCAAGTCAAGGGAGTCGGTAGTGCCCGAAGGCTCACTTAGTGGGACGAAGGTAAGACTGGCGACAAGGACTAAGTCGTAACAAGGCATCCGTAGCGGAAGCTGTGGATGGATCACCTCCTTTCTAGGGAGATAAAACATTTCGATCATAGATCAAAATGTCCGTCGATTTGATGGAAAAGTCTCAATAAAATGAGACATCCGCAAGGATAACATCAGATTTTCTCGGTTCGCCGAGAAAAAATAGTTTCTAAAATGCATTAATTTTAGAGCTATAAGAATTGATGCCTACTAGACTCAAAACACCAATAAACTTTTAAAAAGAACTCCTTCTGGGAGTTCTTTTTTGTTACCGATAGTTTAATTGTTATTTTATTTTTTTGTATGATAGCCGACCAACTCCATAAAAGCATCGCCCGCCACTTCCCGGCCGGCAAAATTTCCGGTCACGGCCAATGCGCCTTCCCAATAATTAATATAAGCAAATAGAACTTCTTGTTGTTTTATTTTGGCGACGCAATTCAAAGCAATATCCCGAGCTGGAATTTTTATCTGCCAGGACGTAGGATAAGCGGCGCCGGTTTTGGAGCTAATCCAAGTTTCGACGCTTGGCGTAACCTCCACTTCTTTCAAATATTCTTGGCGGCCATCGGCATAAATAATATCCGCCAAATAGGTTTTAGCACCATTATCATCGTGAGCAAAACAAATTATTTCGGTATCATCATTTAATTGAACAGAAAACCAATCCCATTTATCGCCGGAATAATTAGCGTCGGCCCATTGATGATCCATCCATGACTTGCCGGACACTTCCACCCATCGGTTTTTAATTTTTATACGGCCGCTAGTTTTTAAATTAGTCAGCGAATAATAATAAGTGGCTTTGGAGCCTAATTTTAAATAACCTTGGCCGCCTTCCAGTAATAATTCTTTGGTGGAAACCATCTTTAAATCCAGGTATTTATTGCGCAAATGATAAGTTTTATCATCATTTTTAGTGAAATTTATGCGTTTAAACCACAAAAACGGATTTAAACTGGAGTGAAAAATATTATGATTGATATCCGAAAGAAGCGAATGAGAAAAATATAAAAATTTAAGCGGAGTTTGGCGCAAAATCGGCACGGCGCATTTATGCACATCAACCTTAAATAAACAATCCATAAAAGAATATTCGTGGCCGCTTGCATCTTTTAAATGGCCATTAAAATACCACCATTCAACCATACAATTATGGGCAGATTCATCTTGCGGAAATTCTATCGGTTTATATTTTTCCAACATATTTTAATTTATTTTAATATCAGATACCTTTATTATATCATGGTTTGACTAAAATTATATATCGCCTATAATGGTAAGGTAACTCCGGGCTGTGGTATAGTGGTATTACGTACGATTCGGGTTCGTATAATCCCGGTTCGATTCCGGGCAGCCCGACATTAAACGCCAAAGTTTTGGCGGAAACGATCCCAAAAATAAAAAGACCTCACTTTTTTTGTGAGGTTTTTTGTTTTGTAGAAAAAATTTAGGTTCTCGGAAAACCATTATTGAGGAAATCCGCGAGTTGTTCTTCATATATTTCAGCTTCTTCTTCGTTGGCTGATTTGTTGACTGCCTTGACTTCAAAGTCCATTGGGTTAGCTCCCTTGCTAACTTCAAAATCTTGGGGGGAATTCCATTGGGGTTCGTCTTCGGTTAAGACAACATTTTCGGCGATAATATCAAATATATCCCTAATAGTATCGCATTTTACAATCTTCCGATATTCAAAATCAATCTTAAAAAAATAAGATAAATTTTGAGCCAGAATTACCAAATCTCTTTTTTTTGTCAATTTAAGATCTTCGGTTAAACTTAATGCAGGATTGGCGGTTTCTCTGCTGTAATCGCAAAAATTACCATTAACGCTTAGGAAAATAATATCCACAGCCTTTTCTTCCATTTCTGTCGTATTCATAATTTATAGTTTTTAAAGAACAGTTAAACACTAAATGATGATTTTGTATTATACCCTATTTACTAAAAAATTGCAAGTGTCTCCATCATTTACCACATAATCCTTGCCTTCTGTGCGCAACCAGCCCATTTCTCTAGCCTTAGCTTCACTGCCAGCTTCCACAAATTTATCAACCGAAATAACTTCAGCTCGAATAAAAGCTTTTTCAAAATCAGTATGAATCACGGAAGCGGCCTGTGGCGCTTTGGAGCCATGTTTAATGGTCCAGGCTCGAGTTTCTACTACGCCGGTTGTAAAAAAGGTATCGAGGCCCAATAACTTGTAAGCCGCACGAATTAATTTATCCAAACCGCTTTCATCCAGTCCTAATTCTTTAATATATTCAGCCTGATCTTCTTCGGGTAAATTCGCGATTTCTTCTTCTAGTTTAATATTTAATTTTATAACTTCGCCCTGCCAACCGAAACTTTCTGAATTTTTAGGATCATCCATATTAACCACATAAAGCATCGGCTTGGCAGTCAACAAATTCAAAGTTTTCAAAAATATCAGCTCTTCCTCGTTATATTCCAAACTACGAGCTGGGGTTCCGGCGTCAAGCGCCACTTTTATTCTTTCAAATAAAAGTTTTTGCTTGGCCGCATCTTTGTCGCCGCTTTTTACTTCGCGGGCCAATTTTTCCAAGCGTTTATCAATAGTCGCCAAATCAGCAAAAATTAATTCCATGCCGATAGTTTCTTCGTCACCTTTAGGATCGATTCGGCCATCAACATGGATGATATCTTTATTTTCAAAATCACGGACCACCTCACAAATCGCATCGCATTCGCGAATATGAGTTAAAAATTTATTACCCAAGCCTTCGCCGGTACTCGCACCGCGCACTAAGCCGGCGATATCAATAAACTCAACAGTAGCATTAATAATTTTGGCCGCTTTAGAAATATTTGCTAAAAGCTCCAAACGATGATCTGGCACTTTAACTACGCCAACATTTGGTTCGATTGTACAAAAAGGATAGTTCGCGGCATCAACACCCTTTTTTGTCAGAGCGTTAAATAAAGTTGATTTTCCAACGTTCGGCAAGCCGACGATTCCAATTGATAGTGCCATATTTATATTATGCTTGTTATTTTTATTTTGTCATTCCGGGCTTGACCCGGAATCCATATTATACAACAAAAGGGGATTTTCCCCTTCCGTTGCCCGAGATCTTTGACTCGAAAATTTTCTGACCAGCTTGCCAGCCGCCCTGCCACACCGTCTTGGGCGAACATTTTTTTGTTATGTCAGTCTTAACAAAAAGCGACCAAAAGCTTTGAGGTTCGAGTGGGAGTCGAACCCACGAATGGCAGTTTTGCAAACTGCAGCGTTAGACCACTTCGCCATCGAACCAGCCTCAAAAACAATATTTATATCTTACTATAAAATAAACAAAAATCAAGAGCTAAACGAGATTTAACTTAAGACAAAACGATATTACAATCGACTTTAAAATCATCCCAAGCCACAAAATCCTTTTTTAAATATTTAAAATACCCGGCAACGGCGATCATAGTGGCATTATCTGTGGTATAAGCCATAGATGGGAAATTAAAGGCGACTGTCGGCAATTTCTTAATTATTTCGATTTCCATTTGGCGTCGGAGCTCCATATTGGCCGAAACGCCGCCAGCCAACATAATAGTTTTAACATTATATTTTTTGGCCGCTTTAATGGCCTTGCCGATTAAAACATCCAAAATCGCTTGCTGATATTCATAACAATATTGCGGGATTTTTTTCTTCCAATTTTTATCCTTTTTTAATTGATATAATAAGGCCGTTTTTAGGCCCGAAAAAGAAAAATTAAGATTGGCCGAATTCAACATTGGCCGCGGTAAAGTAATTTTTTCCTCTGTCATTTCTGATCCTTTTTTTGTCATTCCCGACCCACCACTTGTCATTCCCGACCTGATCGGGAATCTAGAATCTTTCTGTTGCAAATATTCCGCCGCATATTGTGCCACGATCGGACCGCCCGGATAACCCAAATCCATCATTTTTGCGCCCTTATCATAAGCCTCGCCGGCAGCATCATCCAGAGTTTCTCCCACAATTTCATAATGCAAATAATCAGTCATTAGCACTAAATTGGTGTGGCCGCCCGAAACAGTTAAAACTAAGGCCGGAAATTCCACTTTATTTTTAGCACCGACAAAATTAGCACAAATATGGCCCTCAATATGATTAACGGCAATGAGCGGCTTTTTCCAGGCGCATGCTAAAACCCGCGCTGTTTCCCCGCCGATAATAAGCGAAGTCACAAGGCCGGGGCCAGCCGTCACGGCGATCGCACTTAAATCAGCCGGGGCAATACCAGCTTTTTCCAAGGCTTCATTGACCACCGGAATCACGTTTAAAACATGTTCCCGCGCCGCAACTTCCGGCACCACGCCGTAATATTTGCGATGAATTTCAATTTGTGATGATATGACATTAGACAAAACACTAATGTTTTTATTTTTGCTGATAGCAATAACGCTAGCGGCAGTTTCATCACAGCTACTTTCAATTCCTAGTATATACATATGTTAAGTATTATATAGGATTTTACGAAAAAGGTGAAATATTGACAACCAGTTAAAATATCTATAAAATAAAAGTAAATCTAAGTTCTTTAGATTTTTATTTTAAATAAATATGGTCTCTTCGTCTAATGGTTAGGACACCAGGTTTTCATCCTGGTAACAGGGGTTCAATTCCCCTAGAGACTACGAATTTGAATAGGCTTAAAAGCCTATTTTTTATTGGGATTTTGGCAATATTTTCATTTCTGCCGGGATAATGTCCACTATCTTGCTAGGGGCTAAGTTGGAAATTGTGGCCATATTGTGGCCAATAATATTTTTATTGAGCATCATTATAGCCTCTTTCATAGCCAAATTAGACATGTGAGAATAGCGCATTGTCGTTCGAATATCAGAGTGGCCGAGCAACTCTTTAACTATAGTTATTGATACTCCTCTTTGCGCCAAATGCGAAGCAAAAGTATGTCTTAAAGTGTGCCAACCGATTTTTCGAAGTCCTGCCCGTTTACAGGCTCCAACTAACCATCTAAGGCAAGTCATGTAAACCAGCGAGGTATTATAACTTTCATAAAAAACATACTTAGCTTTTTTATTAAACCTAGTCAAAAGCGCTTCACGCACCTCATCTAACAATGGTACATATCTAATTTTATTACTTTTAGTGCTTCCCAGAACCCCTTTTGATATTGCCTTACTAACAGTGAGAATATTCTGATTAAAATCAATATCGGACCATTCCAAGGCAATCAGCTCCCCAAATCTCAAGCCAGTTCTTAAAGCTACTAAAATCATATCATTTAGTAAGCCATCTGAATTATTCAGTAATAACCAGGCCTCGTCTTCAGTTAAAAAGTCGAATTTTTGCTGCTGGACTTTCAAGAGCTTTATTCGTGGGATATTTTCCAATAAACCCCACTCCTGGGCTGTCTTCAGGCAACGACTCAGCACCGTCAAAGAGTTATTAATAGTTTTATTGGCTAAGCTAGCTTTTATTTCTTTAGCCTTGAAACCCTCCACATTCAAGCCATTGATTTCATTCAATGCCTTAGTGCCAAAGAATGGAATCAAATGGACATTCAAAATGCTTCTTTTATTAACAATTTCGGTATGCTTATTGTTTGTTTTCACATAAATCTCAAACCACTCCTCCGAAAATTCCTTAAAAGTTCCAAACTCCTTTTTTTCCTCTTTTTCTGGCACTATTGATTCTCCCCTAGCCAATTTTTGTCTTAGAAGTGCTTCATGCGCCCTAGCTCCGGTCAAAGAATTGACCGGACTAGACATGCGATAGCGGCGATGATTAAAGCGAAAGCCAACCCAGTATTTTTCGCCTCGTTTAAATACACTCATATAATTTATTTTAGCGGTTCAAAAGTGGACTTTTGGATGTATTCATCAATATCATTTTTTCTAAACCGTAAAGAACCCCCGATCTTGCAAAAAGGGATTTTTCTGGTTTCCGCCAAAAGATAAACTGACGACTTAGAAATCTGAAGGAATTCTGCTAGTTCATTTGGTGTTATTAATTTGTCCACATTTAAACCTGACATTTAGTTTTTAAGGTACAATACAGGATACGGTAATTAGCCGTATGGACCCCTATATTGTAGCATTTTTTGTTGTTTTAATAAAATTGCCCAACTTATTGATTTTCATTGAGCTGGTCAAGTGATTTCCTTATGATTTTTTGTTCTGACGGCGTTAGCGTAGTGGTTATTACCGTATCTAGCCACTTTTGGGTCTTAGCCAATGAATTTATAACGTTATTAATACCTTTATCCTCGCTCATTAGCATTGCTTTTGTGGCCTGTTTGTGGAATAAATCATTAATGAGTTCCGCTAAACAATCAAAATGATAATAACGATCTGATTCCCCTGGAGTTACTAGTATATATTGATACCTGTCGGCATGAACTTCAATCCCATTGCCGATGTCCCAAATGAGACCTTGTGTTTGCTTCAATTTTTCAGTTCTAGCTGCCTGCATTTTAATGATGCGTTCAACGCTTAATTTCTTTTTTTTCATAATTTTGTTTAAAAGATTGTGCAAGTTAGCAATCATCTTTTAGTGTTTAATTAATTTTTAATCTTCTTTCGATAAACATACTTTTTTACTTTAAGTTATTCTAGAAATAACTAAGTAATTTCCATAATCTTGGTCTGCACCAAGAATATTTATAAATGCACTCTTTTATTGTGACGCCAAGAATGGAACCATACGAGCAATAACTAATACATGATCAGTGCAGTAGATTTATTGCTTTATAAAGGGGTGTCATTTCGTGCCACTTTTTTCAGGGTGCGTGTTGTGGTCAGTATTTATTGCTTATTCAAAGGAGGACGTATGACCGTTACCCCCTGATTATACCAACCACAACACGCACCCCGGTAATTCTAAATATATTTGGTAATCGCTGACAGAGGCGATATTCTCCACGTCTCACAAAACGAACAAAATAACTATTAGGATTTTCGATTATGTTATGGCCGTCAATTTTGTCCTCAGCATGATTTAAAATCCAATTGCCAAACTGTAATTTGTGTTTAATATTAACTTTTATTTTTGGATATTCTTTTATATTTATTTTTGTTACCGCCTTTGATGTTTTAATTAGTCTTTGAATGGTGCGTTCCGATAAATTAAAATGCTTGGCAGTATTGTAAATACTGATTCGACCGTTTGTATATTGGCGATATTTCTTTTTTCTGGGATCATTCTCGAAGTAACACTTAATTATGTAGGCCTTGAATTTAGTTTGATTTTGAAATCGTTTTAAATAATTATTGCTTAATAGTTCTGCTCGAAATTTTGTCTTCATCCTTAGTTTATGCAACTTAGCCACTCTATATTGGGATACATAGTAAATTTTGCCATTTTCATATTTTATGAATAGTTTTGAATGCCTTGCGTACTTAATTAATGTTCCTGGTTTTATTTTGGCAAAATTAATTAATTCTTCGATGTTGCATGCTCCACATTTTTTATGATCCAAAAAATAACGCGCAATAATCCAAAGTCGAAACTCAAGCAACCGGTCACGATGCTTGCTTAAAAAATGAAACAGTAAATTTTGGGGGAAAAATTTTAGTATTTTTTGTTTTTGCATAGCTTATTTTGTGTTAATAAATTAATAATTTTGTACATATATTATTTCTCTGATACCAAAATCATGTCTACGTTCGTTTTGACAATAAAAAAAGAGCCGATAATTGGCTCTTAATATTGAAACCGAACTAATAGCCGAACTCGGCCCTATTCTTGTTCAAAAATAAAATTTTCTGAGTTTAAGCGATAACCAGAACCCTGGGGCTTGTTGATTATTAATTTTAATTTGAGTTTAGTGTTTTTTATAAACATCTTGTTTATTTCACCTATTTCATCACTTATTTTAGATAATTTGCACTTAAATTCTTTTGTCATTTCTTTACCGGGAATTGGATTTTTCTTGTTTTGTAATAAAAAAATAATAATATCTTTTCTTCTGCCAGAAATGGGGTATGTTGCTTTTTTATCCTTTTTTATTTTTATGTCATCTTTTGAAATAATTATTACTTTTTTGTTTGTTTCAGCCTCTTCTTCTATTTGTCCACCCAAATCTTTTAATTTAACCGATAAAAAGCTGGTCGTGCAGTCAACAGTTATTTGCGCGTCGGCTTCAGTAGTTTTGTGCACTATTGTGTAGCCGTGGATAGCTCCTTCTTTACATCCATTAAACCAACAATCTTTTTGTTTTAAAACCTTAAAGAGCTCCTCAATTTGGATTAGCTTGTTTAGTCTTGGGACTTCCTTTCTAATTTCCGAGAAAAGAAACGTAATTTTACCGCTGAAATTGTTGGGGCGGCCTTCCCCTTGTTTCCTTTTTTTGATTAAAAATTCAGTTATTGGTTTTAAAAGCTCGGCATCTCTCATATTTTTGTAAATTTATTATTATTACCTATTTTATCAAATATCATTTATTTTGTCAGCTTTTTTTGTAAAAAAATTGGCGGAAAATTTTTTAGGGGTCATTAAATTCAGCCGGAACATTTTTACAAATGGGGTCCTTTCACCACTATAAACAAGTGAGTGCCATTATCAAAAGAGAACAACACCCCCCCCCACCTCGCTTCG
>Ga0265297_10002363_pt1 | contig 38688 bp, 40 predicted proteins | sample Munlanlwell13791_FD_192502 | JGI IMG/M metagenome (GOLD analysis project Ga0265297, IMG submission 192502) | Leachate microbial communities from a municipal landfill in Southern Ontario, Canada - Leachate well 137-91 | ecosystem: Engineered > Solid waste > Landfill > Unclassified | place...
GCTGCCATAAAGATAGATTTGGTATATGACAGCGAGAGATTACGAAATCTGTTAGTAAACATGTCAGAAAAGCATAGTAAACATTGTATTTTGGACAGGGGTTCAACTCCCCTTGGCTCCACCAAAGTTGATTTAAAAAAACCTCATAACGATAAAGGTGATTCTAAATAATCAAAATAGAAAACACTTCATACTCTGCGATTACATCAAAGGGTTTTTTATTTTCAAAAATTTTTATACAGATTAGATGATTGACAAAATGACAGTTTGTAGGATATAATCTACACTTGCGGCAAATCCGCACATTAAAATCAAATTATAAATAGGAGGCAAAAATTGAGCAAAACAATGAGTTCGATGTTGAACAGAATCGAAAGTGCAATCGAGGTAAATTATTTACCTATCGAACGAAGACTAGAAATAAGAAAGTCCTTGCAACGAATCTCTGATCCAAAATTTGCGCGAAATGTCATGAGATTAATTCAGCAAGTGGATTCATCAATTTTCGTAGGACTCTGTAAAGACGGCGAAATTGAAAAAGCCGAAAAATACCGTCTTGAAAATGAACATTTACAGACTAGATATAGATCTGCCCAAGAATGGATTGAATTATCACAAAGTAAACCGCCAAGCCGCGAAAAAGATTTTTGCCGTAGCTGGTTTAAACCTCGCGAAATAAGCAAGCTCAGAAGCCGACAGCTTAAGGAGCTTATCAAGAAATACATCAATCCTGCAAACATTCGCGAAATACAAATAAAACTCGTAAATGATGCCGAGACTTCTATTGTCACGGAAATAAATATTGCAGAAACAAAAAAGATTCTTGTATACCTAAAAGAATCTGAAATTAACACAGTATTTAGCTTTATCTGCAACGAATATTCCCGCGACAGAATAAATCTCGCAAAAATGCTTGCAAGATTTGTTGATATTTATCCCCCGGGAAAAGAGCTTGTCCGAAACAGGATAAGCAAATGGCAGAAAAATTACAAGGTAGTTTTTTTGGCATTGAGAATCGCCAAAAAAATACTTAAAGATGAAACAACGAGCGCTTTGATTGCTGAATATGCGATCAAACAATATCAAAAGAGGTTTAAAGAAAAGACATTTTCCCAATTCAAATCTTTTTTACAAAGATTTGAATATTTAAAAAAATAGGACGTAATCGCCCAGAAATAATGGAGCCAAAAAGCTCCATTTTTATTTTTAAAAAATCAAAAACTCCGCTTGGCAATATTATTTATTAATGCGCCTCACTCGGTTATTTTTTGTAAAATCTCATGGAAAGAGAATTGAGTACAACACTCACAGAAGAAAATGCCATAGCAAGCGCGGCAATTGCCGGCGAAAGAAGCCAACCAGTAAAAGGATATAAAATTCCTGCGGCAATAGGAATTCCCACCAAATTATAGAAAAATGCCCAGAATAAATTTTGCTTGATCTTTGCAGTTGTATATCGGCTTATGTTAATAGCGCTTATCACATCACGCAAATCATTTTTAATTAAAATTATTTCACCTGTTTCCATGGCAATATCGGTTCCGGCACCAAGCGCAATTCCAAGATCTGCTTGCGCTAAAGCAGGCGCGTCATTAATGCCATCACCAACCATTGCCACAACTCGCCCTTGGCGGAAATTTTTAATTTTAAATTTTAAATTTTCAATTTCATATCCTTGTTGAAGTAATTTAATAATTTTTGCTTTGTCTTGCGGTAAAACCTCAGCTAATACATAGTCAATACCGACCTCTTTGGCGATTGCTTCCGCCACTTTTTTATTATCTCCGGTAATAATTGCAGTTTTAATACCGTTTTTTTTAATTGCATCGATTGCTTCTTTTGAATGTTTTTTTAACGTATCGGCGACAGCTATAACTCCCATTATTTTTTTTGCGTAGACTAAAATCATTACGGTTTTGCCTTCATTTTCCAGCTTAGTAATCGTGTTTTCGATTTTCGTGGTAGAAATTTTTTCAGCTTGAATGAGTTTTCTTGTGCCAAAAATTATTTTTTTTCCTTGATAAAATCCTTCCACACCTTTGCCGGGCATAGCTTTAAAATTCTTAACTTCCAATAATTCTATTTTTTCATCACTTGCTTTTTCTAAAATTGCGCTTGCCAGCGGATGTTCGGAATTCTTTTCCACACTCGCCGCCAACTGTATAATTTCTTTTTGTGATTTGGAAATTGAAATTTTGAATTTATTTGTATCTTGTATCTTGGAATTTGGAATTTCTGTGACTGATATTATATCAGTCACAGCCGGTTTTCCTTTTGTCAATGTTCCGGTTTTATCAAAAACCGCTAATGATATTTTCTGAGCCTTTTCTAGGACACTGCTTGATTTAATTAAAATTCCTTTTTTTGCTGCCAATCCTGTCCCCATCATTACTGCTGTAGGTGTTGCTAATCCCAAAGCACACGGACAAGCAATAATTAAAACTGACACAAATGCAGTCAGAGCAAAAGAGAATGATTGACCAACCAAAATCCAACCAAGAAAAGAAATAACAGCGATAATAATTACTGCTGGCACAAAATACATAGAAACTTTATCAGCAAGTTCTTGGATCGGCGCTTTAGATTCCATTGCTTCCTCAACAACTTTAACTATTTGCGAAAGCATCATGTCTTTACCAATCTTTTTTGCCCGCATTTTAATCGCTCCGGTCAAATTAATAGTTGCTCCAATTAGCTGATTGCCTTTACGTTTTTCCACGGGGATACTTTCGCCGGTGATCATTTTTTCATCCACGCTTGAATATCCATCAATAACCATTCCGTCAACTGGTATTTTCTCGCCCGGACGCACCAAAATAGTTTCTCCAATCTTTATATCATTAATGGGAACCAAAACTTCTTTACCATTCCTAATTACAGTCGCCTCTTTTGCCTCAAGGCCAATCAATTGTTTTAATGCTAAACTTGTTTTCCCTTTAGTTAACGCTTCTAAATATTTTCCCAAAGAAATAAAAACCAAAATTAGCGCCGCAGATTCATAATATAAAGAACCTTTACCAAAAATACTATAAAGATATGCTGCTCCTGTGCCAATGGCAATTAGCGAATCCATATTGGGCATTTTCTGAAATAGCTTTTTAAATCCTGAAACATAAAGCGGAAAATTAATTATAATAATCAAAGTGGCAATAATGCATTGCAACACCGCAATAGTTTTTGCAGAAAAGCCAGGCATTGGCAGATGCAGCATTTCCGACATAGCAATATATATAATCGGCAGACCTAAAATTAACGACCACAAAAATATTCTTCGAATACTTATAATATTTTTTTCATATTCGGCATGATCATGTTCATGCAAAAGCTCATCCACGCTTTCTAACTCTGATTTATAACCGATATCTCTTATGAGTTTATTAATTTTGTCGGCATTAATTTTGCCCTCATCGAATTCAATCCGTGCTTTGTCGCTGGCATAATTAACACTAGCAGATTTGATTCCTTCCTCTTTTTTTAGAGTATTTTCTATATTTGCCGCACAACTTGCGCAGTGCATCCCAGAGATTTGAAATATTTTTTTCATTGTTTTGTTGCCTTAAATTCTTTAAATAAATCAAGAGCCATAATCTGCGATTCGCTGATTATATTTTTATTATAGCTGATTTGAAAAATATCCGGATTTTTAAATTGGACTTTTGAAATGCCATTATTTTTACGCAATTCATTATCAATCAATGAAGCATGCCCAGAACAAGGAATTTGTACTTCTAAAACCAATATCTGATCTACTGAGTTTTGATTTGCCGAAACAACAGATGTTTTCTGAAAATAATAATTATTAAACAAAGGAAAAATAATATAGATGAATAAAATATTTACTGCAATCGTGGTCGAATACAATACAATCAAATAATTTCTGCTTTTTGCCAATCCCTGTTTTGATAATAATTTATTTTTTTTGAGATAAAAATAACCAGACAAAGTAGCAAAAAATAATGAAAGCAAGATTAGCATTGGAAAAAAATACGGTAAAAATAATATTTTTTTGATGTATGTTGAGAAGATCGTCGCGCCAATAATAGAAAAAATAATAAATAAGATACAAAAACTATGCGGAATAATCCCATAGACAATTCCTGATATGAAACCTTTTTTGTTCATCTTTTCAATTTTATTTTTATTCTTGCAACAATTCATGTTTTCTTTTATTTATTAGCTAATTTAGAAAGATGCAGAATTTCGTCAATCATTTCTTTTTTCTTTTTTGCATTTTTTGTCTCAAAAGCGTTCTTGAAACAAGTATTCAAATGACCTTCCATAAGCATCTGGTGGGCAGATTTTAGAAGTCCGATCACTGCCAAATTCTGCTGCATAACATTGATACAATACTCATCATTTTCTACCATTTGCGCAATTTTTGCTAAATGGCTTTGCGCTTTTTTAAAATTAATTAAGGTTTTTTGCTTCATTGGATTCATAACTAGATGTATTTATTTTATATTACTACCATTACCATAGGTATAGGTATTATGTTTAATATATTAGTGAATATTTTTTTTGTCAACTGTGGAAAATAATTTCCACCATGGTGCCATCTAGCAGAAACTATTGACAAGGATTTTTGATTTTGATATTATATTATCACGTTTTAATCAGCGTTTTTAATTTTGACAAAAATTCGCAGCTTTTTTACAAAAAAAAATAACTTTCCAAAATTTCAGGAAAGAGGAGGTGAATTCTGGTTTTGTTCTTGGGTATTTCATTGAAAGGAGTGATTCTATCATGAAAACGCGAGGAGATACAACTCGCATGCACGGATTAACAATAATGAAAAAATTTACCACCGGATATCACGGGAGCATATCACCCTGACCCAGGGCCGGGAAAAGTTCCGGAGTAGCATAACAGATTTAATCAGTCATGCTCAAAAGGGATCTCCGCAAAAAAAACCCAACTAATCCAAACAGGAGGTAAGAAAAATTTGCTTGTCATATCTTAAATAATGTTTGAGAATAGTTAAAATGACGGCAAACCCAGGAGGTGATGTATTTGGTTGCATAAAAGGCGCAGAAATGCGCCCTACATTGACCTACAACATCCAAAGAAATCGAGAGGAAGTTATCTTTTAAATTAACTGCAAAACTGATACTAATAATGATATTTAATGAAACCAGACACCAATAAAAATTGTCTGGTGGATAAAAAATATTCATCTATTAACTTCCTCTCGATGACATAACGCAGAGTGTGGAGCATGCAATAAAATGATGCTCAATCAAATTGACTTAGCGTCAGCAGAGGCTGGCGAGATACATCAAAAAAGCAAAGCGGACGAAAGTCGCCGCACAAAATGCTCCACACTCTGCACAAGTTCAATGAAAAATATCGCCCGCACGGCGATTTGAAGCAGAAGCCTCACATACGAGGTCAGGATTGCCTCACAGGCTCTGCTTAACAAAAATCGGCTTGAGGGATTAGTTCCCCAAGCCCGCAATAATAATTTCGAGATATCGGAAGGGAAGGCCATTTACCATAGATCGCTTCCCGCCTTCCTTTCCGATTTATTAAAAAAATCAAATGCACGGCAGGATTGATTCGTCATTCCTCGTCCGTGCTTTTTTATTTTTAAAAAATCTGACAATACAAATTTTAGAACAATTTATTTTGCTTTTTTTGTTTTTTGACAGTTGTAGTTGTCGAATTACTGTCAGAAAAATTTTCGAAAACTTTTATAACGCCATAAACACCATCATAGCCGGCAATAGCTTTGACCCGGCCTTCGCGCATATTAATTATGCCGCGAACAATTTTGGGATTAACAAAATTTTCCAATTCTTTTTGCGGCAAATCCAAAAGTACTGCAAACTCCGAATGTATATTAACAATATTTAAATATTCTTCCTGCACTTTTTTACTAGCCTTCGAAACTCCCATGCTTTCTGCAATAATTTCCTGCAAGGGAATAAGATGAATTTCTGATGGAAAATTATTATCTTTATATCCCTCCGGTCGATTCGCTAATTTGGTTACACGATTATACACACCTATCGTAAGCGGACGATGACATTTCGGGCAAATCCCGTTATTTTTTTTGGTTTCGTCCGGGTGAAATTTGATTCCACAGCTTCTGTGACCATCAAAATGATATTTGCCTTCTTCGGGAAAAAATTCAATAGTATAACGAAAATAGCGCGGATCTTTGGCGCGAATTATCTCAGCAACATAATCATAAGAATAATTATCCGATTCTACTTCAAAAACATTGGCTTCGCGCCCTAAATTTGCCGGCGAATGAGCATCGGAATTGGAGATTAAAGTTATTTTATCAAGTTGTTCCAATCGCCAATTCATGGCGGCATCAGACGAAAGTCCTGTTTCGCCAGCATAAATATATTTTGATAAATCGCCAAAACATTCTTCCAACGTATCAAAACCGGAATTTGCGCCAAAAAGAGAAAACCAAGGCGTCCAAATATGAGCCGGGATTATCATACATCGCGAATCAATATTTAAAATTATTTTTGCTAAATCATGCGCAGAAAGCCCTAAAATCGGCCTGCCATCAGAATGCAGATTACCGATTTTTGAAAGCGCTTGATTTATTTTTTCGGCTGTTTCAATACTGGGAGCCAAAACAACATTATGAATTTTTCGCACTCGCCCGCCAGAAGAATAAATAGAAGAAATTTCTGCGCTTAAGATAAATCGCGGAGATTTTCTTGTTTTAAACTCCAAAAGGTTATTTTTATAAAAATAAAAACCATTATTTAATGGTATTAAATCCCGTTTTAGTTCTGCCAGCCACAATGGATGGGTAAAATCACCGGTACCAATTAAATCAATACCTTTTAGGTTCGCCCATCTGGCAATTTCCGGAATTACCATTTTCCCGCTAGTAGCGCGAGAGTATTTGGAATGAAGATGTAAATCGGCAATTATCCGCATTAATTTTCCTTTCTTTGTTTATATATTACAGTAAATCATTTAATCATGTAAACAGATGATGATATAATGTATTTAATTAAGAAATTAAGGAGATATTGTGACCGATAACAAATGGTATCAACTAGAACCAGAAAGAATATTTAAGATTTTAGAAAGTTCTCTTGATGGATTAACCGACAAAGAAGCATTGTCCCGCACAAAAATTCACGGACTTAATATTATAGTAACAAAAAAAGAAAAATCTGTGTGGAGTTTTTTTGCCTCGCAGTTTAAAAATCCTTTAGTATTTATCTTGATTATCGTGGCAATAATCACTTTTGCGTTAAATAAAATAATCGACGGATGGGTAATCATAATTATTGTAATTATTAATGCGCTGGTAGGATTTTTTCAGGAAGTCAAAGCTGAACATTCTTTAAAAGCGCTGGAAAAAATACTGACTTTAAAATCAAAAATTATCCGCGAAAACGACGAAGAAATTATCGATTCTCAAAAAATAACTCTTGGCGATATTGTTGTTTTAGAAACCGGCTCAAAAATCCCAGCCGATATCCGAATCTTAGAAGCTCATGATCTAAAAATTGACGAATCAATCCTGACCGGCGAATCAGTACCAGTAGAAAAAAATCCGCAAATACTTTCCGGCAATATTAATTTAGCTGATCAAAAAAACATGGCTTTTGCCGGAACAACTGTTGCTTACGGAAAAGGATTAGGAATTGTGGTGAAAATCGGCAAATCAACCGAACTTGGTAAAATTGCAAAAGAAATTTTTTATATCAAAGAAGAAGAAACACCATTACACAATCAACTAAAAAAATTGGGTTCGGCTCTCATCTATATAACCGCTTTTGCATGCGGACTTTTGTTTTTAGTTGGACTTTTCAAAGGCAAAGATTTAACAGAAATGTTTTTGTCAGCTGTTTCGGCAGCTGTGGCAATAATTCCCGAAGGGTTGCCGGCAATCATTACCATTGCTTTGGCAGTCGGCGTGCACAAAATGGCTAAACAAAAATCAATTGTAAGAAAACTTGATGCCGTGGAAACCTTAGGAACAATTAACGTGATCGCCTCAGACAAAACCGGCACATTGACATACAATGAAATGACGCTGGAAAAAATTTGTTTACCGAACCTAAAGTTAATTAATGTAAGCGGCAAAGGATACGCGCCCAATGGTCATTTTTATCAAGATTTATTAAAGATTAATCCCTTAAAATCATCTGATTTTGAACTCTTGCTTAAAGTTTCTGTCCTTTGCAATGACGCGCAATTGTTTAAAAAATCGCATGTCTGGCAAATTATCGGCGATCCTACCGAAGGAGCATTAATCGTGGCGGCGCACAAAGCAAATTATAATAAAATAAAAATAGAAGAGAGTTTTCCCAGAATCGATGAAATTCCTTTTGAATCAGAAATTCAATTCATGGCAACGCTAAATAAAAATCCAAATTCTAACACCAACTTATTATGCGTCAAAGGATCATTAGAAAAAATATTAGCTCTTTCTGAATTTATTCAATCAGACAAAAAAATCAATAAAATAACTCGGGGAAATAAAATACAACTTTCTAAAATCGCTGACCAACTAGCTACACAAGGATATCGAACATTAGCCTTTGCATATACAAATTTACCCAAATCAAAAACTGAAATTTCTCAAAATGACATTTGCGGCTTAACCTTTTTAGGATTTGCCGCTTTGTCTGATCCGCCAAGAATAGAAGTAAAAAACGCTTTGCAAAAAACTCGCGCCTCGGGAATTAGAACTATTATGATCACCGGAGACCATCCACAAACAGCTTTGGCCTGCGCTAAGAAAATCAATCTTGTAAGTGATTATTATTCTCAGGTTTATAATGAAGATGAATTAGAAAAATTATCACCTAAAAATTTTCGGCAGGTGGTCAATAATAATTATATTTTTGCCCGCATTACTCCCAAAATGAAATATGATATTATTCGAATTTTGCAAAAAGAAAAACAAATTGTGGCCGTAACAGGAGACGGAGTCAATGATGCTCCTGTGCTTAAAGCTGCCAATATTGGTGTCGCCATGGGAAAAAGCGGAACAGATGTTGCCAAAGAAGCATCCGATATGGTGCTTTTAGATGATAATTTTTCTACAATCATTAAAGCAATTGAAGAAGGAAGAACAATTTTTTTGAACATCAGACGTAGTATTTTTTATCTGCTTTCTACTAATTTGGGAGAGCTGATGATTTTGATTACGGCTTTACTTTTTGGATTTGAATTACCATTAGTGCCATTGCAAATTTTATGGATTAATCTTATCACCGATAGCGCTTCTGGAATTTCTTTGGCATTGGAACCAAAACATAAAGATATTTCCCAATCACCTCCGCGAGATCCCAAAGAACAATTGGTAAACAAAGAAAATTTTACGCGTATTATTTTAGTTGCGGCAACAATGACCGTCGGAACACTGATATTATATTTTGCGGAAATAAACAATGGCGCCAGCATCGAAAAAGCAAGGTCTATAGCCTTTGCGGTAATGGCCCTTTTTCAGATTTTTAACATGTTCAATTCCCGTTCAATGCAAACAAGTATTTTTCGCATGAAATTTTTTGGCAATAAATATATTATTTGGTCTTTTATCATCACCTTGATACTAACTTACTTAACCATCTCAAATTCTTTTTTCCAAAAAATATTCAATACAACTCAACTTACTTTTCACGAATGGATTGTAATGATCTTGGTTTCATTATCCGCAATAGCGGTCGTAGAGCTTGATAAATACATTATTAAATTGCTAAAATCAAGATAAGCAACAAATAAATTTAGAATGGAGAAAATAATGCAGAGAAAATATATAATCGGAATTAGTTTTATTATATTTGCAGGTTTGTCATTGGTTGGTTTAAACTGCAATAATTCAACCTCGCCAAATGCTAATATTAATAACAATACCGCCACAGCACAATCTGCAAAACAAAATCTGCCATCAGAAGAAGCCAATAAAAAATTATTAGAAACGGCAATTATAGCAGGTCCGTCTGAAAGCAAGGTTACAATCATTGAAGCTTCTGATTTCGAATGTCCGGCTTGCAGATATTGGTATCCTGAATTCAAAAAGGTTATAGACGCTTATAAAGACAAGGTGCAATTTGGTTATGTAGCCTTTCCTCTTTCTTATCATACCACGGCAATGCCTGCGGCTTTGGCAGTAGAAGCCGCAAACAAACAAGGCAAAGGATGGGAATTGTATAAAAAATTATTTGAAGGCAGTACCATAGATCAAACAATTATTGATGCTCAGATCAAAGCATTAGGACTTGATATGGATAAATATAACACCGATATTGCAAGCGCCGAACTAAAAAACAAAATTCAAAATGGAATGGAATTATTAAACCAATTAGGCTTAGAAGGAACACCGACATTTTATATCAATGGCACTCCTCTTACAGTCAATCCAACATTCGAAGGTTTTAAAGCAGAAATCGATAAGCTTTTGGCAAGTTAGATTGTATAAATTTATATCTAGATACTAAAATACCCGTTAATTTCAAACGGGTATTTTAGTATCAGTATTTTAATTATTTTTTCATGGTGGGCGCGAGAGGACTCGAACCTCCGACCTCCACAATGTCAATGTGACGCTCTAACCAACTGAGCTACACGCCCAAAGCCATTTTAAATATATCAAAAATACCCGTTAATTACAACGAACTAATAATTGATAAATTAGTTAGCAAATCCACTAAACAATAAATGCAATAATTAAGAGTGCAACAATATTTAATATTTTAATCATTGGGTTAATAGCAGGACCGGCAGTGTCTTTATAAGGGTCTCCAACAGTGTCTCCGGTAACTGCGGCTTTATGCGCCTCGGATCCTTTGCCGCCGTATTTTCCTTCTTCGATATATTTTTTAGCATTATCCCAGGCCGCTCCACCAGAGGTCATGGAAATCGCCACAAAAATTCCTGTAACTATCGAACCAACCAATAATCCGCCAAGCGCAACCGGACCTAATAAAAATCCAACTAAAATTGGCGCCATAATAATTATTAAAACCGGCACAATCATCTGACTAATGGCCGCGCGAGTCACAATATCAACAGCGCGAGAATAATCAGGTTTAGCCTTGCCTTCCATAATTCCTTTAATAGTTTTAAATTGATGACGAACTTCTTCAACCACAAATCCAGCGGCTTTACCGACTGCTTCCATGGATAATGCAGCAAATAAATATGGCAATAATCCACCAATAAATAAACCAATAATCACTCTATTGTCTGCTAAAGAAAAATTAAAATGTTTTGGATCGCCATAAAGCTGTCCTAGGTCTTGAACATACGAAGAAAAGAGCACTAGAGCCGCCAATCCTGCCGAAGCAATAGCATATCCTTTAGTAACTGCTTTGGTGGTGTTACCGACTGCATCCAACGGATCAGTGATATCTCGAACCTCTTTTGGCAATTGCGCCATCTCTGCAATTCCGCCGGCATTGTCAGTAATCGGTCCGTAAGAGTCGATCGCCACGATAATACCTGCCATAGAAAGCATAGAAAATGCAGCCACAGCAATTCCATAAAGTCCGGCCAAAGAATAAGAAGCAAAAATTGCGGCGGCGATTAATATTACAGGCCATGCGGTTGATTTCATAGAAACTGCCAGACCCTCGATGATATTTGTGCCGTGTCCGGTTGTAGAAGCTTTGGCAATTGATTGAACAGGACTAAAATTTTTCGATGTATAATAATCAGTAATCAAAACCATCCCGCCGGTTACAATCAATCCAATCAACGATGTTAAATAAATATTCACGACACTAAAATCAGGAATATTATTCATTAACCAGTTAGTTGCAAACCAAAATCCAATTGCGGCAAAAATTCCTGCTGCAATTAATCCTTTGTAAAGCGCCGCCATAATGCGTTTGCCGCTAACACGCACAAAAAATGTGCCTAAAATTGAGGCAATTATAGAAATTGCTCCTAATGCCAAAGGAAAAATAATTGGATTAATTACTCCATTAAAAATAAAATAGCCCAAAAGCATAGCGGCAATTGAAGTAACTACATAAGTTTCAAAAAGATCTGCGGCCATTCCTGCGCAATCGCCAACGTTATCGCCGACGTTATCAGCAATCACAGCCGGATTTCTAGGATCATCTTCGGGGATTCCCGCTTCTACTTTGCCGACCAAATCCGCGCCAACATCTGCAGCTTTGGTGTAAATTCCGCCGCCCAAACGAGCAAAAACAGAAATTAATGATCCTCCAAATCCTAAACCGATCAGCGATTTAATATCGCCGGTTATCCAATAAAAAATCGTAACTCCCAACAAACCTAAACCTGCTACTAGTAATCCGGTTACGGTTCCTCCGCGAAAAGCAACACGCATGGCAGGATTCAAACCCTTTCTTGCGGCTTCAGCGGTTCGCACGTTAGCGCGCACAGAAATATTCATTCCGATATAACCGGCAAGACCAGACAGCACTGCGCCGACTAAAAATCCAATTGCAGTTGTAGAACCAATTGCCAGCCATAAAATAACAAAAACTACCAATCCCACTAGTGCAACTGTTTTATACTGACGATTCAAATATGCCTTGGCGCCTTGTTGAATCGCTTCAGAAATTTCTATCATTTTCGAATTTCCTTTGGATTGTTTTAAAATCCAATTTATCAGATAAATTCCATACAGAATTGCCAAAATTCCTGCTCCGATTGCAAAATAGAATGTTTGTGTTTCGATTGTCATAGCTTTTCCTTTTTCCTTTTTTATTTATTATTTGTATTTTATGTGATAATTCACAAATTTATGCAATATGCGTATTTTACTGCTATTCGATATTTTTGATTGTTGACCACTCCTGAACAATCACAGAAATTCCTGCAGCAATTGGAATTGCCAAAATAGCACCGACAATTCCCCCGACACTGCCGCCGATCAATAAGGCTATAATGATAATTATCGGCGAAAGCCCCACTGCTTTGCCCATCATTTTTGGCACCAAAAAGTGTGATTCTAATTGTTGGACAACCAAATAAGAAATGGCAATCGCCAAGATTTGCCACCAAGCGCCGCCAGTAACAAAAGTAATAAATATTGCGGCAAGCCCGGCTACAATCGGACCCACGATTGGTACTATCTCTAGAATTCCGGCAAGTATCGCTAATGCCAAGGCATATTTAATGCCCAAAATACTCAAAATTATATATGATGTAATTCCAATAATTATTGCCAAAACCAATTGACCTCGCAGCCAACTGCCTAATTTCAAACTGATTTTATTGTAAATTGCTATTGCATGATGCTTTTTGTTGGCAGGAACAAAAGTAAGAATAAATTTTTCAATACTATCCTGTTCGGCTAAAATATAAAAAGTTAAAACCAAAACCGTTAATGCTGATGCGGCTCCGCCAAAAACCGTGGTAACCGTTCCCACAACTCCGCCGCTAAATTGCGTAACATATTGACCTGATAAATCTAATATATTTTTGCCCTTAAAAAAAGTGCTGCTTAGCGTAGAATTAAAACTATTAAATCTTGACGAATAATATCCTAGATTCGAAGCCAATGAGGAAAGTTCTTGCACCAACGGAGGAATAATAATATAGATGATTAACGTCAGAAGCGCAAAAATTAAAAGATATAAAATAACCACTGAAAAAATTCGGGGAATTTTTTGTTTTACCAAACTATTAATAAAAGGAGTAAAACCGGCTACCAAAATTACAACAACAAAAACAATCGCCACGACATTTCTTATGTAGTAAAGAAAAAATAAACTTACCACCAAAAGTAATAATTTAACAATGCTCCAAGTAGAAATTTCGATTTTTGTGTTTTGTGTTTGCATATTTAATCCTCCTTAATTTTTGTTTATCATTTATTTGACTGCCGGTAAAATTAAATCATCGATTTGTTTTATTTCTCCATGATTAATTTGATCCATAATTCCGCCTGGTCTTGTCAGTGAATTATAGAGAAGCTCGCTGCTGCCGATTGCTTCAATCACGACTGGGGACGGAAAATATCCTTCCTCGATTGAACTATACAAATTAATTCTCTGACCATTGATGGATAGGGCATCAACTCCGATATTTTTGATGGCATTAATGATATCAACCAACTGAGTCGATAATATTTTGTCCTGAAAGGTAATCTTTACACCAGGACCATTGACTTTTGTCGAACCTAAAATAATTTGATCGTGAGTTAAATTTTCTTCCAAAGTGTCATTAGCGGCTTTTATATCAAAAGATGATTTTTTTAATGTTTCTAATTGCATGTTTGATTCATTAACCTGCTTTTGCAAAACTTGATTATTTTTATATAATTCCGCCACTTCATAAGCCAAAGCCTGATTATTGTCCGGTTTGACTTGAGCTTTTATTTTCTGGCTTAAGGAAAACTGCCAAGTGACAATTATTCCCAAAATAATAGAAATAATAAGAATAATGATTATAGCTTTTTTATTCATTGAGAAATTTTTGCAAAATTAATATTTAAACTACCGGTATATGGTTTAATATTTAGATTATCGCTTTTTTCGATATTAAAAACTAATCCTTCCGAATCTACTCTTTTGTGAATATCTTTCAAGAAATTTTGATTCATGATTTGATCGTAAAGAAAATTTTTATCGCCGATGGCTTTAATATCAAATGGCGGAGTAGTTTTTGTAGAATTAATTAAAATCGTATTTACTATACAATCTATTGAAGTATTAAACACTATTCTTTCTCCATTGATAGTAATTGCCTTGGCTCCATTGCCCCACAAAAAATTCACAATATCGCGCAAATCCGCTGCGTGAGTTATGGAATTAGAACTCGCCTTTTCTTTTGGCGAGTCGGCTAATTTAATGGTTATTCCTTCTCCGGTCATTTCGGTTAATCCCACTTTTTCTTCATATTTATCCAGTTGCTCTACTTTGTCGCGCGAGCTGGAATAAATTTTCAAAGTATCTTTTGTCTGGCTAATTTCTTTATTTACATTTTTAATTTGCTCTTTTAAACTTGTTTGTTCTTTAACTAAATCATCTTTAGTATTTACCAATGAAACATAAGAAATAACCGGATCAATTGCTCGCGTAGAACGAGTTCGCCATTGAGCAGTAAAAAATAATCCTATTCCAATACCAATGGCAATCATAGCAATTCCCACGTAATTGAGTTTGCTTAATTTAATAAAGCTTTTTGTTTTGGGAATATTATTATTCTCGTTCATATTCTGGCTTAAATTATATATAATTTTCAGAACAAAATAAAGAGGCAATTGGTCAAAAATAACCGTCGCGCGCTAGATGGCGCCGATGAGAGGAATTGAACCTCCAACCTTTCCCTTAGGACGGGACTGCTCTATCCGTTGAGCTACATCGGCAAATTCATCATTTATTATACTAAATTTAACCTGTTTTTACAAAAAAAATTGACCCTGATAATTCAAGATCAATACTTCACATGATTATTTAGTGGTCAAAAATATTTATACTAAATTAGCAATTGCAAGAATAATGACCTCCATAAGCTCGCGACCGGTACTATAATAAAATATTTTTGCTGACGATCCAAGCTCGGAAGAAGTTATATTTCTGATCTGACCGGAAAATCCTCCGCTTTCCAAAACAAACACAGGACATTTGTTCAAATTTTGATTTGAACAAAATTCTATGGCAGTGCCATAAGCTCCACCAATAGAAATAAGAATATTTCCTTGTTGCACAAGATCAATTATCCTATAGTGCAACCTCTCCATAAAAGAAAATCTTTTATAATATCTTGGTAAATATTGAATCTTGGAGAAAATTTTCACCGGATTTCCTTCCAAACGTTGTTCTTTTTCATTGAGTGCAGCTGTTATTGCGTATGTTTTTCCTCCGTGCAAAGAACATGCCTCTGCAACAAATGCCGGAAATCCTGGACTACCGCCGGTAATAATTGTGAAATTATTTTTTGCGGCAAGCTCACCGATTTCTTGACATTCCCCGATGATCCTTAGATGCTCCGGGTTATTTTCGTGGTATTCATGAGCTCCGATTACAACAATTTTCAGATTTTCTTCCATAAATTTTAACCTCCAATGTAAAATAACGTATATAAATTATTATCAAAATAAATAAAACCTGTCAATACGCAATAGTTTTTCTTAATTATAAAAAACATCGGCTTTGCAAGTCGATGTTTTTTTGTTTTTATACTATTGAATTAGTTGTTTATTTTGCGTATTCTGTTGCACGAGTTTCACGAATAACATTTACCTTAATAGTTCCTGGATACTGTAATGTTTTTTCTATTTCTGTGGCAATTTTTTTAGAAAGTTTTACCGCTCCCAAATCATCAACTTTTTGAGGAGTAACAAGAACTCTAATTTCTCTACCGGCTTGAATAGCAAAAGATTTTTCCACGCCGGGAAAATTATTAGCAATTGATTCCAAATCAGTTAATCTCTTAATATATGAATCCAATGATTCACGTCTGGCTCCTGGTCGAGAACCAGAAATTGCATCAGCGGCCCGCACTAAAATAGCCTCTACTGTTTCAGGTTCGATATCGTCATGATGAGCGCCAATTGCATTAACCAACACTTCGCTCATTCCATATTTTTTGGCAATATCCATTGAAATATGGTGATGCGCTCCTGGCACTTCATGATCTACTGCTTTACCTAAATCATGCAAAAGTCCGGCTTTTTTACACATTTGCACATCGGCTCCGATTTCTTCTGCCAGCATTCCTGCCAATTGCGCCACCTCAATAGAGTGCCGCAACACATTTTGGCCATAGGAACTACGAAACTTCAACCGGCCTAAAATTTTTATAATATCAGGATGTAATCCCGCCACGCCCACTTCGTATGCAGCAGATTCGCCTGTTTCTTTAATTTCTTTAGTAACATCTTGTTTTACTTTTTCTACAATTTCTTCAATACGCGCTGGCTGAATTCTGCCGTCTGCCACCAATTTTTCCAAAGCTACTTTAGCAATGTAACGTCTTACAGGATCAAAAGAAGAAATTGTCACTGTATCTGGTGTATCATCAATCATCACATCAACTCCAGTAACTTTTTCAAATATTTGAATATTTCTTCCTTCGCGTCCAATAATTCTGCCTTTCATTTCATCAGAAGGCAATGATACTGAAAAAACAGTATTTTCTGCGGTTTGATCACTTGCCAAACGTTCAATAACAGTAGAAATTATTTCTCTGGCAATCTTGTCAGATTCTTCTTTGAGTTTTTGTTTTTCGTTTTTAATTTTTTCAATCACTTCGTCTTTGTATTCTTTTTCGATTTGCTCTAAAAGTAATTTTTTAGCTTCCGGTGGTTTTAATTTGGAAATCTTTTGCAAAGCAACACTCTCTTCTTTTTTGATTTCTTCAATTTCTTGTTTGATTTTGTGAATACCGTTTGCTTTTAAATTTAGTTCTTTTCTCTGTTGTTCAAGTTCATCATAACGAGAATCCAATGTTCCTTCTTTACGTCTTAATTGTTGTTCCAAATCATCTAAAAACTTTCTCTTTTTTTCTTCCTCACGGCGGGCATCTTCTTTGATTTTTAATGCCTCATCTTTGGCGCGCAAAAGTAATTCTTTTTGTTTTGCTTCATTTTCTTTGATGTTTTTCTTAGTTACAACAGTTCTTCCAACATATCCAAGACCGGCTCCGCCAACTAGAGCAATAACAATGTAGATCAACAAATTCATCTTTATCCTTTCTTGCCACCCGAGAACTTATTGTGGCAAACTGCAAAAAAATCTAAAAAATTAGATTACACTGAAAGATAGTACATTTAAGAGTAAATATCTCTTCATAATTTAAATTATTTTTGCAGTAATTAGTAATATTTTCGCTTCGTTTTTTATTCTCGGTATTTGTTTTTAATCAGAATATTTTTCGCAAATTTTATATAAGTTATTACGAAGCAATTTTATTATATTTTTTTCGACCCCAAATGTCAAATTTAGAAAATAATATTTAGTAGTTTGTAATTATAACTAAAAAAATTTTGCAATAGTTTTTATTCATGCTGCTTACTACAAGTTACTATCTACTAACCACAATCACATTTTTTGCCCCGGATTGCATAAGATCTTTGTGATCTTTAATAAATCCGCTTTTCATTACTGCTTCGGCAGGCAAGTCAAAAATAGAATCAAATAAATTTTGATGTGAATATTTAAAATCTTTTCCTTGCCAAACTCCAGGATCATTGGTAATAAAATTTTCCTTATCATAACCTTTTACTACCAACATGTGATAAACCGGACCAGGCGCGGTAAAATAAGGATTGTTTAGTGCCTGCCCAAATGTTGGCGCAATAATGATTTTCCCATCACTTAAAATTTGTTTTAAATCATCTATTGATTGAATTGTTTTTATTTCGCCAGAATTTGTGCCAAAATAGTTTTGCATTAATTCTAGTGTTTTTGCGGCATCCAAATCAAAATGTCCGCCCCAATTTTTCTCTTGCCAACCAACGAGATTCAAAATTTTTTCATTTGCATCATTCTTATCCATATCAGAATTTTGATTATTACTTACAAATTCATTTGCCATAATAATAGAAGTCTCCTCACAAGCATCCTGATATGGCTCTGACCAATTGGCATTCGGCGCTTGTGAAGCAAAAGGCACTTGGATATTAACATTATCTTTAAGTTCAATTGATGGTGCAGAAATAACACTGGTTGGAGTATTTATATTTTCATTTTTATAATTATACAAAGGCAAAGAATCGGATTTTATTTGGCTTTCGCATCCGAAAAAATATAAAACTAAAATCAACAACAATGGAAATAATATTTTTTTCATAGTAGAATAAAATATAGTAGCAAGTAAATTGTAAATAGTAAATAGAAAATTATTGACTTTTAAGGTTTAATCAAGTATAATTTTAAAGGTTTCAAAAATAGCTTTATAACCGATATCTACTATGCCGGGGATTAGCGTAGCTGGCTAGCGCGCCTGCTTTGGGAGCAGGAGGTCGTGAGTTCGAATCTCACATCCCCGACATAGCAGATATAACATCTCACCGCAATAACGGGATGATTTACAAAACAGAGTTTTAACATCAAAAATCAGATGGTAATAATTGCAGGCGGGATTAGTATAGTGGTAGTACACCACCCTTCCAAGGTGGATGCGCCGGTTCGAGTCCGGTATCCCGCTCCAATTGTTGCTGTCAAAAATAATATTTTTGATGTGTTTTAGAATTTTTAAAAAATATGCGCCCGTAGCTCAACGGATAGAGCGACAGCCTTCTAAGCTGTAGGTTAGAGGTTCGATTCCTCTCGGGCGCGCCACTTAGCTTAAATATTATTATCTTTACAAAGGGGTGACCATAGTTCAGCGGTAGAACTCCAGATTGTGGCTCTGGTAACGAGGGTTCAACTCCCTCTGGTCACCCCCTTGTAAAGATTTATGCCCCCTTAGCTCAATGGATAGAGCGCTTGGCTTCGGACCAAGAGGTTGAGGGTTCGAGTCCTTCAGGGGGTGCCACTCCCACATATAAAGCTATAAAATATAAACTTGTTTAGATATTATGATCTAAATGTGTGGGTCGTTAGCTCAGTGGTAGAGCAATTGCCTCTTAAGCAATTTGTCGTGGGTTCGATCCCCACACGACCCTCCATAATAATTTTACGAAAAAACAGAAATTTCCCCTTAATCAAATTTTATGATAATATAGTAAAAAAATTATGAATAATATCAATGTAAAATCATTAGTTGTTCCAATTATTTTGATCATCTTAATCGGCGGAGCGATTTTCTATTTTACAAAAAACAAAAATACATCTGCCCAACCCGAAGAAAGCAATAACTCTCTTGATTTTAACAGTACGATAGACGTCAATGATCCATTAAGCGGCAGTTCAAATGTAGTATCTACTTTTAATGATGAACAAAAAGATCAAGTAATTTCAGACGGCGATGTTTATGTCAGCGCCATAGTTGCGATCAGAAAACCAATTAATCAAGGTTTCGAAGACATAAATCAGAAATTAAAATACAAAACTATTTTTACCGACGAGGATACAAAAAAAGCGGCAACAGATCTAAAAACTTTAATTGCCAAAGCAATTGACGATATTAAAAAATTGAAGATTGACAAAAAGCTTGATGAAGCAAATCAAAAAGAGTTAGAATCATTAACATTGCTAAATGAAGCGGTGGATGATTTTGCGCAAATGATGTACAGTGTTGAAAATGAAGAAAAACAGAAATTCTACGACCTTTATAATTACAAAATCGATCAAAGCAATTCTGTCTTAAACAATATTTCCGTTCCTAAATAACAATTCAATTAATTACAAATGGCCCCATCGTCTAGTGGTTAGGACGTGAGCTTTTCAAGCTCCAAACGGGGGTTCGATTCCCCCTGGGGCTGCCATTTTCACAAATAATTAATTCCGGTTGGAATAAAACAAAAAACGATCTATAGTAGATCGTTTTTTGTTTAAGCAAATATTATAATCAAATATTATTTCTTACCTTTTGAACATTTTTTGCAATAATCTTTTTTCCAAACTGAGTCAACAAGAGCATGGTATTCCTTGGAATAATTATCCAAATGTTTAATAATCTTTTTATCGCAAATAATTGTTTCGGCGCCATCGTGAGTTGGACGGGCATTACCTTCGCGCACACAATCTCTTAATACCTGCGGATTATCGATAATTGCGCAAGGAGTTAAAAGATTATCAGAACTAGGATGCGCCGCTCTAGTAGATTGAACACGATCGCGCAAAACTTTAAAAAATTTCGACTTAAGACATTCTTTTAAAGGTTTATTTTTAATATTATCTACCGCAAAATGAGTAAACACACATGGTTCCACATCTCCACGAACATTAATATGAAGATATAATGATCCACCAGCCATGCATCCGCCAACCATTGGCCCATCATTCCAGAAATCGCCAATAAAAATTGATTTTTTCACACGCACAAAGTTATGAATAAATTTTCGCAATTCATTTCTTTGTTTTGGTGTTGCCATCAGCTCAACATCCGGCTTTCTGCCAATAGGAATATATTGGAAAAACCAACCAAACATACACCCTTTTTTAATAAAATAATCAACAAATTTTTCTGATGCTAAAATATCTGAATTAATTCTTGTTGGAGTAGCGGAAAAACCAAAGATCACTCCCTCTTTTTTTAGATTATCCATGGCATCATTAATGCGCTTCCAAGCACCTTTGCCACGACGTTTGTCGGTTTCTTTTTCGAAACCTTCCACAGAAATTGCCGGAGCAACATTACCAAGTTTGGCAAGTTTCTTGGCTAATTTCTGATCAATTAATGTTCCGTTGGTATAAACCAAGAAATAACAATCATCATGCTTGGCAAAAATTTTAAAAACATCTTTATTGAAAAATGGTTCTCCTCCAGAAATGGTAAAAAAATGTGTTCCCATTTCCTTAGCTTCATTAATAACCCTATCGAAAACCTCAAATGGCAAATCATCTTTTTTGGAATATTCACTGGCATAACAACCAAAACAATGAATATTGCAAGTCATTGAAGGAGAAATAACAATAAATGCAGGCGGCATAAACTTTTCTTTCTTAAAAAATTCTTTGCGTTTTTGTTCGCTTCCAAATGAATGATTAACTACCAAGTTATGAATTAGTTTTTCACGACAATTGCTGTTAACATTAGTAAAAAATTTAGTCAAAAGTCCCCACCATGGTCCTTTTGCAGCAAAATCTTTTTTTACAAAACTCATTTGTTCTTTTAATTCTTTATTGGGAGCAATAAATTCCAACACGCTCATCATATTCACAGATTGTTGAGGCGAACTATTTTTAATGATTTTTCCCATAATATTTATGGCATGTTTCGTGGAAACACCTTTTAATTTACTGGAAAACTGGCTGATGTTATCTTTAAATTTTTTCAACATTTCAACTCCTCTTTTTTTATAAAATAATTAAAATAACTTTGACCAAACGGTCAAAAGTATTATAACTAATACTTATCAACAATGCAATTTTTGTGATATACTAAGTTTGTTCGCAATTCGTTCGCATTATTCAATATACAAAATAACAAATTAGCAAAATATCAAAAAAAATATAATTAATAACATATAAAATTGTTAGCTTGTTATTTTGTTATCTTGAAAATTATGAATTTTAAATTAGTATCAAAATTTAAACCTGCCGGAAGCCAACCCGATGCAATCAAAAAATTAACTCACGGCATCAATTCTGGACAAAAATTTCAGACTCTTTTGGGTATCACCGGAAGTGGCAAAACTTTTAGTATTGCCAACGTAATCGAAAAAGTTCAAAAACCAACTTTAGTCATTGCACACAATAAAACCTTGGCAGCACAATTGTGCCAAGAACTGCGCACTCTATTTCCCAAAAATGCAGTGGAATATTTTGTTTCCTATTATGATTATTATCAACCAGAAGCATATTTGCCCAACACCGATACTTATATTGAAAAAGATGCTGATATCAATGAAGAAATTGAAAAATTACGCCATTCGGCAACATCTGCGCTTTTAACAAGACAAGATGTGATTGTGGTTGCAACCGTTTCTTGTATTTATGGTTTGGGTTCGCCAGAAGAATATAAAAATAGATTTTTATATTTAAAAATTAACAACAAGGTGTCACGCGAACAAATAATAAACCAATTGATCGATATGTATTACACACGTAATCAAGTTTTAACACGCGGAGTATTTAATGTAGTTGGCGATACTTTGGAAGTTTTTCCTCCAGGAGAAGAAAAAATTTACCGCATCAATATTAATAATTCTCAAATATCAAGAATTACTGTTTTTGAATATCCATCAAGAAATGAAATTGCTCAAATTTCACGAGTCTCCATTCCGCCAGCCAAACATTTCGTGGTAGGCACGAACATTATTAATGATGCGATAAAAAATATTAAATCGGAACTCAAAGAAAGAGTTGAATATTTTCTTAAGCACGATAAAATTACCGAAGCAGAACGATTGGAACGCCGCACTAATTATGACTTGGAAATGATCCAAGAAATTGGCTACTGTAAAGGAATCGAAAATTATTCTCTTTATTTATCCGAAAGAAACAAAGGGCAACCGCCATATACTTTGATGGATTTTTTTCCTGATAATTTTCTAACAGTAATTGATGAATCACATGTTACAATTCCACAATTAAACGGTATGTATCAAGGCGACAAATCACGCAAAGAAACGTTAATTGAATATGGATTTCGTTTGCCCTCGGCATTAGATAATCGACCTTTGAGATTTCCGGAATTTGAACAAAAAATTAATCAAACAGTGTTTATGTCTGCCACCCCAGGACAGTATGAAAAGAAAAAATCAAGTCAATTGGTAGAACAGATTATTCGCCCCACAGGACTAGTAGATCCACAGACGATCGTGAAACCAATAACCGGACAAGTTACTGATGTTATAAAAGAAATAAAATTAGAAACTAAAAAAGATAATCGCGTTTTAGTAACAACCCTCACCAAAAAAATGGCCGAAGACCTAGCAAAATTTTTGGAAGAACGTCAAATCAAAGCCCGTTATTTACATTCAGAAGTAGCCACTCTAGAAAGAATCAGAATTTTGCAGGATTTACGCAAAGGAAAATTTAATTGCCTGGTGGGAGTAAATCTTTTGCGCGAAGGTTTGGACTTGCCGGAAGTTTCTTTGGTGGCAATTTTAGATGCCGATAAAGAAGGATTTTTACGCTCGGAAACTTCTTTGGTGCAAACTATTGGACGCGCGGCGCGTAACGTGCGCGGCAGAGTGATTTTATATGCAGATGTGATTACAAATTCCATGAAACAAGCACTTGCAGAAACCGAACGCCGCAGAAAAATACAAATCGCCTACAACAAAAAACATTATATTACTCCATCTACGATCGTAAAAAGAATAGAAGATTTTATTGAAGAAGAAAAACCAGTCAAAGAATTTGCCAAAACAATTGAATTTGAAAAAATTCCGCAAATGCTAAAAGAAAAAGAACGTGAAATGCGTCAACTTGCAAAGGATTTGCGATTCGAAGACGCGGCATTGCTTAGAGACGAGATCGTGCAATTAAAACGAATGATAAAGTTGTAGATATTCAATACTTTTAATATTACTTTAATTTATTTTAAATTTTTAATCGGATTAAAATCAGCCTTGGCCTATCATTCATAAATAATCCTAATCATTTTCCGAGCCGGCGTGGCCGCCTTTTTTAATTCGCTTTTGATATTTTGCGATTGCCTTATCTAGCCATTCCAGCAAATCAACATTATAATAATTGGCAACAGTAATTAGTGAATAAAAAGCATCGCCCAGCTCCATCTTAATCTCTTCGCAAAATTCCGGTTTTTTATGTCCATAAGCTGACATTTTGCAAATTTCTTTGGAAACTTCGCCCATTTCATCAAACAAATCCAACATCCGATATTCCACCGGATTTTCCATCTTATTTTCATCCATGAACTTTTTAACTTTTTCTTGAAACTGATTCATAAAATATTATGGTTTAATATCTTTTATTAATTTTTTCAATTTTTTTCTTTAAAGCTTTCTTGATATCTACATTCATTGATTTTGCAAGAAGTAACGTAGTTATCATTACATCGGCAAATTCTCTGGATAAATTTTGTTTATCATATCTAAGCATTTTTTCTTTTCTTTGATCTCCGTTGAATGATAAAATTTCATCACATAGTTCTCCAAATTCTTCACCCAGTTTAACAGTTCTTGTCAGAATTTCCTCCGATTTCGTTGGACTCCCATAATATTTAATTATTCTTTTATGTTCTAAATCGATGAACTCTAATAAATTTTTTATTTCCATATTTGTTTCCTTAATTATTTATCTGGAAGAGAAATCGGTTCAGAAAGACCATTTGGATAAGTAAGCTCCATTATGACTGTTCCACTTTGCACCCAACCATTATTGTGGAATACAGTTCGGGCGTTGGGCTTGATTTTTATTGCTTTAAATCCAAGTTTCTTATATAAATGTATTGCCTTATTATGATATTCGCTTACTGAGAGAGAAATTTTTTTGAGATTTAGTTTGCTAAAGCCGTAACTTAAAATTATCCTTAAAACCTCCTCTCCAATGCCTTTATTCCAATAATCCTTTTCTCCAATAATAATGCCAAAGTCACATTCATCATTTTTAAAACGTGATAAAGCTATGCAACCTATTAGAACATTATTATTGGAGTATACTTCAAATCGCAAAGCATCCGTTAATTCTGCAAAAAAGTTTTCTAATTCTTCGGTTGTTTTAAATTTAAGAGCACGTTTAGCAAAGCTAAGATATTTTATGACATCAATATCAGTAAACCATCTTAAAAAAATTTCGTAATTATCATCTCTAAGTCCTTCTTTTAAATAAATTTTCTGTCCGTGAATTTTCATATAATTTTAGTAAATTATATCGACCATTTATAATTTATTTTATTTCGCTACGTAATTAAGTTGATATGTGATTCCTTTATTCCATTTTGGATTAGCTATTCTCGCAAAACCATTTTTTTCATAAAATTTTTGTGCTGGAATATTTTCAAATTCAGTCTCAACAATAATTCCTTGTAAATTTTTCTTTTTTGCCCAGTTAATTATTTGCACAAGTAGATTAGTGCCAATACCTTTGTGTTGATAAAAAGGATTAACAAATATCTCAAACAAAAATAAATAATTTGAAATGAAGGATTTATTTTCGTAAGCAGCGACATAACCGACAAATTTTTTATTTTCTTCTGCCAATATTTGAATCGCATTTTTGACTTCAAGAAGGTCGGCTAATTTATCAATATATTTTTCAGTAAATGAAAATTTTATATTTTTAAAATAAGCAGTTTGGTTTTTTAGTATTTGCAATTGATTCTTATTGATAATTTTATTATATTCTATCATAAATTATTATTACATTTTCCCATTATAGTAGAGTAATTGGCGTGGAATAATCATCTATATTTGACTTGGGTTGATTATCATTTTGTTCTTGTTTCTGTTTATCATTTTCCTTATTAATTTTATTTTTATTATCATCCGGCAAAGGAATTGGTTCGGAAAATTCTTTCATCCTATTATTTTCTTCGACAACTACTTTTACAGCGGGTTTATTAGGAGGAGTAATATTTTTTTCATTACCATTAACTTTTGCCACGTTAATAAAATAAGATGATACCAATGCAGTAAAACCAATGAGTGCGTTCTTCCATTGATTTGCTCTAATTTTTTCTTTGACTTCGTTAAGATCTCGTCTAGTTTCAATCGAATTTGGCAATGATTTTGCAATCGTATTAATATCATCTATTAATATTTCTCTTTCGGCAATTCCTTTTTGCTATAATCCAATTTTTTCATTCATATTCCCTCCTGCGGCTTAATATTTTCTGGGTAATTATGATTTTTCTTGGCAAATTCAATCCATTTATCCATTTCATTCTTTTCAAACCAATTAGGTAAAAATTGTAATCCTTTTTGTTCCATTTTGCTCAAAATTTGCTTTGAATATTTCCATGCTTCATTTTCTCTTTCTGGTACATCTTGGCCTTTTAAATGTTGTAGAAATTCTTGTCTTCCTTGTGGAGTTTTATTGTAATCGTATGCGTGACCAAGTTCATGTATAAAAAACATTCTACCTCCGACGGATTCCAAAAAACCGGGATGAACGACAATATATTTAAATGTTGGATTCATAAAATCTCTGCCGATATAACCGCTTTCAATAATAGTATATCCTTCAGGAATTATCTCTGATAATTTAAATATTTCTTTATTGTCTTGGTTATAAAAATTTACCTCGGAAATAATCGTCAGATCATTCTTACTTTCTCTTTTAATTTTAATTTCTGTTCCATCAAACTGTTTGAATTCAGAAAATAAATTAGTTTCATAATCTCTATCTTCATTTGGACTAATAAAAGTATTGTACTTTTCATTTCGACAAAGATTATACATTTCTGGGATACCTGGTTCACTTTCGAATTTATTTATAAGAGATTGTATTTGTTTTAATTTAAAATCTTCTTGCTCCCAATAATTTGATAACTTTTCGTTCATGATTTTTTTAATAATATCCTTTATTTTTATAAATAAATTTTGTTAAATCATAGGCGATTGTATATGCTAAAAAAGCCCAAAGAATAATCCAATTTCCATAAAAAAGACAATATACAAACGTAGGAATCGGATAATACCACATAATATTATCATATATTTTAGACAAGGTAGTTTTGTTTTTTATTTTTTCGCCAGTATAATCTCTTAGGGCACCAAAGATTAAAAATATTAAATAAAAGATTAAAAATAATTTAGGTTCAAAAGTTGCAGTAAATAGAAATCCGATAATCATAATTGTAGCAGCGATTTGATGATTCAAAAAATCTAATCTTTTTCTTAAAATCATACACAGTACCATTGCAAGAAGAATATTTGCAATTTGATTATTGCCGATCATTACGAGCACACCAAAAATTGCATACAATATTCCAAAAATAATTGCGCTGCCCTCAAACCATTTTAGACCATGCTCGTCCAGTAAATCAGCAATTTTCATGGTTATTCCATATAATAGTGCGTATATAATAATCATTTGGAATGAAAATAAATTTTCTGGCATAATAAATCCTATTATTTCAACTTTCTTATTTCTAAAAGAAAATTTTAAAAGTATCGAATTCGACACGGTTAAAATTTTTGTTATACATTTGTTCCCAAATTCCTAAAAAATCTATCATATATCTTGTTTTCATCCGGTTTTGAATGACAAATCTTGGATCGTCTTGATTTTTTGACTTTGTAATATCTGTTAAATAAATATTTTTATTCGATTAAACTTTTTCCTATTTTTACTAATTTATTTTCTATTCTAGTAGAGTCACCGTGAATTGCATATTCCTCAGCGATAACTTTCATTCCTAGTTGATTTGCAAAAAATTTTAGAGAATTAATACATCGTCGCACTGTTTTCTTGCAGGCATTGTCGGTTTTACACCATACACAATTGCCGTTTTTATCTAATTTAACAAGATTCTTAAATCCTCCCACTGAAAGAACAACAGCTTTTTTATTTTCAAGTTTACGGGAGAAATAAAACGGCAAGCATCGATCCATAAAATGTTTCATGATTCCCGAAACATTATCAAAATATGTTGGGCTTGCAAATACGACAACATCGGTTTCAATTAATTTGAGATATAGTTTTTTCATATCGTCTTTTTGCGTACACTCAAAAGTTTTATGACAAAATCGACAATTTAAACACGGATTAATTTTACAATCTTTTAAATCAATGATCTCAAAATTAGCGCCTGTCGCATCCAGAACAGTTTTTAGCATAAAATTTGTATTTTTATTTCTTGCGCTCCCCGAGATTCCTAAAAGTTTCATAAAAAATAATATTCCTTAATATTCAATTAGAACTTATTTTTCATTTTTTGTACTATCCATAAGTTTTTTGGCTAATTTGGCTAATTTTTTATCATCTTCCCGCTTATAATCGTGTGAGGATATATATCCTTCGTATTTTTTGAAATATTTATCAATATTTGATTTTACCGGCTGCCATTTTCTTAAATCCGCAGTACCGTGCATAGGAAATAATTTGGCATGAACATGATCGACACCAAATCCTTCAAAAATCATTCCTGTTCTACCAACATCACTCATCTTTTCATCTAGTAATTTTGCGACTTTTTTGGAAGCGGTTACAAGTTCACAAAGTGTTTTTTCCGGCAAAGCAAACGCATAACTTGGATAATGTTTTTTGGGAATTACTACCGAAAAACCTTCTGTATTGGGAAAAATTGACAAAAACGCTAAATGGTTTTTGTCTTCCCAAATTTTATGACTTGGCAATTCGCCTCTTGCGATTTTGCAAAAAATACAATTTTTCATATATAAACCTTTATTTATTGATCAATTTTTTTCCGAAAGAATTTTTGCGGCAGCTAGAATCTTAAAATAATAATTGGCGCTATCATCAGATAATTGATGAAAAAGAAAATTGTTTATGGCTGAGTTGGGTTTTCTCGTTGCATCAAAATAAATTTTAGAATAAGAAATTTTTTGCGGAATGGTTATTTCCGAAGGATATTTTTTGATAGTTTTTGGCGCAACATGCGTTTGGATTAAATCAAAAATTGTACCATAGCCCATGTGGAATGATTCGATTGCCAGATCTTCGGACCCTAGATATTTTTTGTAATACGCAATATATTTTGCCGCGGCTTCGATAGATTTCGCAGAATCGGTGCGATAATCTTGGCGCTGACCATATTCTTCAATAATTAATCCAAATTGTTTAGCGGCATCACGCGTAAATTGGCAGAGTCCCATGGCGCCGGTTGAAATATTTTTTGCATCAGACTCACCTTTTGATTCAATAAAAATAAGACCAAGCAATAGTTTGGGATCAAGATGGTATATTTCGGCATATTTTTTTGCTTCTGATTGATAACTTGCTACTCTTTCACAAATTTTTGCAATATCGTCGGGATTATTGTTTTGAAGAATTTTTTCTTTTTCTTCGTCTGTCTTCACCTTTTCAAATTGAGCTAAACGCTCTTCTTCGTGTTCTCTAACAATGTCTTCTGCGCTTTTAGTCGCGCCAATAGATTCCAAAGATGGTTTATTTTCTTTTCTTGAATTTTGACTAAGCAAAAAAGAAGCTCCAAGCATGCCAAGCCCTAATTTCCCAGCTCGAGCTAAAAAATTCCTCCGAGATATTTTTTCTTCGGGTTTCTTTTCTGAATCCGATTCTGAATACGATAATTTTTCTGACATATAATTTATTTTGAAATCAGATTTTTGCTTATTCCTCGAAAAATCTTTTTATATTTGCCTTAAAATAATTTTTGCCTTTGACCATTTTGTATTGATGATAATCTTTACTCATGTTGGAATTATGCACTTCCAAAAATATATCTTCGATTTTGTCTTCCAAGCCATGCTCTAAAATTGTGCCGTAAACAGAATACAAAATGTCAGCAAGTTCCTTGGTAATATTTTCTAAATCATCTTTTGCCACGCCTTCTGAATATTCCTTAACTTCATCGCGCATCAAAGCATGCCTTAAATTTGATCGATCACAAGAAATCAAAGATGGTTTTTTGAGTATTGGAACACGGAATTTTTTATGAAATTTTTTCACCAGCGCCAATTGTTTTTTCATATATGTTGTTTTTGATTCTCAAAATTTTTTTGGATTTCTATTTTTATTAATTGTAATAGTTTATTAGGCGTGACAAAGCTTTTATCTAAAAGCCAATTATAACCCCATCTTTTATCTTTAAAAATGATCCCTGCAAATTCTCTTTCATTTTTGTAGCGAGGTACCATGTGACAATGCAGGTGTCTTGTTGAATTTCCCAAAAATGAATAATTCATCCAGTCAGGATTAAATGCTTTTTCAAGAGTCTTTTTTAGCTCTTGGATAATCTGAAAAAATTCATGTTTTTCATCTTCGGTCACATCGGTTAGATCGAGCGCATTTTTCCTATCGCACCAAATAACACATCTGCCCAAATATTCTTGGTTTGGATGAATATTGACAGTCCAATGATTGTATTTTTTAACAATATTATTTGAAAAATTTTCCATAGCTCCTCTTCAATGCGACAAAAAATAATTATCATTGCCGCGGGCAGATAAGTTTTGACCTGGAGACTTAGCTTTTTACTATTTTATTTATTGATATTAATCAATCCAAAAATATCTACGATAATTGTATCACAGATCACATAAAATCAAAAAACTTAATCTTTTCCTTAAAAAGAGAAGTGCCCATTATTTTCCCTATTCTTTGCTTTTAGAAAAAATACTTAATTGCAAAACCAATTTCGACCAGTCTATTTCCTTGACAAACCCTATAATTTCATTATATGATTTATGTATTCTTTGAATAAATTTTGGAGGTACGTTAAAAATGAGTTACCGCGATACATTAGTAAGTCTGATCACCTATATAATCATTATTGGAAGTTGTTTTTTAATCCGCAATGCATTAGTTCCAATTCCGGATAACAAACCCCACAACAAACCATCAAAAAAGATTCAAACATTTCAAATTCCTTCGCCAACCTATACTCATGAGGAAATAATTGCGGAAATTGAGTCTGTCGACCATTATCTTTTTGGCGGCAAATCAACTACTTTGGTTATCAAAAATCAAAAAAGTATGACTTTTGCCGGATATAACGATCTCGCAATACAAGAAGGACATACCTATAAAATCAAATACTGCATTTATAGGCCTAATTTCATCTTTTCATCGAATATAAGTGAATCATATCTTGAATCAGTTGAAGATTTAATAGATGACAAACCCGAAAAAGAATGAGAAAGAGGCAATAAAACGAAAGTGCTCATAGAGCATAATTTGAAAATTATTTGCATAAATTTGTCAGGAGGTAATAGAAATGAGAAAAACTGAGATGAGTGAATTACACCTTACCTATGTATTATTGCAAGAATTAATCTTTTCAGGCAAATTTAGATTCAATCGAAATTCTCATTCTTGGATTATAGAAGGTAATGTACCCTTGAAAGTTGCTCAGGAATTGTATGCAACTGAATCATGGAGAAAAGATATTCGCGTTGCAGGTCAATCCGCAGGTGCACCACCCGAACAGTGGGCATTTCCGACACAAGAAAAATTGGCATCCCTGGGCATAATCAAGAAACCATGTAAAAAATATCCCTTTGGTTTTTCTCCAACTTACAAAGAACTTGCTCAGATGTGTAATGAAGGAAAAATTGACGCACCACGTTTTGTTCAAGAATATCATATTGATTCTGATTTCGGACTTGAAGTATTTGTAAATACCATGGCAAAACACGGACTAATATAAATAAAATTGTCGCACACTAGATCATTAAGCTGTCCTTCATGGATAGCTTTTTTTATTAATATAATCGCCATTTCTCCTTAAAAAGAGAAGTGCCCATAGCACCAAGGTGATATTATCGTATTACTGTAACAGATACCATACACATATTGATATCGTTATGATATGATGCTATACTTTATTGTTCGAACTTTAATAATTGAGATTACGTCATAAAAAAACAAAGGTGGTGCAAAACAATGTGCGACGAAATATTTGAAATTTTAGGCTGCAAGACCGAACAAATCGCATACACTCGGGAAGAAATTGGGAATAATACCAAGTTCTACATTGGACCATCATTCCCTGGGATCTTCGAAGTGGCTAATAAAAATGGTATCGTGCTTTATACTAAATTTGATCTCAGATCCGACAAACATAAAGATATCAAGTTTATCGAGATCAGTATTGGCGGAATGAGTAAAAAAGCACTTATGAATTTGGCAAGAATTAAGAATTATGAAATAGATGCTGATTTAAATTTTACAACATTATATCAATCAAAAAAAATTCGTCTCGTCGGGCTTTACGCATACGATCTTGGATTGACTGAGGATTCTCCGCTAGATAAAGTATATCAGAGGGCAAAAGAGTTGGGGCTAAAACTATGCCCCGCAGAAGTAACGTATCATTTTCGTTTATCAAAGTATGCCAGTTTAGGTGAAAGCCATATTAAAATTCCGGTTATTGCCATGGAGCCAATTAATGGAAAAATATTCTGTCTATGTAATAACGTGCCTCCGCACACTTGGAAAGAACATTACAAATGGCGCACCAATCGAATATTTGCAACCAATGCGAACGAAGCTATAAATCCTTGGACTTATTTCATTTTCAGTCTTGATGAAGTTGAGCCAAGTGATAGAAAACCAAGTCCCGAAGACATCATTGGTTGTAATTCCGATGAAATCGCTCATTCTAAAAATGAGATATCAGCAAAAACAAAATGTTACATTGGCAAACTTGAGCCCGGTATCTTTAATCTTTTTCAGAAGTATGGGATTAAACATATTTACACCAGTTTTCCTGAAAATAAAATCATATTGGACAAAATAACAACTGGTGGCAAAGCGCCCGCAATACTTTTGGAAAGTCTCTTCAAGAGACGGCATCAATTTCCGAGAGAAACACCTGAAGACATACAAGACATAATATTGTCTGGCCGTTACAATACGAATCCCACCAGTTTTGATTTGGTCATGTTGAGAGCCAAGGATCTCGGGTTGGAAGGTAATCCTTCTCTTCGAAAAATATATCAAAGAGCACTGCAATTGGGACTTAATATGATCGCATCTGACATTGCCATGGGATTGTTGCTCGCAGACTCCACTTCATTATTTTATACATACGAATTCTATAATCAGACATTAGTTTTTGCCACAGAACCCCAAGGATTTTTTGGCAAAATTATTAGTTCTGAAATAATGAGACTCACAACCGAACGATTATCTGACCGGTTAGGTTCCTGGTACAGAGGCGTTGATAACCATCTCATCGTGTTCTGCCTTCAGAAATATCCAATGTCTTTTTTCAAAAAAATCATGCACCTTTTGATAAATAAAATCTTAATACGCTAGATCTCGATCTTAGGTCATTAGGCTGTCCTTCATGGATAGCTTTTTTTATTAATATAAAAAGGGAGTATTCGCTATTGTGCTTATCCAGCAGTTTCTTATCCTAAATCATTTTTTTCATATTCCTTAATCAAATTTTTCCAGGCGATTGAGAGTGGTTTAAGTTTTTTCTGAATTTCAGGGAATAATGACAAATCCCGATAATCTCTTTCCATTTTTGAGTATATTAGATTGTATTTTTCGCGTTTTTTTATATCGTCTCTGGCGATATTAATATACACCGAATCCGTAATATGACTAGCAGAATCCGAAAAAGCCATAATTTTTGCCTCAAGCGTTTGCGGCATTGCATCAAGGCATCTGTGAGCTCTAACAGAATGCAGAACTTTTTTGCTTTTTTCCTTATCATAATTTTCGTGAATTAAAAATTCTTCGGCAATTTTTTCACTAATTATTGCGTGATCAATTTTCGGAATTGGATAGTGTCCAATGTCGTGAAGCCAAACTGCCAGAAGCACTACATCTTTATCCGCTTTGGGATACTTGCCAAGCACAAATTTAGCCCATTTTTCCGCTTCTGGAACATGGTTTGCGAGACGGAACGGGTCTGAACCAAAATTATCAATCATTTCAAGAAATCTAGATTTTGCTTTTTTGATAATTATTTTCATGATTTTACTTTTCTAGTCTTTTATAACTTTCAAAATGGATTTTAATCTTTCCACACCTCGGAGGTGTGGTTTTGTGGCGAGAATAATCCAATTCCCCTGATTATTTATTTTTAGTTTTAAATTGGTAAATTTTGAAAACAATTTTTTGATTTCTTCTTTTGTATAAAAACTATGCGGCAATCCTTTTTCTGGACCTGATAAAGGAACAAATGTACCCCTTGCAACTTCTTTATGATTTTTAAACGTATTCCATTTTTTACTGCTTTCAAAATCAGGCAAGGTGATAAATATTTTTCCATTTTTTCTGATTGAATCATATATTTTGTCAACCAAATTTTGAACTTGCTTCTTTGACCCATGGTGGATTGTAAAAATAGAAATAACTAAATCATATTTGTTTTTAGAGATTTTAAATTCGAACATATCAGAACAAGAAATCACCGAATCATCTCCCAATAGTTCTTTGGTCATTTCCACAGCAGTTTCGCTCGAATCTATTCCATCAGTCTTAAACCCTTCACATTGCAATATCTTAAGATACTTCCCCACTCCGCAGCCAATATCCAAAACATGTTTAACTTCAAAATTTTCTTGGCATAAAAATTGTTTAAATAAAGGCAAAAATATATCGGACGGGATTGCCCAAGTATCACCACTTTTCTTCTTATTTTTATAAATATTGTCCCAAATTGTCATATATATAAACGATTCTTTTTCTATTTTATCATCTTGATGCCGCTCTCGATGTGCCAGCCGCCGAGCGGGCACACTTCCAAAAACTTTATTTTTATTTTTATCGCTTGCAAGTTTGTGCCGGTTACGTGACCAAACGCAGTTTCTTTATTTATCTGGTGTTTTCCGCAGGCACAGTGTGATATTTCATAATCAACCATTGAATCAATGGATGCGTGTCCTCCACCGCAATGATGCACTCTGTGGACATTTTTAACGTGGTGGATATGGTGGAATAATGATAAAATTTCGTTTTTATTTTTCATAATCGAAAATTAATTCAGCCAATATTTAACTATAAACGACATTAACGCAACCACAGGCAAATGCCAATGCGTCTACGCTTTTCTGGCACAGGTATCATTTATATCCATTTTTTTATAATTTCTTAATCATTATTAGACATGGATTTTCTTCTCCCCATTCATTTTTTAATGTATCTAATGGTATAAATCCAATTTTTTCATAAAACATTCTTGTTTTTCGATATTCCTCTGATTCTTTTGATCCGTCCAATGTCTTAACTTCGAGATATTTGATTCCCTTTTTTCTTAAATCTTTGCAGATATAATCAATTACTTTTGTTCCTATCCCCTTATGATGATATTTTTTTATTATTCCTAACACATATAATTCTGCTACAAATTCATTATTATTTTTTATTGATACAAATCCAATTTCTTCTTGTTCGTCATATATGCCAATAAAATCATATTTTTTGACATTCAAAGAATATTCTTGATTTGATTCTGAAATGCCAAACCATAATGGCAAATCATTAATAATACTTCTGCATATATTTTCTTTCTTCTGATTGTTTTTAATTTCTCTAAATGTAATTTTCATGGTTTTCTATACAAATTAATTAACTCAATAAATTTCTTCAATCCTTCTTCTTTATTTGGCCACAATATTGTTTGCATGCCAATATATTTTGCTCCTTCGATATTTGAATGTGAATCATCCATAAACAGACACCGTTTAGGATCAACGCCTAACCGGCACGCTGCAATTAAGAAAATTTCACTGTCTGGTTTTTTTATTCCTTCTTTTGCAGATGAAACAAAAATATCAAAATACTTTTTGAAATTCAATTTTTTATCAAATTGAGAAAATGTTAACGCTGTACCATTATTGATAATAGCAAGCTTGTAGTATTTTTTTAATTCCAAAAGCAAATCCCATAATTTTTGAAATGGCTCATATTTGTTTACGATTTTTGTTAAAATATTATTAAAATCTTCTTCGCTAAAGCAAAATTTTTTTAGCATTTCTTGCTTAAAGGTAGTATCGTTAGTTACGCAACCGATTAAAGTGTCTATTTCATCAACAATATCGTTGGAAACATAGTCGTCCCGTTGAAAAAGCAAAACACCCATCATATCAAACATTATCGCATCAATATTATTTAGTTTCTTCATATTAAAAATGCTTAAAATTTATTACAGAATCTTTTTTAATGTCGCAACCGCCTCACTATGAGGCGGTTGCGTGGCGACTTCCAGCGCTAGCGCAGTAGTCCTGCCATGTGCAAGAGAACAAGAAAAAGTCCCAATGGAACTACAAACAGAGTCCATGCCAAACCTAAACCGATTGGCGAGCTCCATTCATCCCATTTTGATCTTCTCCTCTCCCAGTAACGAGGGTCGGACATAGCAGCTTTGATTCCCTGACTAACATCCGATGTAAATTCCTTTTTTTCTTCTTTTTCCATAGTTACTCCGAAGGCTATTTTTTTTGGATGACTATCTTCTCGACCACAAGATAGTTTAGAGCCCTTGATTTTAAATGGTTGGACTCTATTGTGTGTCTCAAGGGCAAGACAAGAGTGTGTTCCAATTGATTTTATAATATCGCAATTATCCGTTACTAGCAATTCCAAAATATCAAATTATCTATGATTTTATAAAAAATATCATATTTTATTGTCTATTAGAAAAATATTTTTGAGTGTCGCCTTTAACGTTCCATAATATGCAATGTTTTTGCAACCAATATGAGCAAAAAAATAAGAAAGGAGCGAGCCAAACCCCAAACTACATACACTATGTTACATTCAGACGACCAAAATAAGGAGAGTATAGTATCAATTCCTTAAGAATTATAGATTATGTCGTTCTTTCAATAGCTTAATCTTGGATTCAACTGCTTCTTCAACATTTATATCTAGCATTTTTGCAAGTGTTAAAAGCTGCAAAATGACGTCGGCAAATTCACCGTTTAGATTTTCACGATCAATTTCTTTGTTGCGCAACTTTGGTTTGTTTATCTCTTTTGCTAATTCGCCGACTTCTTCAATAAATTGTGTGAAGCTAAAATGCGGGTCACGAGTGATATTATATTTTGCGTCAATATCGCCTACTACTTTAGCGCACATTTCTTGAAACTCATTTGTTGTTGTCATATTTTTCCTTATTATTAATTGCTCAAATTAAATTTCGGCTAACATTTCGGCATCATACAAAATTACGAAGCAATTTTGGTATAACGAAACAAGACCGGACATAAGTGTTTAGGCGATGCTCAGATATTTTTATTTTTTATATCTTTTATAATTTCATTGTATAATGTTTTATTTGTCACAGCAATTGGATAGTAAATATAATCATGATTCTTTTCGAATATTTTCAAATTTTTAACCGGATCAAAATATTTTCCATCCAAATCGGAAACGATACATCCGCTCTTTTGTGCAACAGTGCATGCAAACATCTCATACAACTTTTCTCCACCAAACAGATCAAGATATGCATCGATGACACCCATCGCAAGCTTCAACAAATATATATGCCCGCTACTAATTATTATTCTCTTGGATTTCTCCAATATCCCGGAAATTTTTTCCATCTCCTTTCTTTCCTCGCGATTTTCTAATGTGACCACAACCCAAGAATCTTCTAAAGTTTCGTTTTTTGAATTATTAAAATAAATTTTCTCTAAATTTTGAATCTGATAAAAATTAGTTGCGTCATTTTCTACAATTCCAACAATTCCTGTTTGATAATCCATGATAGCAGAAGTAATGAACTTATAATCATAACTAAAAATAGAAATTCCGATTGCCGCCTCATGAAATGTCCTCGAAGCTAATGAACTGTTGCAAAATGGATCGTATACTACGCGGTAATTATTTTTGCCAAATTTAAAAAAACCGCTCTCTTCGGAAAAAATTCGCCCGGATATGCCAAATTGCTCAATCTTATTTTTGATTATCCGATCAAGTTCGATGTCAAAACTATATTGAACATTGTCATCTTCTTTGACTTGAATCTGTTTTGATAAAACCCTTGAAAATTCTTGATAATTAGAAAAACTTGGACGCATAAAATCAAATGTTTCCCGAAATGTTGAAAAAATAAATTGAAAAATATTTTGATCCATAAAATAATAAAAAAGTTTTAATTTCGTCCTAGCATACGCCCATCATCCGAAGTGCGAAGCATTTGGGTGAAGCGTAGTGGAACCAGATATGCCGTGTTATGTGATGTTCTTTTTTCGACACTAACACTTGCCAGAATCACTACACTTTGGACCACCACAATTACATTTAAACTTCACCGACGTAGGCGACTCTTCATTATTATAATTCGAGGTAATCTCTTCACCCTTTTTTATATCACGCGTGGCAATATCACTGAATTGTTTTGCGGTCGTGTTTGAATCACAGGAGTGGTTTACATATCTTTCAGGTTCCTGCATTTGTACATAAATACCATCTTCAAAACACACATAACGTTTTTCATCTTCAGTTAGCTTTTTAAATTCTTCAGCAGTCAAAACGTTTGATCTATCCCACCGCAAAACAATGTCGCCTGCTTTAAAATCACGCGTGGCAAAAACACCTTTACCTTGAATATTTGATTGTTTTACAATTACATCGTTTGTTTTCATAATTATAATGAAGAGTTGCCGGTTAATTAATGAGTTAGTGGCGGAAAAAGAATTTCGCAGAA